>VFSW01001680.1_pt1 | contig 33706 bp, 31 predicted proteins | sample 5358111 | NCBI WGS metagenome assembly VFSW01 (sample SAMN11554181, study PRJNA540505) | mine drainage metagenome | isolation source: sediment from site ElyBrook_90M | place: USA: Ely Copper Mine, Vershire, VT | collected 2017
ACATTTAGGCGTCAGATCGCCACCCCTAGTTCCTACTGAGTTCGGGACAACGCCGACGGATTTCATGACTTTGAATACGTCGGCACAAACGGCCGGGGCACCGATTGGAAAGCTTGAGGGGGTACAGGGTCGGTTACTTTTGTACACCGACCGCGTTGTGATTACGCGGAAAGGTCTGCGCGCGATCCTTACGGTAGGACTACAAGGCGACAAGACTATACCCTTGGACTCCGTTTCATCCATTCAGCTGAAACCCGGTGGTGCATTTACCAGAGGCTATCTGCGTTTCGGCATTTTCGGCGGGAACGTGGCGCCGGGCGGACTCTTCGCTGCAGTATCCGATGAAAACAGCATCCTGTTTGACCAGAAATTCAATGCGCAAGCAGCGTCCGTCAAGGAGTTTGTCGAAAATTGGATTTCTCGAAAGCACTCGACACAGCGGGAAAATTCTGGGGCTAGTGTCGCCGACGAGTTACGCAAACTCAAATCTCTGATGGACGACGGGATCATCACCGCCGATGAATTCGAGAGTCAGAAAAAGCGCCTGATGAGCTAAGCGCCGCGGATTGACGATTTCGCGGTTGCGGATTTGCCAATTGCGTTGCCATTCGACTGCGTATCCGATAAGCGCGGTCGGCTTTGTCTTTCACCGCTCATACCGACGGGTGAGGCTCCTTTTTTTTGTAACCTTTCCAATACCGTATTCGCTACCGCCGAGTACCCATCGCTCCGATAGCGATTCGCTCAATCCGTTTGCGCCGATGCCACGCTAGTTGCTAACTCATCGCCATCAATGGGTCCTGGTGAAATCTGGGCGATAGTATTCGCCTGTCTCTTCGCGGGTGGCATACGAAGAAGCGCACTTCTGATGGACGTGCAGCTTTAGCAGCTGGTTCGCTTCTTCCCGATCGAAAACGAACCCAAGCGGCAGGCGACCGCGATATTTGAGGAGCCTCGCCCGGAGCGCCTTTCTCGATTTGGCGGTCTGCCCTTCATGGTGACGCGCCACCAGATTCTTATCGCTTTTTTGAGTCTCATACAGGGCTGTTTCGGATTTACCTTAAGCTGCGATGATCGTGCCGGGGCTTCAGACAAGGGGCAACGATGATGGCCTGCTGTACCGCCGGGATGTCTTCGATTACTTTAGTCCTTCGTGCGCAGGTTTCTTTCCGCGCAAACTTTTGCTCAGGAGCCGATTATAAAATGCCGTACGCCCAGGGCCGCATCTTCAACGACGCCGATAGTCATGTGATGGAAACCCGCGACTGGATGACGCGCTATGCCGACCCCGGCATCCGCGAGCGCCTCGCGCCGCTGGACCTCACCTCGGGCGGCGTCGCATACCAGGTCGAGCAGGCGGTCAGCGCGGCGGAAAAGCGCAAGAACGATCGCGAGGCAGTCGCCGAAGCCGAAGCCAACCTGATGCTATATAAAGGATGGAAGGCACTCGGCGCGTTCGATCCTGCGGAGCGCACTCATGCGCTCGACCTGCTCGGCTTCAACCAGCAACTCGTGTTCACGACGTTTGCGCTTTCGCATTTCTGGGGAATCTTCAAACGCGGCGAAGCCGATCCGAGGGTGGTGTATGGCGGCGCGCGGGCACACAATCGAGCCATCGCGGAATTCTGCGCGGGCGACCGGCGCCTGATGGCGGTCGGCTTCGTGCCGCTCGATAATGCCGAACTCGCAGCGCGCGAAATCGACGAGGCGCTCGCGCTGGGATGCGCCGCGATTCATCTCCCGTCGGTGCCACCGGAAACTTCGCCGACGCATCCGAAGTACGACGGGGTGTGGGCGCGGCTTCAGGATGCCGACGTTCCGTTCATGCTGCATGTCGGCGGCGGCGGGATGCCGTTTCCCAAAGCGTTTTTCAAAAACGATCGCCCGGTGACCGATTTCCTCGGCGGCGGCGAAAATTTTCATTCCAAGGATTTCATGGTCGGGCATTACGGGCCGGAGACGTTTCTCTCCGCGATGGTGCTCGACGGCATCTTCGAGAAATTTCCGCGCCTGCGCGGCGGATGTATCGAGCAGGGCGCGATGTGGATCGTGCCGTGGCTGAAGCGGCTCGATATTTCACAGGACACCTTCGTGCGCACCGAGCCGTCGTTGCGACTCCCGATGAAGGCCTCGGATTACGTGCGCCGCCAGCTCAAATTCACGCCGTATCCGCATGAGCCGGTCGGATGGATCATCGAGCAGGCCGGACCGGAGCTGTGCCTGTTCTCGTCGGACTATCCGCACATCGAAGGTGGACGCAATCCGCTCAAGCGATTCGAGAATTCGACCGTCGGCATCGATGAGGATGCGAAGCATCGGTTCTATACCAGCAACTTCGTCGAGATGATGGGCTCGCGCGCGGCGTAAGTAGAGATGGCTGCATTCCTTTAGTTCTCCCCCTCTGGGGGAGATTACAGAGGGGGAGCGATGGCGCGTTATTGGTGGCAAGACGCGGTCTTCTACCAGATCTATCCGCGCAGTTTTGCGGATGCGAATGGCGACGGCATCGGCGACCTCGACGGCATCGCCGCGCATCTTGAGTATCTCGTATTGCTCGGCATCGATGCGATCTGGCTGAGCCCCATCAATCCGTCGCCACTGAAAGACTGGGGCTACGATGTCAGCGACTACTGCGACGTGCATCCCGACCTCGGCACGCTGGCGAGTTTTGACCGGCTGATAGCGGAGGCCCATCGGCGCGGCATCCGAATCGTGCTCGACCTGGTGCCCAATCACACCTCGGACCAGCATCGATGGTTCCTCGAATCGCGATCCTCGCGCAGCAACCCTAAACGCGATTGGTACATCTGGCATCCCGGGCGCCGAACTCATTCAGATGGCGGCCCGCCGAACAACTGGAAGAGCACCTTCGGCGGATCGGCGTGGGAGTTCGATGCAGCCAGCGGCGAATGGTACCTGCATTCGTTTTTGCGCGAGCAGCCCGACCTGAACTTCCGCAACCCTGAAGTAATCGAGGCGATGCACAACGTCATTCGGTTCTGGCTCGATCGCGGCGTCGATGGCTTCCGCGTCGACAGTCATCGCGCAGATGATCAAGGACGCGCAGTTTCGCGACAATCCCGAAGTGCCTGCGGGACAGCAGCTATCGCAACTCGAGCGGCTCGCGTACGAACAACGCTACAGCTCCGACCAGCCTGAGGTGCATCAGATCATCCGCGGCTTTCGCCGCGTGCTCGACGAGTATCCCTCGCGCATCATGGTCGGCGAGGTGTGGCCGCGCGATCCACGCTCACTCGCAGACTATCTTCGTCCCGATGAGTTGCAGCAGGCATTCAATTTCCGCTTCCTGTTCTCGCCGTGGGAGGCGAGCGCGTTTCGCTCGCGCATCGAGGAGGTAGAAGACAGCCTCGGCGCCGCTGCGTGGCCGACCTACACCCTTTCGAATCACGATTTTCCGCGGCATATCACGCGCTACGGCGCTATCGATGCCGAGGCTCGCGCCCGCATGGCGACCGTTCTTCTGCTGACGATGCGCGGCACGCCCTTCATCTACTATGGCGAGGAAATTGGGATGCGCGAGGTCGAGATTCCTGCGCATCGCAAGCGCGATCCGGTTGGACGCGACGGATGCCGCACGCCGATGCAGTGGGATGGCTCGCGCAACGGCGGTTTCACGACCGCATCGGAGGCATGGCTGCCGCTCGGCGACTGCGAGGCCATCAATGTGCAAAAGCAGCGTGACGATTCATCCTCGATGCTGTCGCTGTATCGGCGCATGATTCATCTCCGCAAGACCAACCGCGCGCTCTCCGAGGGAACCCATCGCACCGAAGCCAACGCGCCCGCGGATTGCCTCATCTTTCATCGTGAGACAGTGAGTGAGCATGTGATGGTGGCGCTGAATTTCGCGAATGAGCCACGCCGCATCGAAATCCCTCGCGCCACGATTCTGCTGAACACCGACGGCAATCGCGGCGAAGTCATCGTGAGCGGCAGCATCGACCTCGCGCCGAATGAAGGCGTCGTCCTCGAAGTAGATTCAGGACGCTAGCGATCCATCCCAAAGTTCAATTCCCTCGACGCGCCGAAAGTCGCGGCGAAATATGCGATATGCGGCAGAGCTAACGCGTGTGCGACCGCAACGACCAGGGCATCATGAGCCTTCAAATTGAAGGTTGTTACCAACCTCGACGCTACACGCATCAGAGGTCGGTTGATCGCGACTCGACGGCGCAGAAAACTTGTCAGCAAATCGTTCAGCGCGTCATCCGCCTTCCGGAAGGCGTTGATACGATCTCTGGTCAGATCGCTTTCGATGCGGTTTGGAACGAGGGATCCTCGAGCGTACATGCGACGCCAACATTGCGGCGCCTCGAGAAAAATCAGCGAAGAGTAAACGACGATGCAATTGGAATCTCGTAATCGACGGGCGAAGCTTATCGCTCGCTCGTGTCGCCCCGCGCCGGTATCCATGACGGCGTCGAACAGGAAACTCGAATCGGCGACAATCGTTTCCGGCAGTTGATTCTCGTCGAACGAATGTCGTTTCGCCGGCACACGAAACCGTTTAGCCGCCTTTGGCAGCTCGAAGGATTCGTTCCCACTCGCCTTTCCGGAATTTCCGTGCGAGCTCCAGCACCGGAGGCGGGCCGAAATTGGTTTGAGGCTCGAAAATCAGCTCGCCTCTTCGTTCCATTTCCTTCATCCGCTCCTCGACCGGATCGATCTTTTTGGCTCGTGCTGGGCGTTTCTCGCGAGCCTTTTTCGCCGCATTTCGTTTCATGAAAGCGATTACACCACACTCTCCGGCTTCGAGCGAATTCGACACAGCCTACCCTCGGCATTGCGCGAGGTGCGAGGCCTCCCCTACATTTTCATCCATGCATAAGCCGCGCTTTTTCGATTGTCTCGCAATGAATAACGAACTTGCCGACGAGTCCGCATTCAGCTCGTTCACTAATGGCATCCGCCGTCCGTTCCAGCCTGACTATGTGGAGCCCAAGTGGCCGCGTGACCGCGTCGTCGATGTGAAGCACATCAAGTTGCAGGTCACGCTCGATTTCAAAACGCGGCGCATCCTCGGCACCGCGACGCATACCGTCGCCGCGATTCTCGATGGCCTCGCGAAGCTGGAATTCGATGCCGCCGAAATGGAAATCACCGCGGTGCGCGTCGGCGGCGAGGCGCATTCCTTCGACCATAGCGATGAGAAACTGCGCATCCCGCTGGAGCGCGCGCTGCATGCGGGAGACGAGGTCGAGGTTGCGATCGATTATTCCGCGCGGCCTCGACGCGGGCTCTATTTCATCGGACCCGATGCCGGTTATCCCGACAAGCCGCTGGAGGCGTGGACGCAAGGCGAGGACGAAGACTCGCGCTACTGGTTCCCCTGTTATGACTATCCCAACGATCGCGTCACCAGCGAAATCGTCGCGACAGTGCCGGAAACTTTCACCGCGGTCTCCAATGGCGAGCTGCTGTCGAGCAACGTCAATCGCGCCGAGCACACCCGAACCTTTCATTGGCGCCATGACGTTCCGCATTCGTCGTACCTGATGAGCCTGGTGGCGGGCGAGTTCGTCGAGATTCGCGACTTCGCCGGCAACACTCCCGTGACCTACTACTGCCGCGCGGGCCGCGAGGACGATGCGCGCCGCGCATTCGGCAACACGCCGCGGATGATCCAGTTCTTCGAGAAAGCGATCGGCGTGCCCTACCCATACGCCAAGTATGCGCAAGTCGCGGTTGCCGATTTCATTTTCGGCGGGATGGAAAATACCTCGGCCACCACGCAAACCGCGGACACCATGCACGATGCGCGCGCGCATCTCGATTTCTCCAGCGACCCGCTGGTCGCGCATGAGCTGGCGCATCAATGGTGGGGCGATCTGCTGACCTGCCGCGACTGGTCGCACGCGTGGCTGAACGAGGGCTTCGCGACCTACTTCGAGGCGCTATGGTGCGAGGAGGACAAGGGCGCCGACGAGTTCGCGTGGAACCTGCGCCAGGATCGGATGGCGATCATCGATGAGGACTCGCGCTCCTATCGGCGACCGATTGTTACCAACAAGTATCGCGCGCCGATCGAGCTGTTCGATCGGCATCTCTATGAGAAGGGCAGCCTGGTTTTGCACATGCTGCGGCGCACGGTCGGCGACGAGCTGTTTTTCAAATCGCTCAATCTCTACTGCACGCGTCATCGTGGCCACAATGTGATTACGCAGGACCTGCAGCGCGCGTTCGAAGATGCGACCGGCCGCAACCTGGATTTCTTTTTCGATCAGTGGGTTTTCAAGGAGGGGCATCCGGAGCTGGAGATCTCGAGCAGCTACGACGACAAGCAGAAGCTCGCCAGCGTTACCATCAAGCAGACCCACAAAACCTCGGACACCACGCCGGTGTTCCGCTTCCTCGTCACTATCGCGCTGATGGACGGCGAGGGGAACGAAGTGCGTCATCAGGTGGAGATCAAGGAGAAGGACAACATCTTTCATCTGCCGGCGGCGTCGGCTCCCAAAGCGGTTCGCGTCGATCCCGGCTTCGATGTGCTCAAGACCTTCAAGCATAAGCGCGGGCGCGAGGCGCTGGAGAAAATCCTCAAGCATGCGCCCGAAGCGATCGGCCGCGCCGAGGCCGCGCGCGAGCTGGGCCGCGAGGGAAGTCCACAGGCGGTCACTGCGCTGCGCGACGCGATGCTCAATGACAAATTCTGGGGCGTGCAGGCCAATGCGGCCGCCGCACTCGGCACCGTAAGGACCTCCGATGCACGCGCTGCGCTCATCGAGGGCCTCACGCTTGCGCATCCCAAGGCGCGACGTGCGGTCGCTCGCGCGCTGGGTGAATTCCGTGGCGATGCCGATGCCGCCGCGGCGCTCGCGGGCGTGCTGGAAAAAGGCGACGCCAGTTACTTCGTCGAGTCGGAGTCGGTCTATGCACTCGGCCGCACGCGCGATGCGAGTGCGTTTCCACATCTTGAAAGTGCGCTGACGAAGGATTCTTACCTCGAGACGATGCGCGCCAATGCGCTGGGCGCGATGGCCGAGCTGCGCGATGAGCGCGGCATCGAGGTCGCGCGGCAGTGGTGCGCATACGGTAAGCCGCCGCGCGCACGGGTCGCGGCGATTGGCGCGCTTGCAAGGTTCGCGAAGCTCAACGAGAGCCATCGCGATACGATCGTGGATTTTCTGACCCCGCTGATCGACGACCCGGAGTTCATGGTGCGGATACGCATCCCGAGCGCATTCGAGGAGATCGGCGACGCCAGCGCGATCGCACCGCTGCGACGGCTGCTCGATCGCGATCTCGACGGGCGCATTCGCCGCCGCGCGCAGAGTGCGATCGATTCGCTGCTCGCCGGGCGCACCCGCATCGAGGAAGGCAATCGGCTGCGCACCGAGATGGACAAGCTTCGCGAGGACAATCGCAAACTCAAGGAGCGCCTCGACAAGCTGGAAGCGGCCAATACTCCAAAAACCTGAATGTCACTTCACTGGAGAACGCAGCTCACGTAGAGCTGATGCGACCGGAGGATTTTCCATGAAATATACGGCGCGTCGGCGGCTGTTCTCGGTGCTCGCTATCACGGGTTGCTTAATCGCTGCGACAATTTTTGCATCGCCTGCAGTTTCGCAGGCGAGCTGGAACGGGTCATCGTTCTGCGAGCGGCATGAATACCTGTGCACCGAAAATGCGTTCAACTACACCAGCGGCAAGCACATCGGGCACGATGAGCCCTCGCTGTTGTTTTATTCGGCGACGCCCGGCGCCGGCAATTCCTCGATTTACAACCTGACCCTGCCCAAAGATCCGCCGAAACTGCCGAAGCAGAATGGCGCCGGCGGCACCTTCAATTTCCAGTTGCACCCGGCGTTCTGGTTCGGCATGGCGATGTGCGACACGCAGTCATTCCCCGAATTCAGCAGCACCTGCACGCCTGACACCGACGCCAATATTTTCGATAACTCCGATCCCAACGCCGCTGACTTCATCGGAGAGCATCCCGGCACCGCCTATATGGAGATGCAGTTCTATCCACCGGGATGGGTAACGTCGTGCGACGGAAAACATTGGTGCGCCGCGCTAACCATCGACAGTTACAATTTTGACGCCAACACCAACACCGACAACAATTCCGCATGCGTTAATTCGATCGGCGACGAGACGGTTAACTTCGCCTACATCACCAAGAGCGGTGTCTCTGATACCCCGGCCGATCCGCTCAACCCGGTGCTAATCGAGCCTAACCCGAGGACCGATCTGCTGATGAATCCCGGCGACAGCATCACCATCGACATGCATGACACCGCCGACGGCTTCGAAGTGGTGCTCTACGACAACACCACGCATCGGAAGGGCTCGATGAAGGCGAGCATCGCCAACGGATTCGCGCAGGTGAAATTCGCGCCCAATGACTCGAGCTGCACTAGCGTGCCATATGCCTTCCATCCGATGTACGCGACCTCGAGCGTGCATACGCGAGTTCCGTGGGTCGCGCATTCTTACAACATCGCGTTTGCGGATGAAATCGGTCATTTCGATTATTGCGCTTCGGTCGACTCCAGCGGAGTGTGTCTGCAACCGAGCGAGCCGGACCTCCTTCAATGCTTTCCTCCCTCGGATTCGCCGAGGATAAAAATTGGCGGCTGCTTCGATGTCGATGCTGACTTCGACGGCGTTTCCTACAACCTGAACTGGCCGGGAACCAATCCCGCGACGGATGCCAAGTTTCATCCGGCGCCGATAGCATTCACCAGCCCGCTGCTCAATCCGACCGCGCAAGGCTCGCTGCAGAACTACGACATGTCTGCGTTCGAAGCCGACATGCCGGCAATCGAACCTAGCGACAGCTGCGATACGAAGACCGGTAGTGGATGCGTGAATCCGCCCGCGGGCGCCGCGTTCTATCCCTTTTTCAGCATCGGCAATGAAAAGAGCGGCGCGTGCACCTGGCGCTTCGGCGGTGCTGGCATCGGCGGAACCCTCAACAGCTTCGGCGACGTTCAGCAATACGGAAGCCTGCTCCCACAGATCTATCCATTAAGCGGCGCGACCATAACCAAGTTCGACGACTTCCGCAGCACTCCGGCGAGCAATCCTTGCGATGCTCCGTCGATGGACCTGACGCTGCCAAGCAGGCCGATCTCATTCGGGAACGTGCGCGTCGGCAAAACCAGTGGCATCAGGACGTTGAAGATCGCAAATCCAACCGCTTTCCCGATCACGCTGTTCCCGCTGACCCTACCGAGCGATTACCACCTCGCCGCCGGTAAGCAGACCACTTGCCCACCCAACGGCGTCCTCGCGCCGGGAGGCAAGTGTCAGTACGGCATCACCCTGATGCCCACGATGGCGGGACCCGACAATGGCTCAGCGACGATTTCGAGCAACGCGAGCACTCTGACTTCGATGGTCAGCCTGGTCGGCACCGGCAAGTAACTTGCCGCCGCAATTGAGCGTCGCGGCATGATGCTGCGCGCGGGTAGCATTTCTCTACTCGCCTCGTGATAATCGGTCCGAATTATTCGATGCCTGTCTGCGCGCGCGATGCGTATCCGCGCCGCCTCAACCGCAACTGCGAAAGGACGCCTCGCTATGTTTCAAAACCAATTCAAAAAATTTCGCGACTTCGCAATCAAAGGCAACGTGGTCGACATGGCGGTCGGCATCGTGATCGGCGCCTCGTTCGGGAAAATAGCGACCTCGCTGGTCAACGACATCATCATGCCGCCGATCGGATTGCTCCTCGGCAGAGTCGACTTCAATAGCCTCTTCGTCAGCCTCGATGGCAAAACCTACGCGTCGCTCGATGCGGCGAAGAAAGCCGGCGCCGCTACATTCAATTACGGCGCGTTCGTCAACAACGTGCTGGACTTCCTGATCGTGGCGTTCGCGATGTTCCTCATCGTGCAGTGGTACCAATCGATGGCCGAGCGCTTCGAGACGCCGGTCCCGGTCGAGCCACCCAAAGTCAAAGATTGCCCTTACTGCCTGTCGTCGATTCCGCTGGCCGCCTCGCGATGCCCGAACTGCACTTCGCAACTCGAGCAGCCGCAGGCGGCCTGATTTCCGCTTGCTCTCGCGCACGAAAAAATGCGAGTGAGGAAGCGGAGCAACGCTCATGGCTAAAAAAATCGTCGCGTGTCTCACCTTCGACTTCGATGCGATCTCCCTCTGGCTCGGCGGATTTCGTGCGAAATCGCTCAGCGCGATCTCGCGTGGCGAGTTCGGCCCCGTCGGTGCGCTGCGACTCCTTGCGATGCTGCGCGAATGGAAAATTCCGTCGACCTGGTTCGTGCCGGGGCACAGCGCCGAGACCTACCCTGAGATTGCGCGCCGGATCGCGTCCGAGGGTCACGAAATCGGCAATCATGGCTACTTCCATTCGCATCCAAAAAGCCCCGGGGATGAAGAGCGCATCCTGGTTCGCGGCAACGAGGTCCTGGAGCACATAACCGGCAAGCGCCCCGTTGGCTTTCGCTCACCGGGCGCGGGCCTCAGCTTCAACATGGTGAGCCTGCTGCTCAAGCACGGATTTCTATACGACTCGAGCCTGATGGACGACGACTTCACACCGCATTATATGCGCGTCGGCGATCAGGCGCCCGACGATGCCGCCTATCAGTTCGGCAAGCCGGTCGATGTGGTGGAGATTCCGTTCACGTGGGGGCTCGATGACTTTCCCGCCTTCGAATACGTGACCAGCCGCGGCGGCATCCAGCAGGGATTGTCGTCACCGGCGGCAGTCTACGAAATCTGGGCCGGCGATTTCGACTATCTTTACGACCGCGTCGGCGAGGGCGTGTACACGCTGACGATGCATCCGCAGGTGATCGGGCGCGGTCATCGATTGTTGATGCTGGAAAAGCTGGTCGAGCATATTCGCAGCCGACCGGGAGTCAGCTTCGTCACGATGGCGGAGGTCGCGAGCGAATATCGCCGCGCGCATCCGCTGCATGGGTAGCGAATCGCACAACTAATTGTAGGAATGAACTGCTATAAGTAGCTGGCGGATCAACGCCAGCAGGCGCTGGATGTCGATGGGCTTGTGGACGATCTCGCGCACGTCAATATCGCCGGCCGATTGAAACGCGGTAATTACGATAACCGGCACCGCGGCGAACTCCGCGACCTTGATTTGTTCGCGCCGGAACTGCCATCCATTCATCACCGGCATCTGTAGATCGAGGATAATCAGATCAGGCAGCGGCTCGTTCTGCAAGTAATCAAGCGCCTCCGCCCCATTGGCGGAAAGAGCGACGTCGTAGCCTTCGAGATCGAGGATGTCGCCGAGTGCGGCGCGGGCGCCATCATCATCTTCGACGACGAGCAGCTTTGGAATTTCGTTGCTTTGTGCGAACGCCATATCGCGGCCTTTAAGTAATCCCAGCATACAGGGCCGTTCCGAAGTCAATTCGCGTGCGCGTCAATCGTCGTGCGCGCATTGGCCGAAAGTTAACGCCTTAGCGCACGATATCTAACTTATCTCAGAAGTAGCTGTAGATAACAACCCCGATCAGAAAAATACTGCGCCTTCTAGTAGGACGCCTCCCTGCCTCGGATTATTCGTTCAGGCTGCGCAAAATATAGCCGCCCACGTCGGGTGAGTACTCGCCTTGTAGGGTGTCGGCGGTGTCGCGATCCTTGGGCGGATCAATTTTTCTTCCCTTGTAAGTGAAGGCGCGCGCGCTTTTCTGCTGCGAAATCATCCGCACCCCGACGATCTTGTGATTTTCCCGAAACGAAAACGTCATCGATATCGAGTCGAGCGCGACCTCTTGCCCCGAGGAATATTCGCGCGTATCGGCGAAGTCCTGCTTCGGCATCTCCTCGTGGAAGTAAACCTTGCGGGTACCTTCGGCGCCGGCCGGCATCCCGTCTTCATCCGACTTGGTGGTCACGGTGAACTGGCCGACGTAACTGAAGTTGCTGGTGGGAAGCCCTTCGCTCGCCGGCGACGGCCATTGATGCAGCTCGCCGATGATGTGACCGCTGGTACGGCCAGGCTCGAACGTCAGCAGCGCGATCGGATCGCTGATATGAAACATCTCCTTTTGCACCGCCTCGGGAATCGGCGGCGGCGGGTAAACAAAACCACCGCATCCCGCGAGGAAGACGAGCGCGGCGGCGATTAAAAGCAAATTGGCGATTTGAGGACGGAGGTGCGACCGGCAGCGGTGTCGATGCATCAGGAGTTCAGGCCCTTTCGATTTTCAGTACGAGGTTTTCAGTATGCTGCCTCAAGAATGCGACTCAAATCCTCGAGCGTAACCTCTCGATCAACTGTATGGGATCGGCTGACCTCGTGCAGCACGGTTTCCGCGATACGTGAGAGCTGCGAATGCGGCACCTCGACATCGCGCAGCCGGCTCGGCACTTCGAATTGCCGGATGAATTGCGCGACCCGATCGGCGCATTCGTAGGCGCTGAGGCGCGGATTTTTTTCCTCGAAGCGAATGCCGAATCCTTCCGCGATGGGACCGAAACGCTCCGGTGAAATTTCCGCCATGAAGCGCATCGCATGCGGCAAGGTGATGCATGACGTGAATCCATGCGGTACATCCCAGGTGGGGCCAATCTGATGCCCCAGCGCATGTGAGATGCCGAAGCGGGTATTGAGCGCGCCGAAAATCGACATCCACGCCGCGATCTGACATTGCCCGCGATGATAGAGCTCATCCTCACCGGCAGTCTGCAACGACGGCTTGAGATGCTCGTTCAACAACTTGATGGCGCGCGCGGACATCGCATCGCTGATCGGGTTGGCGCGATTCGAGTACGCGCCTTCGACCGCATGATCGAGTGCGCGCATCCCGGTGCCGGCCCATAGCCAGGCGGGAGTTTCCAGCGTCAACTCGGGATCGAGGATGACTGCCTTCGCCTGCAGGCGCGGCTCGCCGACGCCGCCCTTCTCGCGCGTTTCCTCATGCGTCATGCCTGCGAACGGTGTGAACTCGCCGGCCGAAAGCGTGGTCGGAATCGCGATTTCAGGAAAATCCGCGCCTGGATTCGCGGGCGCCGGAGTCGCATAAAGATCGACCCCGCCGGGAAGCTTGCCGCCGAGGAGAACATTCGCGGCGCCCTTGGCGGTATCGTTGGGCGTGCCGCCGCCGAAGGTGATGAACGAGTCGGCCTTGAGGCGGCGCGCCTCGGCAATCAGCGCCTCGACGGATTTCGAGGGCACGTGTTGCGAGGTTGCGGAGAATACCCCCGCGAGCGCGGAACCCGCCGCATCCTTCACCTTGTCGAGCAGCTTCGATTTGGCCAGCGTCTTGCCGGTGACGATCACGGCGCGTTTGGCATTGCGCTTCGCGAGTTCGCGCGAGAGCGTGCCCACTTTGCCCGGACCATAGATGACGTTTTCGAGCCTGGTCATATTGAATTCGCCGCTGATTGGGCGCATCGCCATTCTCCTTGTCGCTCGCTTGGGTGCAGGACAACTAGTCAAGCATGTGCCATTCGGAGGAATTTTTCGACCCCCGGATGTGCCACTGATCCAGGCATCCGCCCGGTTCCCGCTACAGTTGTTATCTCTTGGCTACACTCAGATAGTGCGCGGTGTTACGCTCGACGGCGTGGCGCATTGTGTTCTTTCACGGATCGCAACCGGGCTGCTCGCACTGAGCGTCACCGGATGCTGGGCGATGGCGCTCCAGTATGCGCCCGCCGCGCTTGGCACCGGCGTGCAACTCGCATCCGCTGCGGTTGGGGCGTCGCAAAAATCCGCCGACGATTCACCCGGTGTCATCGAACTGCGCAAGGATGCGACCGGCGCGCCCGAGTATCGCGAGTTGCGCATCGATTTCACATCCACTGATGCGCGATGGACGCCGGTGATCGAACGCGACACGGCCGCTGATGGATGGCGTCCGGCGGAGCACTTCCTCGAGATGAATTTCTCACCGCCACTGCCCACGGTGATTTCGCAGGATCGAACTACCTACCTGGCGTACGCGCCTGCCTACACCAAGTCCGCCGACGATGACGAGCAGCTCAAGGAATTCGATCGAAGTTTTGGCGACCCGGTCGGAACCTTCAACTGGAACGGCCGCGTCTACCAGTACTCGCTCCCGCAAGTGTTGCCTCCGCTGCAATTCGACTAGCGATTCGCGACCTGGAAGCGGATTTGCCACAATCATGCCGCGGGCATAAGACCGCGAATGTGGGGAGATGAAACCAAAATCCCGGGTAAACTATGAAAACCACCGACCAATTGGTGCGTGAACTTGCTGACCGCGAAGCCATCCGCGACCTTCCTATCCGCTACTGCGACTGCATATGCCGAGATGATCTGGAGGGCCTGATAAATCTCTTCACCGAAGACGCAAGCTTCATCGTGAAGAACCCCGAGAACGAAGTGGTCACGCGTGGCCGCGGCGAACTTAAGAAAATGTATGAGAAACTGATCGGCGCGACGCAGCCTCGGCCGTACATCCACACCCACGTCATCGAATTGCGGAGCGAAACCAGCGCGACCGGCCGATGCTACGTCGAGTTGCGCAGCGCGAAGATCGAGATGGAATGGCTCGGCTCGGGCTGCTACGAAGACGCGTACACCAAAGTAGCCGGGGAATGGAAATTCGCCTCGCGGCGCCTGGTCGAAATGGGGATGGCGCCATTGTTAAGAAACTTCATGGTGAGCTGATTCGTCAGCGATGCGCCTCGCTGAAGGCCGAATACACCAGCGTGCGCAGCTCGCGACGAATCCCATAGGTCGTCGAGGGCATCAGCTGGGTCATGAAAACCGTGATCAGTTCCTCGCGCGGATCGATCCAGAAATAGGTCGATGCGGCGCCGCCCCAGAAAAAATCGCCGATGCTGCCGGGAAGCATCGTCTTGGTGGTGTCAAGGGTGACCGCGAAGCCGAGCCCGAAGCCTACGCCACTGTAAGTCACTTCGCTGAAGAGCGACCGCGATAGCGCCGGCAGGTCTTTGCCGTCGGACAGATGATTGAGCGTCATCAGCGCGATGGTCTTGGGGCTGAGAATCTGGACACCATCGAGCGTGCCACCATTGAGTAGCATTCGGCAAAAACGCAGGTAGTCCGAAGCGGTCCCAACGCCTCCGCCGCCGCCCGAGACCATCGATGGCGCCTGGAGATAGGGGCTCTTCGCAGGATCGTCGAACAGCATCATGCGGTGCTTCGGCGTGACGGCATAACATGCGGCGAAGCGCGATTCCTTACCTGCCGGGACGTGAAACGCGGTGTCATTCATACCCAGTGGCTCGAAGATGTGCGCGCTCAAGAACTCGTCGAAGGGCTGGCCGGAAATCTTGCCGACCAGGTATCCGAGCACATCGGTGGAATGCGAATAATTCCAGGCGCTGCCGGGCGAGAATTCCAGCGGCAGTCCCGCGAGCTTCGCGATCATGCCATCCAGCGTCTCGCCCGCGGCTCGCTCGCCTACTTGCAGTTTGCGATAGCCCGCATCGACGTTGGTGGTCTGCTGAAATCCGTAGGTGAGGCCCGAAGTGTGGCGCAGCAAATCAATCATCAGCATCGGACGCGCGGGCCGGGTCGCGCGATAGGTCTCCATGAAACCGCCCTGGTACACTTCAAGGTCCTTCCACTCCGGAATCACGCTATGCACCGGCTCGTCGAGCGCGGTCAGGCCCTGCTCGACCAGCATCATGAAGGCCACGCTGGTGAGCGGCTTGGTCATCGAGTAGAGGCGAAAGATGGTGTCTTCGCGCAGCGGTTTCTTGCGCTCCACGTCGGCCATTCCGAGCGCGCGGAAATGCGCGACCTCGCCGCGGCGGGCAATCAGTGTCAATGCGCCAGGAATCTTTCCGCTGTCGATGTAGCGGCTCTGGATAAAGCGATCGAGGGTTTCCAATCGAGCGGGAGAAAGACCGGCAGCTTTTGGGTTGGGCATCGCACAAACCTCTTCCGGTTTAATAGCGACGCGACGGGTGCATATACAAGCGCGAAATCTTGCGACTAGATGTGGAAATCGGCCGGGGATAGAGGGATCGCGCCGCTGCTGTCCGGAGCCGATGATGCGTTGACGCTCCGAATCGCGCGATCGATCGAGTCCAGCAACGTCGACTTTTTGATCGGCTTGGAGACGTGCAAATCGCATCCCGCCTGCTTGGCGCGACGCACATCTTCTTCCAGCGCCGAAGCGGTGAGCGCGATGATGGGAGTGCGCCGGGCGCCCGTCTCCAACTCGCACGTGCGAATCGCGCGAATGGCGCTGTAACCGTCGAGCACCGGCATCTGGATGTCCATCAGCACCAGGTCGAAAACGCCATCGCGAAAGCGTTCGACCGCGAGCTGTCCATTTTCCGCCTCGGTGAGGACGTAGAGAGTCTTCTTGGTGTAGGCGCGAATCAGCAAACGATTATCCGGCGAATCATCCGCCAGCAGAATTCGCAGTGGACGATCGGTAATCTTTTGCGGATTCGCGTTCATCCCGGCAACGTCGCGCGGAGCCTGCGGCGAGGCGTGGGCCGACGGACCACTGGTAATTGCCTCAGCGATCGCCCGATACAAATCGCCGCGCTTGATTGGCTTGATGCAGTAATCTTTCACGCCCTCCTGCCTCATCTGTCGCAGCTTGGCCGCGAGGCCGTGAGAGGTCGCCAGCACGATCACCGGCGCGTGTGGTTCCGCGGCGCGAATGCGGCGCAGCGCCGCGAAACCGTCGCCCGCTTGCGTTTCGCAATCAACCACCATCAGGTTGAAGCGCGCGTGCTCGCGATGGGCGGTTTCAATAGCTGCGAGCGCGGCCGCCTCCGATGGGGCCTCGACGACCACGCGTCCTTTGGCGCGCAGCAAATCGCCGGCCACCCCGCGCGTGGAGGGGTTTTCGATATCGATAAGAACTCGCAGCTCGCGCAGTTGCGGATTCTCGATCGCGACCGGCGCGGAAAGCGCCTCGGTTTCCCCCACCTTCAAATCGGCGGTGAAGAAGAAGGTACTGCCCTTGCCCAGCTCGCTTTCGACCCAGACCTTGCCGCCCATCAGTGCGACCAGCCGCCGCACGATCGCGAGGCCCAGACCGCTCCCGCCGAACTTGCGGGTGGTAGAGGTGTCAGCCTGGGTGAAAATCGAGAACACCTGGTCGATGTTCTCGGGCGCGATCCCGATGCCGGTGTCGCGCACCGAAAAACGGAAATTTCCCGGCACGCTAACATCGGGATTGCGCTCGACGTTGACGACCACTTCGCCTTGCCGGGTGAACTTGATCGCGTTGCCGATGAGGTTATTAGTGATCTGGCGCAGCCGGTAGGGATCCCCAATCAGCATCGGTGCGACGTCGGGGGCGAATCGCACCGCCAGCTCGACCCCCTTCTCGTGCGCGCGAACCGCGAGGGTATCGGCGGCATGTTCGATCAGCTCGATGAGATCGAATTCGACGGTTTCGAGATGAAGCCGGCCGCTTTCAACTTTGGCGAGATCGAGAATGCTGTTGATGAGGTCGAGCAAGGCGTTGCCGTTGCTCAGAACCGTATCGAGATAGTGGCGCTGCTCGGAATTGAGTTCACTTTCGCCCATCAGGTCGGCCATCCCGAGGATCGCGTTCATCGGAGTGCGAATCTCGTGCGACATGATGGAAAGGAATTCGGATTTGGACCTCGAGGCGGCCAGTGCGGCTTCACGAGCAGCGACCAAATCGGTGATGTCACGAGCGACCGACAGCGCGCAGGGCCGCCCTTCGAAATTAAGAATCGACGCGGAGATAAGCACCGGCCGGGTGCGCCCTTCGCGATCGGCGATATCCATCTCGTAATTGCGGACCTCGCGGCCTTCCGTCAGCATCGAGAGGAATTTCCCCGCTCGTTCCGAGTCTACCGTCGACATCAGGCGAGCGAATCTTTTGCCGATCATTTCAACCCGTGAGTACCCGATGGTCTTGGTCATCTCGGGGTTAACTTCGATCACGTTTTGATTGGTGAGATCGATCAGCGCCATGTTGTCGAGGCTGGCGTCGAAAATCGCGCGCAACATGGTTTCGCTCTTGCGCAGGTTCTGTTCGGCCGCCTTCAGCTCCGAAATATCCCGCGTCACGCCCAGGCAACGGAACTTCCCACCAATCACAGTGATGACGCCGGAGGTGAGGCAGGTAATGATGCTGCCGTCCTTGCGGCGTCCCTCGGCCAGCATGTTGCGGACTTCGCCCTTTTCGATGAGGAGTCGCTGGAATTCATTCCGCTGATTGGGATCCGCCCACTGCCGCAGGTCGTCGCCGGTCTTGCCGATGATCTCCTCGCGGGTAAAACCGGTGGCGCGCAGAAATTCCGGGTTGACATCGACGTAGCGTCCGGTTTCGGCCTCGCTGATGCTCATCGCGTCGAGGCTGGCATCGAATATGGTCCTGAAAGTTTCCTCGCTGCGACGTAGCCGCTCTTGCGCCGCGGATAGATCGCTGATGTCTCGCGCGACGGAGATACAGCACAACTTGCCCCATAGCTCGCACTGCACCGCCGATATCAAACTCGGAACCAGCCTCCCGTCCTTCATCCGGAACGTCGCCGGATGATTTCGGACTTCTCCTGTCGTCACCAGGGTTTCAGTGAACGGCGCCCATTGCGCCTCATCCGGCCACAGCCCCATCTTGAAGAAATTGGAGCCGAGGATCTCCTCGCGCGAATAGCCGGTGGCGCGCGCGAACGACTCGTTGACATCCAGATAGTCGCCGGTCGCGTTCTCGGCGATCGACATCCAGTCCAGTGTCGCGTTGAAAATTCTCCGCTGGGTAGCCTCGCTCTGACGGAATTTTTCCTGTGAGCGCCGCAAGTCGGAAATGTCGCGGGCCAGTGTCATCAAACATTGCCGGCCGTGGATTCCGATCACTACGCAAGACAGCAGGCACGGAACAATTCGCCCCGCACTGACTCGGAAGCTGACTTCCATGTTGGTGATGCTGTCGCCGGCCCGGAGGCGACGATTGAATTCCGCGGAGGCCTCGGGATCGATCCATACATCTAACTCGGAGATAGTCTTGCCAATGACGTCCTCGCGCCGAAAACCGGAGATGCGGAGAAAATGCTCGTTGACATCCTGGATGCGGCGAGTCTCCAAATCGATCAGGGTAATACCGTCGGTGTTGGCGTCAAAGAGCTGGCGCAGCGAACTCTCGCTTTCAAGGATCGTCCGCTCCGACTCCTCGTATTCACGTACGAATCGATCGCGCAGATAGCAGGTGAAATACGAGAGCGAGGCGGCCGTGATGAGCGCGAGCATCTTGTAGGCGCCCATCCCATCCAGAGATGGCACCCAGAACCCCTGCGCCACCCACACCGTAAGGCATAGAAGGTTGAAACTTATCTGAACTCGAATCGACCACGGCAGGATCGATCCGGTTCCGACCATCAGCAATATCAATGAAATGAACAGCAGCTTCGGTTCGTGACCGATGGTGCCAAGCACAGTGTCGCTTCCGATCAGACCCAGGAGCACCACGAACATTACGGGGCGCCATTTCTTCGTGAAGCCCTCGACGAAACTGAGGGCCAGGGTGCTGCTGCCCAGAAACGCATTGAACCACGCGCACCCCAACGCCCACGACCAGTACAGCCCGGTCTTCTCGTGAAACTGAAAGACGTTGAGGAGCGCCGCCACTAGTATTGGCGTGGCGCCAAACCTGACCATCCTCACGACCAACCCGTCGCGCATCGGCGAGGCGCGCTAGTCCGTCGCACGGTCGGTATCTCTTAAACTGGCTGTCAGGTCTTCGATCACGGTGGTGGCGGCAGATCGATGCCTCCGCGATAGTTTCGCGCAACGAGGCGTATCGAATCGGGACTGCCTATCGAAGAAACAGCAATTCGAATGCCTTCGATTTGTGTCCCGAAGTGATTGGCCGCTGGCCCCAATGCCGGAAAAATGGAGCGCTTAAAGCGCGCGCAATGGGCGCGATGTCATTTTGCGACGCTACGTAGGTCACTGGTGGCGCCGACCAGACCTCGCGGCTTTCGCCCCAGCAGGATTCTTGTTAACAGTAGTTCGTTGCTCGCATCGGACCGCTCATCGGCAACATCATGCCCTATCGATATCACCTCATCGGATTTCTTATCCCGGTCGCATTGTTGACGATCGCTGGTCCTGCTCGCGCGCAAAGCGCGGATAACCAGCGCACTCTGCAGCAACAGCAGCAGGCGATCGAAGGAACCAACCCGCTGATGCCGAAGCGCATGCAGGTGGGATTTTCCGGCAGCGGTAGCGCCACCTTCATGCCGCGCAACTACGACGGATCAATGGCGGGACCGACTCCGCAACCCAACTGCACGCCGACCGTCACGCAGGTTGGATTCAACATCCAATGCCTGAGCGACCCGGAGACGAAATCAGCGTCAACCTGCCGTGGCTCGATGAGTTTTTTCGGCTTCAACGAAACCCGCAACGTGGCGGGCGAGATCAGCGCTCTGCCGGGCAATGTTTATTCGCTCAAACTGAATTCGCCCGATGACGACATCCAGGGCTGCGAGCTCAGCAACGTCGCGCCGGTGTCGAGCATGCTTGGCAATGTGATCACGATGGGCGGATGCGGACTGAACATCGCGGGATGCGCGGGCGACGCGGTCGGCTCGGGCGGCAATCATGCGCTGACCAGCAGTGGCTCGGTAATTCTGACGCCCTCGGATTAATCGGGCTACGCGGGTTTCCGCACGCGGGATTTTTTTGAATGTGGTTTGCTCCGGCTCGTCTAAACTCGATGTCGCCTCGCCTTGAGGCATGCTCGAAGCTCGCACCAGAGCAGCATTAAACGATCACTCTCCAATTTTTTCTTCACGGGAGGTTTTCCGGATGGCATCGCTCGACGAAATTAGAAAGCTCTCGCTGCTGACCGCCAAGGAGGCGGGCACGCTCGCCGATCGCGCCAAGTTCGATGCCACCGTTCGCGACGCGGTCGTCGAAACCGTCCGCAAACAGGTCGAGGCCGGCGTCGACGTCATCAACGACGGCGAGATGAGCAAAGTCGGCTATTCGACCTATGTGAAGGATCGCCTGACCGGCTTCGGCGGCGAATCAAACGCGCTGACCGGCATGCTCGCCGACATCAAGGATTTCCCCGACTACGGCGCGCGGCTCTTTTCGCAGACGCCGGTCTCTGCGCTGAAGATGCCGGCCTGCAACGGCGATATTGAGTATCGCGACACACAGGATCTCGAAGTTGACATCGCGAATCTGAAGGCCGCGACTGCGCGCGTCAAAGCAGAAGAGGTCTTTATGAGCGCGGCCTCGCCAGGCGTGATCTCGGTGTTTCTGGCGAATCATCACTACTCCACGCGCGATGCTTATCTGTACGCGCTCGCCGATGCGATGCGCACTGAGTACGAGGCGATTTATCGCGCCGGCTTCCTGCTCCAGCTCGATTGCCCCGACCTCGCGATGAATCGCCACATCCAGTTTGCAGACCTGAAGACGTCGGAGTTCCGCAAGCAGGCAGGGGCGCAGGTCGAGGCGCTCAATCACGCGCTCGCCAACATCCCCGCCGACGCGGCGCGGCTCCATCTATGCTGGGGCAACTACGAAGGCCCCCATCATCGTGACATCGCGATGAAGGACATCATCGACATCGTGCTGAAGGCGAAGCCGGCCGGGATTTCCTTCGAGGCATCGAATCCGCGCCACGAGCATGAATGGAAGGTATGGAAGGACATCAAGCTGCCGGCGGGCAAGGTCCTCATCCCCGGTGTTCTCGATTCATCAACTAATTTCATCGAGCATCCAGAGCTGGTCGCCCAACGCATCACGAATTTCGCGAGCGTGGTCGGACGCGAGAATGTGATTGCGGGAAGCGATTGCGGCTTCTCGACTTTCGCCGGATTCACCGTGGTCGATCCTCAGATCACTTGGGCGAAGCTGAAGTCGATGGCCGAGGGCGCGCGCATCGCATCACGAGAATTGTTCAAGAAGGTCACACCCAAAACAGCCGCTCGAAGCACCGTCTCCCGACGCGTCACGAAAACCGCTAAGGCAAAAGGGGGGCGCAGGCGGTAACTTCGCCACATCCTCTATCCCAACCATGGCGAAGTCGTTCAGGCAGCATGGTGAGATTGGACGCAGCCTGGTACGGATTCCGAAGCGCGCGTAATCCATCCGGGCATCTCGAGGGCCTGGAATTGTCGCAGTGCCTCCGCGAGTAATGGCTGCGCGCGCTCGACATCGCCGGAAGCGCCGCGACGCAGCTACATCAACGCTTCATCATAGTCTACGACGGCTCGCAGCGGTCGCCAGCCGTCCTCGTCGAGGACCGCACGCGACTTCGCAAACCAATCCGACGCTTCGGCATAACGGCCGCGCAAGGCGGATAACGAGCCATCGAGAGCCTGCCATCGCGCAGCGGAAAGCGGAAATCCGGCGCCAGGACCTTGTCACGAATGCTCGCTTCGAGCTGATCGAGGTAATCGGTGCGATTGAGCAGCCACAAGGCGCCAGTCATGTCGCCGGCCGCTACGCCATAGCTGAATCCCCACGCCGCACCAACCTGGAGGCCTGCGCTGACCGGCGCGACCAATTGCATCGCGGGCTCCGCGAGATTTCTTTGCGCCAGGATCAGAGCATTACCCGCGAAGGCGCCAACCAAAGCCCAGCGAAGCTGGGGAGGCTGATCGGCCATCAATTCTTTCTCGCCCGGGATCTCGATCATTGCACCGGGTCCCAGATCGAGGGCCATGATAAAATCGCTGCGCGTCGAGAGCAGGTTCAACAGCGGTAGCAATGCTCTGTTCACCCGCGCGGACATCGCGACGGCGCGATCGTACGCGGCTCGCGCGGCGGGAAAATCACCGAGCGTAAGATGACAGCCGGCGGTGAACGTCCACGCATCCATCGCGAGCGCGATGCGTCCACTGCGTTCACCCTCGGCGGCGCGCTGCTGCCAGATCGGCAGGCTGCGGCGAGCATCACCCGCGAGGAACAGCAGGGCCATGCTGTCGCAGTTGGGATCGACTAAGACTTCCGCGCGTGAATCGTATGGATATTCGTCGATGCGCCGCGCCGTCGCTTGCGAGGAGGGAATTTTCTTCAGTACCGAACGACGGATCCGCAACCGCTCGGTATCCATGTTGATGCCGGGATTTGAAGGATCCTCGTTGTCGGTGCGGTAACCATCGATCTCGTCCAGGCTGGCCCAAACGATGTCACGCCGCTCGCCGATATGGCGCAAGCCTTCTTAGCCAAGTTGAAAGCGCAAGGCATGAAGTCGAAGCTCTCGGAATTGGGCCCCGGCTTCAGCAGTTGCGCATCCAGCGCCTCATCGATCGCGGCGAGCGCAACCGGCTCATCCAACTGCGCGACCGCCGCGGCAATCTCGAAGTCAAAGGCGCCATTGAAGGCCGACGCCACCGACAGAAGCTGATTGGCCCGGTCCGACAGCTTCATCAATCGACGGCTGATGACGTGGCGCACGCCCTCTGGGATGCCGAACTCGGCGACACTGAGATTGGAAGTCCAGCCCTTGCCATCGCGGAGAATCTTGCCTTCCTCGAGCAGATGCAGAAGCACTTCGCGGATAAACAGGGTATTACCCTCGGTGGCTTCGATCAGCGCGTTGACCAACTCGGTCGGTGGGTCTTCGTCTGACACCAATTCGAGGAGGTCCGCCAGCTCTTTGTCCTCGATCCCCTTGAGCCGCAAACTTTCGAAGCTCCGCAGCCGAGTGAGACTCGCGAGCGCGCCTGACAGCGGATGCTTGCGATCAACCTCAGCGTCACGATACGCGCCGATGAGTAAGATCGAATGTTCCGGGACATAGTGCGCGACATGACTCAACATCGAGATGACGCCGCGATCGGACCAATGCAGGTCGTCGAAGATGAGAACCAGCGGCGCCTTCTGGGAGACCGCGATCAGAAATTGCGAGACCGCATCGATCAGCCGAAATCGTTGGTCTTCCTTGTCTACCGAAGCCGGCTCGGGAATATAACCGGTCGCATCGTGCAGCGCCGCAGCGATGCGTGCGAGGATCGGCGCGCGCTTCCCGATCACATCGGCGAACTCCTTGGGTGATTGGCGCGCATAACCGAGGATCGCCTCCGCGAATGGACCATAGGGCGGCGGATGCCATTAGCCGTCGTAACACGAGCCCTGCAATACCACCGCGCCGCGCCCATAGATCGCGTCAGAAAGCCTGGCTATCAGGCGGTCCAACTGCACCGTGCACCCCACAAACGGCGTTCGGGTGAGCATCGCGGCGGGATCGCTGCGTTCGTAGACAACCTCGCACACGCCGACCGGCGCGGTGAGGCCCTTTAGCTGAAAGTCGCCCAGGTCACGGAAGCTGAAGCTCTGGCGCGAGGACAAGACGTTCTTGATGAGCCGGCTGCGGAGGATTTGGCCCGCGGTTCCGCGATCGCAGATCCGCCGTGCAGTGACGATCGGCGTGCCGAAATAACCGCCATCGCGACGCAGGACTTCGCCCAGATGAATTCCGATTCGAATCTCGAAGTGAGCGCCCGCGATCGGGCGTCGCGCGCTTTGCTGAATGGCGATGGCGCAACGCACCGCGTCGGCGCTGGAGGAAAACGCCGCCAGCACCCGTCGCCGAGCCACTCCAATTCATCCCCGCCGGTTGATGCGACCGCAGCGGAGATCATTTTGTGATGAGCCTGGAAGAGTTCGGCGCCGGTCTCGTCGCCGGACTTCTGCAAAAGTAGGGTCGAGTTCACAAGGTCGGTGAACATCAACGTGACGGTGCCTGATCGCGGCATAGCTCTTACTCCAACACCGGCACCTTCTCATGAGCATCCTGAGCGGACGCCTCCTCGGCTCTCCGTATCCATCCGATCATGCCGATGTCGCGAAATTGCGCCAGCGCGGTAGCCAGCAATGGTTGCGCACGCGCGGCGTCACCGGGTGCGCCGCGCCGCAAGTACATCAGCGCTTCATCGTAGTCAGTGATCGCACGCAGCGGACGCCGACCGCCCGCGTCGAAGATCGCCCGCGCCCTGGTTGAGCCAGTCGAGCGCCTCGGCGTAGCGACCCTGAAGCGCGCAAAGGCGAGCCATCGAGAGGCGGGCGTCACGCATCGGGCAACGGAAGTCGGGAATCAGGACCTTCTCCCGAATGCTGCTTTCGATCACGTCGATATAGTCGGTGCGATTGGTGAGCCATAACGACGCGGCCGCATCGCAGGCTGTCATGTTGTAGAGCAGGCCCCACTCGGCGCCACGCAGGAGCGCGTCGCGGACGGTGCCCAGCAACATTATTGCGGCGTCCGGCAGATTCCTTTGCGCCAGCACTTCGGAGATGCAGGCGCACGCAGCGGACCAGGCCCAGCGAAATTCGGGCGGCCAGTTGGCGATCAGTTCGTCTTCTTCGGGAACGCTAACCAGGGTGACGTCCCATCCGTCGTCAAGCGCGATCATGAGGTCGTAGCGGACCGAGATCATATTGAGGAGTTGCAGCGATCGGCGATTGACGCGCGCCGACAACGCGATCGCCCGATCGTAAGCGGCGCGCGCCTCGGGAAAACTCCCGAGCGCGTTGTGGCATCTCGCTACCGATGCCCACGCCTCCATCGCCCATGCGATCCGGCCGCTGCGTTCCGCATCTTCGGCACGTTGCTGCCACAGCGGCAGGCCGCGGCGACACTCACCGGCCAGGAACACCAGCGCGTTCGCATCGCAATCGGGATCGCTAAGGATCTCTTCTCGGGAATCGTAAGGATAAGTGATGCCAATCTGCCGCGCCCGGGCCAGATCGGATGGAATGGTCTTCAGCACCGCACGGCGTGCACGCAAGCGTGGCGAATCCGCAATGATACCGGGGTTGTTGGGATCCTCAGCATCGGCGCGCAGCGTATCCAACTCATCGAGCGTTACCCAGGTCAGGTCGCGTCGCGCGCCCACATAGCGCAAACCGTCCCGAGTGATGTCCCAGGAGTTCTGCATCAGACCGGAGCGGTACGTTTCGAGCGCGGCGGTTTCTAAAAAGTTGGCCGCCTGATCGGCGCCTTCGCTGGCGGCGATCAAAGTCCCCGCTTCGAGCCCAATCCGCGTCGCTTCGTCGCCATCGAGCGTCCAGGCTCACCGCGCAGCATCGCAATCGAACCTTTGCCGTTAGAGGCCGCCTCGAGCGTGGCCGACAATCGCTTCAGTTGTCCGGCGCGGCCCACGAACGGGGTCCGAGTCAGCATCGCGGCCGCATCATCGCGCTGGTAAACAACCTCACAAACGCCAACCGGCTCCGTGATGCCCTTCAGATCTAGTTCGCCGAGATCGCGAAACACGAATGTCTGCCGTGCAGATAGCAGCTCCTCGACCACGGTGCTGCACGCTTTATCGAACTGACGGTATTGTCGCCAGTAGGAAAATTTAACCAACTCTGATCGATTTCTTTGTGACCAGAGACAATTCAAGATGCGTTGCTTGACCCTGATGACACCGCGTGATGTGAATGCAACGTTCGACTCGAAAAAAACTGGAATCGGATTCCGTATGTCGGTCTGCATTGAATGAAAAAAGTCCGGCTGATCGATCGTCGTGAATTTCTGAAGGAAGGGGTGTTGTTCGGCGCCTCGCTTTCGGTTGGCTTGCGGGAATTCTGCAAGCGCAATTCGCTTACCAGTTCCGCCTTCCTCGCCAGTCCGCGTCATAATCACAAGCTGCGTTATACGTGGATGAAACCGCTGCTCGATCCGTACGCGTTGACGCCGTTTGTCGACCCGCTTCCGATCATGCCGACCGCGCGCCCGACAGGTTTCAAGCCGCCGCTCAACGGGACTCCCGGACAGTCGCCGGTCTACTCGATCACGATGAAGCAGGTTCATCTCAAGCTACATCGCGATCTGAAGCCGACGCTGGTGTGGGGCTACAACGGCATCGTCCCTGGTCCGACCCTCGAGACGACGAGCAATCAATCGATCTTCGTGAACTGGATCAGCAGCCTCCCGACCCAACATCCCCTGACCATCGATCACTCAATTCATGGCGCGCAGTCGAGCAATCCCGATGTCCGCAACGTAGTCCATCTGCACGGCGCGAAGGTCCAGCCCGACAGCGACGGATTTCCCGAAGCGTGGTTCACCCCGGGAAGCCAGGCGAACTACTTCTACCCCAACCAGATGGACCCGACGATGCTGTGGTACCATGACCATGCGCTCGGCATCACGCGGCTCAATGTTTTCATGGGTTTGCTCGGGACGTATTTCATTCGCGACCAGACCGAGGCGGCGCTGAATCTTCCCAGCGGCAAGTTCGAAATCCCGCTGGTAATTTTCGATCGATCATTCGAACCCAACGGACAGTTCAACTATCCGGTCTCAGGCAACCCGACGGTTCCGCATGTGCCGGAATATTTCGGCAATGTGATGATGGTCAACGGCAAGGTGATGCCGTTTCTCAACGTGCAGCCGCGGAAGTATCGCTTCCGTATCGTGAATGCGTGCAACGGGCGCTTCCTCCAGATGAGCCTTTCGTCGGGTCAGCCGTTCATTCAGATCGGATCTGATCAGGGACTGCTGCAGGCGCCGGTCACACTGCAAACCATCCTGATGACGCCCGCGGAACGCTTCGACATTGTGCTGGATTTTTCGCAATTCGCCGGGAAGAACATCGAGCTAACCAATGACGCGGTCGCACCGTGGCCGAGCGGCGGCCAAATCACCCCGAACCTGGTGATGCAATTTCGGGTCGCGAAGCACCTCGAGCGCAAGGACACCAGCGTCGTGCCCGCGATGTTGAACACTATCGTGCCGCTCAATCCCGCGATGGCGGTGATGACGCGCAACCTGTCGCTGGTCGAATTCGACGATGATCTCGACTACCCGCTCATCGATCTGCTGGACGGCAAACATTGGGACGAGCCGGTAACGGAAACTCCGGTGCAGGATACGATCGAGATTTGGAACCTGGTTAATACCACCGGCGATGGGCATCCGATTCATATCCATCTGATTAGATTCCAGATCACCGGACGAACCCCTTTCGACGTCGATCAATACGTTGCAAACGGAAACCTGGTTTTCACCGGACCGACGATGCCTCCCGATCCGAATGAAACGGGATGGAAGGATACGGTGCGCGTCGAGCCGGGTCTCGTTACTCAAGTCATCGCACAGTTTGAAGGCTTCAGTGGGCAGTACGTCTGGCATTGCCACATCCTGGAACACGAGGATCAGGAAATGATGCGACCTATGATGGTGCTTCCGCCGCCGGGCGCCGCGCGCGACTCCAATCAACCGGCCGGCAGTGCGAAGCCGGCGCTGATTTCACGACGGTAGCCATGGCGCTGCGTTTTCATTTGCTGATCTTGGTGATAGCGCTGTCGATGGCGCTCGGCTGTAGCTCGCATCCCGCGCCGATCGCGTCGGCGGATTGCCTGCCGGACCTGACGCTTACCGATCAGAACGCGCAGCCGGTGAACCTCGCGTCATTGAAGGGCTCGCCGGTGCTGTTCGACTTCATCTATACCAGCTGCCCCGGGCCATGCGAGCTGATGACGCAGCGGATGGCCAAGGTCGCCGATGACCTCGGAGCGAATTTCGGCAGCAAGATTCGCTTCGTTTCGGTAACCATCGATCCCGAGCACGACGGGCCACCGGAGTTGCGTAACTATGCCAGGGATCAGGGCGCCAATCGCGCCGGCTGGCTGTTCCTCACCGGCACTGCTGCGCAGGTGACCGCGCTGATGTCGGCCTTCAAGCTGGAGCGCGCGCGCGAGGCCGACGGCTCAATCGATCACGTGCTGGCGTTCTTCCTGGTGCGCGGCGATGGCGGATTGCAAAGTGAATATTCGCCCAATCATACGCGCCCGGAGGAGATCGCCGAGGACATCGCACGGTTCATCAACCATGGCACGACGAAAAGCTTCAGCGCGCATGTCTAAGCCTCGCCATCGCTGGTCGCGGCTGATGTTGCTCGCGCTCGCGATCTGCCAGGCCATCGCACTGATGGCGTGCGGCAGCGATAACAACTCGCCATCCGCGTCGCCGACCCCCGCGCCGGTGACATTTCCGCAAGCTTGCTCAGGCCAGTCGCTGATCGCGATTGATCCGGTTCACAACCTCGGCTATGTCGCGATCTACCAGCTCGACGGGAGCGGCAACGCGCAACTGACAGTTGTCGACCTGACCGTCGGCGCGGGCAATCCGGTGCTGAAGACCATTTCACTCGCAGGCTCGGTGCAACCGATCTCCGAGGTTTACAATCCGAACGGGCCAACGATCCTCGTCGAGGCGCGCGACCTCGCCGGCGTCGTCCACATCTACGAAATCGATCCGACAACCGAGTCTGTGGTCAGCGCGATCATCGCGACCGGGCTGAGCGACACGGGTATGAGCGGCGGCATCGTGGAGGATTTCGTCGCCGACCAAGCGATCGTGGCGGGTACCAGCGACCTCGGAATCCTCGATACTTCCACCAGCCCCCCGACCTGGAATCAGGCCTCGATCGTCGATCTTGCCGATCTGGAGATCACTATCGATTCGATGACGCTGGATTCCTTCACTGGTCTGCTCTTCATCTCCAATCTCGGCAACAACATCGTGATCGATACCGGAGCTACACCGCTGACTCCGATCGTCTTTCAGATCGATCCCAACGAAAGCCTTTCCAATGGAGTCGCCTTCGACGTCGGCACCAACCTCTTGTTTCAGTCCCAGATGAACAAGTCCGACAGCAGCTACGCTTTCAACTTTGGAAAAGTGAACCTGACCGCTTCGCCCGCGTTCGCGAGTAACGTCTACATCGGTGGGCTAGGCTTCCTTGACCCGGTCGGGCAAGGGCCCGGTGGAATGGCGATCGTAAATTGCATCACTCATCAGGGATTCATCGCGGATCAGTTCGGGCAGAACTTCAAGCTGGTGCAATTGCCCAAAGCTAAGGTGAAAGGCGGCCTCGACAATAACGGCCAGCCCGGCACCAACACCAGGCCCGACCGCAGCTCGGCGTACACCATTGCGGCCAGTATGATTCCGATCGGCGACGTGAGCGGGACGCCGACGCAACTGGTCGCGATCGATGATCCCGGATCGCTCGCGATAGATCCCGTGCGCGACCTCGCCTATATGCTCGCCGATACGAATCAGACGCCGCATCCATGGATGCCCGGCGCGACGACGCCACTGTTCCTGGTGCGGGTAGATCTTTCGCAGCCGGTTTTTGGTGCGAGCCCAACCGGCGGCATCGATGGCAAGACTTTCTGGAATCCTGCGTCTGCTGCTATTCCGATGCCGTAAGCTGGAGCGTCGCGAGGGCTTCTACACTCGAACCGCCAGCGACTTGAGGCCACGAAAACGTCCCCTGCTGCGCCATTCGGGTTCGCTTCCAGTGAGTTGAATATTCGGATGGCGGGTTTGGTGATCTTTGCCCAAGCGCACTTAAAGTTTCTCCGCATCGGAGCTCAATTCGGATTTGTTGAAGGCAAATAGCGCGTCGGCGACCACCTCGAGTCGAGGCCGGCATCCAGTAGCCTCGCGCTTGACCCCCTCGATACCTTTCGGAACCTGAATTTCGCCCGGCTTCAGCCATGGCCCCTTCGGTTGCTGAATCTCTCCGGGCGCCTGCCATCCCGCCCACAACGTGCTGCCAGGAGTCAGCATCGATCCTCGCTGCCGCGCCTTCATATCGCTTCCCCCTTTCGCGATACCTTCAGGCTGTAAACGCTACTATGTGGCTAGATACGAGGCGCGCGCGCCGCGGCACAATTGCGAGGTAAAAGGTTCCGCACCAGGCCGTGGTTAGTGCCGTTGCGCAGGACGTAACGTCATTGCCGGTTGTGCAGCCGTATTTATCCCGCTGCGCTCCCGAGCAGGCGCGGTCGCGACCCGGTAGGCGATGGCGGCAACCAACGTAATCGCGGTTCCCGCAAGCATATCGGTAAAGTAGTGATGCCCCATAAAAGGGATGGACAACAGCATGATCGTGTTGACTGCGGCGATCGGGATGAAGGTCTTGCACGGTGGCCGGTGAACGTAAATAAAAACCACCGCCAGGACGGTATGAAAGGATGGGAACGCAACGATTCCTTCCATTTTCCATAGCGCGGTGCTGGTCAGCGAACCGCCGCGGATCTGGAGGAGCACCGCGGTCCACGGTGGTAGATGACCGGCAGTCATCGGTCCGAGCGCGGGTGCGAAACCTGAGATCGCTACCGTCGCGATACCCGCCAGCAGAGTGATCCACAACAGCTCGCGATTGCGCTCGGGGTTTTTCGTCAGCGCGAAAAATGCGACCGAGGCAAACCCCTGGAGAAAGATACTGTCATACGCGAGCAGCAGGACTACTTTCACGATCCGATGGTTACTGATCAGCGTGAGCCATTCCTTCCAATGGAATCCCATCGAACCGTCGAGCGCCCATAACTGTGCGTCGCAGAGGGGAAAGCGCATCGTGGCGGCGAGATACGAATAGATATTCAAGGTGACTGGAAAGACCAGCCACAAAGCCATGAAGTGTCCGAGATCGCACAGGCGCGTATTGCGCCCGGTGTTTCCGTAGAACAACCCAATGGCAAGTAAGATACCGACCAGGAGGGTTGCCTGGATAATCCCGTCGATATGGAAATCAATCCGCCACGCCCAGATAAAGTCCAGCGCCGCTACCAACGCGACGACCAACCATGCCCACTTGAGGCTCTCGCCAATGTGCCGCTGGTCGCCCATTTTCATCCGCCGCACGGAGGCGGTACTTCAGCGCAACCGGGCCTCGCGGAACTCGAACGCTACGGTGAATCTGCCGACGGCGACAGGTTTCGGGACCGCCGCCGCCGGCATTTTCCTGGGTCGGATTGCAATTCGGTTACAGGTTTCCGTCGACGCTGGTCAGCAAGCCGGTGATGCTGGTGCCCATGGTCTTATAACCGGCGTACACAACGACGGCGACTGCCGCGAGAATCAGCGCGTACTCGGTCATCGTCTGACCTTTCTGCCAATTCTGCGCCTTTACGAACATTTTGGTCATGAAATCCATTCCCGTGTCCCTCCTTAGACTCTTTTCCGGCCGCAACGGCCGATTGCTTCTAAATTTCCGCATCCAGACGTTTGGATCCCCCAAGAGCGAGGCCGGAGCGTGTTCGAGTAGCAGCGGAATCGGGATGATCGAGGTTCGCTCCTTCGGCAGCACTCCGAACAGTAGCATTTGGCGATCAACCTGTTATATTCCGGCGCGCTATCGGTCCCCTCTGGATCGAACCACGGCATCCCCGCTTGCCGTAGCAATGGAGATGATACGGGTCCGAGCAAGGGGCGATTGAGCATCTCCCATGCCAATCGGGATTAATGAAAAACTCCAACGATTAAGAGTGTTGAGGGCGGGGGACGACGGCGAGATTCAAACCATCGTTGCAACTGAGCAACTCACGCGTTGCCCGCGAAAACGAAACCTCGGCCAAGATGTTCGCGGTCGTCAGCGGAGCGCGACCGAGCCCGCATCGATGGACTATCATGATGCAGTCCGCGCGTCCGCAGAGAAACCTGATGGCGGGTTTACCGCCCGTTACGATTTCCTGTCGCTCGACGGATAATCACGCCCACCTGCAGAAGCGGCATGAAAGCGACGTGAATTAATTTCCCGAATGGAAGCCAAATCATCAGCAGCTCGACCGCCATCAGATGGGTCGTCAGCAGCATCGCATACGGCCCGATCGCCGGCGCGCCGCCGACATGTGGATACGCCAGCAGCCCGGTCAGCATCGCGATGAAGACGGCGCTCCAGGTGAAATAGTCATCGAAGGCCGAGAAGATGCTCGGCTCCGGCGTCATCACGCGATGAATCAGGACGGCGGGCATCGCCGCGATAGAGATAACCGCGGCCGCGAGGACGATAGAGATCGGCAGGCTCGGCCATGCAATTCCAGTCAGCGCACCGATGAAGAGTATGTGGGGCGCGAAACCGAACATCGCGATCAGCAATCCCGCGTGCATCGCGTAGCTGTCGATTTGCCATCGGCGATGCGGGAGGTGAAATCCCTTGCGCGCCCAATGCAGGTTCGGCTCGCCCTGACGTAACGCGAAATCGGCGCCGCGCCAGAAAAATCCCGCCACCATGATGACGAGCGCCCAATGCAGCCCGGGGCCGCGCGCGAACTCAAGCATGGCCATCACGGCTGTCTTCGCGCGGGAGGCGCCGGCGGCGAAAAACCAGGCCGGTGAAAATTCCGGCCAGCATGCCTCCTCCGAGCGCGAGGCTCCAGGTTCGTCGATTGTTCCACGGCTCGACGTAAGGCGGCGCGAGCTGCGCGCTGCGGCTCATCCGCGTCATCACCAGATGGCAATCGAAGCATGCGAGCCGGCGGGCGCTGTGGGTCGCACCATGCCAGAACGCCTCGTCATGACAATTGGTGCAGGCGCGATTGGCGGCCTCGATCGATTGCCCGCGCGAATGCTTGGGATCGATGCGAAACTCGATCAGCCCACCCATCCCCACGCCTCCGCCCATGATGGCGTGGTTGCCGCCGGGCCCGTGGCATCCCTCGCAGCCGAGGCGCTCGAGATCGTTGCGCGGCTTGACCTGAAAGAGCCGCCCCATTTTGGTTTTCGCGAATTCGCGGGAGAGATCGGAGTGGCAGGCATAGCAATATACGCTGCCGATATATCTGGGCGTGGCGAAATAGCCGACGTTGGCATCGTTGTCGCCGGAGTCCGCCAGCGCGATCGTGGCGCGTACCAGGCAACACGCAATCGCGATGGCGATAAATCGATTTCGTCCCAACACGCGCCTAGCTTATGGCAACATCGCGGCGACCTCGCCAGAGCGCGCGCTGGCTTGACTGTTCGCCGCGTAACCGAAATGCTGGAGGGCTCGCGCGGAGAGGTTCGGGAGTTTGGTTTAACCGGCCTGACTCGAAATCAGGTGAGCC
>VFSW01001681.1_pt1 | contig 33701 bp, 27 predicted proteins | sample 5358111 | NCBI WGS metagenome assembly VFSW01 (sample SAMN11554181, study PRJNA540505) | mine drainage metagenome | isolation source: sediment from site ElyBrook_90M | place: USA: Ely Copper Mine, Vershire, VT | collected 2017
TATCCTGTGAAACGTCGTCTGTCCTGTCATTGCTGTTTCGATTCCACCATCCCCAGCCAAGCGCCTGATACAGTGCCGCTGTATCGCCTAATTGATTGGTGCGAATCTGGATCAGCGTCATGACTGCCTGCTGGTAAGACTGGTCGGCAGCCAGAAGAACGGGATAGGCCACCTGTCCGGTTTTGTATTGCCAACGGGTGATGTCGAGGGTTTTTTTTGCGGCCTCGTGAGTGCGTTTTGCGGCTTGCAAGGCGTCGGCGTCGGAACGGATGGCGTGAAGGGTGTCCGCCACGTTCTGGAACGCCAGCAGAACGGCCTGACGGTACTGAGCGGCAGCCTGGGCCAGGGCTTCCTTGGCCCCCTGTTCGCGGGCTTTCAGGGTGCCTCCATCAAAGACAGTCTGCGTGATGTCGCCAATGAGATTGAAAAAACCCGCTCCGGAATGAAACATCTGGTTGGGGACAGACGCTTCGCCCCCCAGGAAACCCGTGATGGTGAATTGGGGAAAGCGATTGGCCAGGGCCACGCCCACCTGGGCGTTGGCCGCATGCAGTTGCGCTTCGGCGGCGCGGATGTCGGGCCGTTGTTCCACCAGCCGGGAGGGGAGTGACAAGGGCAGGTCTTCAGGTAAGCGGAGGGCATCCAGTTCAAAAGTTTCCGGCAGTTCTTCGCTGGGTAGCCGTCCCGCCAACATTCGAAGCAGGTCTCGTGTCTGCTCCAGTTGCTGCTTCAGGGGAATGAGTGCCTGTTCGGCCTGAGCCAGGGCCTGTTCCTGGGCCGCCACGTCAAGCCCCATGGCATACCCCAACCGGTACTGGTTCAAAGTGACCTCCAGAAGCTTGCGATTGTCTGTCACCACATCTTCCATGGCCCGAATTTGTGCTCTGACAGAAGCTTCCTGCAGGGCTGCGGCCACCACGTCGGACGCCAGAGTGATGTAGGCCGCTTCCAGCTGAAAACGCTGGCTTTCGGCTTGGGCTTCCAGCGATTCCACCTGCCTGCGGTTTTCTCCGAAGACATCGGGCGTGTAGCTCAGGGTGACCTGGGCCGTGTGGAAGTTGTAGTACACCGGACCGTTATAAGGTGCTGGTCCAGAAGGGTTTGAATAGGTCTGAATGACGGTGCCATTGCCCTGTACGCCCGGGGAATTGCCCCCCATGTTTCCTGCAAGCTAGTTGCGGGTGCGAAAAAATTCCAGTCCTAATGTGGGATAGAAAAACCCCTGCTGTGCCAGCGTGCTTTGCTGGGCTTCGCGCAGGGAGGCTTGAGCAATTTCAATTGAGGGATTGGCCTTGAAGGCTTTTTCTATGAGTGAATTGATCTGGGGTGAATGAAACATCGTCCACCAGTCGAAAGGGATGTCCTTGTGTGGATCGAAATGAGGGCCATGCGTCTGCTCCACCATTTTTTCCGGTGCATACCCTTGGGCACTGGGAGCTGCCGGCCTGTGAAAATCGGGGCCCAGAGCGCAGCCTGCCAGAGTGGTGAGCGCCAACATGAGCAAGGGGGAAAGGGCTCGGGTCGGTTTCATGTTCCACATTCGTTTGTTGACATTCATCGAGGCATCGTTTCGAATCGCATTAGAGCTGTTTTCGGGGTCTTTATTTCGGGCCTGTATTTTGCCGTGGTTTCCTGACAGGAAGCTGACAACATGCGAATCATGATCGTCGAGGATGACCAAACCCTGGGGAAAGCCATGTCGGCCTCCCTGACTTATGCCGAGTTCGCGGTGGATTGGATAGGCACTGTAGCGGAAGCCCAGCACCTGGTGATGTCGGAAAACTACGACGCTATTGTTCTTGACCTGGGATTGCCTGATCGTGACGGATACGACCTGGTGCGCCATCTGAGAGGCCGCGGAATGTCCGTCCCTGTTCTTATCCTGACGGCCCGGGATGCTGTCGAGGACCGGGTGCAAGGCCTGGATCTGGGAGCAGATGATTATCTGGTCAAGCCCGTGGCCATGGCCGAGCTTCAGGCCCGCCTGAGGGCGCTCATACGACGCAGCCACGGGCGCGGTGATCCACAGATCCGGATGGGCCGGCTCCAGATGGATGTTTCGGGAAAACGCGCCTTGCTGGACGGGCAGGCCATTGAATTGTCGGGACGGGAATGGGCTGTCCTTGAGTATCTGGTCACCCACCAGCGCCGCATTGTCTCCAAGGAACAATTGATCCAGGCGATTACGGGGCTGGGTCAGGACCTCAGCGGCAATGCCATAGAGGCTTATGTCCACCGGTTGAGAAACAAGCTGGAAGCTTCGGGTGCCGTGATCCGCACGGTTCGGGGGTTGGGCTACATGATGGAAGACGCCGATGAAACGGCCCTCTAGCCTGCATAGGCGCCTGCTCAAGGGGCTGTTGCTGCCGCTGGGTCTGATCCTGCTGGTGAGCTCGGTACTGGCCTATGAGTTTTCCCTGAAGGCGGCCATGCATGTGTATGACCTGGGGTTGATGGACAATGCCATGGACCTGGCAAAACAGATTGAATTCCACGCGTCGGGCATGACGCTCAACCTGCCTCCAGCCGCCCTGAAAATGCTTCAGGAAAATAATGATGACCGGGTCACGTTTGCCCTTTGGGACAATGCCGGCCACGTGTTTTCCGGCGATGCTTCCCTGTTCAGGCAGGATGTGGATTTTTCGCCTGGACGGCCGGTTTTCCGGGACATCCGTCTGGCGGGTCAGGTTCAGAGGGCCCTGTATCTCAAGGAACAACGGTATGGGCAGGTGTTCTTCATCGCTGTTGCCCAGACGCTTCAGGGCCGAAACCAGCTGAGGGACGGCATTTTCACCAGCATTCTTCTGCCGGAAACCTTGTTGGCCCTGTTGACCCTGATCGTCATCCTCACGGGGGTCGGTTTTGCCTTGGCTCCGGTGCGTCGCCTGCGCTCGGAGATTGTCAGCCGGTCTTCCGCGGACCTCAGGTCTCTTGATGAAAGTGACACGCCAACCGAGCTGGCTCCGGTCATCCACGGGATCAACGAGTTATTGGGCAATCTGGCCACGTCCTTTGCCAGTCACCGTCGATTCATCGCCGATGCTTCCCATCAGTTGCGTACCCCACTGGCTTCCCTGAGCTCCCAGATCGAAGTGGCGCTAAAACATCCGCCAGAAGACATGAACTGCTTTTTGCAGGAATTGCTGCAAACCACCCGACGCACCACGCACCTGGCCAACCAGCTGCTTTCCCTGGCGCGCCTCGAGCATACAGAGCCCGGCATGCTGGATCTGGGTCCCGTGGACATGGATAAAATCTGTCGTGAGGCTTCAGTGGATTTTGTCCGGCTGGCAGCCACCCGGAACGTGGATCTGGAATTTGTCCTCCAGCCCTATCAGGTCACGGGGAACCCGTTGCTTCTTCGCGAATTGCTTGTGAACCTGCTGGACAATGCCGTGCACTATACCCCATCTGGCGGACAGGTCATCGTGACCCTGGCCCAAGAAGACGGGCGTATCCAGCTGAGTGTGGAAGACAATGGTCCAGGCGTGCCGGAAGAAGCGCTGGCCCGCCTGGGAACCCCTTTCTTCCGGTTACCTTCCACTTGGTCCGGGGGGTGTGGGCTGGGGCTCGCCATTGTGCGGGAGATCGGGCGCCTGCATGGTGCCCAAGTGTTGTTTGGTCGCGGCAGGGAATCCGGACTGAGGGTGGAAGTGCGGTTTTAGTGCCCGGTTTTATCCCGTTCTGCCAAGCGGGCTTCCAGTTCCGTCAGCTTCTCGCGTGTCCTGGCGAGAACCTTGACCTGGGCGTCAAACTCTTCCCGTGTCACCAGATTCATCCTTGCAAACAGGCTGCTCATCAGGGCGCGCGCGTTTTTTTCGAAATCGGCCGCCGGGGTTTTGGCCTTGAGCTCACCTAACCGCCGGACGACATCATCAATAAGTTCGGAAGGATTCATTAAAAGCCCCCATAAATCTGTCACAAATTATTCAAAAACTGCACTATTTTGGTGCGTCGCACCCAATGGGTGCACAAAAAAAGCCTTTCCTCCCCCCTGTTTTGGGGAACTATCCCCCCAAGATCAAGCTTTTTTCACTTGGCACGACTCCTGCTCTGTAGCTCCCAGGAAAGTGAAAACAACTGTCCTGACCTGACTAACCAAATGTAGGGAGATAAACCAATGAAACATCCGTATCGTACCGCATTAAGCGTGGCTGTTGCCCTGAGCCTTGTGGTTTCAGTGGAGGCAAGGGCAGATGACCAGGGCGCTGTGCTGGCAGATGCCAGCGCGCCGGCTCCAGCCAAGGGCCCGACTCTGTCGGATATCCTGAACAACTCGAATATCACGGTGAAGGGCTATCTGGATGCAAGTTACATCTACCATAACCAGACCCCCAATCCGAGCGTACAGGTGTTTGATACCGCAAAAAATTCCTTTGGCTTGCACCAGGCTGGTTTTACCATTGCCAGCACGCCCGCCCAAGGGTTTGGGGGCTTGCTGAACCTGACGGCAGGCAGCGATGCAGGGATTTTCTGTTCCTACGGCGAATGCAGTTCGGGTACGGGGACAACTGCTGGGAGTGGCGGCAACTTTGACGTGACTCAGGCTTATGCCCAGTATGCCACTGGTTCCTGGACCACTATCGGTGGCAAGTTCACGACTCTGGCCGGTGCTGAAGTGATCGACAGCTCCGCGGACACCAACGTCACCCGATCCATCCTGTTTGGCAAGATCCCCTTCACCCATACGGGGGTTCGCGCGACCGATCCAGTGACGGATTCCACCAGCCTGATTATCGGGGTGAACAACGGTTGGGACCAGGTGACGGGGATGACGGCCTCCAAGACAGTGGAACTGGGGTTGACCAGCGCCTTCACGAAAGACACTTCCCTGGCCGTGAGCATTTACGACGGGGCTGAAACCATGCCTGCGTTTGCTTACGGGGCCACCATTCCTTCCGCCGGGTTGCTGACGCCAACGGCAGGCGCCCCATTCAGCGGCAATCGTGAACTCCTGGATGCCGTGTTCACCACCAATCTCACGCCTTCCCTCACTTTCATCCTGAATGGTGACTACGTGCGGCAACAGGACACCTATATGCCGGGCGGGGATGCCAAATACTGGGGTCTGGCAGGCTATCTCAATTATCAGATCAATGACCAGTACCGCGTGTCTTTCCGTGCAGAAGACCTGAGGGATGAAACCGGTTTGGCCACCGCGCTTGCCGGAACCCCCATGGGCTCAGACAACGTGCGTGAAGCCACGCTGACCTTGGGTTATGCCCCGGTCAAGAATTTTGAGCTGCGTGGCGAGTTGCGTGAGGACCGCGCGGATCAGGGCATCTTCCTGGGGACCAACGGATCCTTGCCCGCCCAGTCCATGACGACCGTGGCTGTGCAAGGCGTATACAAGTTCTAAGCTGAATCATTCATAACTGTGGAGGCATCATGAAACTCGTGACGGCAATCATCAAGCCGTTCAAGCTGGACGAAGTGAGGGAAGCCCTGAGCGCAATTGGCGTTCAGGGGATCACCGTCACCGAAGTCAAGGGCTTTGGACGTCAGAAGGGACACACCGAGTTGTACCGGGGTGCCGAGTATGTGGTGGATTTCCTGCCAAAGGTCAAGCTGGAAGTGGCAGTCAAGACCGACATGTTGGAAAGGGTCATCGAAGCCATTGAGAAGTCGGCCACAACCGGGAAGATCGGTGATGGAAAGATCTTCGTCTATGAACTGGAACACGTGGTGCGTATCCGGACGGGTGAAACCGGCCCGGACGCCTTGTAAGGGGAATGTCATGAAAATGCGATTCGGTTTTGTGAAAGCCGCACTGCTGGCTCTGGCCCTGTCTTTGGGTGCGGGTCATGCATTTGCGGATGATTCGAGTGCGGCTCCTGCCGCCGCTCCTGCCGCCACAGCTCCGGCGGCGGCAGCCCCGGCAGCTGCTGCACCTGCTGCACCCTCCGAACCATTCATTGTGACCCTGGACAAGATCAATTCTGGGGATACGGCCTGGATGTTGACTTCTACCGCACTGGTGCTGTTCATGACGATTCCCGGACTGGCGCTGTTTTATGGCGGGATGGTGCGCAAGAAGAATGTGCTGGCCACCTTGATGCAGAGTTTTGCGATCTGTTCGCTGGTTACGGTGATCTGGGTGGTGGTGGGTTACAGTCTGGCTTTCATGCCGGGATCCCAGTGGCTGGGTGGGTTCGGACGATTCATGCTCAACGGCATGATCTATCAGAACGAGGCGAAAAAGGTGATGGTGCATGAAGCAGCAAGCACCATTCCCGAGTCTGTGTACATGATGTTCCAGATGACCTTCGCCATCATCACGCCTGCGCTGATTGCAGGTGCTTTTGCTGAGCGCATGAAGTTTTCCGCCATGATGGTGTTCATGGGGCTGTGGTCGATCCTGGTGTACTCGCCCATTGCTCACTGGGTGTGGGAACCGAGTGGCTGGCTGGCCAGCAAGGGGATTCTGGACTTTGCAGGCGGTACCGTGGTGCACATCACCGCTGGTATTGCCGGTCTGGCGGCAGCCTTGGTCATGGGCAAGCGCGTGGGCTATGGCAAAGAACCCATGGCACCTCATAACCTGACGTTGACCCTGATTGGCGCTTCCATGCTGTGGGTGGGCTGGTTTGGTTTCAACGCCGGTTCTGCCGTGGCTGCCGATGGCCGCGCAGGGATGGCCATGACGGTCACACAGGTGGCAACTGCTGCAGCTGCCCTGGCCTGGATGTTTGCGGAATGGATTGCCAAGGGAAAGCCCAGTGTACTGGGAATTGCCTCGGGAGCGGTGGCTGGCTTGGTGGCCATCACCCCGGCTTCGGGTTATGTGGCCACGGGTGGCGCGCTGGCCATCGGCGTGGCCGCTGGCGTGATCTGCTTCTGGACAGCCACTGGACTCAAGCACATGCTGGGTTATGACGACTCTCTGGATGCCTTCGGCGTGCACTGTGTGGGTGGGGTGGTGGGTGCCCTGCTGACAGCTGTCTTCAACGTGCGCGACATCAGTGGAGCGGACGCCAGTCTGGCAACCCAGGCGCTGGGTGTTTGCACGACACTGGTGTACGGATTCGTGGTGTCCTTCATTCTCCTGAAAGTGATCGACATGGTCATGGGATTGCGTGTCACCGAAGAGCAGGAACGGGAAGGGCTCGATCTGGCCCTGCATGGCGAACGCGTGGAATAACCCTCCTTCAACCTTGTTAAGGGCTTGGGGCGTCTTCGGACGCCCCTTTTTTGTGCACGCCTTCTCCTGACCTGGCATTCAGACAGGGAAATTACCCCCGGCAACCGGGAGCGCTCATGAGGGGGCATGGTAAAATGCCGGGCTTATGTCAGACCGTACCCATCTTCTTCATTCCCGGCTCCAGCAACGCATCATGATGCTGGATGGTGCCATGGGCACCATGATTCAAGGTTACCGACTGGAGGAAAGCGATTATCGAGGCGAACGGTTTCGTGATTTCCCCCACGATCTCAAGGGCAATAACGATCTGCTGGTACTGACTCGGCCCGACGTGATCCTGAGCATCCATCAGGCTTATCTGGATGCTGGGGCCGACATCATTGAAACCAACACATTCAATGCCACCACGGTTTCCATGGCGGATTACCACATGGAACATCTCGCTGCCGAAATCAATCGTGCGGCAGCGAAACTGGCACGGGAGGCGGCCGATGCAGCCACGGCACGCGATCCCCAAACCCCCAGGTTTGTGGCTGGTGTGCTGGGACCCACCAATCGGACGGCCTCCCTGTCGCCCGATGTGAACGATCCCGGATTTCGCAACATAGACTTCGATACCCTGGTGACGGCTTACAGGGAATCGGTTGAAGCTTTGATTGAAGGCGGGGTGGACATCCTGCTGGTGGAAACGGTGTTTGATACGCTGAACGCCAAAGCCGCCCTCTTTGCCATCGAATCCTGTTTTGATGATCAAGGCATTCGGCTGCCTATCATTATTTCAGGCACCATCACCGACCAGAGCGGGAGAACCCTGACGGGGCAGACCACCGAAGCTTTCTGGAATTCCCTGCGCCACGTTCGCCCCCTGTCCATCGGGCTCAATTGTGCGCTGGGGGCTGAATTGATGCGCCCATACATTGAAGAGCTGGCACGCATCGCCGACACTTACGTCAGCGCCCATCCCAATGCAGGGTTACCAAACCCGCTGGCCGAATCCGGCTATGATGAAGGACCTTCCCAGACGGCAACTCTGCTCAAGGAGTTTGCCCAGGCAGGGTTTCTCAACATCGTTGGCGGATGCTGTGGAACCACGCCGGCTCATATCAGGGCAATCGCCGACGCTGTTCGGGATATCCCGCCACGCCGGGTGCCCGTGATCGAGCCCATGACACGTCTTTCAGGGCTGGAACCTTTCAACATTGGCGAACAGTCCTTGTTCGTCAATGTGGGCGAACGCACCAATGTCACGGGTTCCAAGGCTTTTTCACGGCTGATTCTTTCAGGCAACTTCACGGAAGCCATCAGTGTGGCGCGCAGCCAGGTGGAAAACGGCGCGCAGGTCATCGACATCAACATGGACGAAGCCATGCTGGATTCGAAGGCGGCCATGCAACGCTTCCTCAATCTGCTGGCGGCCGAACCCGACATCTCACGCGTCCCCTTCATGATCGACTCCTCCGATTGGGCCGTGATCGAAGCCGGACTCAAATGTGTACAGGGCAAGTGCATCGTCAATTCCATCAGCCTGAAAGAAGGCGAGGAAGAATTTTTGCGCCGAGCCCGGCTGGTCCGTAAGTATGGGGCTGCAGTGGTGGTCATGGCGTTCGACGAGGCAGGGCAGGCAGACACCTTGTCTCGCAAGGTGGAAATCTGTACCCGCTCTTACCGGTTGTTAACGGATCATGCAGGCTTTCCGGCAGAAGACATCATCTTTGACCCGAACATTTTTGCCATAGCCACCGGGATCGAGGAGCATGACAACTATGCCATGGATTTTATCGAAGCCACCCGGATCATTCGCAAGACCCTGCCACATGCCAAGGTGAGCGGTGGTGTATCCAATGTGAGTTTTGCCTTCAGGGGCAATGACGCGGTACGCGAAGCCATTCACACCGTGTTTCTCTATCATGCGGTCAAGGCCGGCCTGACCATGGGCATTGTCAATGCCGGTCAGTTGGGCGTGTATGCTGAAATACCCCAGGATCTTCTGGAGCATGTGGAAGACGTTGTGCTCAATCGCCGTTCCGATGCAGCGGAACGCATGGTGGCTTTTGCCAGCCAGGTCAAGGGAGGCGGTGCTCGGTCTTCAGGTGAAGATTTGTCCTGGCGTCAGGCCCCGGTCCATGAGCGCCTGACCCATGCACTGGTCAAGGGCATTTCCACTTACATCGTGGAAGACACGGAGGAAGCCCGGCTGACTTGTGAGCACCCCATTCAGGTGATTGAAGGTCCTCTCATGGATGGCATGAACGTGGTGGGCGACCTGTTTGGGGAAGGCAAGATGTTTTTACCTCAGGTGGTCAAGTCTGCTCGGGTGATGAAGCTGGCCGTGGCCTACCTTGTTCCCTACATTGAAGCCGAAAAAGCCCGTTCTGGCGATGTCCGTTCCAAAGGCCGCATCCTTCTGGCAACCGTCAAAGGTGATGTGCATGATATTGGCAAGAACATCGTGGCTGTTGTTCTTCAATGCAACAATTTTGAGGTGATCAATTTGGGGGTCATGGTGCCCTGTGAGAAGATTCTGGAGATGGCGCGTCAGGAACGGGCGGACATCATTGGCTTGTCGGGTCTCATCACCCCTTCTCTGGAGGAAATGTCCCATGTGGCGCGCGAGATGCAGCGCAATGGTTTCACCATTCCTCTCCTGATTGGCGGGGCGACCACTTCCCGGGTGCATACGGCGGTCAAGATCGAACCCCATTACGGGGGCGCAACGGTCTACGTTCCGGATGCTTCCAGAGCCGTGGGTGTGTGCACCCAACTGCTCAGCGACGAACTGAAAAGTGCCTACATTCGGGACCAGAAAGCCGACATGGCCAAGGTCAGGAAACAGCATGAAAACAAGAAAGGTCCCCAACTGATTTCCCTGGAGGAAGCGCGTCGGCGAAATTTCAAAACGGACTGGCTCGCCTATGTGCCCCCCCGACCAACATTTCTGGGAGTGAAACCTTTCAGGAATTTCCCGTTGGCGGAACTGGAGGCTTACATTGACTGGTCTCCCTTTTTCCAGACTTGGGATCTGGCCGGCGCTTACCCTGCCATCCTGAAGGATCCCGTGGTGGGCGAGTCGGCCCGGCAGGTGTTTGAAGATGCCCAGGTCATGCTGAAAAAAGTCATTGAAGAGCAATGGCTCACAGCGCATGGCGTGGTGGGGTTTTTTCCGGCGGCCAGCGTGCATGAGGGAGATGACATCGTTGTGTACGAAGACGATACTCGCAAGCAATCCCTTGGGGTTTTGCATCATCTCCGCCAGCAGAACGAGAAACCGGCCGACCGGCATCATCTGTCACTTGCGGATTTCGTGGCTCCTGAATCCACTCAGGTTCCTGATTATATTGGAGCCTTCGCCGTGACTGCGGGAGTGGGTATCGAGAAACACCTGGAACGTTTCGAAGCGGCGCAGGATGACTACAGTGCCATCCTTCTCAAGGCGCTGGCGGACAGGCTGGCTGAAGCTTTTGCGGAAGCATTGCATGCCAGGGTTCGCAAGTTGCTGTGGGGGTATGCCCCTGATGAATCCCTGAGTAATGAAGCGCTCATTGCTGAACGTTACCGGGGCATCCGTCCTGCGCCAGGCTATCCCGCCTGTCCTGACCATACGGAAAAGCAGTTTTTGTTCGAGCTGCTGGACGCCGAAAAGCACACCGGGATCCATTTGACAGAGCACTATGCCATGTGGCCTACGGCTGCAGTCAGCGGTTTTTACTTTTCCCATCCGGAAAGTCGCTACTTCGCAGTGGGCAAAATCGGTCGCGACCAGGTGAGGGATTATGCCAGTCGCAAGCAGATCAGCGTGGAAGAGGCAGAGCGCTGGCTGGCACCTGTTCTGGGTTACGAACCAGGGCGCTGAGTCATGCACATCCACATTCTGGGCATTTGCGGAACCTTCATGGGAGGGGTGGCCGTACTGGCGCAGGCGGCTGGCCATCGGGTCACCGGGTGTGACGCTCAGGTTTATCCACCCATGAGTACCCAGATGGAACAGCAGGGCATTGCTCTGGTTGAAGGGTATGGAGTGGAACAGCTGGCCCTGAAACCCGACCTGTTTGTGGTGGGCAATGTGGTTTCGCGTGGCAACCCGCTTATGGAGGCCATACTGGATCAGGGCCTGTCTTATGTTTCAGGGCCCCAGTGGCTTGCAGAAAACATTCTTGACCATTGCCGGGTAATCGCGGTGGCAGGAACGCACGGAAAAACCACCACTGCTTCCCTGGTGGCTTGGATTATGGAACGTTCTGGTCTGGCGCCTGGCTTTCTGATAGGGGGTGTTCCCGGTAATTTTTCGGTGTCCGCTCGGTTGCCCGAGCCCTGGAACCCTGGGCTTCCGCAGGACAGGCGTCCCTGGTTTGTGATCGAGGCTGATGAATACGATACGGCTTTTTTCGACAAGCGCTCGAAATTCGTCCATTACCGGCCCCGGGTAGCATTATTGAATAATCTGGAGTTCGATCACGCTGATATTTTTCCGGACGTGGAGGCCATCAAGACCCAGTTTCATCATCTGGTGCGCACGGTTCCCGGACAGGGTTTACTGGTGGTCAACGGGGCCGAACCGCATTTGAAGGCTGTGCTTGCTCTTGGCGCTTGGACCCCAGTGGTTTTTTTTGGGGACGCCCAAGGGTGGCAAGTGGAAGGCGATGATTATCTGGGTACTCTGGTGATCCGTCAGGGCAGTGATTTTCAGGCACATGCCATTCGTTGGTCCTTGCTGGGGGAGCATAACCGAAAAAACGCCTTGGGAGCCCTTTTGGCCGTTGGACCGGCGGGAGTTTCCCCGGAGCAAGGGCTGGAAGCCCTGAAGGGGTTTGAGGGCGTGAAGCGGCGTATGGAGTTGCGGGGTGAGGTGCGGGGAGTGATGGTTTACGATGATTTTGCACATCACCCCACAGCAATAGAAACAACGATTGCAGGCTTGAGAAGAAAAGTGGGCACCCAAAAAAGAATACTGGCAGTGATCGAACCGCGTTCCAATACCATGAAGCTGGGTGTTTGGGTGGATGCCTTGGGGCAGAGTCTGGAAGGGGCGGACAAGGTGTTTTGTTACGGTGCCGGGTTGGGCTGGAATGTGAACGCTGCCCTTGCCGGGTTGGGGACACGAGCCCACGTGTATGAGCACCTGGATGCTCTGGTGGATGCCGTGGCCAGCGAGGCCATGCCGGGCGACCAGGTGCTGGTGATGAGCAATGGCGGGTTTGGTGGGGTTCATGACAAGTTGCTGAAGCGTCTGGGCAGACCTGAAGCATGAACGTTTTTTATGAGGAAGAGGGAGAACTGAAAGCCGCCCTCATACTGTCCGACAAGGATAGCAGCCTGCAGGTGGAATCTCCTCACGGCAAGCGGGGCAAGCTCAAGTCATCCTCCATCCTGTTTCGCTTCCCCAGTCCGGGACCCGGGGCATTGATGTCCGAAGCTGAAACCCTGGCGGGTGATCTGGATGTGGAATTGCTCTGGTCCTGTTGTTCGGGCGATCGGGAGTGGGGCTTCGCGGAGCTTGCGAAGGAATATACCGGCCATGATCCCACGCCCGTGGAACTGGCGGCTATTCTCCTGCGACTGCAGGCCTCTCCCATGTATTTTTACCGAAAAGGACGGGGACACTATCGCCCTGCTCCCGAGGCCAATCTCAAGGCTGCCCTGGCAGGACTCGAACGCAAGCGGCAACAGGAACTGCAAAAGCAGCAGGCTCTGGAGGCCATTCAGGCGGGCCGATTTCCTGAATGGATGGCAGCAGAAATGCCAGCCCTGCTCTACCGTCCAGACAAAAACACCTTGGCATGGAAGACGCTGGAAGCTGCCAGTGCCATCATGCATCTGACTGCTCCTCAAGTTCTGGCTCACTGCGGTGTGTTGAAAGACAGCCGTTCCTGGCATGAGGGGAAATTCCAGTTTGAATATTTTGGGCCCCTGGACCCGGCTGCGGTTTATGCCATTCATGAACCCAGTGCCTGGGGTGAACCGGCCCATGTGGAGGCATTCAGTATCGACGATGCCTCTACCACGGAAATCGATGATGCCTTAAGCGTGGCTAAGATTGATGACGCTCATTGGAGAGTGGGCATTCACATTGCCGCACCGGGTCTCGGGTTTTCAGAAGGGTCACCTCTGGATGAGATTGCGCGTGGCCGTCTTTCCACGGTATACATGCCCGGCCGGAAGATCCCCATGCTGCCCGACCAGGTGATCCGTCAATATTCACTGCATGAGGGGGAATTCCATCCGGTCCTGTCCCTTTACCTCACTGTTCGTCTTGCCGATGGCGTGATCATGGATCGCCAGTCAAGGGTGGATCGTGTGAAAGTGGCAAGCAACCTGAGGCTGAATGAACTGGATGCTGTTTTTGATCCGGAAAACGAAGCCGATGACCGCCCCCATTTTTCCGAATTGCGTTTTCTCTGGCGTCTGGCCAGAACCTTGTCTGAACGGCGGACGGAAGGGTTGCGCCCTTCTCCCCAGTACCAGGATTACACCTTCCATGTGAGTGAGGATCGGGTCAGCATTGTGCCGCGTCCCCGGGGGTCGCCTTTGGACACTCTGGTCGCCGAGTTGATGATTGAGGTTAACAGCCAATGGGGCAAACTGCTGGCCGACGCAGGTGCAGGCGCATTGTACCGGGTGCAGTCAAACGGCAAAACCGGTCTTTCAGTCCAGCCGGCGCCCCATGAAGGTTTGGGCGTTCAGCAGTATGCCTGGGCCAGTTCGCCGCTCAGGCGATACGTGGATCTGGTGAATCAATGGCAACTGATCGGGCTGCTGTCGGGACTTCCCCTTCCGTTTTCCGGTAAGGAAACCGAACTGGAATCGGTGGCCAGGTCCTTTGAAATGGCTTATGACGCCTATAATGAGTTCCAGCGTCAGATGGAACGATACTGGTGTTTGCGCTGGCTGGAGCAGGAGCAAGTGACCACTTCCAGCGCCTTGATGCTCAGGGAAGGCATGGCCCGCATCAATGGGCTGCCCCTGGTGGTCAAGGTGCTGGGTGGCGAACGCTTGCCACCAGGGACCAAAGTACAGGTGGAACTTGAGCGTATTAATTTGTGGGATATGACAGTAGTCACCCACTTGTCATCGGTGGTTGCGGACTCATGAGTCTGAATGGACGGCTGGGTTGGGCGTTGCTGATCTCCCTGGGGCTGCATGCCATTCTGTTGGGAATGGGCATGCACTCCTTGTCCATCCCGCATATCGCCAGCCCCACTCCTCCGATGGAAGTGGCGTTTTTCGACAATACCCATGAACTCGAACAGAATGGACGCTCCGCAGACCGACTTCCTGTCTTTTCTGAGAAGTCGGCCACCGAATTCGGCCAGACGCCACACCCGCCGTCGCAGGCATCCCCCTCTCCTCAACCTTCCCTGCCAGCCCAGTCACCGGATACTCCACAGTCCACGGGAGGTCTGGACCTGACCGAACGCAGTCTTCAGATGGCTCGCCAAGAGGCTACCGGTGGGTTATCAGACCAGCGGGTCATTGGCCTCAGTCCGGGAACCCGGGATACCGTGTTTGCTTCCTATGAAGAGGCCTTCAGCAAAAAGGTGGAGGAGGTGGGTTCCCTCAATTACCCTCCCCCCGTCAATGGACAGGCATTGCATGGCTCAGTGAGGGTGACCACCGCCATCAAACCTGATGGGTCCGTGGCTTACGTGGATGTCGTGCATTCATCGGGAAGCCCGGCACTGGATGAGGCGGCCCGTCATATCATCCGCATGGCCTCCCCCTATCAGCCATTCACTCAGTACATGGCCGACCGTGCTGATCTGGTGAGTATTACCCGCACGTTCAACTTTGTGCAGGCGGGAGATGTCGTGGGGGTGGAGTGAACGATTTTTCAGGCGGGCGGGTTAGATTTTCTTCGCGGGCTCTCCTCAGGATAACGACTAGCAAACAGGCAATGACCACGGGAGTAAAAACGAACGGCAGCCCTCGAATGGCACACAGCTCTGCCAGTGCAGGCAACCACCAACTGACAAACAGGATTTCCCGTTCCCACGGTTTCCAGCCCTTTTGAAGTCCATAACGAGTCATCCAGGCAATGGGCAGTCCAAGCAAAGCAAGGTCGTAAGTCCAAACATATGGAAAGCACAGGAGTGCCGCAGCAACCAGGGCAGCGCCGCGAAGTTCCCAAGATAAAGTTTTGCGCCAGACTGTCCACACGGCCCAGACGCAGGTAAGGGACAGGAGGCCTTGCGCGGGATACACAAAATTTATGGGCACACCAAAATGGTTGAGAATGGAAAACAGGCTGGGTATGTACGAAGATGAGTACTTGTCTTCAAGGATTGTTTTGGCAAAATGAGTCGTGCTCAGCCAGCCAGTGAAAGAGTCCATCCCAAAGAACAGCATGGCAATGGATGACAGAAGCAATCCGGTCATGGCGAATAACAGCAGAGCTGACCAATGACGAGCAGCTACCAAGGCGACAGGACCAAGAATGGAAAAATGGGGTTTCATGGTCAGGAGTGCGAAAAAAACGCCGGAAGTTGCTGACCTTTTTTTGATTGCCATGATTGCCAGTCCAAAACATAGGGCAATCAGGAAAGTGGCTTGGCCATGATGAAGCGTGATCCATATGCCGGGAAAGGCTGCCAATGCCCACATGGCTTCAGAACCTTTGATGGTCTGACGGACAATGGCGACGTAGCCGGTCAGGGAGATCACCATAAAAGTCAGGTACGAAAGCCAGTAGGGGAGTAAACCGAAAGGCAGAATCAGGAAGAAAACAACGGGAGGGTAAAACCAGCCATAACCGGTTGGGGTGTTCGAAGCGTAATGTACGTATGAGGCTATGAGTGCTTGTAGATACTGGTGATTATAGGCTTGCATGAAATTACCTGAGCAGGCCAGCTTTGCTGAAAGCCACAAAGCCATGAAGTCCGAAACTGGTGCAATATCGTCAGGAAAAGCCCACTGGCTCTTCAGGAACCATATGAGGAAGTGGGTCAAAGAAAAAGCAAACACGATCTTTGAGTAGGCGCTTATTCGCCATGGGGTCAACCAATGAGAAGAAGCATGGACGGGCATTTGGGGAATCAGCGCCTTGTATCACCGATCGCCAAGGCGTTTTCAAAGTAAGTGATGGTGCTTTTAAGCCCTTCACTCAACGGAATCCTGGGTGCCCATTTCAATGAGGATTTGGCCAGCGCAATGTCAGGCTTGCGTTGCCTTGGGTCATCTGCAGGAAGCGGAAGGTGAATCAGTCTGGATTTTGAACCCGTGAAGTCAATCACCATTTCCGCCAGTTCTCGAATGGTGAATTCATCCGGGTTGCCAAGGTTGACAGGACCCGTCATGGCGTCTTCCGTCTCCATGAGGCGAATAAAGGCCTCAATCATGTCATCCACATAACAGAAAGAGCGAGTCTGGGTACCTTCGCCATAAATGGTGATCGACTCGTTTTTGAGAGCCTGCACAATGAAGTTGGACACCACCCGACCGTCATTGGGATGCATGCGAGGACCGTAAGTATTGAATATGCGGGCCACCTTGATGCGTAGACCGTGTTGCCGGTGATAATCAAAAAACAGGGTTTCTGCGCATCGCTTGCCTTCATCGTAACAGGAACGTAAGCCAATGGGATTGACACGCCCCCAGTAATCTTCATGCTGAGGGTGAACTTCCGGGTCTCCATAGACTTCACTTGTGGATGCTTGAAATATTCTGGCTTTGACGCGCTTGGCGAGCCCCAGCATGTTGATGGCCCCATGCACGTTCGTTTTCGTGGTTTGCACTGGATCGAGCTGATAATGAATGGGAGATGCCGGGCAAGCCAGGTTGTAGATTTCATGCACTTCCAGATAGAGCGGGAAAGTGATGTCGTGTCGAATCAGTTCAAACCGTGGATGATCCAGAAGATGAAGGATGTTGTCCTTTCCCCCGGTGAAGAAATTGTCAACGCAAAGGACTTCATGCCCGGAATCCAGTAGTTTTTCGCACAGATGGGAGCCTAGAAAGCCGGCCCCCCCCGTGACGAGAATTGATTTTTTGTTTTCCTCTTTCATTGCCTTTTTCCTCCTTCATTACAGCCTGATTCGTAAAGCGACCAGGGACCAGAAGACTGAACAAGTGACACACGGCATTGGGAATTGTCAAAGAAATGATCACTGATGGGAGATAAGCTACGTACAAAGAAATAACGATATCTCCACCCTTCCCATTTGACCCAGTCAAAAGAAGCTGGTTTGAATTCAAAACCAAGTACTGCCGGGGGGGCGCGGTTCTTTTTGAAATGGACAACACAAGGAGGATTTGAGGCGAAATTGACATCCACAAATCCGCCTTTTTCGGCCTGATACCACAAGGGATAATGTAAATAGACCATTGGTGTGCCAATGTAACGGCTACCGGAATCGAAGATAAGGGACAGGGCCCGTTGGTTTGGCATTGCCTTTTCCAATAGAGAGTTGAAGCTTTTGCTTTCTTCAGAAAAGTTGAAGGTCTGGAACATTTTTATTCCAACGATAAACAGGCTGAGGGCAGGGATCAGGAGAAAGATCCGTTTTATGTACGGGATGGATTCTGATCGGGTGTTCCCGCTGGGACTTTTGAAAATGAAAGCAAAAAAAGGAAGAAAGTAAGGGCTGAAACGCACATAGATCAGGCTGACTTCCTGTACCTGGGACGGTAGAGTGCCATACGCCAGTAGTAGAATCGCCAGCGGGACAAAGGGCGCCAGGTCTGTTGCGTGGAGGCGTGATCCGAGGTACCGGGGGAGAAGCAGAAGGGGAATGAGGGGGGACACCAGCCCCTTCCAGGAGTCCAGCATCCAGAAAACCATCAGGAAGGAAAGGCGGTCATATCCCCATTTCCAGGTAAAAAGACGGTGATACGTCGGCTGCGTTGCGATGGAGTGATATGCGTGTACGCGGTAGGCGACCACCAGGACTAAAAAAATCAGATAGGGCCACGAGGCCTTCAATTTTTCCGGAAAACGAATAGACGGAGCAAGCAGCAAAAAGGCACCACCAATTGCTCCTGCCATTAGAAAAACAAGCCCGTGGGAAAAAAAAAGAAGGACGCCGGTTCCGAACAGATTGATACCACTCGACCATGAGGGCTGTCGCGAATGTCGCAATGCCACAAGAATAAACAAAAGCCCAATGGGCAAAGCCAATATGAAAGGATAGAACCCCAGATCATAGGAGATGGAAAAGAAGGCGGGAATGAATAGCCATTCCAGGCGAGGATCACTGCGAAATTCCACTCTCAATGAGTGACAAGCCAGAAGAAAAAGAAAGTAAGCCAGCGTCAGCAACAGTTTTAGCGCTGCAGAAATGGGTAGGAAAAAGGAGGCTGCCAGGGCGAGGGCATCGCCCAGCAGGTAGGGTGTGAACAGGTTGAGTTGCAGCATGGGTGACCAGGAAGTCTGCCCATTCCAGATTTGCCACAAGAGTGCAATCTGCCCTGCATGTTGTGGCAAATCCAACATGGGAGGGTGGGGAGGTAACCAGATCAGGCCACTTGCAAAAAGCGCCGAAAAAAGAAACCAGGGAGAGGTGTCATTGAATCGACTTGCGATCATGAGTGGCCACCACGATTTTCAGGTGGTCGGGCCAGTTCCAGCCTTTGGAGGGGAGGCCATGGCTTCGTTATCTGAATAAGTTATATTTGATGATGCAATAAAGGGCGCGCACTCCGTCCTTCCAGTCGATTTTTTTCCCCTCCGCATAAGTGCGCCCATAGTAACTGATGCCGACTTCGTAAATTCTGCAATTGAGTTTGGCCACTTTTGCTGTTATTTCAGGCTCAAACCCAAAGCGGTTTTCTTCCAATCTGATCTGCTGAATGATTTCGCGCCGGAACAGCTTGTAGCAGGTTTCCATGTCCGTCAAGTCAAGGTCTGTGAACATGTTCGAAAGCATGGTCAAAAAACTGTTACCTAGGCGGTGCCAATAGTAAAGAACGCGATGAGCTTCTCCACCTGAAAACCGGGATCCGAACACCACATCCGCTTTGCCATCTTTTATGGGGGCAATCAGTTTTGGGTACTCGTTCGGGTCGTATTCCAGATCGGCATCCTGAATGATGACCAGGTCTCCCGTAGCCGCCCGGATCCCTGTTCGCAAGGCAGCCCCCTTGCCCTGGTTGTATTCATGGTAAATGACGCGTGCAACCCGTCCAGACGGTTCGATTTCGGCCTTCAGTTTTTCCCGTGTTCCGTCCGTGGAGCAGTCGTCCACTATGATGATCTCTTTTTCCGGATAAGGAGAACCATTCACAGCATCAATGATGGTATCAATCGTTCGGATTTCGTTGTAGCAAGGAATAATGATGGATAGGCGCACCAGAGCTCCGTTTTCAAACCGAATGAGTGACCGTAAGGAATCTGTTATAGGCGAAGGGTTTTCTGAAATACAGTGGCCACATGTCCAGGAGTCCCGTCAGGTCATGCCATGCTGGCGCAACAGCGCATCAATGGTGGGAGGACGGCCTCTCAGGGCAATGAAGGATTCCATGGCGGGACGACTGCCACCAACGGCCAGGATCTCACGACGTAACCTGGCGCCGCTGGAGGCATCCAGTACCCCATTTTCCTCAAACAGGCTGTAGGCATCGGCCGAGAGTACTTCTGCCCATTTGTAACTGTAGTAGCCTGCTGCATAGCCCCCGGCGAATATGTGGGAAAAACTGTTGGGGAAACGGTGCCACTCGGGAGGAAACACCACGGCCACTTCCCGGCGGATGCGTTCCAGAAGCTGGAGGTGGGACTCCTTCAGGGGGTAGGGCCCATGCAGTTCCATATCGAACAGGGAAAACTCGATCTGGCGCACCATCTGCATTCCGCTCTGGAAATTCCGGGCCGCCTGCATGCGGTCGAACAACGTGCGAGGGAGAGGTTGCCCCGTATCCACATGTCGGGTCATTCCGGACAGTACCTCCCATTCCCAGCAGAAGTTCTCCATGAACTGGCTGGGAAGTTCCACGGCATCCCATTCCACGCCGTTGATGCCGGAGACGGAAAGATCTTCCATTTCCGTCAGAAGATGATGCAGGCCATGACCAAATTCGTGGAACAGGGTAATGACTTCGTCATGCGTGAAAAGCGCAGGCTTGCCCTCCACGGGACCAGAGAAGTTGCAGGTGAGGTAAGCCACCGGGGTTTGCAGGCCCGAAGCTTTGCGACAGCGGGTAATGGCATCGTCCATCCATGCCCCTCCCCGCTTTCCAGGTCGGGCATAGAGGTCCAGATAAAATTGTCCCACCAGCGCATGATTGGCATCACGCAGGTTGAAAAAGCGCGCATCAGGGTGCCATAAAGGCGCTTCTGCGGGCGAAACCGTGAGGCCATACAAGCGATGAATCACCTTGAACAATCCAGCCAGAACCTGATCCTCAGGAAAATACTGTTTGACTTCCTGTTCTGAAAACGCATAGCGGTTCTGAAGCAGTTTCTCCGAGGCCCAGGGCACATCCCAGGGTTCCAATTTTTCCAGACCCAGTTCTTTTGCCGAAAACTCCAGCAGTTCTTCCCAATCGCGCAAGGCAAACGGTTTTGCCCGGTGCGCCAAGTCGCGCAAGAAATCGATCACGGTTCGTGGCGAGTCGGCCATTTTTGGTTCGAGTGAGAGGTTTGCATAGCTCTCGAAACCAAGTAACCGGGCCTCCTCAGCCCGAAGCTCCAGCAACCGCCCGATCAGAGGGGTGTTGTTCCATTCGGCGGGGCCGAACTCGGAAGCCCGTGTGGCGTTGGCCCGATACATGAGTTGACGCAACTCTCGCGAATCAGCGTATTGCATGATGGGCAGGTAACTGGGGGCATGCAAGGTGAACAGATGACCTTCCCTGCCCTTTCGCCGCGCGGACTCCCTGGCGGCGGCCACTACGTCGGCAGGCAATCCGGCAAGAAGCGACGGGTCTTCCACCACATGCTCAAAGGCGTTGGTGGCATCCAGCAGATTCTGTTCAAAACGGGCGCCTGCGGCGGCCTGTTCTTCCTGGATCTCCAGAAACCGGGCCTTTTTTTCCGCGGGCAGCTCTGCCCCCCCCAGTCGAAAATCCCGCAACGCATTGTCCACTATGCGTTTTCTTGCGGGTGTCAGGGTTTCAAAATCGGGGGCTTGCCGCAAGGACTGGTAACCCGAGAAAAGTCCTTCGTGCTGGGCCAGGGTGGCCCAGTATTGGGTAATTTTGGGTAATGTGGTGTTGTATGCATCACGTAGTTCCGGAGTGTTGACCACGGCATTGAGGTGCACCACTTGGCCCCATGCACGTGACAGCCGTTCGTTGCCTTCTTCCAGAGGAATCACAAAGTTGTCCCAGGAAGGGTGTCCGGCATTGAGCAGCACCTGGTCGAGCAGACTGTGGTTTTCCGCCAGGAGGGTGTCCATGGCAGGTTCCACATGGGCAGGCAGGATGTCCGAAAAACGGGGCAACCCTGAAAAGTCAAGCAAAGGGTTCATGTTCATGGGGTTGACTTAATGTGAGCTGGATTCGTAAACAAGAAAGCCACCCACCAGAGTGTGAGTCACCCGGCCCGGCAGGGGCAGATTCAGGAAAGGTGTGTTTTTCCCCTGGCTTCTCAGGGATTGGGGTGTCACAACCCATTCCTTATGTGGATCAAATATGCACAGATCGGCGACCCCGCCGACGGTCAGCTGCCCGGCGGCAATGCCAAGAATGCCGGCCGGTGCATGCGTAATTCGCGCCAGTGCGGTTTTCAGGGGGATGTGGTCTTCGTGCGCCCACTTGATGGTCAGGGGCAGCAGAAGTTCCAGGCCGGTGGCCCCCTGTTCGGCAGCTTCAAAAGGCAATTGTTTGGCGTCCATGTTCACGGGGGCATGGTCAGAAACCAGGGCATCGATGGTGCCATCTGACAGACCGGCGCGCAGGGCGTCCCGGTCTGCAAGACTGCGCAGAGGTGGGGTCAGTCGGCAGTGGGCATTGAAGTAGCCCAGGTCGTGTTCTGAAAGATGAAGATGATTAATGGACACGTCACAGGTCAGCGGAAGTCCTTCGGCTTTCCCGGCGCGAACCAGAGTCAATCCGGCAGCGCTCGACAGGCGGCAAAGATGGACTCGTGCACCGGTCTGGCGCATGAGTTCCATGATGGTGGAAATGGCAATGGTTTCGGCGCAGGTAGGAATGGCAGGGAGGCCCAGCCGTGTGGCTACCTCGCCGTCGTGGGCCACGCCGGCTCTCGACAGGTGGGGATCCTGAGGCTGCAACCAGACGGTAAAGCCGAACGTGGCGGCATAATCCAGTGCGCGCATGAGCACAAGGGTATCGGTCAACGGGGCGTTGGCTTGTGAAAAAGCCACGCATCCGGCGTCCCGCAATTCCCCCATTTCCGTCAGGCGACGACCCTTGAGCTGCTGGGTCAGGGCACCCAGAGGGTAGACGTTGGCCTGATGACGATTCGCTGCCCGGTGCTTGAGCATTTCCACCAGCCCTGGTTCATCCAGGGGCGGGTCGGTATCGGGGGGGCAGGACAGGCTGGTGACTCCCCCTGCCGTCGCAGCAGACATTTCGCTTTCCAGAGTGGCCATGTATTCATAGCCAGGTTCCCGCAAACGGGCAGCCAGGTCCACAAGTCCAGGAAGCACCCATTTGTCTCGGGCATCAATGACCTTGTTGGGCGTAAACCCGGCGGGTTCCTGGCCGATGCCAACGATTTTGCCGGCGACCACGAATACGTCCTGAACTTCATCGAGTCCGCTACCCGGGTTCATGACCCGACCCTGATTGATGCGAATCTTCATGGCAGCCGCTCCTGTTTTCCCGCCAGGATAGACATGACGGCCATGCGTACGGCGATGCCAAACGTGACTTGTTTGAGAATGACAGACTGAACGCCGTCAGCCACTTCGGAGTCGATTTCTACTCCGCGGTTCATGGGCCCTGGATGCATGACAATGGCGTCGGGGCGAGCGTGCAACAGTTTGTCCGGGGTCAGGCCATAAAACTTGAAATATTCGTCCCGACTGGGCAACAGGGCCCCATTCATTCGTTCCTTCTGCAGGCGCAGCCTGATTACCACGTCCACGTCCTTCAGACCCTGTGGCATGTGATGGAAAACACGCACCCCCAACCGTTCCACATCTCTGGGAATCAGGGTTTGAGGGCCAATGACGCGCACTTCCGGGACACCCAGCGTGGTGAGTGCGTGGATTTGTGAGCGTGCCACACGAGAATGCAGTACGTCGCCCACAATGGCAACTTTCATGTGGTCGAACCGCTGTTTGAAGTGGCGAATGGTGTACATGTCCAGCAGGGCCTGAGTGGGGTGCGCGTGACGGCCATCTCCTGCATTGATCACATGAATGCCGGGGCCCACATGGCGGGCGATGAGATGAGCTGCGCCACTTTCCGCATGGCGTACCACGAACATGTCAGCCTGCATGGCAGACAGGTTGTCCACGGTATCCAGCAGGGTTTCACCTTTGCTTTGGCTGGATGAGCTGACATTGAGGTTGATGACGTCGGCGGATAACCGCTTGGCAGCGATCTCGAAAGTGGTGCGGGTGCGAGTGGAAGCCTCGAAAAAGAGATTAAAGACGGATTTACCCTGGAGATGGGGCGTCTTCTTGATATCTTGACGGGCGACCTGCTCGAAGGAACGGGCTGTATCCAGAATTTCGATCAGGATGGCCGGAGGCAGGCCCTCGATGGACAGCAAGTGCTTGAGTTTTCCCCGTTCGTCCAGTTGTGGGTGGGAATTCATGAGGGGCAGGACTCCAGATAGGTGCGCAATACCAGTGCGGCGGCCTCGGCATGTTCCTCTTCGGAGCACTCCGAATGAGTTTTTCCCTGATGCCTGAGGTTTTGCCGGGCCTCAAGCGAGGTGTAGCGTTCGTCCACCATGTGGGTGGGAAGGCCTGAGCGGCGCGCCAGTTGACGGGCAAAGTTTCTGGACTGGCGGGTGCTTTCCTGTTCAAAGCCTTCAGCGTCAAGGGGCAGGCCCACCACCAATGCAGAAGGCTCCCACGTTTTCAGGAGATCGTCCACGGCCTGCCAGCGAGCGGCCCGCGTGGATGTCAGCAAGGTGTCCAGAGGGCGGCACATCCCGGTACTGATTTCGCCAATGGCCACTCCCGTAAATTTCAGCCCATAGTCAAAAGCGAGAACCAGGGCTCTCCTGTCAGGCATGGCCTGCCACATCGGACAAATGGGCGGGATCAATACCCAGAATGCTCAGTGCGGTAGCCAGGCGGTGTTCGGCAGGCGTGTCAAACATCACGTCCATGCGTGCTTCAACAGTGAGCCAGCTGTTGAGGGCGATTTCATGTTCCAACTGCCCTGCTTCCCAGCCCGCATAACCCAAGGAGACCAAGATCCTCCGGGAGGATTCCTGCTCCTGCGCGAGGTCTTCCAGGATGTCTCTTGAAGTGGTCAGACCGACAAAGTCGTTGACGCGCAGGGTGGATCGCCAGTTGCCCACGGGGCTGTGCAATACAAACCCCCTGTCCGTCTGGACAGGTCCCCCGAAATAGACGGGCTGTTCCAATCGTGGACCATGGCTGGAAGGAATGTCAATCTGGTTCAGAAGGTTGTCAAGCGTCAGGCCCATGGGACGATTCACCACCAGTCCCAGAGCGCCATTTTCATCGTGCTTGCACACGTAGGTCAGGGTTCCTGAAAAGCTGGAATCCTGCATGGCAGGCATGGCAATGAGAAAATGATTGGTCAGGTTGACGGAATTCATGGGTGAATTATCTCATATTCCCAGCCGTAGACGACCCATTCCTGGCGGTCAGGATGGGCTGGGTTCTTCTGTTTCCGGGAGTGATCGACATGATTTCAGACACAACGGCGCTGTTCTGGTTCCGACGGGACCTGAGGCATGAGGATAACGTGGGCTTGATGCAGGCGCTGAAAGCCCACAGGCGCGTGCAATGTGTTTTTGTTTTTGATCGGGACATCCTGGACCGTCTCCCCAGGAAAGACCGCAGGGTGGAATTCATCTGGCACACCATCAGGGAATTGCAGGCTTCTCTGGTGGCTCGAGGTGGCGGACTCATGGTGTTGCATGAACGCGCTGTACAGGCAATACCCGAGCTTGCCGTTCGCCTGAACGTGCAGGCCGTCTATGCCAATGGGGATTATGAACCCGCAGCTCTGGTGCGGGATGAGGCAGTGGGGCGTGCTCTGGAGGGGCAAGGGATCAGGTTCCGCACTTTCAAGGATCAGGTGGTTTTTGAACGGGATGAGGTGTTGACCGGAACCGGCCAGCCTTATTCAGTTTTCACCCCGTATCGGAATGCCTGGCTGAAACACCTGGATCAGGCCGATATCTCTCCGGCCAGCCCGGATTTCAAGCATCTTTCTCCTTCGGCTGCCGGGTTTGATCTGCCGTCGCTGGAGTCCATGGGGTTTGAGGTCACAAACCTGATCCCTTTGGGCGTACAACCCGGGGAATCCGGGGCGCGATCCACGTTGCAGGATTTTCTTCCCCGCATGAGCAAGTACCATGAAATGCGAGACTATCCCGGTCGCCGCGGGGTGTCCTATCTGTCCGTACACCTGCGTTTTGGTACCGTGTCCATCCGGCATCTGGTGACCCTTGCGCTGGCTGACCCCGGACCCGGTGCAAAAGTCTGGTTATCAGAACTCATCTGGAGGGAGTTCTATTTTTCCATCCTGTTTCATTTTCCTCACGTGGTGTCTTCTGCTTTTAAACCGCATTATGATTCACTGCAGTTTGACAACGATCCCTCGGACCATGAAGCCTGGAAATCAGGGCAGACTGGGTATCCTCTCGTGGATGCGGCCATGCGCCAGTTGAACACGACGGGCTACATGCATAATCGTCTGCGCATGGTTGCCGCCTCCTTTCTTGTGAAGGACCTGGGTGTGGACTGGCGCTGGGGAGAGCAGTACTTTGCCAGTCAGCTCAATGATTTTGATCTGGCGGCGAATAACGGGGGGTGGCAATGGGCCGCTTCCACCGGGTGTGACGCCCAACCTTGGTTCCGTATTTTCAATCCGGTGACGCAGTCCAGGCGTTTTGACCCCGCTGGGGTGTTCATACGCCGTTATGTGCCCGAGTTGACGCGGGTACCGGATGCTCACATTCATGCGCCATGGCGCATGTCGTCAATGGAACAGCAAGCGTCAGGGTGTCGCATCGGGCAGGACTACCCAGTCCCGCGGATCGATCACGCCGTGGCCCGGGAACGCACCCTGAGACGATATGCCAGGGTCCGCGCCGTGCCATGGCAGGTCTGACGCAGATACAATGGCATTCTCAAGATTCACAGGCCAAACGGCCCAAGCCGGACACATGAAAATAGCCACCTGGAACGTCAACTCCATCAAGGTTCGACTGGATCACGTACTGGACTGGATTGGCAGGCATCAACCGAGCGTTCTGTGTCTTCAGGAACTCAAGTGCGAGACCGCCCAGTTCCCCATGGACGCCTTCCTGCGGGCCGGGTACAAGCCTTTGGTGGCAGGACAAAAAGCCTATAACGGAGTGGCGCTTCTGGGCCGGACTGAAGGTAAGGATCTTGCCATTGGCATTCCAGGGTTTGAAGATGTCCAACAGCGAGTGATTGCTGCCACATTCGAAGGGGTCAGGGTCATGTCCCTGTACTGCCCCAACGGCGAGTCCCTGACCTCGGAGAAATATGTCTACAAGCTGAAATGGTTCGAGGCACTTCGGCATTACCTGGCTTCCACCCTGAAAACCCATGAGCGGCTGGTGGTGGCGGGGGATTTCAATGTGGCACCGGACGATCGCGATGTTTATGACCCTGGGGCATGGCAGGGTGAGGTGTTATGCAGTGATGCCGAACGGGCCGCTTTTTCTGCCCTGCTGGATCTGGGGCTCAAGGACAGCTTCCGGCTTTTCGAGCAGCCGGAAGCCCAGTACAGTTGGTGGCATTATCGGGTCAACGCGTTCAAGCGGAACATGGGATTGCGAATCGATCATGTGCTCACCAGCCAGGAGATGAGCTCAGCGTGTGTGGCCTGCACAGTAGACCGAGAGCCCCGTGCGAAAGAACGACCTTCCGATCACGCTCCTGTGGTGGCGGAATTTTCAGGGCTGTCCAGCCCCAATTCCTGAATTTTCCTGCTCAACGTGTTTCGTCCCCACCCCAGGAGCTGGGCCGCTTCCATGCGCTTCCCACCGGTATGCGCAAGTGCCTGCACTATAAGGGTGCGTTCAAAGTCCTGCGTCAAACGTTCCAGAATGCCTCTTTCACCCCGTTGCAGGGCATCCGACACTTCCTGTGCCAGAATGGAGTTCCAGGATTGGGGGCGTAAGGTGTCTTCCGCAGACCGCAATTCGCCGGGGAGGTCGGCGACATCCACATGAATTCCGGGTGCCATGACCGTGAGCCAGTGACAGACGTTTTCCAACTGGCGGACGTTGCCACGCCAGTCCAGCTTTTCAAGAAATTTCAGCGCAGCCTCTGTCAACCGCTTGGGTTCCACCTGTAATTCCTTGGCGCTTCGCAGCAGGAAGTGACGAGCCAGCAACGGGATATCCTTGCGTCGTTCACGCAGCGCGGGTAGCAAGATGCGGATGACGTTCAGACGATGGAAGAGATCTTCCCGGAACAGGCCTTCACGCACACGGGTTTCCAGGTCCTGGTGCGTGGCTGCAATGATGCGTACCTTGGATGCTACGGGGGAATGCCCCCCCACGCGATAGAACTGCCCGTCGGATAACACACGCAGCAATCGGGTCTGCAAATCGGCTGGCATGTCCCCGATTTCGTCCAGGAACAGGGTGCCGTCTTCGGCCTGCTCGAAGCGTCCGCGACGCAGGGTCGTGGCGCCGGTGAAAGCTCCCCGCTCATGCCCGAAAAGCTCGGATTCCAGCAGGTCTTTAGGTATGGCCGCTGTATTGATGGCAATGAAGGGCTTGTGTGCTCTTGGACTATGGCGGTGCAGGGCACGGGCCACGAGTTCCTTGCCTGTTCCGGACTCGCCATTGATCAGCACTGTGGCATGGGACTGGGAAAGCCTGCCGATGGCCCGAAAGACATCCTGCATGGCAGGGGCCTGTCCGAGAATTTCCGGGGGCGGGTGGTCATCATCAGCGGTGGACGATCCGATGGAACGTTCTTCCAGGGCGCGGCGTACCAGGGACAAGGCGTGATCCACATCGAAAGGTTTTGCCAGATATTCAAAAGCCCCGCCCTGGAAAGCGGCAACAGCGCTTTCCAGATCGGAATAAGCCGTCATGATGATCACGGGGATATCTGGATAGCGGGATTTCAGTTGCTCCAGGAAGTCAAGCCCGGATTGTCCGGGCATCCTGATATCGCTCACCACGACCTGCGGGGGATCGTTGTCCAACTGGGCCAGCGCTTCCGTGGCGGAGGAGAAAGTCTGAAAATCTATGTGTTCCCGGGAGAGTGCCTTTTCGAACACCCAGCGGATAGAACGATCATCATCAACAATCCAGACAGGTCTCATGGCCATTTGTTCTCGTGTTATGTGTATTCGGTTTCCGGCATGGGAAGAATGAGACTGAAACAGGTTCTGCCTGGTTCACTCTCGAATTCCACAATGCCTTGGTGTTGGCTAATCAAGTTTTGTGCCAACATGAGACCCAGGCCGCTTCCGCCTTCCCTGCCGGACACGAGTGGCTGGAAAATCCGATGCTGAATGGGTTCTGGAATGCCCGGTCCGTCGTCCACGATGCGGATCATCTGCCCCAGCCTGAAGCGGCGACGGGCCAGCGTGATCTGACGCAGTGCCCTTGTCTGCAGCCTGATCTGGCCATGACCATCCAGGGCTTGTGCAGCGTTTCGGGTGATGTTGAGCACGGCCTGTATCAACTGTTCATGGTCACCCACCATTTCCGGAAGGCTGGTGTCGTAATCCCTCACGAGTTCAATGCCTAAGGGATATTCGGCCTGAATGATGCTGATGACCCGCTCCAGAACCTCATGAATATTCAGGGGGGCCACATGCTGCAACCGGTTCGGGCTCAACATGCGGTCCATGAGGGACTGAAGCCGGTCTGTCTCGGCACGGATGACCTGGGTGTATTCCCGGAGGTCGGCGCGATCCAGTTCCTGCTCGAGCAACTGGGCCGCCCCCCGTATCCCCCCCAGTGGATTGCGGATTTCATGGGCCAGATTTCGGATCAGCTCCCGATTGGTTTTCTGGTCTTCAAGAATTTTCTCTTCCCTGGCAATCCTTATCCGCTGGCTGATGGGGCGTACTTCAAGTAGCAGGCCGCGGTCGGGAGGAGAGAGCGGAGTTCCGGTGCAGCTGACCACGTGGGGGGCGCTGCCTTTTCGGGCGAGTTGCCATTCGTGTTCGATAAAACCGAGATCCTGCTCAAGGGAGGCCTGGACCGTCTGGGTCAGGAGTTCCGAGCCTGACAGCAGATGCTCAAGCGGATGCCCCAACATATTTTTCCTGCTGATTTCCAACAGGTTTTCCGCTGCGGAGTTAATGAACCTGACCCGCAGGTCCTCGTCCAGCAGCAAGACCGCTGTTCCCAGAAGGTCCAATCCTGAATAAGGGTCATTCTGATTCATGGGGCATGGCTCACAAAAAAGCCCGCAAACCCTGAGGGCGCGGGCTGATTCACGACAGTTCCGGTAACGAGATGCCCGGGAATCCTGAATTACAGACTGTAGTACATCTGGAATTCCAGGGGGTGGGTCGTCATGCGGAAAGCCGTTACTTCGTCCATCTTGAGGGCGATGTAGGCGTCGATCATCTCGTCGGAGAATACGCCACCGCGGGTCAGGAACTCGCGATCCTTGTCCAGGGCTCCAAGCGCTTCTTCGAGGGAAGCGGCAGGTGCCGGGATCTTGGCGTCTTCTTCAGGGCTCAGGTGGTAAAGATCACGGTCAGAAGCTTCGCCCGGATGAAGCTTGTTCTGGACGCCATCCAGACCAGCCATGAGCATGGCGGAGAAAGCCAGATAGGGGTTGGCCATGGGATCCGGGAAGCGCACCTCAATGCGGCGAGCCTTGTCGCTTTGAACGAAAGGGACGCGAATGGCGGCTGAACGGTTGCGTGCGGAATAGGCCAGTTTGACGGGTGCTTCGAAGCCGGGAACCAGACGCTTGTAGGAGTTGGTGCTGGGGTTGGTGATAGCATTCAGGGCCTTGGCGTGCTTGATGATGCCACCGATGTAATACAGGGCAAAATCGGACAGACCAGCGTAGCCATTTCCGGCAAACAGGTTTTTGCCGTCTTTCCATACGGACTGGTGCACGTGCATGCCCGAGCCATTATCACCCACGATGGGTTTGGGCATGAACGTGGCTGTCTTGCCATAAGAGTGGGCCACATTGTGGACCACGTACTTGAGAATCTGGGTCCAGTCGGCCCGCTTGACGAGAGAAGCGAACTTCGTGCCAATTTCGCATTGTCCGGCGGCGGCCACTTCGTGGTGATGCACTTCAACTTCAACGCCCATGTCTTCCAGGGCGAGGCACATGGCGGAACGGATGTCCTGCAAGGAATCCACGGGGGGAACGGGGAAATAGCCGCCTTTGACGGGTGGCCGGTGGCCCAGGTTACCCCCTTCGAATTCCTTCCCGCTAGACCAAGGAGCTTCTTCTGAATTGATTTTGACGCCACAGCCTGACATGTCCACATGCCAGGTCACTGAATCAAAAATGAAGAATTCAGGTTCGGGGCCAAAGTAGGCTGCATCGCCAATACCGCTCGACTTGAGGTAGGCTTCGGCGCGGCGTGCCAGAGAACGGGGGTCACGGTCATAACCCTTGCCATTGGAAGGTTCAATCACATCGCAGGTGAGAATCAGGGTGGACTCGTCAGTGAAGGGGTCCATGTTCGCGGTGGACGGGTCCGGCATCAGCAGCATGTCAGAGGCTTCGATACCTTTCCAGCCTGCAATGGATGACCCGTCGAATGCATGGCCTTCAGTGAATTTGTCTGGGCCAAAGGCATTGGTGGGTACCGACACATGTTGCTCTTTTCCCCGGGTATCGGTGAAGCGGAGGTCCACGAATTTGACCTCGTTTTCCTTGATCATCTGCATGACGTTCTCAACAGCCATTTCTTCCTCTCCTGTGTTTTACATGAAGTATTCGTGGTGGGTGGCAAGGCATGGAAGCTCTACGTCACCCGGTTCAAGATCAATTAAGGTTCAGACGGAAAGCAAGCAGGTTACGTGCCAATACTGAACATGACCGCTTCTCATTGTGCCACAAGCGTGCATGGGGCAACATGTTTCGCGAGTTTGCACCAATTTAGGGCGAATCGCCAAAAAACGCACGGAATTAATGCGGCTTTGACGATGGAGAAATTCGGTCTGACTGTGACATCGGGAGGTACAATAACCACCGATTTTTTGTGTTACCTAATGGCCATGTCAAAAATTTCCGAAATTCTCAAGCTGGCCCAGCAACGGGCTACAGATTCCGGGTTGTCCTATGATGGTGCTCTGACGCCCGTAGAAGCGCACGATGTTCTCAAGGAAGCGGGAGCTGCAGTACTGGTGGATGTGCGCACACAGGCTGAACTGGACTGGGTGGGGGGGGTTCCTGGAGCCCTGCACATCGAATGGCAGGGTTATCCGGCGCACACCCAGAACCCGAATTTCATTCACCAACTCAGGCAAGCCGTTCCCGAAGATGCCCTGCTGCTGTTCATGTGCAGGTCGGGGGCCCGTTCGCACGCTGCAGCCACCGCAGCATCAGCAGCGGGTTTTGGAGGGTGTTATAACGTGCTGCACGGGTTTGAGGGTGATCGCGATGCCCAGGGCCATCGAAATCACCTGAACGGCTGGCGTTTTTCCGGATTGCCCTGGAGGCAGAGCTGAACACCCCGGCGCCTGACCGTTACTCCGTTGTCGGCCAGCCTGTAGCCCATAGCTGGTCACCTTTCATCCATGCCCTTTTTGCTGAACTGACCCACCAGCAGATGGTTTATGGGCGACTGTCCCCTGCCGTAGACGCATTCGAAGTGGAAGTGAACCGCTTTCGCCTGGAGGGGGGGCGCGGCCTAAATGTGACACTTCCGTTCAAGGAGCGGGCCTTTCGCATGGCTGACAGGGTATCTGATCGTGCCCGGGTCGCCGGGGCTGCCAATACCTTGCTGTTCGATGGAACAGGGATCTATGCGGACAATACGGATGGCATAGGGTTGGTTCGGGACCTGACGCAAAACCTCGGCTTGTCGCTCGAGGGCAGCCGGATTCTTCTGATAGGGGCTGGCGGGGCGGCCAGGGGTGTGCTCATGCCTCTCCTTGAACAAAAACCGCAGCGTGTCCTGGTGGTGAACCGCACCAGGTCAAGGGCCCAGACGCTTTGTCATGAAGTGCTCATGCGAATGAAGGAAGTCACCGGAAAAACAATGCAGTGTGAAGCAGGGGGATTGGAAGGAGCGGGTCTGGAGCCCTTCGATCTCGTCATTAATGCCACTTCCAGCAGTTTAGGGAATGCGCCTCCCGACGTGTCGCCAGGCGCATTCGGAACGGCCCTTCTGGCCTACGACATGATGTATGGAAAAGACGCGACTCCCTTTCTTGCGATGGCCAAGGCACACGGTGCCTTGCGATGCGCCGATGGGTTAGGCATGCTGGTGGAGCAAGCGGCTGAATCTTTTTATTTGTGGCGTGGGGTGTTTCCGCCTACCGCGTTTGTCCTGCAACGTCTCAGGCTGGACATGAAGTGAATTTTTGGCGTCGTCTTCGGCGTTGGATCGCGTTGTTTTTTCGTGTGGGCCTGCTGCTAGGCCTGGTCTGGGAGCTGTGGTTGTTTGCTCAGGTGTTCTGGTGGCGAAACCATAATCCGGAGAGCACCTCCTTCATGCGAATTCGTGCGGAAGAGCTGCATCGTTCCATTCAGCCCCACCCATGGGCGGATTATGACCATATCCCGGTGAGTCTCAAGCGTGCCGTGGTTGCGGCTGAAGACTCTACATTCACGAGTCATCACGGTTTTGATTGGGATAGCATGCGGCATGCATTTGAACGGGATGTGAAGCGGCACAGGCCAGTGATGGGCGGCTCCACCATTACACAGCAGCTTGCCAAGAATCTGTTTCTTTCCGGACATCGCAGTTTGCTGCGCAAGGCGCAGGAAGCCATCGTCACCCTCATGCTGGAAAGCACCTGGAGCAAGCGCAGGATTCTCGAGGTCTACCTCAATGTCATCGAATGGGGTGAGGGGGGAGTGTTTGGCTGTCAGGCGGCTTCCAGGCACTACTACGGTGAACCCGTGGAATTCCTGACTCCGGCTCAGTCAGCATGGCTGGCCGCCGTGATACCGCGCCCCCGTTACTTTGATCATCATGGCGAAACGGAACGACTGCTGGAAAAAACGGATGTCCTGGAAATGAGAATGAAGCAGGTGTCAGTCCCAAAATGAAAAACACCGGATCCCTGGTGTGGGGTCCGGTGCAAAGAGAGCGTCCCTGATCAGAACATGGGCTTGATCAAGGGGGTCTGGATGACCGGAGACGGCGTCACAGGAGCGGGTGCCGGAGTAGATGGCTTGGCTACCGGAGCAACTGCGGGCTTCTTGGCGGGGGCTGCGGCCTTCTTTGCTGCAGGCTTCTTGGCGGCTGCCTTCTTGGGGGCTGCGGGGTTCTTTTGTGCAGGTTTCTTTGAGGCTGCCTTCTTGGGGGCTGGTGGAGTCATTTCTGCGGCAAACATAGAGGCGGCGATGATGGTTGCTGG
>VFSW01001682.1_pt1 | contig 33692 bp, 28 predicted proteins | sample 5358111 | NCBI WGS metagenome assembly VFSW01 (sample SAMN11554181, study PRJNA540505) | mine drainage metagenome | isolation source: sediment from site ElyBrook_90M | place: USA: Ely Copper Mine, Vershire, VT | collected 2017
CAATGCCGCCCCTTCGAAATTTTCCGCCGGGCGCGCGGCGGAGGCGCTCCGCCGAATTCTGGGCGACGACGCGCCCCATCCGGTGGGAAGCCTGCCGAATGCGGCAGTGCGGGACCGCATCGTCGCCGAGTTCACCCGCCTGGGGTACCAGCCTGTCGTGCAAAGCGCGTTCGCGTGCAACGAATTCGGCGTGTGCGCCATGGTCGATAATATCCTGGCTCGTCTGGAGGGCAGCGAACCGGGCCAGGCCATCGTGCTGGCCGCGCATTACGACTCGGTTCCCGCGGGGCCGGGGGATTCCGACGACGGCACGGGCATGGCGGCGGTGATCGAGATCGCGCGCGCCTTGAAATCGCTCCCGGCGCCGCGCCACGCGGTGATTTTTCTCATCGACGATGGCGAAGAGGCCGGACTGCTCGGCGCGCGGGCCTTTGTCGACAGGCATCCCTGGGCCAGGGAGGTGCGCGCGGCGGTGAATTTGGAAGCGCGCGGCACCTCGGGCCCCAGCCTGATGTTCGAAACGGGCAGCGCCAACGATTGGGCCGTGCAGCTCTACTCGCGGAGCGCCCGTCACCCTGCTGCCAGCTCGATCTTTTACACGCTGTACAAGCAACTCCCCAACGACACCGACTTTACCGTGTTCAAAGAGACCGGGTACCAGGGCCTCAATTTCGCCTACGTCGGCGGCGAGCCGCAATACCACACGCCGCTCGATAATTCCGCCCATGTGAATCTCGCCAGCCTGCAGCATCACGGCGAAAACGCCCTGCCCGTGGTCGTGGGGCTGGCGAATTCCGATCTGGCCGCTCCCGCGGGGACAGAGGCGGTCTACTTCGATGTGTTCGGGCGCGCCATCGTCCACTGGGAGGCCGGGAAGACGCTGCGGTTTGCCATTTTGGCGGCGCTGCTCCTGGCGGCGCAGATCGGGTGGATGCTGCGCACCCACCGGCTGGCGGCGCAGCAATTTTTCTGGGGGCTGCTCGCGTTTCCGGTGACCCTGGCCGCCACTGGCCTGGCGGCGCTCCTTCTCCGGCGCTTGCTGGGTGTGGTGGGAGCCACTCCGGTCAACTGGGCAGCCCATCCGTTGGCGATGGAGACGGCTTTTTGGTCCTTAGCGGTAAGCGCCGGCGTGTTTCATGGAGTTCTGCTCACCCGGCGGGCCGGTTTTTGGGGGTTGTGGAGCGGCGTCTGGATGTGGTGGGCGCTTTTGTCGCTTCTCATGGCGTGGCAGATGCCCGGGCTCAGCTACGTCCTTCTGGTGCCGGCGGGCGCCGCGGCGGTGGCGGGATGGCCGGCGAGCCTGCTCCACAAAGATCGGGCCGTTATTTCCGGTCTTGCGGCCCTGCTGCCGCTGGCCGCCGCAGGGCTGGTTGGCTTTGCCCCCGCCCTGCTGTTGTACGACGGACTGGGCAACCGCGCCCTGGTTCCCCTGGCGATGTTCGTTGGTTTGCTGATGACGCCCGCAGCGCCGCTCTATACGGACCTCCGCGAAAATCTGGGGTTGCGAGGCCTGGCGTTCCTGTGGATTCCCGCGGTGGCGACGGCGTTGGCCACGTTTGCGGCCGTCGTTCTGCCGGCGTATTCCGCGCGGGCGCCCGAACGCGTCAACATCGAATACGTGCAGGACGCCGATTCTGAAAAATCGCAATGGCTCGTCCAACCGGAGTCCGGCCACTTGCCGGAGCCTCTCGGGCTGGCAGCCGCGTTCCGGCGTTCGAACCGGGGCGATTTCCGCTGGCTTGAAAGACGGCGTGGCGGGGACCCGTCCACGGGGTATGTCGCGGACGCCCCGCCACTGCAACTCGCGGCGCCTACGTTCACGATCCTGGAATCCACGCAAGCCGGGGCGACGCGAACCTACCGCGTGCTGCTGCGATCGGAGCGCGCCGCACCGTACGCCGCGGCGCTGTTTCCGCCCGATGCGAACGTCACGTCGGTCCGGATGGAGGGACAGCCGGCGGAACCCGAGCGGCTGGGTGCGGGGCAGTTGTTCAGCGGCTGGAGCACTTATGCATGCGCGACGATGCCCTCCAGCGGCGTCGAACTCATCTTTTCCTTGCCCGTGGGAAAAGCCGTCAAGGTATCGGTCGCCGACCAATCCTTCGGCCTGCCGCCGGAAGGAGCGTTTCTGGCCAACGCGCGGCCGCTCACGGCGGCGCCCTCGCAGAGCGGGGACGTCACCATCGTCCGCCGCCTCCTCGAATTCAATCCGTAGAGATTGCCGCGGTGCGCAGCGTCGGATAGAATGGCTCGTTTGCACGTGAGACGAAAATGACCGCGATTGGCCTGTACAACACGCTGACGAACCGGGTGGAACCGCTCGATCCGGTGCATCCCGGGGAGATCCGCATGTACACGTGCGGCCCGACGGTCTACGCCTTCGCGCACATCGGAAATTTCCGGACCTTCGTCTTTCAGGATGTGCTGCGGCGCTTTCTGCATTCGCAGGGCTATCGCGTGCTGCAGGTGATGAACGTCACCGACGTGGACGATCGCATCATTCAGGCCGCGGGCGCCGCCGGAGTGGGCATTCGCGAATACGCCGAGAAATACCTGCAGGCGTTTCTCGGGGATCTCGCCGCGCTGCACATCGAGATGCCCGAGGAACTGGTTCGCGCCACCGATCACATCGAGGACATGGTCGCGCTCATCGAGAAGCTGCAGCAAAAAGGCCTGACCTACACCAGCGACGGTTCCATCTACTTCCGCATCGCCGGGTTCGCCGCCTACGGAAGGCTTTCCAAGATCGACCTGGCGGGCATCCAGCCCGGCGCGCGCGTGGACGTGGACCAGTACGAAAAGCAGGACGCGCGCGATTTCGCGCTGTGGAAGGCTCCGAAGCCCGGCGAACCCTTTTGGGAGACGCGCGTCGGGCCGGGGCGTCCGGGGTGGCACGTGGAGTGCTCGGCCATGGCCATGAAGTATCTCGGCGAGACTCTGGACATTCACACCGGCGGCGTGGATCTGGCGTTTCCGCACCACGAGAATGAGATCGCGCAGAGCGAAGCGGCCACGGGAAAGCCGTTCGTGCGCCACTGGCTGCACGCCGAGCACTTGATCATCGACGGGCAGAAGATGTCGAAATCGCTCGGCAATTTCTACACCTTGCGCGACCTCTTCGCCAAGGGCCAGAAACCCTCGACCGTGCGTTTTCTGCTGCTCTCGGTGCCCTACCGCCGCCAGCTCAATTTCACCGAGGATGGGCTGACGCAGGCGAAGAATTCCGTCGAGCGGCTGCGCAACTTCCTGGCCCGGCTGCGAACTCCGAAACTTCCCGCGGGAACCAATCCCGAGATTCAAAAGCGCATCGAAAAGGCGGAAAGCGATTTCGATGCGGGCCTGGCGGACGACATCAATACCGCGGTGGCCCTGGCCGCGGCGTTCGATCTGGTGCGCGACATCAACACGATCATGGACCGGGACGCGCTGCTGCAGCAGGACGCGCTGCGCGCCGTGGCGGCCATGGAAAAATTTGACGGCATCCTCGCCGTGCTGGCCGATGATGATGATGAAAAACTTCGCCAGCTGGGCATCGGCTCCGCGCAGCCGCGCCTGGACGCGCCACAGGTGGAAGCGCTCGTCGAGGAGCGCAACGCCGCCAAGCGCCGGCGCGACTTCCCTCGGGCAGACGCCATTCGCCAGCAGCTGGCGGATTCTGGTATCCTGTTGGAAGATGTCAAGGATGGCAGTGTCCGCTGGAAGTACAAATGACGCTCTCCACCAAGCACACGCTTTCGCTGCATAGCCAGCCTTCCCACGAACGCCCGAATCTGTTTGGCGTGGATTAATTCCCCTTCCTCAACCCAGCGGGACCGGCAGGCCCTGGCCGGAAGCGGCCCGCGCGCCGGAAAAAACGCAGTTCCGGGAGGAAGATATGCACATCGCCGAGTTGAAACTGCCGCACCTGATCACTCCGTTGCCCGGCCCGAAAGCCCAACAGATTGTGGAGCGCGACCACAAGGTCGTCTCGCCTTCCTACACGCGTGATTACCCGCTGGTGGCGCGCGCGGGCCGGGGAGCCCTGGTCGAGGATGTGGACGGCAACACGTTTCTCGATTTCGCGGCCGGAATCGCGGTCGTCGCCACGGGACATTGCCATCCCCAAGTGGTGGCGGCGATCCAGAAGCAGGCGGCCGAATTAATTCACATGTCCGGCACGGATTTCTACTACGAGGGCATGGCCACGCTGGCCGAAAAGCTGGCCTCCATTGCGCCTGGGAAAGGCCCTAAACGGGTCTATTTTGGCAATTCCGGCACCGAAGCAGTCGAAGCGGCCATGAAGCTGGCCCGGTATCACACGCGCCGCCCCAACCTCATCGCGTTTCATGGCTGTTTTCACGGGCGGACGATGGGCGCGCTTTCGCTCACGGCCAGCAAATCGGTGCAGCGCAAGAATTTCGGCCCGCTGCTCGCCGGGGTGTTCCACGCGCCCTATCCGAACACCTATCGCGGCGCCTACGGCGTTCGCCCCGAGCACGCGGCGGCCGACGCGCTGGCCTACATCGAGAATGAACTGTTCAAGCGCGTGACCGATCCGCAGGACGTCGCGGCATTCTTCATCGAGCCGATTCAGGGGGAAGGCGGATATTTGCCGGCGCCGGCGGAATTTCTGCAGGGGCTCGAACGTCTGTGCCGCACCCACGGAATTTTGCTGGTCGCGGACGAGGTGCAGTCGGGGATGGGCCGGACGGGAAAATGGTGGGCGTCGGAACATGCCGGCATCGAGCCGGACATCGTCTGCGCGGCGAAAGGCATCGCTTCGGGATTGCCGCTGGGGGCGATGATCGCGAAGGCGGAGGTGATGGACTGGAAGCCCGGCGCGCACGCCTCGACGTTCGGGGGCAACCCGGTTTCCATCGCGGCTTCGCTCGCAACAATCGATGTGCTGGAGCAAGGCGCCCTGGCCAACGCCGCGCGCATGGGGGCATTCATCTTCCAGCAGATGGCGGGCTGGCGGGAGCGGCACAAGAGCGTGGGCGAGGTTCGCGGCAAGGGGTTGATGATCGGCATCGAGCTGGTGCGCGATCAAAAGACCAGGGAAAAGGCGCCCGAGCTGCGCAATCGCATCCTCGAGATGGCCTTCCGCCGGGGCCTGCTGATTCTCGGCGCGGGAGAGAATTCGCTGCGGCTGGCCCCCCCGCTGATCATCGACGAGGAACAGGCCGCGTTTGCCGTGCGCACGCTGGACGCGTGCATCAGCGAGGCCGAGCGGGGGCTGTAACCACGGTCCGGGAAGAGACGGGGAGAAAGCATGCTGGCGCGCCTGATGTTTGCGCTCGTGGATTTCAGGGCCCGCAAGGGGCTGGCTGAAGCCGGTCCGGAGGCTGCGACGAACGATGCGCGGCAGCGGGCGCGCCGCACCGGGATTCGCGGCGAGACGTACGCGTACTGGTATCTTCGCCGCCACGGTTACGTGCTGGTGGCGCGGAACTACACGTCGCCGGGAATGAAGGGCGAAATCGACATGATCGGCTACGACGGGCGGGTGCTGGCGTTCGTCGAGGTCAAGACGCGCGCGGCGGGCGAGGGCCAGCCGCGGCCCGAAGACGCGGTCAATGCGGAGAAGCGCCGCCACATCGAGCGCGTGGCGCGGCAGTTTCTGCGCGCCCGGCGGGCCGATCCGGCCGCGTGCCGTTTCGACGTGCTGGCCATTGAGACGCGTTCCGGCGTGCGGCCCGCGGTGCGGCTCCACAAGGGGGCGTTCACGGCGCTTGCGGGCTAGGCGGTGTGCCGCAGGAGCAGGCCGGCATCGCAGGGAGTGAACAGAAGGGCACCGGCTTAGCCCGGCGCGGTTGCGGCTCCGTTTGAGGGCGTAAAATGATTTTGTTGGCCGTGCGCTGTAGTCCGAGGCGGAAACAGACGCGACAGGGAACTTCAGGGGCTAAAGCCGCTCTCATTATGCGGGCCTGATGTCACGGTCCCGACTGCTGTCCGGGACGCAAGCGGCGCGCGGAAGCCGCGACCCACAAGGCTTGCAAGCTACTTCAGCATCCTGCCAAAATTTGAAGCACAGCAGCCGGTGGGGGAGGAAGAATTGCCGGAACTTCGCAAGGATCCGATTACGGGCCGGTGGGTCATCATCTCCACCGACCGTGCCAAGCGCCCGTCGGACTTCGCTCGCGAGAGCGTGCGCATCAAAGGAACCGCGATGTGTCCCTTCTGCCCCGGCAACGAAGGGAAAACGCCGCCGGAAGTTCTCGCCTACGGACGCAACGGCGCGGCCCGGAATACGCCGGGGTGGTCGTTGCGCGTCGTGCCCAATAAATTTCCGGCGCTGGGGATCGAAGGGGAGATCAACCGGGAGGGCGAAGGGCTGTTCGACCGGATGAACGGGATCGGCGCGCACGAGGTCATCATCGAAACGCCGGACCATCAGAGCACGCTGGCCACCCTGCCGGACAAAACGGTCGAGGAAGTCCTGTGGGCCTATCGCGACCGCGTGCTCGATCTCAAGAACGACCGGCGCTTCCGCTACATCCTGCTGTTCAAGAACCACGGCGAACCCGCCGGGGCCTCGCTCGAACACACGCACTCGCAATTGATCGCCCTGCCGATCGTGCCCAAGCGCGTGCGGGAGGAAGTGGACAACTCCCGGCGTTACTACAATGAAAAGGAGCGCTGCATCTTCTGCGACATGATCCGGCAGGAGATGGAGACCGAGAGCCGCGTCATCCTGTACAACGACCAGTTCATCGCCCTGGCACCCTATGCGCCGCGTTTCCCGTTCGAGACCTGGATCCTGCCGCGCCAGCACAGCTCCGCGTTTGAGAACACGCCCACGCCCCACTACGGAGATCTGGCGAAACTCCTGCGCGAGATTCTTTCGCGCGTGGACGCCACGCTGGCCTACCCGTCGTACAACTACGTCGTGCACACTTCGCCGGTCGGCGAAGAGATCAACGATCATTACCACTGGCACATCGAGATGATGCCGAAGCTGACCAAGGTGGCGGGGTTCGAATGGGGCACGGGCTTCTATATCAACCCGACGCCTCCCGAGGAATCCGCGCGCTTCCTTCGCGAAGCCCGCTGACGCCGCGGCCAGCGCCGTGATGCCGGCTCCGGTGCTGTCAGCCGGGTGAAGGCTCCCTCCGGTGACCCGCGAACGCGGTTTTCACTGCCGGCTAAACGATGACTTCAGGCACTTCCATGCGGCCGCCTCGGAAAACGGTTTCGAATGCCGCGACGACCTCGGGATCGAAGTCTTTGCCGGCGCCTTTGGTGATGATATCGCGCGCCTCGAACGGAGACATGGCCTTGCGATACGGCCGGTCGCTCACCAGGGAGTCGTAGACGTCCGCGACGCTCATGATCCGCGACTCTATCGGGATATTTCCGCCGTTGGTGGGATGGTAGCCCGTGCCATCATACTTGTCGTGGTGGCTCAGGATGATGGGCAGGATGCGCCGCAGGGTCCCGCCCACCGGCCGCAGCGTGTCGATCCCTTTCTCTACGTGCGACTGCATCTCCAGAAATTCCGAATCCGTAAGCCGGGCGGCCTTATAGAGGATCTGGCGGCTGATATCGAGCTTGCCGATGTCGTGGAGCAGCGCCGCGGCGCGGATGTCTTCGATGCGCTCGTCGGCCAGGCCCATTTCTTCGGCCAGCCGGGCGGCGTAGACGGAGACGCGATACGAGTGGTTTTGCGTATATTTGTCGTTGGAAATCACGCCGGAGAGGATTTGCAGCACGCCGTAGTAAGTTTCCCGCAGCTCCACAAGGCTCTTTTCCTTGCTCTCATACAGCGAGCCCATGGCGTAGGCGGTGATCAGCAGGAAGCCGCCCCAGATGGCGATGTCCGACCACGCCATCAGTGCCCGTGCTGGAATGTTCAGCCCGCTGGCCAGGGCCACGGGATTCATCAGGTTCAGCCAGCACACAATCAGCACGGAGGCCACCGCCGTCTGCACCGCGCGCGCGCGCCCGAAACAATAGGCCGCGAACAGCGTGGGCAGATCGTAGAACGACAGTACGAGCTTCTGCCCGGCGACAAAGAAGTTGATCACTCCGGCGAAGACGATAATGGAGAAGATCAGCACCAGTTCCTTGTTGATCTTCGTTAGCGAGTTCAGCCATTTCTTGCTCCCGTTGTTCATAGACCCCTCTGCGCGCACTCTCCCAAGCTGATTTCCGGCCGTTTCCGGTTACTCCTATGCTACCCCCCCACTGAGCTGGAAAACAGTCGAGACGCCGGGGCGATGCCCAATCAATCAAGGGGGCTTGGGCGCGCGAGGCGGATGGTGGGCCGGAAATAACTCGCAAATCTTACGGCCCGGCAGGGCGCAGCAAGCAGCGCCCCTACAGAGGATTACGAGCCCGGCAGAGGGCAGCCAGCAGCGCCCCTACAGAGGATTACGAGTTGCGAACTTTAGATACATCTTTACAGGACGCAATACTACGATTGCTTGAGCCTCTTGCGGGCCGAGACGAGCAGGGTCAGCGCGAGGATCGCGAATAGCCCCACGCCCAGCCAGGGTACGCGGCTCAGATGCGGCAGATGGCGTTCGCCGAAGGCGAAGGCTTTTGCCGGCCAGGGAAGGTGGAACGCGCTGGCCATCCAGTGCGGCAGGTGCTTGCTCAGCTCCGGGTCCTGGAGCAGGTTGATGACGATCGCCAGCAGGCCGAACACGCCGCCGGCGGCGATCAGGCCGCTGGCGTAGAGAGAGCCCGAACTGACTTCGCTGCCCGTGTCGCTCCCCTTCTCGGTGCCGCGCTCGGCCAGCCACCGCACCATGCCTCCGGCAAACATCGCCATGGTCGTGGCGATGGAAATGTAGGAGCCCACGGCGAAGGGCAGGGAGCGAATCCCCAGCAGTTCGACGGCGATCACCAGAAACACGCCGAGAAACACCAGGCGCCACGGAAGGCGCTGATTCAGGATTCCGCTGATGACCGTGGCCATGAGCTGGGCCTGCGGCGCGGCGGCCTGGTCGCTGCCGATTCCCTGCACCCACTGGATTTCGATCTGGCGCGTGCCGGGGTCGTAGAGATATTTTCCGTCGGGAACTTCGCGGGAGCCGATGGCGTTCACCAGGATGTAGGTTTTGCCTTCGTGCGGGTAGGCATCGCCCTGGCGCTGCACGCCGGCCGGCAAGTGATTGATGTCGAGCGCGATCTGCAGGGGCTTGTACTGCGCCAGGCCCACATTCATCAGGATCAGGGTGCCGCCGACCGCCAAGGCGGAAACGGCCACGCCGATGACCAGGCTAATCTGCTGCCAGTAGGGCGTCGCGCCCACCAGGTGGCCGGTCTTCAAGTCCTGCGAGGTGGCGCCCGCCAGGGCCGAAGCGATGCACACGACCCCGCCAATCGTCAGCGCCAGGACGGCGAAGGCGTTCGCGGTCCAGTGCATGACGAGAAACATCGCGCAGGTGGCCATCAGCGTGGCGATGGTCATGCCGCTCACCGGGTTCGAGGAGTTCCCGATCAGCCCGCTGATGCGCGACGCCACGGTCACTAACAGAAAACCAAACACGACGACAAAAATGGCGGCCACCAGGTTGGCGAACATTCCCGTCTGCGCGCCGGGAATGGGCTTGAATATCAACAGCGCCCACATCATGGCGACGATCAGCGCCGATCCGACGACCACGACGCGCATGGAAAGATCGCGCTCGGTCCGGCTGGCCTCGGGCAGCGCCGCTTGCTTGGCGCGCACGTCCTTGAGTCCCGCCGTGAGCGCCGCCCAGATGGTGGGCAGGGTCTTGATGAGCGTGATTAGTCCGGAGGCCGCCACGGCCCCCGCGCCCATGGGACGGATGTAGCTGGCCCACATCTGGTCCGGGGTCATCTGCGGGATGGGGACGGTGCTGGGATAGAGCGCGGTGGCGGGCGCCAAGGACCCGAAAAAGCGGATGGCCGGCATCAGCACCAGCCAGGAGATCACGCCGCCGGCAAACAGCGTGCCGGCCACGCGCGGCCCGATGATGTAGCCCACGCCGAGATATTCCGACGTGATCGCGGCGCGGAACGACGCTCCCGGCAGCCATCCCGGCTGATACTCGGGCTGGGCCGGCCACATGCCCAGCGTGTTCATGCAGAAGGTGTAGACGCCGCCCAGGCCCAGGCCCCAGAACACGCGCCCGGCAAACGAGCCGCCGCGCTCGCCGGCGACGAGCACGTCGGCGCAGGCCGTGCCCTCGGGAAACGTGAGGTTGCCGTGTTCCTTTACGATGAGCTGCCGCCGCAGCGGAATCATGAACAGCACGCCGAGACATCCGCCGAGCAGGGCGAGGAAGAAGATGCGCCAGTACTCCGTATTGAGCGAGAAGCCGAGGAAGATCAGCGCGGGCATCGTGAAGATCACCCCGGCGGCCACCGATTCGCCGGCCGAGCCGGTGGTCTGCACGATGTTGTTCTCGAGAATTGTCGAACGGCCAAAGGCGCGGAGAATGCTGATCGAGAGCACGGCGATGGGAATCGAGGCCGAGACGGTCAGCCCGGCGCGCAATCCCACATAGACCGAAACGGCGCCGAACAGCACGCCGAACAGCGCGCCGAGCACGACCGCGCGCAGCGTGAATTCCTTCCGGGTTTCTCCGGCCTCGACGTACGGGCGGAATTCACCCGGCGGAGCTGTCGAACTCCACGGCTTGGTCGCCATGCTCAACCCCCTGCGGTGCTGCTTCGGCCGCATTCGCCCGCGGGCCTCCCCGTGCTCCAGGGGCCGCGAACCGTGTGCCGGCTCGGCACGGTAGCATCGAAGGTGCGCCGCGAGCAAGGCCGCACGCGCGCTGACAAGAAGACGGCCGCCGTCATTCGTTCGACCGCCCCTCCAAAATTAAGTGGTGCGCGTTATAGCTTGGGGGCGATTTCGGGACAGTACTACCTGGGCACTTGGGGGCGCGAAATGGGGCTAGCAGCCAGCAGGGGGATATGGTATAGTTCATTTGCGCTTAATACTTTCGGTTGTGTTGCGCGGTCCCTCTGGTTGAGTAGCTGATCCGAGAACACCCGCCCTCAGTTTCCTCCGCACGTCTTCAGCGTAATCTAAGACCAAGACTGGCATGCCAGACCGACGCGTTCGCCCGGAACTTTGCGGGCGCCGCGAGCTCTGCCACCAGCAAGAAAGCAAAATGCAAAACTTTTCAGAATTACCCCTCTCTGCCTACGTGCAGGAGAGACTCGCCGCGGCGCGCTTTACGGTGCCGACACCGGTGCAGGCTGCGGCCATCCCGCAAGCCATGGAAGGCAAGGATGTGCTGGCGACCGCGCAAACGGGAACCGGCAAGACCCTGGCGTTTCTGATCCCCGTGATCGAGAAACTGCTGCGGGAGAACAAGCCGGGAATCGCAGCGCTGGTGCTGGTGCCCACGCGCGAACTGGCCATGCAAGTAGTCGAGGTTTATAACGTGCTGCGGGGCAAGCAGCTGGCGCCCGCGGCCCTGGTGGTCGGGGGCCTGTCCGAAGGGCCGCAGCTCAACGCCATCCGCAAGGGGGCTCGTTTGGTGGTGGCGACTCCGGGACGGCTGGAGGATTATCTGGACCGCAGGCTGGTCCAGTTCCCCTCACTGCACACGCTGGTGCTCGATGAAGCGGACCGCATGCTGGACATGGGATTTCTTCCCGCGATTCGCAGGATTGCTTCGATTCTTCCCAAGGAGCGGCAGACGATGTGCTTCTCCGCGACGTTGGAAGGATCGGTCGCGCATCTGGTGAAGGACTACACGAGAAACCCGGTGCGCCTGGCGTTCGGGTCCGTGCTGAAGCCTTCCGAGAACGTGCGGCTGCAGGCGTTCGAGGTTCCCACGGATGGAAAGCCGGCCATGCTGCACCGCTTGCTCATGAAGGAAAGCGGCCGCTGCCTGGTCTTCGCGCGCACCAAACGCGGCGCGGAGCGAGTGACCCACAGCCTGATTCGCCAGGGCGTCAACGTCGCCATGATTCATGGCGGCCGCACGCAATCCCAGCGGACCGCGGCGCTGGAAGGGTTTCAACAGGGGCGCTACAAGGTCCTGGTGGCCACCGACGTGGCCTCGCGCGGGATTCACGTGCAGGACATCGCGCACGTCATCAACTACGACTTGCCCGAATTGGCGGAAAACTTCATCCACCGGGTGGGGCGTACGGGCCGCGCCGGCGAAACGGGCGTGGCCTCCACGCTGTTCGCCAGGGACCAACGCACCGAACTGTTCCAGCTGGAACGCACCCTGGGCATCAAGATCGAAAAGATGACCGTGGAAGGCGACCTGGCTACAGAAGAGACTCGGATGCGCAGCGCCATGAATCGCGCGCAGCTGATCGCCAAGTCGCGCATCGGCGCTCTCCCGGGAGAGTACCTGCAAGCGCAAGTAGAAGGCTAAGGCGGCGCGGGTTTTTAGCCGCGGCGTTTTTCTGAGGGCGCATTTTATGCCGGCGCGAAAGCTCCGGCCTCTAAAATGCGCCTTTTTTTTAGGTTGTTCGGGCCTGCCGGATCACTTCGCAAGGCGTCGTCGCAAGACTTCGAGGATTCCTGTGACCAGCATGGCCGGAGTGGGCGGGCAGCCGGGGATATAGCCGTCCACGGGAACGACGGCATCCACCGGGCCGGTGATGGCGTGGCTGCCTACAAAGATTCCGCCGCTACATCCACACGCACCCACGGCGACTACCAGCTTGGGCGCGGGAACCGCTTCGTAGGCGGCTTTCACGGCCTCGGCCATGTTGCGGGTGACGGGTCCGGTCACCAAGAGCATATCGGCGTGCTTGGGAGAGGCCACGAAGTGGATGCCGAAACGTTCCAGGTCGTAATACGGGTTGGTGAGGGCGGCGATCTCCGCTTCGCAGCCGTTGCAGGAGCCGGCGTCCAATTGGCGGATGTTCAGGGCCCGTTGCAGCAGTGAATGAATTGCTCCTCGTACCTGGAGGGGGTCGGGAGCGGGCACCGTCAGTTCCGCGCGGCCCTCGATATCCCACAGGCGGATCGTCTGTTCCTTGGTCACGCCGCAACGGCTGAACTGAGTTTCCGCGACGACGGCTCCTTCGCCCGCCTCGACGCACTTGCCGCAGCCAATGCAGCGGCCGTACGACAACCGCAGGCAGCGAAGGGCGCCGGACTGCTGGATGGCGAGCGCCGAGGTCGGGCACAGGTCCGCGAGTTTCTGCGCGATGGCGGGTGTCAGGAGGGCGGCGACGATTCCGGGCATGCGGCTGCCATGGCCATTTCCAATCAAGGCCTCGGCGGGAATCAGCGGGCTCGGCCCGCGGAGGCTTTGCTCGATCACATTGCCCATCATCGGTCACATCCCGAGTAAGAGAGATTGAAGCTTTTGTTGATCAGCGGAAAATCCGCGATGATGCCGCCAGCGACGGCCAGGGGCATGGCGGGCCAGTTCTGGAACGACGGCGATTTGATGTGGCACCGCGTCAGCCGGCCGGCGCGGGCCTGTATCCAGTAGGCCAGCTCGCCCCGGGGCGATTCCACGGCGGAGAATCCCTGGATATTTTCGGGCGAGGTGACGGGAGCGAACACGTTTCCGTGCGGAATGGATCGCGCGGCGTCTTGAATCAGCTGCGAGGAAACGGCCGCTTCGGCGATGCGGATGCGCGCGCGCGCCATCACGTCGCCGTAGTGGGTGACGGGAATTTCCAGGGGCGCGCGGCCGTACGGACCGCAGGGATGGTCCCGGCGAACGTCGAGATCCACGCCGCTGGCGCGCGCCACGGGTCCGACAACCGCCAGATCGCGCGCGGCTTCCTGGGTCAGCACTCCGGCGGTCTCGAAGCGATTTTGGATCGAGGGTGTGCCCACGATCCTGCGCGCGATTTCGGCGAAGCTGCCGGAGGCGTGCGCCACGGCCTGGGCGAGTTCGGCCAGCCGGGCCGAGTCGATATCGAATCGCAGGCCGCCCGGCACGGCGATCCCGCGCCTGTTGCGTGTTCCAGTCGCCTTCACCTTTGCTTGCAGCAGGTATTCCTTGAGGCCCGCGGCATAGGCCGCGGCGACGCTGAAGCCAACGTCGGTGCACAACCCGCCCACGTCGGAGATGTGACACACAAGACGCTCGAACTCGAGTCCGATCAGACGAACGGCCAAGGCTCGCGGCGGCACGATGGTTTCGCACGCGGCTTCCACGGCCTGGCAGTAACACACGGCATGGGCGAAGCAGTTATCGCCGGAGACGGATTCCGCGAGCATGGTTGCGTCCAGCAGGGACCTTTCCTGAAAAAGCTTTTCCGTGCCTTTGTGCGTGTAGAAGTGCCGCAACTCCAGATGCAGGATGGTGTCTCCCACCACGCTGAACCGGAAATGTCCCGGCTCGATGATGCCCGCGTGAATCGGGCCGACGGCGACTTCCGCGATGCCCTCGCCTTGCACCTGCAAGAAACGGTACTCGCGATTGGCCTGCGGCACGGCATCGACGCGATCCACCATGGGATACACACTGTCGGGCCAGTTTTCGTGGAACAGCAACGGCCGCGGATCGGGCTGCCCCACCAGCTCGATGCCGTATTGATCGTGGAGTTCCCGTTCATGCCATGCCGCTGCCGGCACTTCGCGTGCGATGGACGGAAGCGGGTCATCGGCCGGCAGGACGATCTCGGAGTAGGCGGGCTCTCCGGCATCAAAGATGTAGTGCGCCCGTTTCTCGCCCCCGGGGCCGAGGCTTCCGAAGATGGTGACCAGGCGCGCCAGCATCCCCTCCCTGGTGCGAGGAATCGCGAGCGCCGTGCCGCCGTTCATCGCAACACCGCCATCGCGTCCTGCAGGAGGGCGCTGAACGCATGAGGAATCCGCGCGCCGAACAGCAATAGGCACACCACCGCAACCCCCATGGAGATGTATTCGGACGGAATGAGCTTCGGGTGTTCGAGGCGCCGCTCCGGATCTCCGCAGAGCATGCGCAGGAAATGAAATGCGAAACCGCAGAAAACCACCGAAAGCGCCGCCAGGAAGAGAATCGCCACGACGTAGCGGGCCTGCGCGAACGCTTCGGACAAAATGGCGAACTCGCTGATGAACAGGCTGAGGGGCGGCAGTCCGACGATCGCCAGTCCTCCCACCAGCAATGCGGCGGTGGTTTGCGGCAGGGAGCGCGACAGACCCTGGATGCCGTCCATGCGCAACGTGCCGGCGTGATGACGCACGTTGCCGGCGCTGAAAAACAGGAGACATTTCGCCACGGAATGATTGAAGGTGTGCAGCAGCGCGCCGAACAGCCCCAGCGGCCCTCCCAATCCCAGACCGATGGCGATGATTCCCATGTGCTCGATGCTGCTGTAGGCCAGCAAACGCTTCAGGTTGCGTTGCACCAAAATGAGCAGGCCGGCCACCACCATGGACAGCAGGCCAAACAGCAGGAGCAAGGAATGAGAAAAGGCCGGGCCGAGGATGCCGGAGACAATGGCATCGTAACGCAGCAGCGCGTACAGGGCGCAGTTGAGCAGGACGGCCGACAGCAGGGCGCTGATGGGCGTGGGGGCTTCGGCGTGGGCATCGGGCAGCCAGCTGTGCATGGGAACGAACCCGACCTTGGTTCCGTAGCCCACGACCACGAAGACAAAGGCGAGCTTCACCAGGTGCGGGTCGAACCCCATGTGCGGCGCGGCGTTCCTCAGCGAGACCCAATCGAGCGCCGAGGCCGGATTCATGCCCGCCTTGACGGCGGCCAGATACAGCACGATGGTTCCAAACAGGGCGAAGGCGATTCCGACGGTGCAGACGATCAGATATTTCCAGCCGGCCTCTACCGCGCCTTCCGTATTGTAAAAGCCGACAAGCAGGGCCGATGCCAGGGTCGTTGCTTCCATCATGATCCACAGGAATCCAAGGTTGGCGGACAGGCAGACGCTGATCATGGTGAACAGGAACAAGAACACCAAGGCGTAAAACCAGCGCGGCGAAGTAAAGCGCCCTTCCCCCATGTGGCGCAGGTAGCCTGCGGAGTACACCAGCACGAGTCCGGAGATAAATGCCATGCCCATCAAGAAGAACGCGCTCAGGCCGTCGGCGCGCAGATAGCGCCCCTGATGGAGTTCGCCGTGCAGGTGAACCTGGCGGACCACGGCGCCCAGCGCGGCGATTTCCAACGCGCCCAGCAGGAGCGCGGCGCGGGTGGCGGCGCGCGGGTTCCGGAAGCACAGCAGGAGGCCGGCTCCGGCAGCGGATATGGCCAATGGCAGCAGGAGAAGCATCGGCTCAGCCCCGCAGCCGGCGCAGCTTGGATACGTCCAGATGTTCGAACGTGTCGCTGATGCGGAAGATGAAAATGCCCATCAAGAGCAGCCCCATGAGAATGTCGAAGAAGATGCCGATTTCGATGACCAGGGGCATGCCGAAGGTGGTGAGCAAGGCGGCGAGGAAGATGCCGTTTTCCAGCACCAGCAGGCCCAGCACTTGCATGAGCGCCTTCTTGCGGCTGACCATCAGGAACGCCCCGGCGAGAATCAGGGAGATGGCGGCAGCCAGCTCATCGTCGGGCACATGCACGGCGCCGCCGTAGGAGTGGACCGCGGCATAGGACAGGTAGATCAGCGCCGCGGCGATAAAGACGGACTGGGCCGGCGTGGTGGAAGCCTTGACGTCGCGCACGGTTTTCAGCCGTTGCACGAGCATGAAGAAGGTCCAGGGAATGGCGATCACCTTAATCACCAGCACCAGCGCGCCGACGATGTAGGCCTCGGGGAGTTTTTCCTGGAAGGCCGTCGCGAGAACCTCGGCGGCAACGATCGCCGACTGCAGGCTGAACAGAATCACGCAGGTGGAAATCCGGCGCGCGACCGCCAGCAGGAGAATCGTCAGAAACAAGAAGACGGAAAACGAACTCAGCACCTTCGCGGTGGTCATGCCCACGAAACCCATTCGGTTACCTCTTCACCCAAGTGGTAAAAATCACGGCCAGGGCGCTCACGGCGGAAGCCACGCCCAGAAAATCCGGAACCAGGTACATCCGCAACTTGGCCACGGCGCTCTCGATTACCGCCAGCACCAACAGGAGGCTGGCGGCTTTGGCGGCATACAGCAGCAAGGCGAGGGCGATTCCCGCTAGCGACCCGCCCAACGCCATCCCCCAGGGGAAGAACAGCGCGATCAGCAGGGCGATCATGATGTGGAGCTTGATCGCGCTGGCCCATTCGATCAGTGCCAGGCTGGGCCCCGAGTATTCCAGAGTCATTCCCTCGTGGATCATGGTCAACTCGAGATGGGTGGTGGGATTGTCCACCGGCATGCGGCCCGTCTCGGCCAGCACCACCATGGCCAGAGAGGTGAACGCCAGGATGTGGACGGCGGAGACGTCGAAGACATTTTGCGCCAAGGTCCACGCCACGATTCCCGCGATGTCGGCGCGAGCCGCGACGATGGCGAGCGCCACCAGCCCGAGCAAGAAGGGAGCTTCGGCCAGGCTGGAGACCAGCGCCTCCCGGCTCGCGCCCATCCCGCCGAAGGCGCTGCCCCCGTCCAGGGCGCCCAGGGAGAGAAAGAACCGCCCCAAGGCCAGCAGGTACACCAGCAGAAAGAAGTCACCTCGCGACCCCAGCAGCGCCGAGGCCTGCACGACGGGAACAAATGCCGCCGCGCACGCCGTGGCAGCGAACAACACGATCGGCGCCACACGAAACACCGCCGATGACGTCGGAGGCACCAGGTCTTCCTTGCGGAACAGCTTGAAAAGCTCCGCGTAGGGGCGCCAGATGCTGGCTCCGCGGCGGCGCTGCAGCCGCGCTTTCAAGCGCGCGATAATCCCGCGCAGCAGCGGAGCGCCCACGAGGAGTATCACGGCCTGAAGGATGTCGAGCGTAATTTTCATCTCTGAAACCTCAGAAACGCCAGCAGCGACACCAGCGCCAAAAATATGTAGAGCAGGTAGACCTGTATGATCCCGGTCTGCAGCTGGCGCAAGCGGTGCGCCAGCGCGATCACTTGCTCGACAAAGGGCCGGTAAAGCGTCCGCTCGTAGGAAGTCGTCCGCACCGAGCGGTAGGAGATGGACGTCGGGAAGTAGGGCTGATCGGCCGGGAGTTGCTCGACCTTGCGGTCGGGCCGGTAGACCGGGGCGAAGACAAAACGGATGGGCTTGGAGAAAACCGTGGAGGTGTACTGCATGCGGCTGGATAGCCCGGGCAGGCCGCAAGCCCACGTGCGGGCCATTCGTTGGCGGCGCTGGAGCAAGGCCAGCAAGGCGCCGGCGCCCAGCACGCTGGCCGCGATCCACGGCATGATGTGCGCGATGCTCAGCGTTTCCGAGGGCACTGCTGCGCCGGGAATCAGCCGTTGCGCCAGATTCACCAGCGGCCGCAACAGAAGCCCCGGCAGGATTCCCAGGACCAGGCAGCCGGAGCCCAACAACGCCATTCCCGTGCGCATGCCGAGCGGCACTTCCTGCGCCTGTTCGGCCCCGGTGCTGCGGGGCCGCCCCAGGAAAGCGACTCCGAAGGTCTTTACGAAGCAGGCCGCCGCCAGCCCGCCGATCAGGGCCAAGATACCCACCATCAGCGGCAGAACTGTTTGGGCGTGGGTACCCACCAGCGTGGAACCGGCCAGAAGACTTCGAAACGTGAGCCACTCGCTGACAAACCCGTTGAATAGCGGAAGTCCGGCGATCGAGCAACAACCCACCAGAACGGCGGCACCGGTGAGCGGCATGCGGCGCTGCAGTCCGCCCAACTCATTGAGGTCCACGGAATGAGCCCCGTGCGAAACCGCGCCGGCGCCCAGGAATAGCAGGCTCTTGAACAGCCCATGGTTAAAGGCATGCAGCAGCGCGGCAACCAGCGCCAACGCCGCGCCGAGCAAGGCGTGATGCGCCAGGAAAACAAGCGAAGTCCCCAGCCCAAGAAAGACGATCCCGAGGTTTTCCACGCTGCTATAGGCCAGCAGTCGTTTGAGATCATGCTCGGCCAGCGCATACAGGATGCCGAGAAGAGCCGTAACGGCAGCCACCGCCATGACAACATAGCCGCACCACCAGGGACCTCCGCCCAGAAAGTCGAAGGCAAAGCGCACGAATCCGTACACGGCGGTCTTCAGCATGATCCCGGACATCAAGGCCGAGACAGGACTGGGAGCGATGGGATGAGCCCGGGGCAGCCATAAATGCAGCGGGATCAGTCCCGCCTTTACTCCAAAACCGGCGAAGGCCGTTAGGAAGACCAGCGCCCGAATTCCGCCCGGCATCACGGCACCCGACGCGCGAATTGCCGCGTAGTCCAGGCCATGCGAATACGGCAAGAAAATGAAAAAACAGGCCGCCACGGCCGCCGCGCCCACGTGCATCATTGACACGTAGATGAAGACGCTGTTGCGCCGCTCCGCCGAGTCCCCTTCAATCAGGATCAAACCAGCGGATGCCAGCGTCATCAATTCCCAGCCGGCCAGAACCGCGAAGCCCGTGGCCGCCGTAACCACCAGGATCATCGAAGCGAGGAACCATGAAAAAAGCGCCCAGGTCCAGCGGCGGCGCGGCGCCGAGTAGTGAGAGTCGAAATAGGGAACCGCGAATAACGTGACGGGAATAGCCACGGAACAGACCAGGAGCAGGAAGAACGCGCTCAGGGAGTCAACCGCCAGGGCGAAAGGAAACGGTGTCGCGCGCGAGAGGTCCAGCACGGGACCCAGCTGGCGTGACAAGGCCGATACGGCCACCACGCAGCCCGCCCCGCTGGCCGCCAGAACCAGCGCGCTCGCCAGTTTTCCCGCGTTCTCCCCGCGGCTCACGATCAGAAGCAGGGGAACGCCGGCGCCGAGGGCCGCTAACACAAGAACGAGCACCGTACCAATGGGTTCGGCCAGCATGGGCTATTTGCGGCGCCGCCCTTCTTTCATTTCTTCCAGCATGTCCCGGACGTCCACCAGGTGATGGTGGAAGACTTCCTTGGCCGCATCCAGGAGCTTGAAAAGCGCCGGGTCGGAAACCGTATACAATACGCTCGAGCCCAACTTGCGCCCCGCGACGATGTTGCGCACGCGGAGCACGGCCAGCTGCTGGGAAACGTTGGCGGGCTCCACCTGGAGCGTGTGGCTCAATTCATTGACGCCTTTCTCGCCGCCGCGCAGGCAGTCCAGGATGCGGATGCGGACGGGATGCGCGAGGGCTTTGAAGAACTCCGCTTTGAACTGGGCAATGTGTTGTGGCATATGAATATTCAATTATCAGCATATGCTAGAGCATGCAGATGTGGATGTCAACGGGCGCGGGGTCGCGGCCTGGGTGCATACCGGCCGTTTTGAGGGCGCAGGCGGGAGGGGAAGCCATGAAGGTGAGGGCCGCGGGGGCGTACGAGGAGCATGCGCCGCTGGTGATCGAAGAGCTCGAAATGAGCGAGCCCGGACCGGAGGGCATACTGGTCCGCATGGCCGGTGCGGGGCTGTGCCACACCGACGTCAAAGTGCGGGACGGGGGCCTGGGCGTTCCGAAGCCCGTGGTGCTCGGCCATGAGGGCGCGGGGGTGGTCGAGCGCGTGGGCGAACGCGTCACCAAGGTGAAGCCGGGCGATCACGTGGTGCTGACCTTCGATTCCTGCGGGGCGTGCGGGCCGTGCCGCCGGGGCGATCCCGCGTACTGCGACGAGTCCGCGGCGCTGAACTTCCTCGATGGACGCTCGGGCGCGCCGGGAGCCTTTTGGAAAGGGGGCCAGCCGGTGCACGGGCATTTCTTCGGCCAATCTTCGTTTGCAACCTATGCGGTCGCCCGGCCGCAAAACACGGTTCGGGTGCGCCCGGATGCTCCGCTGGAAATTCTCGGCGTGCTGGGTTGCGGCGTGCAGACCGGAGCCGGAGCGGTGATGAACGCCCTGCGTCCAAAGGCGGGTGACACGCTCGCCGTGTTTGGAACCGGGCCGGTGGGGCTCAGCGCGATTTTGGGGGCCGTCGTGTGCGGATGTTCCGCCATCATCGCTGTGGATGTGGTTGCATCGCGGCTGGAGATGGCCAGGCAACTGGGCGCGACGCATACCGTACAGGCGCATGCCACACTGGATGCCGCCGAAGAAGTTCGCACGATCGTGCGCGGAGGCGTGGATTTCGCTCTGGGCACGACCGGGCGCGCCGAGAGCAACGAGCAGGCCGTGCATGCGCTGGCGGCCAAGGGCACGTTTGGTTTCGTCGCCAGCCCGGCGGGAAGCCAACTGGCCGTGAACATGTCCACGGTAATGGGGCGGGGGCTGACGATTCGCGGGATCGTTCAAGGCGATAGCGTGCCGGATGTTTTCATCCCGAGCCTGATCGACCTGCACATGGACGGGCGGTTTCCGTTCGACCGCTTTGTGAGCAAGTACAAGTTCGAGGAGATCAATCAGGCCATTGATGATCAGGCGCGCGGCAAGGTGGTCAAGCCGGTCTTTACGTTCGCGCCATGAAGGGGGGCGTGCGACGCCTCAAGCGGCGCCGACGAAATCGGCCACGGGCTCCTGCTGCAAGGGTTCGGCTACTGGCTGGGCCTCCTTTGCCTTCCGGAGCATGGCCTCAAGCAGGACTTCATCGAGAAGCTTTCGGATGCTCCCTTCGTGGAAGCAGGACATTTCCCACACGCAGTGGCCATCATCGAATCGCGAGATCCACCAGCGGTCGTCATCCGGATAGCGGCAGACGAAGGAGCGGGAACCGGTGCCAAACAAAACGCGGGCCAATTCGAGGGGAACGCCTTCGGGCGGCTCGAGGATCACCAGATCGAAAGCTTCGCCGCGGAGGATATCAGCCGCCTGCGCCGAGGAATCCGCCGAGGAAAGTTCGCACTCCCAGGAGGTCAAATACTCCCTGAACTCCCGTTCGTCGGGTCCCTCGCGTCCGATCAGAAGAACTTTGGCCGGATTCCATTTCATGGCGCCTCCTGTTCCACCGCTCCCGAAAGGGGAGCAAGGGGGTATTGCGTTTGAGGGAGCCGGTTGCAATCCCGCTCCTTGCACGGTACGGCGCGGGCAAACTTCCAACAAGTAGAAAATCTATCGTTTACATTTCGATTTTCCCGAACTATGATTCGGGCATGGAATGGCTGAATTACCACCATCTGTACTATTTCTGGACGGTCGCCCGCAAGGGCAGCATCGTGGCCGCCTGCGAAACATTGCGGCTGTCGCCCTCCACGGTCAGCGCGCAGCTCCACGAACTCGAAGAAAGTCTTGACCAGAAGCTGCTGGTGCGATCGGGCCGCACCCTGGTTCCCACCGAGGCGGGCAAAATTGTGGACAGCTACGCGGAGGAAATCTTCTCCCTGGGCCACGAACTGCTCGATACGATGAAGAAGGACCGCGCGCCGAAGCCCTTGCGGCTTTCCGTCGGCATCGTGGACGCGCTGCCGAAACTCGTGGCTCATTGGCTGATGGAGCCGGCCCTGCGGCTGCCCCAGCGCGTCCGGCTGATTTGCCGGGAGGGATCTCCGACGCGGCTGCTGGCCCAGTTGGCGACGAACGACCTGGATTTGGTTTTGTCGGACGCGCCCGCCGTGCCTGGTTCCCGAGTGCGCGCCTATAACCATCTCATCGCCAAGTCCGGCGTATCGTTCATTGCCACGCCCAAGCTCTGCCTGCGGCATAAACAGGATTTTCCGCGCTCGCTCGATGGCGCGCCCATGCTGTTGCCGGCCGACAACACCAGCCTCCGGAATGAACTCGATCAATGGTTCGAGTCGCTGGGGGTGCGTCCCGTGGTGATGGGGGAATTCGAAGACAATGCCATGCTGCGCGCCTTCGCGGAGTCCGGAGAAGGAATCGTTCCGGTGGCATCGTGCGTGGAGCGAAATTTTGTCCAGAGAAGCAAGTTACGCCGAATTGGGCGCACCCGCGCAGTGGAAGTGAGGTTCTACGCCATCTCCACGGAGAAAACGCTGAAACATCCGCCGGTGGTCGCGATTTGCGGGGGCGTGCGGCGGCGCTTGGCCGCGTGAGATAGAGGCTGCTCGCGCGCCAATAGGCGCCACCTTCTTAGGCACGCTGATTTCCTGGCGGGAATCAGCCGCCGCATGTTGCGCGAAGTCAATCTGCGACCCAGGCGTGTTTCCTATTATGCCAGGAATATTTTGCCGGACGCCGCCTTCCGTCTTTATGCAATCATGATGACTTTTGTGGTCTTCTATCCTGTTCACGATGCAACGCCGACTGGCCCAATTCGTGCTGCCAATTCTGTGCACGCTGCAGGTGTGCGCGGGTGGCGCCTGCGTCGCGTTCGGTCAGGCGTCTTCACCAATGACGCCAGCAGAACCGGTTTCCGCGCAGACGGCCGCGGAGCAGCCGCAAAATGCCGCCGCGGATGATGCCCTCGCGCTTTTCCCGCACTCCCAGAGCAGCCGCTACTGGATCTCCGGCCAGGCGAACGTCATCCTGCAATGGCACCCGGCGTTCCCCGCGAAATATAGCGGACCAAACAGCCTGCGGCCCGTCGGTGAAAATGCGACCTCGAAAGTTTACACGCTATATCTCGGCTACGCGCTAACGCGCAACACGGAAGTTTTCCTCGATATCGAGAGCGCAGGCGGCCACGGGATCAGCGAGGCTCTGGGTCTCGGCGGCATCACGAATCTCGACGTGGTGCGCAACACGACCCTCAGTCAGAACCCGTACGTCGCCCGGTTCATGCTGCGCCAGATCATTCCGCTCACCGATGAGCGCATCGAAGCCGGACGCGACGCCCTTCATCTCGCCACGTCTCTCCCGGCGCGGCGAATCGAGCTGCGCATCGGGAAATTCAGCCTCGTCGATTTCTTCGACCTGAACACCTGGGGCGCGGATAGCCACTTGCAGTTCCTGAACTGGACGATCGACAACAACGGCGCCTACGATTACGCAGCCAACACGCGCGGCTATACCGACGGCGCGCTCATCGAATACGACGACCACTGGTGGACCGTGCGGTTTGCCGAAGGGCTGATGCCCAAAACGGCGAACGGCATCCACCTTGACGCGAACGTCGCGCGAGCCCGCGCGGAGAATTTCGAGGTCGAGGCGCGCGGAAACCGCATCGCGCACCGCGCGGGCGTGGTGCGCGTGCTCGCGTATCTGAATCACGCCGATATGGGCAATTACCGCGAGGCGGTCAGCGAGTATCTGGCCGGAAAAACTTCCGCGCCGGACATCACCTCGACGCAGCGCCAGGGACGCCATAAGTATGGCGTCGGCCTGAATTTCGAGCAGGAGATCACTCCGCAGGTGGGTGTCTTCGGGCGCCTTGGCTGGAGCGACGGGCACAACGAATCGTTCGCGTACACCGAAGTCGACCGCACGCTTGAGTTCGGAGGGTTCGCCAAGGGCAATTGGTGGCGCCGGCACAACGACCGGGCCGGCGCCGCTTTTGTGGCCAACGGAATCGTGGCCGCCCATCAGCAATACCTCGCGCTCGGCGGCCTGGGCTTCCTGCTCGGCGATGGCGCGCTGGCGTATGGACCGGAGAAAATCTTCGAGGGCTTCTACACCGCGCACCTCTGGCACGGCTTCTTCGCTTCGTTTGACCTGCAGCACGTCAACAATCCCGGCTACAACCAGGCCCGCGGCCCGGTCGTAGTCCCCGGACTCCGCTTCCACGCCGATTTCTAAATCCGAATTACGGTTGCGGCTTGGCCTGTTTCCCCGGCGCTGTGGCAGGCGCGCTTGCGGGAGCGCCCGCCGCGGGAGGCGGAGGAGGAATGAAGAAGGGCTGTTTCAGGACGTCGAGCACTTCGGTCGGAAGCTTATCGGCGCTGGCGACTAGCGCGGCAACCTGCCACATCTGCTCGTCGGACAACACGAGTTTGAAGCTGGGCATGCCGGTGAGGCGGATGCCGTTTTTCACTTTCCAATAACTCACACCGACCGGATCGTCGGCCACGTTGCCATCCGGTGTAAAAAGCTGCGGGGGGGGAGGAAAGGTGGCCGGACGCGCGCGCTGCTCCGTGTTTTGCGGCAGGCCATGGCAGCCGCATCCCCGGCGATACACTTGGGCGCCCGCCATCAGGTCGGCGGTGGTGAAGGTGGCGAGATCGCGTTTGGGCGCTTCGCGGCTAGTCCGCGCGTGGAGCGCGGCGCCGGCCATGAACCGCTCCAGGGGAAGCGGCCGGTCCGCCACGGCCGTCGGCGCGTAGCCGCTCAAAAGGTAGACAATCACGAGCACCGGAACGGCAACCACTCCTGCCAATAAGCCCCACAGAAATCTGTTCATTCGCGTGCTCCTTGCCCCGTCAGCCGGGAGCAACTTAGATATCACGAGAGGCGAAGCATTGCATCGTATTTTTTTGCCGCACCTGCCCAGGAGCGGCAGATCACGCGGGAGCTTTCTCCCGGTTGATGAGGCCGCAATGACGCATGGTCTGAGGAAGGCGGCGGCAAGCCTCCGCACTCCAAAGGGCGCTTCCCTTGGTATCGGTTTGCTGCTGCAGGGCACTACACGTCCAGGAACACCTGGGCGCGGTAGCCATTCGCCGTGGCATCCACAAAGAACTGGTGCAGCGTGACGGCCTTGACGCAGGCGCCGGCAACGTGGCGCTGGCGGTCGAATGTTTCTCCGTAGGCGGTTCCACGCACATCGCCCGGCTGGCCGGGCGTGGGTTCCCGCAGCGCGGTGACGGCGATGCGGTGAAAGACGAGCCGTTCGGCATCGGCCACCGCCAACAGTTCCGCCAGCCACGCGTAGAGCAGTGAATCGACCTCCGATCCTTGCGCGGCGATGGCGCGCTCGGTGCGCTCTTCGATTTTTTCCGGCGCGCAGCCAAGCGAGCACATTGCCAGCGCCGCGTTTTCGAATAGCTCGGCGAGCGTCTGGCCGTAAGCCAGAAATCCGACGTCCGTGGGATGCTCGATGATCTCGTAGGGTACGCCCATCGGCTCGATTCTACGCCCGATGGACCCGTGGGCGAATGTATTACGATCATTCTATCGATCGCTATCGATCTGTCTATTGACATACGTAATTGCGGTCGATAGGATTAACAGCAGAGGCGGAAATTTGCCATGGAAAAAGTGAAGGTTTCCCCCAAGTTTCAAGTTGTGATCCCCAAACAGATCCGCGAGCAATTGAAGATCAAGCCCGGACAGGAGCTGTTCATTTACGCGCGGGACGGCAACCTGCACCTGGAGCCTCCGCGGTCGATCAAGGAACTCCGCGGCATGGCCAAAGGAATGAAATGGCGTGACGACTACCGAGATCATACCGATCGATTCTGAACCGCTGGTCGTTGATTCCTCTGGCTGGCTGGAGTACTTGACGGAGGATATTCAAGCCGCCCAATTCGCTCCCTATATCGAAAGGGAGGCGCCCCTGTTGGTTCCCACCATCGTCCTCTACGAGGTGTACAAGAAACTCCTGATGGACGGCGGGAAAACAGCGGCGGACGGGTTCGCCTCGCAGGCCATGCGCCGCATGGTGGTGCCGCTGGATGAAAATCTGGCGCTGGCCGCGGCGCAGGTGAGTCTCGATCACCGGCTGGCCATGGCCGACGCCATCATCTACGCGACGGCCCAGGCGCATCAGGCGCAGCTGGTCACCGGCGACCTCCACTTTCAGGGCCTGCCCGGCGTGATCATTCCCGAGTGAGCTGTCCCGTGTCACCGCACTAGCCCGCATTGCTCACGAGAAGACCGTAGTTTCTATATCTATACCCGCTTTGAGCCGTGACTCAGGACAATGGGAGAAAAAGCCAATCAGATGCGGCGCTCGACGTTTGGAAAATCGAGCCAGACCTTCACGCCGCAGAAATGCGATCCTTCGGTGCAGATGGGCGTGGAGATGCCCGCGCGGAGATGGCACGGCGGCCCGACGTACCTTCCGATCTCCGGAAAGATCGCGCGCACCTGCCGGACTTCCTCGATCGAGGCCTGGTAGATTTCCTCCTGCGCGTTGAGACAGGTCCGCATGGTCCATTTGTGCAGCAGGTGCAGCAGCGAGCCGGATTCGACCAGGCGAATGGCCTTGGCGTTGGGCAGCAGGTAGAGCGCGAATTCCGGCGGGATGCCGCGGCCGAGCAATTCATTTTTCGCCGCCCACGCTTCCTCCATCGCCCGCTGGTAGATTTCCAGCGCGCGCGGATTTTCACGAATCAGCATGGGCGTGATGTAGTCGGGCGAGCGCGTGTCGGCCAGCGTCAGCAGCGGACGCGACGCCGGAACCATGCGATGCCGCTGGTCCTGGCTGTCGGCGGTGTGGCTGATCTTTTTTGCAAACGTGAAGTGGGCGTGTTCGAGCGGGCGCATCATGGGCGCGTGCATGGCCACATTCAGCGTCTCGCGGCGATAGGGATTGCGCGCCGGATTGAGCATGCGGTCAATCGCTTCGGAGTCCGGGCATTCCGCGGCGGTGAGCCCCGCGACGGCGCGGTAGGCTTCCGCCATGGCCGCCATCGCGCGGGGGGAAAAATCAACCAGCCGCGACGTCAACCCGTCGAGCCGCGCGTCGAATTCCCGGGCAAACGCTTCCCCATTTCCCGAGGGCTGCCGCCATTCGGGCGGCTCTTCCATGGGCGTATTGTCGAACCGGTCGAAGAATTGCGGATCGGTTTCGCGCACCCGCGCCACCATTTCGCCGATCACCTGGCGCGCCTCCGACGGCGTGTCGTTGGCCGCGCACATCCGCCACAGCCGGTGCAGCACGATGCCGGAAAGCGTGTGCACCATGGTGGTGAACGCCGCCACCGGCAGGACGTACCGCGCCACTTCGATCGCGCGCTTCTCCGCTTGCCGCTCGACCTTCTGCTCGCGCTTGGAATTCGGCGCCCCGCCCGCGCCCCAGATGTCGCTCAAAATGGCGCGCGCCGTGGGTTCGAGCGCGCTCGTCAGCTCGCGGTAATGCTCCCAGGCGCGCGCGATGGCCCGCTCGTAAATGGCCCGCTCCGCCGGGCCGAACACCGGACTCTCCGTCGGGACGTAGGCCTGCGCGCGGTCCAGGCGGACGTAGCGCTGGCTCTGCTGCTCGGAGTTGTAGAACGGATGCGCGTGGAGGAAGGACCACACGAATTGCCGGCTGACGTTCGCGAGGCCAAATTCGAAGTGCGCGTGCTGGTAGACGGTGTGGTGCCCGCCAAAGTAGGTTCCCGAGCCGATCATCACGCGCTGCTTTTCGGTGATTTCCTCGGGGCCGATGAGCTGCGTCGCATAGCAGGTGCGCGCCGCCGCGATGGCCGAGTCGAACGGGTGCGCAAACGAATTGCGCAGCGTGACGCGCGGCGCCGCGGTTTCCACGGGCGAGCCAGGATGTGAGTCCGGTGCGGGAGACGATTGCGTGGCCATCGCTGGCAGCATTGTACACCGCCGCGCCGATGGATTCACTGCGCCCCAGCGCCGCAGGCGACCGGGCCCGCGGGGCGCACAAACTCAGTTTGGCGGGAGGCTACTTCTTGTTGGCGGCGGCTTTATCCGCGTACTTCCTCTGGAAGCGCTCGACGCGCCCGGCTGAATCGATCAGCCGCAGCTTGCCGGTGAAGAATGGGTGGCAGCTCGAGCAGATTTCCACGCGGAGGAGTTCGCCCTTGATGGTCGAACGTGTCTGGAAGGTGCTGCCGCAGGCGCAATGCACCGTCACGGCGTGGTAATCGGGGTGAATTCCTTCTTTCATGAACAGCTCCTGTCCGCCGGCCGATCTGCGCGAGTGCGGGTCGCTGCCACATCGGGTCCGCATCGTCGCGTCGCTAGGCCAGCAAGGAAACCCCAATTATACCCCAAAACCCCACCCGCGCCTATGCGCACCACGGAATGGGTAGCGGGCAAGTCTCCGATTACGCCTTAATCGGGACCTAGCGGGCGGCTAGGCAGGGGTTGAGAATGGTATGGCAAAACGCCCGGCTGCATTGTGGCTAGAACAGCCCGCTTCGATGTTGTATAAGGGGACTAATGGATGAGTTAACGTGCCCTCGCTGCGGTGCCGTTTTTGCTCCCGAAGCTTCAGCGGGACTGTGCCCCAATTGCAGCTACAATGCACGAACACTCTTCGCAAAACTGCGTTTAACGGATAAGGACGTGTTGGCAATCATTCTGCTTTTGGTCTTTTCGCTGTTCCTGATGCGCGATCTGTTCTTCGCTGCCATAGCTGTAGCTTTGGCATGGTCCACGTTCGCACAGAAGGCTGGGATTGGATGGCACAGACCACCGATCGCGTTTAATTTGATGGCGCGGGAACCCAAGAGAGCCTCAATTCCCATTTCGAGGCGTGCAATTCCCAACGAGTGGAAGACCTTGGCGTCACTCCCGCGTCCACGCGTCATAGCCATGTCGGCTGCGGCGAAAAGACAGATGATCTTGTCCGTGCTGGTCTTCTTTGCAGTCGGCGGATTTGTTCTAGCTTCTCACTGGATTCAATTTACGAATCTCTCGAAGCATTTTCGAGATTCCGTCTCCGGATTACTTTGGTTGCTGGTTTTCGTTTATTTGGGCGTGAGCGGTGCCCGAGATTGGTTCGCTGCATGGGAAATTCTCAGGGACGGTGAGTTAACTACCGGCATTCTGACAGATTGGCGTGAGGGGCGCGGTGGTGCATCGATAAGTTATCAGTTTTGGACCGATTCTGGTCAGAGATTCGAGCGTCAAGGAAAAGTGATATCCAAGGAAGAGCTGGCCGCAGAAGAAGATCCTTTGAAAGTTTTCTATCTTCCGCAGAACCCGACCAAAAGTGTGGCGCTCGCCTGCACACCTCTGCGAATCAGAATTAGCTGAATTGCAGGGGCACCCTTGCCTTGCCCGGCGCAGCGGCGAACCTTACGAACCGCTGAAGAGCAGCGGGGCGCCGAGTTTCGAGGTGTAGTTGGGGCGGTAGCGCTCCGTGTTGTAGAGCGTCTTCACATTGACTTTGCGCGCGCCCAGCGACGAGTCGGGCAGCGGCACCTGGGCGTAGCAGCCGTTCTGGATGCCGATCATGCGTCCGGTAATGCCGTTGCCGATCAGTTCCACGGCGATGTTGGCGAAGCTGATGGAGACCAACTCGTCGATGGAGTCGGGTTCGCCGCTGCGCAGGTCGTAGGTCAGATCGCTCAGCATGGTTTCCTCGCCGGTCCGCCGCCCGACTTCCTCGGCCAGCGCGTGGCCGATGTCGATCTTCTTGCGGTGGCCGTAGGCATCCGCCACGCCGTACTCCTCCACATGGCCTCCTGTCCACATCGCGCCTTCCGACACAATCACGAGCGCGTAGTGGCTGGGGTTGCTGGCCTTGTCCTCCGCCAAAAGCGAGCAGATGAGATCGATGTCGAACGGATATTCGGGAATCAGGCATCGCGTCGAGGTGACGTAGGCCGCATAGAGAGCCGTAAAACCGGCATCGCGGCCGAAGATGCGGAAGATGCCGATGCGCTCGTGGGAGCCGATCGTCGTTCGCTGCCGCCCGATGGCCTGTTTGGCGCGCGTGATGGCCGTCGAAAATCCGATGCAGTATTCGGTGCCCTGGACGTCGTTGTCCATCGTCTTCGGGATGGCGATCACGGGAAATCCCGCCGCCGAGAGAACCTGCGCAAAGCTGAGCGTGTCGTCGCCGCCAATCGCCACCAGGCAGCCGATCCCCAACCGGTCGAGATTTTCCAGCACCACGGAAGTGAGATTGTAGCTCTTGCCATTGAAGGGCAGCTTCTTCAATTGCTCGGCGGAGAAATGGCGGGGCAGTTTAGCTTCGGCGATGCTGCGGGGATTGGTGCGCGAGGTGTGCAGCACCGTGCCTCCGGTGCGATCGATCGTCCGGGTGTTCTCGCGCGTGAGGTCGCGGATGTACTCGGCGTCCTCCGGGCCGGTCATGTGCGTCAGGCCTTCCCAGCCCCGGCGAATTCCAGTGACCGGCCGGCCGATTTTATGCGCGCCGTACACCACGGACTTGATCACCGAATTGAGCCCCGGGACATCTCCGCCTCCGGTCAGGATTCCGATCTTGCTTTTCTGCGCCATGGTTAGCCTCTGCCCTCCGATGCGCGTGCTAGGAACTACAGCCAATTCTGCCCCCAATTCAGGACGCAAGCAAATGCGCGGTTATGAAGCGCGTCCGGTACAATCTCAATGGAATGGATAAGGGAGGTTTCCTGGTGCGGGTTGCCAAGTTGCATCGCGTCTCGCGTGTGTGGGCGCTGAGCCTGTGCGCGTGCCTACTGGCTTTCTCGCTTGCCGCGGCGTCGCCGCGAAAGCTTTTGCAGATCTATTTCATTGACGTCGAGGGCGGACAATCCACGCTGATTGTGGACCCGCAGGGCGAATCCCTGCTCATCGACACCGGCTGGCCCGATTTCCACGGCCGGGACGCTGACCGAATCGTGACCGCAGCCCGGGCGGCGGGAATCCACCACATCGACTACGCGCTCATCACGCACTATCATCTCGACCACGTCGGAGGAGTTGCACAGCTCGCCGCTAAGTTCAAGATCGGCGCCTTCGTCGATCATGGCCCGAACACCGAAACAGCCCCGGCCACGCGCGAAGCCTACTCGATTTACGAAAAGACGGTGGGGCACTCCCCGCGTGTCCTGGCCAAGCCGGGGGACATCATTCCGTTTCGGGGAATGCGCGTGCAGGTTCTCACCGCCGCGGGCGAGGAGATCAGCGCCCCGCTGCCGGGCGCCGGGCAGCCCAATCCATTGTGCGCTTCCGAACCGCACGCGCCACGCGATCGCAGCGAAAACGCGCGCTCGGTTGGCGTGCTAATTACGTTCGGCCGATTTCGCTTCGTGGACCTCGGTGATTTGACGCGCCAGAAAGAGCTGGGGCTGGTCTGCCCGAACAATCTGATCGGAACCGCGGACCTGTACTTGATCACGCACCATGGAACGGACCACCCGGGAACCGCCGGCTCTTCGAACGCTCCCGCGATCGTGGATGCGCTCCGCCCCCGCGTGGCCATCATGAACAACGGCGCGTACAAGGGCGGCCACCCCGCGGCCTGGCAGACCGTTCACGATTCACCGGGACTCGAGGATCTCTGGCAGTTGCACTACGCCGTCGAAGCCGGCAAGGACCACAACGCCCCCGACGCCTTCATCGCCAACCTCGGCGAAAACGACGAAGGGCATTACATCAAAGTCACCGCGCAGCCCAACGCCACCTTCACCGTGACGAACTCCAGAAACCATTATCAGAAGATTTATCGGAAGTAACCGCCGGGGCTGGCCGATTCGGAACAATTTTCTGGCGGGATGCTGAAAAACCCGAAAAGCTTTGTGGGTCGCGGCTTGAGCGAGCCGTTTGCGTCCCGGACAGCAGCCGGGACTGCGACATAAGCACCCCACAATCAACGGGGCTTGATTCCCTGAAGTTCCCGGATGCGTATTTTTCGGCGCCCTGCTAGGCTTCGAGCGCCGCCAGCTTCTGCACGAAGTCGTGGTGCAAGCCCGCGGGCATTATTTTAAGACTCACAATGCGGCGCACCAGCGCGATTTCGTCGCGGCCGTGGACGTAGGCGCGCTCAATATCCGCGATGGTGAGGCCGTGCTCGCCCCGCTGAATGCGCTCGATCGCGTCCCCTGCGGCCACCAACCCCTCTTCCACAACCGAAAAATAGATGCCGCAGCGCTCGCTGGCCAAAAACCTCTTGGCGATGTCCTCGCGTTCGAATCGGATTCCGAGTTTGTAGCATGGAATGCGCGGCTGGCAAACCATCACCACCGCGCGGCCGATCCGGTAACGATCTCCGATGCCCGCGTCCTCTTCCTTCAGCCCTTCCGTGGTCAGATTTTCGCCGAAAATGCCGGGCGGCAATTCCGTCCCCGGCAGCTCCTTGCGCCAGAATTCGTAGTGTTCCGACGGATAGGCGTAGACCGCCTTGGCGACTCCTCCGTGATTCTCCAGGTCCGCCTGGCCGTCGCCATCGAGATTGAGCCGCCGCAGCATCCGCGCGCCCGCGACAGCGGACTTGAAAATTCCCGTGGTCACGTCGCGGTCTCCGGACCGCACGCTGCGGGGAAGCCCTACATTCACCGAAATGATCTTCATCACCGTTGTCCTTCGAGGCGGCTTGCAACAGAACGCGCGCGCATCTTCATCGCGTGCAATCCACCACCGCGGCGCCGTTGATGCGGTCGCCCTTCAGTTCGTTGAGCGCGCGATTGGCTTCGCGCAGCGGAAAAAGCGTCACCTGCGTGCGCACCGGGATTTCGGCGGCTACGCGCAGAAAATCCTCGCCGTCCTGCCGGGTGTTGTTGGCCACGCTGCGAATCACGCGCTCCTGATACACCCAATTGTAATCCAGCGCCGGGATCGCGCTCATGTGAATGCCGCCCAGCACCAGGACCCCGCCCTTCTTGAGCGCACGCAGCGCCGGAGGCACCAATTCGCCGGCGGGCGCAAAAATAATCGCGGCGTCGAGTTTTACAGGAGGCTCGGCGGACGCTTCGCCCGCCCACGCGGCGCCGAGTTGCAGGGCCAGCTGCTGGTGCTTCGCGCCCCGCGTGCACGCGTACACTTCCGCGCCCCAGTGACGCGCCACCTGAATCGCCACGTGCGCGGCGGCTCCGAATCCATAGAACGCGAGGCGTCCGCCGCGCGCGATGCCCGAAAGCCGCAGCGAACGGAACCCGATGATGCCCGCGCACAGCAGCGGCGCGGCCTGCTCGTCGGAAAATGCTTCCGGAATCGGGTACACGAAATCTTCGGGCGCGACCGCATACTCCGCGAATCCGCCGTCCACCGTGTAGCCGGTAAACGACGGGGCGTCGCACAGGTTCTCTTTCCCCGCGCGGCAGTATTCGCACGTCTGGTCCGTGCGGTGCAGCCAGGCAATCCCCACGCGCGCGCCTGGCCGGAAGCGCCCGGCGCCCTCGCCCAGCTTCTCGACCACGCCGACGATCTGGTGCCCCGGAATCACGGGAGATTTTCGCGGCGGGAGTTCGCCTTCGACGACGTGCAGATCGGTGCGGCAGACGCCG
>VFSW01001683.1_pt1 | contig 33687 bp, 32 predicted proteins | sample 5358111 | NCBI WGS metagenome assembly VFSW01 (sample SAMN11554181, study PRJNA540505) | mine drainage metagenome | isolation source: sediment from site ElyBrook_90M | place: USA: Ely Copper Mine, Vershire, VT | collected 2017
TGGGCCCGGGGGCGGCACCCGGGGGCGGGGTGGGCGACTTCGAGAGTGGACCTGCGGATGAGGCGCCAGCGGGCGGTGGCCATGGTGTCGGCGAGGGCGGGGCACTCGGACTGGAGGACGACGGCGGGCGCCGGCGGCAGGGTGCGGATGGGCGCGGACGGGTGCGGGCAGCATGACGATCTGGTGATCGCGCTGGCGCCTGGCTGCTGGAGAGCGAGGAGAGGCCAGAACGGATTCGGGACGCGGCGGGTACCTGGGATATGAGTTCGCCCACGGGCAAGACGCGGATTGCTCTCGCCTCCGGGGCGGCGTTGTTCTATAGTGAGACATTGTCCGCATGCTGGAATCCTGCGCCCTGACAGATACAGGATCGGTCCGGTCCACCAATCAGGATTCCTTTCGAATCGTTCCGGAAATCGGGCTTTATTTACTGGCGGACGGCATGGGCGGGGCTCGGGGCGGCGAACGCGCGTCGCAGCTGACGGTCGAGACGGTGACCGAGGTTTTGCGAAACTCGACTTACCGCGACGCCGCGTCTTTGCTGGTATCGGTGGAAGAAGCCAACCGCCGCGTCCTGCAGGAATCGGCCCGCAATCCACGCCTCGAAGGCATGGGAACCACGCTCGTGGCGGCGCTCGAAATCGGGGAAAACGATGTCGCAATCGCCAGCGTCGGAGACAGCCGCGCCTGGCTGCTCGACAGCGGCAAGCTGCGCGCCATCACGGAAGACCAGACATGGGTGCAGGAGGTGGGCAGGCCCCTCGGTCTGGACGAAGCCGGCCTGAAAACCCATCCGATGCGCCACGTTCTCACGATGGCCGTGGGTGTGGGAACTGCCGTGAGAATCCAGTATTATCAGGTCTCGCTCGCGCCCGGCGCGACGATGATGCTATCGAGCGACGGCCTGCACGGCGTGGTGGCGGAAAAAGAAATGGAAGGCATTCTGAACGCGCGCCACGCGACGCTGCAGGACAAATGCCGCGCGTTGATCGACGCGGCGGACGCGGCGGGAAGCCCCGACAACGTGACCGTGGTGCTGATGCGCCGGTTCGAAGCCGGATCAGGCGGCTAACGGTTCCTGGCGCAGCCATTCTTTCAAGGCGTCGCGGTGCAAAAGGATGCCCTTTCGCGAATAACGCAGATAACCCTGGCGCCGGAACTGGTTCATGTAGTGCGTCACAATCTCGCGCGAGGTTCCGACATACTGCGACAGCAGTTCGTGCGTGAACGGGATCATCTGCACGGACCCGTCTTCCGCTTCCTTGCCGAGACGCTCGGAGAAACGGATGAGCGCGCGGGCGAGGCGGCGGGCGATGTTGTCAACCGAGAAGCTCTCGATCCGGCTGCCGAAATCCATGGACCGTTGCACCAGAAGCTGCAGGAGCGCGATCGCCAGCTTCGGGCGGCGAGTCGCGATCTCCTCGATCTCCGAGGTGGTCCACGTCATAAGCTTGGTATTTTCCAGCGCGACCGACATCTCGGTGCGCTGCGCCGGGCCGAGAAACGCGGATTCCCCGAAAAACTCATCCGGCTGGTAAATATCCACCACGACCTGGCGCCCGTCGTCGGCGAGACGGCAGACTTTCACTTTGCCGTCGATGACCAGGTAGATGCTGGTGGATGGCTGGTCCTGGCTGTAAATTGTCTGTCCCTTTCGATACTCAAGAATTGTGGAGCAGGGCAGATGCGCGAGCGGGTCTTCAAGCGGTCTCTGCTGCGGCGCCGGCGCCATACTCATTCCCATGCGTTCTCCTTGATTGATCTCGTTCTTCACAGAAGTGACGCTTCCCAATGGTATCATTTCACCCTCTTGGAGTCTTTCTTCACGGGCGATTACAAAGCACGCCAGGCACCAAACTCAGCGCTCGAACTTCTCAATATTGAAAACCATGCAGTTTCAGCTCATCGGATGTAGTATTAAGACGCTCGCCCAAAATCAGAGGTTGCAGATTTTGCGTATTTCCGGAGTCCTGGCAGCAGCTTTTGCGGTCCTGCTTGCATCGGCGGCGGATTTCCGGCCGCCGGCGGGTGAGCGGTCCGCGCTGATCGCCGCGGCGGGGTCGATCCTGCCCGGAGGGCGTTTGCTGCGGCCTCTGGGAACGGAGATCGAGACCGGCCCCGGTCCTCTCGGCCTGGCCCTGAGCCCCAATGGAGGGGCGGGCACGGCGGATACCGGCTATGAGCGCATCGGGATTACCGTGATCGCGCCGCCGGGCAGGAACGGCTGGCAGGTGGGTCATATCTGGGCGCGGACTCCGCACGGCACAGCGCCCGAGATTGCCGATCCGGAATGGAAGGGCGTCAGCGGCGGCATTGCTTTCGATTCCGCCAGGGCGGTCTGGGTCTCGGAAGGCGCCTCGGGAAAGCTCCGTCTGATCGCTATCGATTCGGGCGATGCCCGCAAGACCGTAAACCTGAACAGCCCCGACTGGCCCAACAGCTTTACGGCGGACCTCGCCTTCGACCGGGGCCGCCGTCTGCTGTATGCGATCGACCGGGCCAACCTGCGCGTGGCGGCCATCGACGCGAAAACCGGCCGCGTTCTGGCTTCGGTGCGCATGGGCCGGCAGCCGTTCGCGCTCGCGCTCGCGCCCGATGGCCTCTCCCTCTGGGTTGCGAACTCCGATCCGGATTCCGTCTGCGAGATCGACGTGCGCGATGCGGCGCAACCGCAGCTCACCGATTGCGTTCCAACGGGATCCCCCCAGGACGTGCTGGTGACCGCCGAGCGAGTGTTTGTGTCGAGCGCGCGCGACGACTCGATTACGGCGATCTCCACCCGGGACCGCAGAATCGCGGCGACCATCCCGCTTCGGATTCCGGGGCTCGAACCGTACCGGGGCATTGCGCCCGCCGGTCTGGCGTACGACCCCGTCACGAAGTGGCTGCTGGTGGCGGAGGCCGGGATCAACGCGATCGGAGTGGTCGATACGGAGCGGAACGTTGCGATCGGCCATCTTCCGGCCGGCTGGATGCCCACACGGGTGGCGATCGCGGGCGACCGCGTCTATGTGGCGAACGCGCGCGGGAAGGGCGCCGGGCCGAACCTGCGCCGCCCGCTGCTGGAACTCGGAGAAGCGCCCATGCCGCACCGGGGCATGGTGACGACGTTCGTCATGCCCGCGGCGAGCGAACTGCCCCGCGCCACCGGCATCGTATTCGCCAACAATGGATTCTTTCCGGCGAAGGACGAGGCGCCCAAGCTCCCGGTGGCCATCCGGCACGTTGTGCTGATCGTCCGGGAAGGGCGGACGTTCGACGAGGTCCTGGGCGATGTCGCCGGGGAGGGGCGGCTGGCGCGCTTCGGGATGCACGGGCGCGCGGACGGATACGGGGCGCAGTTCAGCGTGCAGGACGCTCCCATCACGCCGAACGCTCACGCGGCGGCGCGTCACTGGGCCTTCAGCGACAACTTCTATGCGGATTCCGAGAGCGAACCCGGCGGCCACCTGTGGCTCACCGGCGCGGTTCCGGATCTGCGGACCGAGAGCGAATTCCGCACCGGGTTCCGCGGCCGGAGCGAGGCCCCCGCGCCGCTCTGGCGTCACTTCGCGAGCCATGGCGTGACGTTCCGAAACTTCGACGACGAGGGCGAAGTATCCGATCAGCGGCGCGCGGACCGGTTTATCGCGGAACTGGAGCAGCGGTACGGAATGGGCGGGGAACCGTTGCCCGGATTCCTCTGTCTCCATCTGCCCAACGACCGGGCGCCGGAGGCGCGGCCCGACCGGGGGTATCCTTACCAGGCTTCCTTCGTCGAAGACAACGACCTCGCCTTCGGGCGCGTTCTGGAATATCTGTCTCACTCGCCGTGGTGGCCGGAGATGGCCGTTTTCACGGCGGAAAGCAATGCGCGGGGAGGGCTCGATCACATCGACGCGCACCGGACGCTGCTGCTCGCCGCCGGCCCGTATGTCAAACGGAACTATGTTTCGCACGCGAATACCAGTTTTCCAGGCCTGCTGCGGACGATCTTCGAACTGCTGCGCGTTCCGCCCCTCAGCCTGATGGATGCGACCGCGGCCGGCCTCGACGACCTGTTCACCGCGGCGCCGGATTTTACGCCCTTCACGGCAGGGGCGCCGGACCCGAGGATCTTCGACCCGGCGCGCGTCAGGTAGCTACCGGCTGCCCCATTTCAGGAGGCTGGTGACGGGACGCGTGAGCGGATCCTCATAGTGATTCGGGCTGACCCGGACCGCGTATCCGAGGCGTCCGGTCTGCTCGGGAACGATCTCCCGCCCGAAGAGCGCGACGTCGCCATCGACGGACATGGGCGGCAACAGAACGACCTCCGTTTCCTCAAGCCCGCCGCTCGCGCCGATGCGCCCGATCACGCACTCCACCCGCACATCCTCGGGCTTGAGCCCGGCGAGGCGGATGGATGCGCGCACGTCAACCGAGCGCCCGCTCATGACGGGTCCGGAAGGGGCGGGGCCCAGATCCACGAAGCCGATTTGCGGCCAGATTTCCCTGACCTGAGCATTCCACGCCGCGCGCTTGCGGGCAGTCTCGAAATCGTTGGCCCGCACTTTTTGCCAGTACTCGTGCGCCGGATTGTAGAGCTGCGCGGTGTAGTCGTGAACCATGCGCCGGGCATCGAAGGCCGGCGTCATATTTCTGGTGGTGGTTTTCATGCGCCTGACCCATTCGGAGGAGAGCCCGCCTTCGGAAAGCGCGTAAAACAGGGGGACGATTTCACGCTCCAGCAGATAGTAGATATTGCCGGCGTGGATGGCGTCCTGGTCTTCCGAATACTCTTCGCGGTCGCCGATGGCCCAGCCGCCCGAGTTCTCGAACGCTTCGTCGAACCAGCCGTCGAGAACGGAAAGATTGAGCACGCCGTTGAGGGCGGCCTTCATCCCCGAAGTCCCGCAGGCTTCTTCGCCGCGCCGGGGCGTGTTGAGCCAGAGGTCGACGCCCTGCACCATTTCGCGCGCCACCTTCATGTCGTAGTCTTCGACGAACACGATGTGTTTCCACAGCTCGGGATCGCGCGAGAGCTCGACGATTTCGCGGATGAAGGATTTGCCGGGCTGATCCTTGGGATGGGCCTTGCCGGCGATGACGATCTGGACCGGGCGTTCGCGGTCGCAGAGGATTTTCTTGAGGCGCTCCACGTCCCGGAACAGCAGCGTGGCGCGCTTGTAAGTGGCGAACCGGCGGGCGAAGCCGATGGTGAGGGCGTGAGGTTCGAGCACTTCGCCCGCGTGGCGGAGTTCGGACGCGGCGGCTTTCCGGCGAACCGCGGAAGCCGTCTGGCGGTCGCGGATGAAAGCGATCAGGCGGCGCTTGCGGCGGCGATGAACCTCGAACATCTCCTCGTCGGGAATGTCGTCGATCTGCTTCCAGACGGAGGGATCGTTCCAGCGGTTGCGCCAGTCGGGTTCGAGATACCGGTCGTAGAGATCGGCGAGGTCGCCATTGATCCAGCTGGGCACGTGGACGCCGTTGGTGACCCATGTGATCGGCGTTTCCCAGATGGGCAGGGTGGGCCAGAGCGAGTGCCACATCTCCTGAGAGACATCGCGGTGGAGGCGGCTGACGGCGTTGCGCCAGGCAGAGGTGTTAAGGGCGAGGATCGCCATCGAAAGGGGCTCGCCGCCATCCTGCGGATTCCGGCGGCCGAGGGCCATGAAGCGGTCGAAATCGATTTTGGCATCGCGGCAGAACTGGTTGAAGTAGTGGTAAACGAGGCCGGGATCGAAAAGATCGATGCCCGCGGGAACCGGCGTGTGGGTGGTGAAGACGTTGTTGACGCGGGTGGCTTCGAGCGCCTCCTCGTAAGAAAGATTCTGGCGTTCGATGAAGAGGCGGATGCGCTCGATGGCGAGGAAAGCCGAGTGGCCTTCATTCATGTGAAAGACGGTGGGCTTGTAGTTGAGCGCTTCGAGAGCGCGCAGGCCGCCGATGCCGAGGACGATTTCCTGGCGGATGCGGGTATCGGTATCGCCGCCGTAGAGCTGGCTCGCGATGGCGCGGTCTTCCGGGCGCTCGTTGAGAGGCGTGTTCGTGTCGAGAAACAGCATCTTGACGCGGCCCACGTCCATGGTCCAGACGCGGATGGCGACGGGGCCCGCGGGAAGCTCCACATAGACCACCTGCTGCTCCCCGCCGGGGCCGGGGGCGGGACAAAGCGGCAGGGAGTAGAAGTCGTTTTCAAGATAGCGTTCCTGCTGCCAGCCGTCGGCGTTGAGGAATTGCCGGAAGTATCCGAGCTGATAGAGCAGGGCCACGCCGACCAGAGGCAGATCGAGATCGCTGGCCGATTTCATGTGATCGCCGGAGAGCACGCCGAGGCCGCCGGAGTAGACGGGCATGCATTCGGTGAACCCGTATTCGGCGGAAAAATAGGCGATCAGTTTGCCGTTGTCATTGCTTTCGCGTCCGTTGCTTTCGCGCGCGCCGGGGCGCATGTGGGCGTCGAAACGCTGGCAGGCGAGACGATACTGGGCGAGATAGCGGGGGTCGGCGGAGGCGCGGTCGAGCGCGGGCTGCGAAACACGGCCGAGCATGACGACGGGATTGTAGCCGGATTCCTTCCAGAGGGCGGAATCGAGGCGGCGGAACAGCGTCCGGATGGCGGGCTCCCAGGCCCACAGGATGTTGTTGGCGAGTTCGGACATGCGCGCCAGTTCGGGCGGCAGGGCCGGGCGGACGACGAACTCCCGGATCGGTTGGATGTTGAACGGCATTTGTTATGTATCGAGCGCACGTTACAGCTATTGATTACAGTGTAAGCGAGCGAGGGATATTCTCCTGGATTCGGTGGGGGTGGATGACGGGGTGGCGGGACCGAGGCCGGCGGGCCGTTTTGCCAAACGAAGCCGATTCGATGTTAAGTTCCTTTTTTTCATTTGTTTGCCTGTGCGATCCCGGGCATTGGGCGCGCTGAGGTCTACTTTGCACGCCGCAAGACGCGGCTGGAATCACAATAGCGCGGCAGTGAACCGGTTTGCAGCGAAGCGATTGAAGGTAAACGGCGAAATAGCTGTGATCGCGGAGGTCTCAGGGGTCCGAAGCCGAGCTGAACGGGGCGTTCTATGGCTGAACGAGAAGGTGCTGAGCTTCGGATCGCGTCTCCGGCCGTTCTCCCGGCATATGGCCGAGCGCCTGGACCGCGCTGAACCGGCTCGGGGGGCGTGAAAGGCTGCCGAAGATACTCGTTTTGTTTTCATCAACGAAAACCCGCCGCGAAGTGAGACTTCCGCGTCGTCCCCAGCTGCAGGGGTGGTGCGGGCCACGTTGAGAAGCGCGGCCACATCCTCGCGGCGCAGCCGGTCGATTTTCCATACGATCAGCGTGTCACCGTGTTCCAGTTTCTTCAGGACGCGGAAGGGCAGGGCGCCTGGCAGTGGGCGGATGGGCGGCGCGACTTGCCTTCGGCGTTTCATTACCGACTCCCTTACGGTCGCGGCTCGGTACGGCTTTCGGCTCTCGACAGCTCCTGCAAGTCGCTCATCTGATAAAATTCGAGCCGCGATGCGAAAGTTTATTCCGGCGGTTGCGGCGGCCATGGCGCTGTCCCAGGGGCTTTTCGGGCAGACCGGCAGGCAATGCGATCGGGCCTGCCTTGAAGGCCTGGTCAACCAGTACCTGGATGCCATGGTCGCCCGCAATCCTTTCAGCCTGCCTCTGGCGGCGAAGGTCAAGTTTACCGAAAACGATCAGGTTCTGAAACCGGGTGAAGGGCTTTGGCTGACCGCCACGGGACTGGGGACCTATAAGCTGTTCGCCGCGGACCCGCAGGCGGGCGAGGTCGCGTTCCTCGGGACCATGCGGGAAAACGGCACGCCCATTGCGCTTGCGCTGAGGCTGAAAGTGAGTTCCTTCCTTCGCGGATCTTCCGCACGTCGTTCCTGAGGGCATCGATCTGCGAGGCCCGCAGATCGTCGTGCATCTGGCAGGCATTGACCTTATGCAGGAAGTCCCGCATATCGTCATGCACCGCCGCCACATCGAGAGAAAGCGTCTCGAACCGCTGGACCGTATGCCGCATGAAGGTCACGAGAGCGATCTCGATCTCAGTCATCCACAGGTCCTGGTTCTCGCGCAGAACGCGCGCCGCCATTTCGAGGGTCATTTACGCGGCCCTCCGTTCGGCATAGACGGGCTGCTGAGCCCGCCTCAGCGCGTTGCGGTACATCTCGCGCATGTCGCAGAACACGCTGTACGCGTGCTTTTTGCAGGCCTCCAGTTCCCATTCCAGCTCGGTTGCGCAGTCGCAGCAGACGGCGCGATCGCAGGACAGGTGAGAACAGCGGACCAGATCCGTCTTGCCCTCCACCTTCCCGCATTCGTGACATGTGGCCTTGCCCGCGTCGCGGCGTGCTTCGTACGCGTCGCGTGTGATCTCTTCCAAGGTGTCCATCGTCTTTACTCCCGCGTGTTTTTCGTCGCGCCCGCCTTCGCTTACAAGACCAGTATGCAATACAGCGGTGTATTGCGTCAATACCAAATGGCGCTGTATTGCATATAACAACAAAGCGCTGTATGCTAAGTTCAGTGAATGGAGAAAAAGAAGAACGCCGCCGCAGTCGCGCTGGGACGTCTCGGCGGATTAGCAGGAAAAGGAAAGTCAGCCCCAAACCGCGGACTGGCTCAAATGACGCCGGAGCGGCGGAGCGAAATCGCGCGCGCTGGTGCTGCAAAACGATGGGGAAAGACAGCAGCCGCAGCGTCGCCGAAAAAAAGAACGGCGAAGAAAAAACACTGAGAAAAAAGGGCTGTTGTCCTTACCAAATCCACATGCGGACCTTTGCCCTCAGATCAGTTTTCAATTCGCAGCGGGAAGAGGGAATTAAGTGGAAAGATCAGCGGCCACGGCCCTCATCAGCACTTCAGCGTCGGTAATTGTAGGACTGGGAGGGATGTGGATCGGCACGAAACGATTAGGAAACCGGCTCGGCGATCTGGCGAGACGGATCGACCGCCTGGCAGACGAACTCAGTGAGGAAAACAGGAAGGGAGCAAATCAATGGACGAGGAACTGAAGCAATACCTGCAAGGCATGGAAGATCGCACCGCGGCCTTAGTCGCGGGCGAAATCGGGAGCCTGCATTCGCAGATTCAGCAAACCGAAGCTCGACTGGGGGAGCGCCTGGACTCGATCGACTCCCGGCTCAAGCTGCAGGCCGGGCTGATCCAGGCGGGATCGCGCGCCATGGCGCGGTTTTCTGAATTCGCCGAGAATTCCGAGGAGCGATGGATCGCGCTCGTCCACCGGGTTGAAGCTTTGGAGCGAAAGCTGGAAGGTAAGTCTTAAATGCTGAAACGCCTATGGTTGCTGCTGAGCGTCTGTTGGGCGCTGCTTGCTCTCTGGAGCGGCGTCAACCGCGGCGACGGCAGCGGCATTCAGAGAGAGGATTGCATCCTCGCCGCGCTCCCGCTGGCGGCCGGCTGGCTGCTTGCCCGCGCCGCGCGGTTCGTCGTTACCGGTTCGCCGCGCCGCGCCCGCGGCCCGGTTCCTTATCGCAGGCCGTGATCTTCTTGAAGACGCTGACCAGCGTGCATTTTGAGCGCTCCGTAAGCCTTGCCTCGTAACTTCTACTTTCCCGCTGTTTCCGCTTCATCCATCAATGCTTTGATCGCCAGCATCACTTTGCTGGCCTCCGCCGATCCTGGCGCCGCGCTGAAGCCGTTCCTCAGCGCCTCCGCGCCCTCCGGCGAGTAGAGCAGCCGCGCAATCCCGCGCCCCAGCACGAAACTGCCGGGACCCGCCACGGGATGGGCGAGAAATACCCCGGCCTTCATCAGCGCCTGCATTACGCCGCCCTTGCTCACAGCCGGATTCTCGCCCACCCGCTGCGCCAGCTCCATGAAATGGTCGATGTTCGCGATCTGCTCCGGACTGTAGAGCGCGGCTTTGGTTCGTGGTCCAATCTGGCGCCACAGGTTTGCCGCCTGGCGCGGGGTTAGGCTCGATCCCGCGATGTCGTGGACGCCCATGGCGCTCGGATGCAAGGATCCACAGGGTGTATCCGCGGCGTTTTCTGGTGGTCGACCAGGAGCGCGGGCTGGTGTTCGGGTCGTTCCTGTTTCAGATTCCGGGTACGGTGAAGCCGGTGGATGTGCCGGGGCATGGGACGATCCGGATGCCCGCTTCGAATCTCTCCCCGTACACGCTGGATGTAGCGGAGCTTTATAAGATCTCGAACGGAAAGATCCGAAGGGTGGAGGCGCTGCAGGCGCGCCTGCCTTATGGGACGCCGAGCCCGTTTTTCGGCGACAAGTAGCCGGACCGGAAGCCGCGGTCCGAACTGATTGCCACCGCCAATCAGTACTTCGAGGCGATCGAGCAGGGCAACGGCAAGGTGGCGCCTTTCGACCCGGAATGCAACCGCTTTGAAAACGGGATGAAGACCAGCGGGACCGCGGGGTGCTCGGCCCAGCTCGATACGCAGGTTTTCAATTACATCCGGAAGATCTACCCGAGACGATTTCCGGTGGTGGACGAGGAGCGCGGGGTGGTGTTTGGCTTCTTCATGTTCAACCACCCGGGCAATATTCTGTGGGTGAATGTGCCGGGCGAGGGCAAACACGATATGCCGGGCGCGGCGAAGCGGCCGTTCAGCGTGGATGTGGCGGAGGCGTTCAGGATCCGGGACGGGAAGATCCGGAAGGTGGAGGCGCTGATGACCTCGCTGCCTTACGGGGCGAAGTCGCCTTTCGTGCCGCGGGAATAGGCGCTACGGCGCCGGGTTGGCCGCCGGCGGATCGCCGGATTTTTCCACTACCACGGTGAATTTCGACGACATCGCCGCCAGCGCTCCCACGGCGGCGAGCACGGGCGCGAAGACCGCTCCCACGGCGGCGACAGTCACGGGGATCTCGATGAACGTGCGCCCGCTTTCATCTTTGATGACGATCCGGCGGACGTTGCCTTCGTGAATCAGCGACTTCACCTTGTCGGAGAGTTCATGGCCGAGGACTTTGATTTCCTCAAAAAAGGTATTCATGGTTTCCATTTACTGACAGTGGAGGGACGTCGAGAGGATCCTCTGACCGTTGAAGATCCCGGCCCCCGTGGCGTTCAGGGAGATCGTATCCCCCGCGCTCACCGCTACGGGGCCTCCTGTCGTAATACCCACCGAAGCGCCGACGCCAGTATCGGTGTCGGCGGACGAAAGGGCGGTGGCGGCTCCGTTCTTCCAGAGGGTAACGGTGATGGCGCCGCCGCCTCCGAGTCCACTCGGCACGGCGCTGGCGTTGAAGTATAGAGAATCGAACGCGCAGGCCGACGGCATCGTGAGAAAGGCCTGGTTGTACAACACCCAGTTGCCGCCTACGGTTGCGTCTCCGCTGGCGGTGGGCGAGAAGTAGAAGGACGAAACGGTAGCCGGGTTGACGACGCTGGCCGCGAGCACCAGGGCGGGTCCTGTTGCTCCTGTTGCGCCCGTGGCTCCAGTTAAGCCGAGGGAACCTGTCGGGCCGGCTGGGCCTGCAGCGCCGGTGGCGCCTGTCGCACCTGTCAGGCCGACTGCGCCTGTTGCGCCGGTCGCACCTGTCAGGCCGATTGCGCCTGTTGCGCCGGTCGCGCCAGTTGCACCGACTGCGCCTGTTGCACCGACCGCGCCTGTTGCGCCGACCGCGCCTGTTGCACCGACCGCGCCCGTTGCACCCGTGGCGCCGACTGCACCCGTAGCTCCGGTTGAACCAGTCGCACCGACTGCGCCAGTGGCGCCGACTGCACCCGTGGCGCCGGTTGAACCTGTCGCACCGGTCGCACCCGTGGCGCCGACTGCACCCGTGGCGCCGGTTGAACCTGTCGCACCGGTCGCACCTGTCGCACCAGTTGAACCCGTCGCGCCCGTGGCGCCCGTGGCGCCTGTCGCTCCGACTGCGCCGGTCGGCCCAATGGGACCAGCCTCGATGAGTTGAAGCGTTGGCTGGTGGCTGGTCGTGACGCTCTCTTTACTATCCAGAAAAATGTCGGCCGACCCAATGCCCGTGAGCGCGAATCCCTGATTGTTGGCGGGGGTGGCGATCCAGTTCTGGAAGCTGGCCGTCACATCGATGGAAACGAATTGACCGCCGGTGGCGACCGGGACGGTCCCGATCGACGTTCCGACCGAAGGAGCTGAATTGAAGACAACCGTGGATTCGGTCCACGCTCCGGTCGCGTTCGATACCTGAATCGAACCCGCCGTGCCGATACGGTTGACCCATAGCACGAGATTGATCTTCGAGCCGGACGCGAGTCCGCTTCCGGCAGGCAGGCTCGAAAGGTCGAACTTGATGAAAGCCTGCGAAGTTCCGCCCACTTCCAGAAATGGAGAGTTCCCGAAATTGACCGCCGGGAACGCGGAGTTCACGTGAGCGTCGTCGCTGGGCGAAACGGTTTGCGCCATCAGCCCGTGACACAGAATCAGACCGGCAACGAATGCGCCGGTACAAAAGTTTCGGAAGTTTGAGGTGGCCGCCACTAATTTTTGATGGTAATACGAAAATCGGTTCGGTATCCTAATTTTTTCTACTAAGATGGGGAGTAACCGTGCCTGTATCGAGACATTTTGCCATCATCGAACGCGCCGCCGGCTTGCGGGCGTTCCTCTGAATACAATGCGAAGGGCATCCGCATTTGTACTGCTGGCCGGCATGGCCGCAGCGCGCCTTTCTGGCGCACCGGCATTCTCCTATACAGGTAGTTTTGCATCCGACAACGATAAGCGAGTATTTTACTTTGACTTAGCGGCTGCCGGCACGGTCACTTTGCGCACCTATTCCTATGCGGGCGGGATGAACGCCGCGGGCGCGACTATTCCGGGCGGTGGCTTCGACCCCACCCTTTCAGTTTTCGATGCGGGCGGAAATCTCGTGGCCTACAACCGCGACGGCGGCTGCGGCACGGTCGCGGTTGACGCCGTGACATCTTTTTGCTGGGACTCCTATCTGGCGTTGCCGCTTCCGACAGGCCACTACAGGGCGGTTCTGACGCAATCGGACAATCTGCCCAATGGCCCGACGCTCGCGGACTCCTTTGTGTACGATGCCCAAACGACTTTCACGGCCGCGCCCGGCAGTGCGGCGCCAGGTTTCTGGGATTTCTTCCCCAGCAAACGAACCGCAGCCTATGCCGTGGACATAGTGGGCGCGGCTACATCGGAAACCACCACGATTACCAGTTCGGCCACGCTTCCAAACGGGGTTTCGAGCAGCACATACCCACCGTTTACGTTCACCGCCCGTTCCGGACCCGGAGCGGTCTTCACGTGGTCGGTGATTTCGGGAACGCTTCCTTCGGGCTGGACGGTGGATGCCTCGACCGGGATTCTTTCCGGGGGGTCTATCGCCCCGGGGTCCTATTCTTTTACGATTCAGGTTACCGATGGCATTCAGCCTTCGGCTCCGCAGCAGGTTACCCTCGCTATCTACAGCCCGCTGCTGATCACCACGGCTACGCTGCCCGGTGGAACGGCGGGTCAGGCGTACACGGCAAACCTGGCGGCGACGGGCGGTTCCGGAATCTATAACTGGAGCGCGACTGGCCTGCCGGCGAACCTGACGATGGCCTCGAACGGACAGATTACCGGGACACCGGCCGCGGGCGGGTCGTTCACCGTCGCGATCTCGGTTCTCGACGGGACCGCCAGCCTTACGGCAAACGTGAACCTGGCGCTGCTCGTGGCTTTCCCGACCCTTCAGATCACGGGTTCCGGCGCGTTGGGCGGATTCGTGCCGGGAGCGACGATTTCTTCGACCGCCGGAGCGACCGGCGGGAAGCCGCCGTATACGTGGTCCGCGACGGGGCTGCCGGCGGGATTCAATCTGAACTCATCCACCGGCGCATTCAGCGGCGCCGCGCCGGCGCCGGGTGTCTACAGCTTCACTCTTAGGGTAGCGGACTCGCAAGCCACGCCCGCGACGGCCACTCTTCCGATCGGCTTCTCGGTCCTCGGAATCACGACATCTTCTTCCCTGCCCGCCGGGTCGACGACTGCCGGGTATTCGCAGACGATCGGGGCAATCGGCGGGACGCCGCCGTATGCCTTCTCCGGGTCCGGGATACCCGGGGGATTGTCGTTGTCCTCGGCGGGACTGCTGAGCGGAACGCCCTCGGCGGTAGGAACCTTCTCTTTCACGGTGCGGGTGACGGATTCCACCGGACTTTCGACGCCTGCGAACTTTACCCTTGTCGTCACCGGCCCGGCGGTTCAGCCGCTCAGCGTGACGGGCGGGCCTCTGCCGGGCGGGAACGCCACCGTGCCCTACCTGACCAACCTCACGGCCAGCGGCGGCACGCCGCCATACGTCTGGTCGCTGACCGGAGGCGTGCTGCCTGACGGCGGAGTTTCATTGAGCAGTTCCGGCGCCATTGCGGGCACTCCGGAGACGCCCGGGAACTACAGCTTTACGGCATTGGCAAAGGATTCCGCGGGCGCGTCCGCATCGGGTACTTTCACCATCGCGATCGGCGCGGCGCCCCTGCTTTTGACGTCGGTTGCGTCGTTTCCAACCGGAGTCGCGGGATCGCCCTACCCACTCCAGATTCTGAGCGCCAGCGGCGGCGTCGAGCCCTATACTTTTACGATTACCGGCGGGGCGTTGCCGCCTGGACTGGTCTTTGCTTCGCCTGAGTTCAACGGCACCCCCACCGCGGCCGGCACTTACGGGTTCACCGTGACGGTAACGGACGCGGCGGGTAACACGGCGTCCGCGCCCGCATCCATCGTCATCGATCCGGCGTCCGTGAATCTGATTCTTTCGCAGACAACCGTGCCGTTCTCGCTGACGGTGGGGTCGGGCGGCGTGCCCGCGCCGGCCAGCGTGACGGTCAGTTCGAGCGACGTCCGGCAAATTCTGAATTATTCCGTGCTGGTGACGCCGGCGGTCTCGTGGCTCGATGTCACGACCGGGGCGAACACCACGCCCGGCGGCATTGGCATCGCGATCGATCCTTCGGCGCTGTCGCTCAGCGCGGCGCAGTCTCAGACTACAGTCACCGTCACCTGCGTTGCGCCCAGCCCATGCGCCGGAATCGCGCAGACCATCATCGTGACCCTGGCCGTGACCGCTCCGGCCCCGCAGCTGACCCTGACCAGTTCCTTACTGACGTTCTCCGAGCCGGTTTCGAATGCCGTGGCTCTGAGCAAGACGCTGGGTATTCAGAACAGCGGTGGCGGAACCCTCACGATTGCGTCCGTCACCCCCGGCGACAGCTGGCTCACGGTAAGCGGCGCGCCGCCGGCGCTTCAGGGGGGGCCTGCCACGCCGATGACCGTGACGGCGAATCCCGCGGGTCTGGGCGCCGGTCTCCATCGCAGTTCGATTGCCGTCGTTTCATCCGCCGGGACGACCACGGTTCCGGTCACGCTCAATCTGACGCAAGTCCTGACCATGAGCCTGGAGCCGGCCGGTTCGACGATTCAGACGCAGGCCGGCAATGCCCCGGGTAACGCGGCGGGATCCTTCAACGTGAATGTGAACGGCGGCGGCGCGGCCAGCTGGAGCGCGGCTGTTCTTCCCGGCGCTGCCTGGCTGAGCGTGAGCACTCCAGCCGGCAGCGCCTCGGACGGAGCGGCGGGAACCGTGAATTTCGCGATCGATCCCACCCTCTCCGCGGCTCTCTCCCAGGGAACCTACACCGGCTCCATTCAGGTGACTTCCGGCGATGTCGCCGACTCTCCGCTGGTTTTCCAGGTGTATCTGAACGTGAACCCGGCGGGCGCACCGCAATCGCCGGATTCCGACAGCGGCGGGCTCGTGTTTACCTCCGGCCCGGGAGGCGCGGCGCCGTCTGTCATTCACGCTTCCGCTGTTCCGGCCGCGCTGGTGACGTCACAGACGATTCCGATTTACGCGAGTTCCAATACCGCGGTTGCTTATCAGGCCTCGGCCACTACGATCGACCACGGCGGGTGGCTGTCGGTCAGCCCCGCCACCGGATTTGCGTCCGCCACCGCGCCCGGCCAGTCCGTCATAACCGCCAACGCCACGGGCCTTGCGCCGGGTGTTTATCGTGGCGGCATCAGCTATGCCTTTTCGAGCGCCGGCGTGCGCACGATCAACATTACTCTGCTGGTGAGGGCGCCTGTCCCTTCCGGCACGGTTTGCACGCCGTCAACCCTCGTTCCCACGCAAACGGGGCTGGTGGATAACTTCGCCGCGCCCGCGGGATGGCCCACGCGTCTTGCCATCGGCGTATTGGACAACTGCGGCTCTCCGGTGCCGGGCGCGCAGGTGGTTGCAACCTTCTCGAATGGCGACCTGCCGCTGACCCTGGCCGCCGCCGGCAATTCCCCGGGAACGTTCGCCGGCACATGGACGCCGCGGGCCGTTTCCTCTCAGGTAACCGTTACCAGTCTTGCGACCGCGCCGGGTCTCGCCTCCGGGTCCGTGCAGATTACGGGTTCGGTAGTGCCGAACAACGTGCCGCTCCTCGACCTCAATACGCCGACGAATGTCTGGAATCCGCTGATCGGCGGGGCGCTGGCCCCGGGCTCCATCATCCAGATTTACGGTGCCAATCTGGCGGCGCAGATTACGCCTTCGACGGCGCCGCTCACCACGACGCTGGGCAACACTTCGGTTACGATCGGCGGCATTCCCGCGCCGCTCTACTACACGAGCCCGAGACAGATCAACGCCCAGGTGCCCTTCGAACTCACGCCGGGCAATCGTTACCAGCTCATTGTCAACAATAACGGGGCTTTCAGTACGCCGGCGCAGCTGCAACTGGCGGCTGTCTCGCCCGGGATTGCGACCGTCCTGTCCACGGGGGCGGTCATCGCCCAGCACGGGGATTACAGCCTGGTGACGGAAGCTTCGCCGGCCAGACCCGGTGAGTACCTGATGTTCTATCTGACGGGGCTGGGGGCGACGGATAATCCGGTGGCGACGGGCGCGCCCTCCCCGACGAGCCCGCTGGCCCACCCGGTGGCGCAGTTGACGCTGACCCTCGATGGCGCCCCCGTGCCGACGGCCTTCGTGGGCATGACGCCGACTCTGGTCGGACTTTACCAGGTTAACTTCCAGGTTCCGGCCACCGCGCCGAACGGCGATCTGACACTCTCTGTCGCCCAGGGGGGATTGCAGAGCAACACGGCGATTCTTCCCGTGCACCAGTGAGGACCGGCCGCGAGGCCATGGCGGTACGTGCCATTTCAGATTTTTGAAACGGAGGCGCGGTCCATCCTGAGCCCGGTTTCCGGGTTTCTGGCGGAGGCCGGCTTTACGCACTCCCTGACGCCGGCGCGCAACTGCACGTTCGGCTGCAGCTACTGCTACGTCCCGACCATGCGCGTGCAGGCGGGCCTGCGCCCCGAGGACTGGACACACTGGGGCCACCGGACTACAGTAAAGCGCAATGCGGCCGAACTGCTGCGGCGCGAACTCCGGCCCCATCAGGCGATCTACTGCTCGCCGCTGACCGATCCTTACCAGCCGGCGGAACTGGAGGCGCGCCTGTTGCCCGGCCTGCTGGAGGCGGTGGCGAGCCATCCTCCGCGCGTTTTTGCGATTCAGACCCGCGGAACCGCGATCCTGCGCGATCTCGATCTGCTGCGCTTCGCCGCCGCACGGACCCGCCTGCGCGTGAGTTTTTCGATTACGACCGATTGCGACGAAGTGCGCCGGGTCTTCGAACCGCATTGCGCACCGATCGGCGAGCGCTGGGAAACGGTTGAGGCGCTGGAGGCGGCGGGAATCGAAACATGGGTCGCCATCGCCCCGATTCTGCCGTGCAATCCCGAAGCGCTGGTGGCGAGTGCGCTGGCGCGAACGCGCGGCCCCGTGATCGCGGACCCTCTGCATGTGCGCGCGGTGAAGCGCTCCGGCGCGACCACGCGGGAGGCGGCGATCGCGATCTGCGAACGGCACGGCCGGGAGCATCGGGACTGGAGAGCATGGCTCGAACCCGGGTTTCAGCGCTCAATCCTTGAGCGCATGGCCCGCACCGCGCAGGCGGCCCGGCGTGAGTTCGGTCACGGTCCCAGCGGCTTCGGACTGCTGGCGCGTTGAGTTGGACGGGAACATACCGCGCCGCGGCGGCGTCCTATAATTGAGGGGCGCTTCACATTGAAGTAAAGCGTTGAAGCAAACCCGAGGTCACCATTGGCAGCGAACTACTCCCTGAACCTGAACTCGAGCCTGACGGCGGAGCAGGAAGCGGCTCTGGAAGACCACCGCCTGATCTCCGGTCTCCAGGCGGGCGAAGAGACAGCCTACGAGCAACTGATTGCGCGCTTTCAGTCCCCGGTTTACAATCTGGCCTACCGGTTGCTGAACGATCAGTCGGATGCGAGCGACGTGGCGCAGGAAGTTTTTCTGAAGATCTTCCGCAACGTGGGCAGTTTTCGCGGCGAGAGCACTCTGCGCACGTGGGTGTACCGCATCGCGGTGAACGAATCTCACAACAGACGCCGCTGGTTATTCCGCCACCGCCGCGGCGAAACGGGAATCGATGAGACCTTCGAGGACTCCGAGACCCGCGAAAAGCCCCTGATGGATTCGGGCGAAACACCGTTTGACTTCACGGTCAACCGGGAGGCCCGGATCCTGCTCGAAGAAGCGCTTGCGGCCGTCAACCCCGTCTTCCGCGCCGCACTCGTCCTGAGGGAGGTCGAGGATATGAGCTATGAGGAGATTGCCGACGTTCTGGAAGTTTCCATCGGCACCGTAAAGTCTCGAATCGTACGGGGCCGCGAAGCCCTGCGGCGAAATCTTGCGACCAGACTCGATCCGTCGCCATCGCTGCAACTGGTCCCGAGGACCGCAAAATGACCGATGAATTGACCTGCAAGTCCGTTCGTGGCTCGTTGTGGGAATACGCGGCGGGAAAGCTCGGGGAGACCGAGCGGGAGAGCGTGACGATGCATGTCCGGGATTGCCGGGAATGCGATCTGCATCGCTCCGAGGTGCGGTCTCTGCGGACCGGCCTCAAGAGCCCGGCCCCGCTGAGCGTTCCCCCGATGCTCTCGACGCGGTTGGCGGTTATCGCCTCGCGCGAACGTTCGCGGCTGCTGCTCCGGCAGACGCTGACGGCGCGCATGAGCGAACTGCGCTCGCGCGCGAAGCTGGTGTTCGATAATCTGCTGCGGCCGATCGCCGTGCCCGCGGCTGGGGGCATGCTGGCTTCTTTCCTCTGTTTCGGGGCGATAGTGGATACCCTGCACTACCATCCCGAATGGCAACCCGATATACCGGTGGGCCTGTTTACGCAGGTGACGGTGGACGATCTGTCGCCTTTCTCGGTGAACGGAACCGATGTGATCGGCATGCAACTTACGGTGGACCCCAACGGCGCGGTCAGCGATTTCGAGGTGCCGGGAGGCAACGTATCGCCGGAGGCAATGAAAGAGATCGGCAACGTGGTTCTCTACAGCACTTTCAATCCGGCTACGTCGTTCGGGCAGCGCGTGACGGGAAAAATTCGCGTCGACATTCGTCACATCAATATCCGCGGCTGAGCGAAATTGGCGCGGCAGAAGCTCGGACAGCATTTTCTCGTTAAAGGCAAGACTCTGGAGCGGATCGCGGAAGCCGCATGCGGCGAGCGCGTGCCGCTGGCGGTGGAGATCGGTCCCGGCCGCGGCGCATTGACTGAACGGTTGCTCGCCCATGCGGATCGGGTGGCGGCGATCGAACTGGATCGCGAGCTGGCCGATTACCTGCGCGAAAGGTGGCGGGGAGAGCCGCGCCTTGAAGTTCTGGAGGCGAATGCGCTGGAGGTGGACTGGTCGCGCTGGTCTGCGGAAGGGCTCCGTGGCGCGCTTGTGGGCGGCGTGCTTGTGGGCAACCTGCCGTACTACATTGCGACGGCGATCGTTTCGCGTTATGTGCGCGCGCCCGGTTTGTTGAGCCATGCCGTGTTTCTGATTCAGAAAGAAGTGGCGGAGCGGATCACGGCCGGCCCCGGCGGCAGGGAGTACGGCTATCTTTCGGTGGAATGCCAGTTCTTTGCGCGCGCGGAGTACCTGTTCACGGTGCCGCCGGGCGCGTTTCAGCCGCCCCCGAAAGTGGATTCGGCCGTCATCCGGCTGACGCCGCGACCGGAGCCGGCGCTCGGCGATACTCAGGGCTTTCTCGCCTTCGCTTCGGCCTGTTTCCGGCAGAAGCGGAAGACTTTGCGCAATAATCTTGCGGGGAAGTATCCGGCGGCGTTATACGAGGGGCGCCCGGAGATCGGGCGGCGGGCCGAGCAGTTGAGCGTGCCGGAGCTGGTGGAACTGTATCGGGCCTTATGCCCCGCCGAGAGCGGCGCGTAGAACGATCCAGGTTTTTTCGAGGCTCGAAAGGGAGATCCGGCGCGTCAGCACATCGTATTGGGATTCGGCCACGCGATCGAGCAAGCCGGAGTAGATCGCGATCAGGGCGCGGAGAGAGGCCCGGCTCTTCGGGTGGATCAACGGCACGAGGGGCGCGGCCTCCGCGTAATAGCGGCGCGCGCGGGCCGTCTCGAACTCCATCAGGCGTCCAAACCGGTCCGTGCGCCGGGCCTGTCGCAGATCGTCCGCGGAGACTCCGAAGCGCTCCAGATCCTCGGCCGGGAGATAGATGCGCCCGAGCCCGGCGTCTTCCCGCACATCGCGCAGAATATTGGTCAACTGGAACGCGATGCCGCATTTCTCCGCGAGCGGCAGCGCGGCCTCGCGCGATTCGGGCGACGCAAAGCCGAAGATATGAACGATGGTGAGGCCGACCACCGAGGCGACGCGGTAGCAATATCCGTACAACTCTTCGAAGGTTCCGACGGCTCTCGGTTCCAGATCGGACGCCACGCCCTCGATCATCTCGTGGAAGTATTCGTGCGGGATCGCATGGCGCTTCACCGAATCGAGAAACGCCGGCCAGGCGGGGTTGTCGTCGGGGCGTCCGGCGAGCGCATCCCGCAGCGCCTCGCGCCAGCGATCCATGGCGGACCGGGTCGCTCCCGGTTCGTCGCTCAAGTCGTCGCAATAGCGCATGAACGCGTAGACCGCGCACATGGCGTTCTTCTTGTCCGGGGGCAAAAGGACGAACGAATAATAGAAGTTGCGCGCGCGGGCTTTCGCCACGCCGCGGCAATGCGCATAGGACTGCTCAAGCGGGATACTCATGCGGGGAACATCAGGCCGCGCGGGCGAAGGCGGATCGTCCGCAGGCGGCTCTGCCCAGCGCAACCCGGGCCAGCGTCGCGATCAGCAGGCTCACGCGCTCCATCTTCGAGATCCTCGGACGCCGCGACAGCACGTCGTAATCCTGCTGCTCGATCTTGTCCAGAATGCGCATCCCGCCGCGGCTGAAGAGTTCGAGATCCAGCGCCAGACGCCGGTTCACCATGCCGTTCAGAGGCAGTCCGGCGAGGAAAAGCTCCCGCGCGCGGTCCACGGCTTCGCGCATGATGGCGCGAAAGCGCTCGTCGAACCGGTGCGCGAACAGGTCGTCCACCGTGTAGCCGTGTTTTTCGAGAAGATCGAGAGGGAGATAGACGCGGTCTTTCAGCTGGTCCACCGTCACGTCCTGCCAGAAATTCGCGAGCTGGAGCGCGGTGCAGGTGGCGTCGGAAAGGCCTTGCCGTTCGGCATCGGAATAACCGCAGAGATACAACACCAGCCGCCCGACGGGATTCGCCGAATACACGCAGTAATCGAGCACTTCATCCCACGTGCGGTAACGCGTCACGGTCTGGTCCTGAACGAAGGCGCGAATCAGATCGGCAAAAGGCTGCTTCGGAATTCCGTATTTCTCCGCCGTGCCGCGCAAGGCGGTAAAGACGGGATGGCGGGCCTCGCCTGCATACATGCGGTCCAGTTCCCCGCCCCACCAATGGAGGAGCCGAAGGCTCTCGTCCACGTCGCCGATCTCATCCGCCAGATCGTCCGCCCACCGGCAATACGAATACACGTTGTAGAAATCCTGGTGCAGTTCCTTCGGGAGAAGAAAGCTGACCACGTGAAAGTTTTCGTAATGGTGGGTCGCCAGCCAGCGCGTGTATTCCCGGGCTTCGGCGAGTGTCCAGGCGCGGCCGAGCGCTTCCGGGCTCTGGACGAACTCGCGCGGCAATAGCATGGCGCTCATGGAATGATCGCGGTCTTCAGCGGACCGCTTCCCTCCATCAGCCGGAAGAGCACCTTCGATAAATTCTTCAGCGGCTCTTCCGCCTGCACGAACGCGCAAGCGGTCACGCCGCCGGTTTCAATGATGTCCAGCGCTTCCCGGAAGGCGCGCGGCGTATGGTGAAAACTGGCCCGGCAGGTAATTTCCGAGTAATGCAGCAGATTGGTGTCGAGCTGGACCTGCGTGCCGCTGGGAGGCCCCCCGAAGAAGTTCACCACGCCGCCGCGGCGCAGCATCTCCACCGACCAGTTCCAGGTTTCCGGCTGGCCGACGGCTTCGATCACGACATCGGCGCCGCGATCCCCGGTCAGTTTGCGAACCGCCCCGACGGGGTCGGGCGTGTCTTCGGTTGCGATGACGCGGTCGGCCCCCAGTTTCAGGGTATGCTCCAGTTTCGAGCGCTTGCGCCCGATGGCAATGACCTGCGCCCCGCGCAATTTCGCCAGCCTCACGAACATGGACCCGATGGGGCCGATGCCGATGACCGCAACCGTATCGCCGGCCTCAAGACCCGTATCGTCCAGCCCCTTCACCACGCAGGCGAGCGGTTCGGCCAGAGCGGCGTCCTGATACTTCAGATGAGCCGCGACTTCGTATGTATTGCGTTCCACGATGCGGGCCGGGATGCGGATAAACTCCGCATAAGCGCCGTTGTTGAACAGCAGATCTTCGCAAAGGTTGACCTTGCCGCGGCTGCAGTAAAAACATTGCAGACACGGAGCGGAGTTCGCCGCGACCACGCGCTGGCCCGGTTGAAACCGCGTCACCGAGTCACCCACCGCGACCACCTCGCCCGCGAACTCATGGCCGAAAACGGCCGGCGGCACAATCATGCGCGCATGGTATCCGCGGCGGAAGACCTTGACGTCGGTACCGCAGGTCAGGGCGGCGCAAACGCGGACCAGAATATCGCCCGGACCGAGGGATGGAACCGGAATCCGTTCGAGTTGAACCTGCTCTTTGCCGTAGAGCACGGCCGCGAGCATGGTTGTCTTCAACGGGGTCTTCAAAGTCGTCTTCAATTCAGCCGTCTTCAATTCAGGCGCTCCCGCGTGCGATCGGAAAACTCCTGGGGACGAACAACGATTTTGAGCGGGTTCTCGCCGGGAAATTCGCCCGGGTGCGTTGCCAGCCGGAATGCAAACTCGATCTTATCAAGCGGCACGCGATGAGATATCAACAAATGCACCGGTAATTTCCCGCTGAAAACCAGATCGGCCGATTCCTTCTGAAGGTCCACCGAGGCGCTGTAAGACCCGAGCAGCGATCTTTCGCCGACGCAGATGCCGGCGCCTGAAAGCTCGATTCGTTCCTGATCCGAAGTCTGCGCGAAGAGCATGATTTTGGCGCCGGGGCGCGTCGCTTTCACGGCTTCTTCCACCAGGCCTTTGACGTTCGCCGCGACAAACACCATGTCCGCGCCGCGGCCGTCCGTCAATTCCTTCAGCTTCGCGGAAACGTCGGCGGTGCGAGGGTCCATGGCGAAGGTGGCGCCGCACTCGGTTGCGAGCGCAAGCCGCCGCGGGATGGTGTCGGTCGCGAGAATCGTGCAGCCGCGCAGTTTCAGCAGCATGGTAAAAAGCAGGCCGATGGGACCCTGCCCCTGAACCAGCACCACGTCGTCCGGTTGCGGATCGCACTGTTCGACGGCCTTCAAACAGGTATTCACGGGCTCGACAAAAGACGCGACTTCGAAGGGGACGCCTTCGGGGATTTTCTCCACGCCGCGCTCGACAATCCAGTCCATTACACGAACATACTGCGAAAAGCCTCCGCCGGCCGGCTCAAATCCGGCCGTGACGCCAACTTTTTTGTAGATCCGGCATTGCGCATAAAGCCGGCGTAAACAATAGAAGCATTCGCCGAACGGGATGTGGTGGAAAACAATGACGCGGTCGCCGGGTTTGAATCTGGTGACGCCAGCCCCGGCCCGCGCGACTACGCCGGCCGTTTCATGCCCGAAGATCCGGGGCGGGGCGAGCAGATTGTATTCGATTTTTTTAAGATCGGTGTGGCAAACCCCGCAGGCCTCCACGCGAATCAGAATTTCGCCGGCGCCGATTTCGGGCGTGCCTACTTCGTCCACCGAAACCATGCTGCCGCCACGGTAGACGGCGGCAAACATATTTGGAGGGGCTGAACTCTCGTCCTTCTTTTCCATCGGCTCAGACTTTTCCATCGGCTCAGAACGTACAATCGGCAAGAAAATCTCCCAGTCTCTTCGACGCCACGGCGGTGCGCCGCTGCAGGCGCAACAGTTCCCCGAATCGCGCGCGCGGATTCGCCAGCGCGCCGCGCACGAGGCGCAGGACGCTGAACTGCCCGTCCGGACCCAGCGCGGCATTGAAATCGTTTGCGAAGTCTTAGCCGGCCAGATCGCTGACCGCGCGAATGCAATAAAACGGCAGACCCAGATCCCCGGCTGCCCGGGCCACCCCCGCTGCTTCCATTTCTACTATCGATGCGCCGGTTGCGCGCAGGTTGCGTTTTTCCGCGGCGGTTTGCGCCACGCGATCGATGGAAATCGCCACGCCCGATGCCGCACCTGCTCGCGCTACCCCTGGTATCAGCGTCTCACATTGATGCGATCCCTGGTGCGACTCGCCGCGCACGGACTCGGCGACGAAGACGTCTCCGATCCGCAGGGCTTCGTCGAGCGCGCCGCAGAATCCGATATTGCAGACGGCCGAGGGCCTGGGCGCAACGAGCACGGCGGCAAAGGCGCGCTCGCCCCCGGCGCCGTTCGCGATCGCGATGACGTCCCGGCCCTTCCAGCGCCCCGCGCGCGCCCAGTTTACCGGCAGGGGCACGGCGCGGACGTCTTCCCAATGCGAGATGAAACCGGCGCACTCGCGCGGGTCGGCGGCGACGAACAACAGGGGGCCGGGCGTTACCCCGGATACGGCTCCAGACATGGCTTCGGTCAGGCTCTGAGTTTTCGCCAGTTTTCGAGGCACCGCTCAGCGGTTTCCAGCTCGGGATACCGGCTGCCTTCCTGTTCGATCAGGTAGTATTCGACGCCGCCCGTGGCCTCGGCGGCTTCGCTGGCGTGCCGGCCGCAGAGGGCCTTCCAGCCATCGAGCGAGGAGATTCTTCCGGTGCTCGCCATCACGACGAACTCAGAGCCCGGAATCCGGTTCAACTCAGCCGCTTTTTTCAAACCGTCGGCGGTGAACGAGGGCGCGTTGTTGTGGGTTGAGCGGCAGCGGATGCCTGCGTCGTCCAGAACCTTGCGCATGTCCTGCGCGAAGGCAGGCGTCCAGTCGAAGCAGGGGGCGTAGAATTCCACCGCCTGGTAGCCCATCTTCGCCACTGCCTGCACCGTGGCGACGGAGTCTTTCGACAGTTCGCCGCGCACGGAATAGAGTTCGAGTCCGACGGGGATGCCTTTTTCCGGGGGCGCCGCGTGCGCGAGCCCCCCGGCAACCGGGAGAGCGACGGGGAGAACGGCGCTCGCCTGCACCAGGAACTTCCTGCGGGAGAATCTCATGCTGCAATAATTATCGCGTCTCCCGATATAATTCTGGATGCGCCTCTCATGAAACGCCGCCGATTCCTGCAAGCCGTAGCCGCCGCGCCCGCCAGCGGGCTGATCGCCCAGCAGCCCGCGCCCGCCCCGCCCTCAGCCGCCGAGTTGCCGAGGCTGGATTTCGCGGTTCCCGATGCCGCGGCCGAGCCGGTGCACCAGTTTTTCACTGCCCCCCAGTTTGCCGCTTTGCGCAAGCTTGGAGGCATCCTCATGCCCGCGGCAAATGGCGGACCCGGCGCGGTGGAGGCACGGGCGCCCGAGTTTCTGGATTTCCTGCTCGCCCAATCTCCGCCCGACCGCCAGCAGCTCTATCGCGCCGGACTCGACGGGCTCAACGCCCAGTCCAGCATGCGGTTTGCGAAGCTTTTCGCCGAAATCGACGCGGATCAGGCCGAGGTACTGCTCGCTCCGTTGCGCGTCCGCTGGACTTACGACCCGGCGGTGGATCCCGTGGGCCGCTTTCTGCTGGCCGCGAAACTGGATCTGCGCACCGCAACGATCAACTCGCCGGAGTGGAATGCGGCGGCGAAACCGGGCGTACGCCGGTGCGGACCCGCGGGGCTGTTCTGGTATCCGATCTATTAAACCGTGACTAACACCGAGTACGACGTTCTCATTATCGGCTCCGGCGCATCGGGCGGCATGGCGGCTTACACGCTCACCCGGAAGGGCATCAAATGCCTGATGCTGGACGCCGGTCCGGAGGTCGATTTCGCGCGCGACCGCAAGGTGAAGGCCGCGTACGAACTGCCCTGGCGCGGTTTCGGCAAGCCGGGCCAGTTGCCGCACGTTTTCCAGGCAACCGAGTTCAACGCCAATCAATGGGTGGACGAGCAACAGGAGCCCTACACGCACGATTCCGGCGAGCCCTACAACTGGGTGCGCGTGCGGCTGGTGGGGGGCAAGACGCTGTTCTGGTCGCGCATGTCGTTCCGCCTGAGCGACTATGAATTCAAGGCGAAGGATCACGACGGCTTCGGCGACAACTGGCCCATCGCCTATGCCGATCTCGCGCCTTACTACGACCGGGTGGAGCCGATCTTCCGCGTGGCCGGGCGCAGGGAAGGCTTTCCGCAGCTGCCCGACGGCATCTTCATCGAAGACAATTCCCCCGAAAGCAAGGCGAACCAGAAGTTCATCGCGGCCGCCAAAGAGCGCGGCATCCCGAATACGAAAATGCGCCGGGCGCTGGGCCGGGGTCCTCTGGCGAGTTCGCTCAATCTGCTGCTGCCCGAGGCGCTGGCGACGGGGAACCTGACCATCGTGCCCAATGCAGTAGTGCGCGAACTGACGGTGGATCGCGCGAGCGGCCTTGTGAATGGAGCGAACTTCGCGGACCGGCACTCGGGGCGCGAGTTGCATGCGAAGGCGCGGGTGGCGGTGGTGGGGGCGTCGTGCCTCGAAAGCACGCGCCTGCTGCTGAATTCCGGGATTGCGAATTCGAGCGGCGTGCTGGGCCATTACCTGCACGATCAGTTCTACATCACACAGACCGTGCAGGCGGTTGTGCCGGAGGCCCGCGGCGGAAACACCGCGCGCGATCTCATCGGCGGCGGGGGCTTGATTCCGCGCTTCCGCAATCTCAAGACGAAGGAAAAGGGCTTCATTCGCGGCTACGCGCTCGACTGGTCGACCGGCGGCACGCCCGATGCGAAGTACATCCCGCTCTACGGCGAAGCGCTCGATAAGGAGCTGGACAACACGCGCGGCACCGGGTTCAACGCCACCACGATGGGCGAAGTGCTGCCGCGTTTCGAGAATTACGTCCGCATCGACAAGACGGCGGTGGACGCCTGGGGCATCCCCTCTCTGCACATTCAATGCCGCTATACCAGCAACGAATTCAACATGGCGAAGGACGCCGTTAGCACGCTCGAAGAGTTGTGCCACGCATGCGGATGGGAAGTGCTGGGGGCGCACGATCAGATGTTTCCGCCGGGCTACAGCATCCATGAGCTGGGCACCTGCCGGATGGGCGACGACCCGAAAACCAGCGTGCTCAACAAGTGGAACCAGAGCCACGATGTGAAAAATCTTTTCGTGGTGGATGGCAGCAGTTTCGTTTCGGGCGGATCCCAGAACCCGACTATGACCATCCTGTCCTTATCCATGCGCGCGTCGGATTATCTGGCCGAGCAGATGCGCAAGGGTGACTTGTAGGGCCGTGATCGGCGAGGCCGAGGTCAGATCCGCGGCGGCTCGAGGCCTGGCGTCTCTTGCAGTGGATGGTTTGCGGGTTCTGGTCATGATCCCGGATGGCGCCCGCACCATGCCGATGCCGTTGCTGTTCGACGTCCTTGAACGGCGGCTTGGCCCGAGAGTTACCGCGCTCGATTTTCTGGTAGCGCTCGGCACTCACGCGCCGATGAGCGATGCGGAACTCTCGGGGCACCTTGGCCGCGAGGTGTTGAATGGATGGTGCGGCCGCCGCAGGGTTTTCAATCACCGGTGGGACGACCCTTCCGCACTGGTGACGCTGGGCGCAACCCCGGCGCATGAGATCGCGCAGTTGACGGGCGGGTTACTCGATTGTGAAGTCACTGTAAGTCTCAACCGGCTGGTTCTGGATTACGACCATATTCCGATCTGCGGGCCGGTGCGGGGATTGCGGCGCTGGAGATCATTCACTTCACGCACTGGCCGGGGCGCTGGTGACGAGTTACGAAATCATCGGCGCGGCGCATACGGTTGTGCGCGCCGTGATTCACCGCGCCACGGCGATGGTGGACCGCCCGCATTCGCTGCTGGCCCCGGTGGTGACGCACGAAGGCGTCGCCGGAGTGTTCTGCGGCCCTACGCTTGAGACATGGGCTCAGGCTGCGGAACTTTCCGCCCAGTGCCATGTGATTACCATTGAGAAGCCTCTCAAACGGGTTCTCGCACTCCACGCATCTGCGGGCCAGGGCGTCTGGGATAACGCCAGGAAATGGAGATTCCGCGCATACAAGTCACGCTCGCTACGGGGATTTCCGAAGAGCGCTGCCGGCGCATGAACCTGGGGTATCTGAACCCGGACAGCGTGGATCAGGGCGAGTGGCGCGCACACGCGGCGGATGGGTGGCTGGTGATCCCGAATGCAGGCGAGACGCTCTATCGGACCCGAGCCTGGTTGCCCCAGCCGGTCGGCATCCCGTAGGGGACGTTCAGCACCAGCGCTTCGATCTGTTGAATCTTCCCGTGGTCGATCTTGAAAAGCTCGCCGATCTCGAAGGCATAAGGCTCGTCGAAGGGCGTATTCACGGGGTGCGTGACGCCATCGTTCCAGACCGTGGTCTTGTTCCTCCCGTTGTGATCGAAACGGATGACCGCGTAGACCAGTCCGCGTTCTTCGTCCACGATGGGGAACCGGCGATCCTTCACCGCCGTGATAATTTTCGAGAAGCCGGTGGCGAACTGTTCGCCGCAGCTCATCTTCGCGATTGCACTGCCGGTGGGATTGTTCGAAGTCACCACGCCATTTTCGATCCGTTTGCAGTTCTTGTCGAACGGAGTGTACTTGTCGGTCGCCTTTTCCAGTCCTTCGAAGTATGAGTTCGCGATGGTGACCAGTTCATCGCGCGTGTTGCGTTCGGAGGCCGGAACGAGCTGGTTCAGAAGCGGCTGGTCCTTCAGATCCTGCGGGCTGGCGAAGCCTCCGCGCGCCGTGGAGCGGATGATAATCGATTCCATCTCGGCGATCTTCCGGTTTTCGATTTTGAGGCGCAGTCCCAGAATCGCGGGATGGCCATTTTCATCGAGAGTGCCGTAGCACCCCGCCTGGCCCGCGTTCGGATCGGCGAAATAGAGCTTGTAAGCGCCCATCGCAATGGCGGGACCCCACATGCCGTCGCCGAGTTTGAGCGTCTGCCCGTTCTCGGTGTAGCGCGCCGTTTTCGTGAGAGGCAACGCGGACGGATCGTGCGCCACGAGCGCCTTGAGATACTGGTCCACGAAGCCGTTCAGGCAGGCCCTGTCGCAGGGCGCATCCGCGGCCTGAGCGCTTGCGCTCAACAACAAAAGCCCCATGGCGATCGTTGTGGAAAGTATCGGACGCATAGGTTCCAGGCTCCTCTTTTTTCCAGTGCTCCGGTTGTGCGGCTTCCGGAAGAATATCACAATGGTTGCTGGTCTGAACGCGATGTTGGCAAACACAACGGCTTTCGCTCTGATCGTTCTTGGCGCCCTCTCGCCGCTCGCTTGCGCCGAGTCGGGCGTGACTCCGACCGTGCTCCTGATCGGAGGGCTGAGCGGGAACGACGCTTCGGCGCGAATCGTGGCGGAGGAGGCCCGCAAATACGAACGGCGCGCTCAACGCAAGCGCCCGTTCCGGCTTCTGACGATTCCGCTCGCGAACCCGGATGGCGGCAAGCTGGTGTTTCCGCCCACGGGGACGGCCTATCGGGACAACGCGGCGTCGCACGCACTGTGGCGCTCGATTGCGATCGAGGCGCCCGACCTGATCCTCATCGCCGGGAACGAAGACTTCGGTCTGGCGGAGGCGCTGTCTCACAACGCGGTCGCGGGCGTGGGGCGAATTCCGGCGCAGCGCGTAGCGGCCGCGCCTGGACTGTTGCAGGCGGCGCCGAAGGAAATCGCGCCATCGGAAGCGCATCGCGAGATCGAGCGGCGGCTGGCGCGGTCGCCCCGGCAAGCGGCGGAGGAACTGGCGCGGTATTACGGACATACCTTCCCCGATGCGATTTACATCTACGCGATTGCGCTCATCGGACAGGTGCGGCTCGGGAATATCGCGGAAGTGCAGCGGCTCGTGGAGCCGTATGCGGATGGCGCGAAGAACTCGCTCGCCCGGCCCACGTCGCTGGGTCTGGCGGGGCACCTGATCTTCGCGGAACTGGCGGCGCGCACGGGCGATCCGCGCTACCTGCAGCTGGTGCGCAGAGTGGCGGACCTCGGATTAACCGCAACCGGGTAAATCAAGGACGCGCTGCCGTGCCACGACGAGATGCGCGACTCGGTCTTCATGGCCACGCCGATTGTCGCCAGAGCCGGGGCTTTGACCGGCGAAAGCCGGTATTTCGATATGGCTGCCCGTCACGTTGCGTTCATGCAGAAGCTGGTGCTGCGGCCCGACGGGCTCTATCGCCACTCCCCTTTGACGGATGCGGCGTGGGGACGCGGCAATGCTTTTCCCGCCCTGGGTCTGGCTCTGACGCTGGATGTTTTCCCGAAGACGCATCCGGATTACGGCCGTTTGGTGCAGGCTTTCCAGCAGCACATGGCGAAGCTGGCTGAGTTTCAGGATGCCGGGGGCATGTGGCGCGAGGTGATCGACGAACCGGCTTCGTATGCGGAGTTCTCCGCCACGGCCATGATCGCGACAGCCATGGCGATGGGCGTCCGCAACGGCTGGCTCGATGCGCGCACGTACCAGCCGCGCGTGGATCGGGCCTGGCGCGCGGTGAACAAGCGCGTGGGCGCGGAAGGCGTATTGATGGACGTGTGCGAGTCGACGAACAAGCAGAAGTCGCTCGACGATTACCTGCATCGCGCGGCGATTCTGGGCCAGGACCCGCGGGGCGGCGCCATGGCGCTGCTCTTCGCCACCGAGATGGCAGGTTTGCGTTAGCCGCGTGTACGGACCGCTACTGCGGCTCCCACGCTCCGGGCATTTGCGGGATGTAATACCACCTGGAGGTGTTCCCCGTGCTCAGAGTGAGGAAGGCCCAGCCGCCTTCCGTCTTCTGCACGGTTGCGGTGAAGGTGAGCGTGCTGGGCAAGGTCCAGGTGGTGAATTTCCACGAGGTGCCGGGGACGAACCCTTCGGGCAGAGCCGGTGGAAAATCGTTGACGACGTACACGGGAAGGGGAGAGGTGGGCCCGACCTGCGCCACGGCCGGGGCCGGACTGCGCTGCGCGGCTATTTTCCCGGGTTTGAGGAGGACGGCGAGCAGCAGGACTGCCAGCAGGATCGATACCGCCTGTTGCGCGGAGAGTTTCGGCATGTATTCACGTTACACCGATAGTTCATTTCAGAGGTTCGAAAGGCCGCTTATTTCCGAGCGCACACGCGACGGAGTGAAGGCCGCGCAACACCGGGGCGTCAGGTTTGGCCGGAAGAAGCCCGCCAGCAGGTGGCCGACCTCCTGAACGCGGGCCGATCGACTCTGTGCAGCCAGTCCCACCCAATGGGTTCGGCTACCCGTTACCGGGTCACCGCTCAGTAGGCCTCGCCGCGATTCTCAACCGCGAGTACGTGAATTGTGCGGCCCGGTACTCTGAAAAGCGCCGAAGCAATGTAGTGACGAACTTGGGTTAGCGCGATCACGGCACCAGTCTCAGGTTTCGCCTGCTTTAGAGTCTTCGTTCTTTAGGACTAGCCCAGGACCAGCCCCGGGATTCCGCAGGTTTATTTGTACTATGGCACTGCCTTGGCCAGCCAGGGTAAATATGAACCTAAAAACGGCAGTTGCGCCTCTTGCAGTGCCGATCCGTTGCCGTCGCGGTAGGGATGGCCGTTACCGGCCACCCCCCGCACAGACCCGTGCTTGCGGCGCTACCGCACACGGTTCTTACTTCGGATGTGCCGCCCTCAGGCGGCTGGCGTCGAAACGAGCATCTGGATATTCATGAACAACCTTTGGAACGGGTAGCCATTGATCGAATAGTTTCCCCAGCTTTTCCCAGGTGGGCCGCCTTTGGCTGCGCTGTCCCAGCGCACGAAACCAGTAGCGGGCGACCTGTCTTCGGAATCGCGACAGCACCGTCAGATTTCCAGGAACCGCATGGTATTGGAAGTAGCCATTGAGTACGCTTCGCAGGTACGCGCCGGTCTGCGTCACAGGGTCGTGCATCCGTTGACGAATTTCCTGCTTGACTGCCTGCAGTTTCTTCCGCCGCCGGTCGCCGTCTGTAATGCGCCGAACTTCGAACCTGCCCAGTCTGTTCTCCGCACAGATGTGCTGGAATCCCAGAAAGGTGAATGACTCTACTGCCCCTTCCCCACGCTCGTCCCGATTCTGCCGGGCGAAGCGCCCGAACCGGATCAGCCGGGTCTTGTCTTCGTTCAGTTCCAGCCCGTACTCGCCGAGTTGCTCCCCTAAATCTTCGAGGAACTTCTTCGCTTCGCGTTCGTGCTGGAAGCCAATGACGGCATCGTCCGCGTAGCGCACGATGATGACGTCGCCTTGCGCGCTCTGCCTCCATTGGTCTGTCCACTGGTCGAGAACATAGTGCAGGCAGATGTTCGCAAGCAGCGGCGAGATCACTGCCCCTTGCGGGGTTCCTGTCTTTGTCTCCGACCAGATGCCATCCTCGATTATTCCTGCGTTGAGCCATTTTCGGATCAATCGCAGGACTCTCGTGTCGGCAATCCGTCTCTCGATCGTTTCCATCAGGAGTTCTTTGTCGAGGTTATCGAAAAATCCCTTGATGTCGATGTCGAGCACCCAGCTCACTTTCTTCCCGCGAATGCCCACATAAAGCGCGTCGAGCGCCTGATGCTGGCTACGTTCCGGGCGAAATCCGTAAGAGAAGCCCCGAAAGTCTTCCTCATATATCTGGTTGAGGACCGTGACCACGGCGCTTTGGACGATTTTGTCTTCCAGCGCCGCAATTCCCAGCGGCCTTGATTTGCCGTTGGCTTTCGGTATCCATTTCCTCTTTGAAGGTAACGCCCGATACGCTCCGCGGTGAACCCGGCTGTGCAGATCGTTGAGTCGATCTTCCAGCCCGGTCTCATACTCTTTCCATGTCACGCCGTCCACTCCGGGCGCAGCCTTACGTTTCAGTCCGTAGAAGCTTTCCCGCAGCAGGTCGGGCGTCACATGATGGAGCAAAGCCGTGAACCGTTCCTGTTTGTTCTTCCGCGCTCTCTCGCGCACACCATCTAACCCTTGTGACACCCGTGCTCCACTCTGTGTTGGTTGGTTGTCAGGCTCCATGATGTTCTCCTCAGTCACCGGCCTTCCCTCCACCACCTCCGCCGCCTGTGTCTCCACTGGCCTTGTTCGGCAGTTTCGCAGGTACTACGCCGATGTTCGACTTCTCGCTGGCGTTCATGCAAGGATTGTGCTTTTGGCTTCCCGTGCCGATCCGGCGGCTGGTAAGCCCCGGATGCCAGCGAGACCTCTCGGTTCTCGCGCGTGTAGTTTCTCGACGTGCTCATGGCTCTGGGACTACGCCGG
>VFSW01001684.1_pt1 | contig 33687 bp, 25 predicted proteins | sample 5358111 | NCBI WGS metagenome assembly VFSW01 (sample SAMN11554181, study PRJNA540505) | mine drainage metagenome | isolation source: sediment from site ElyBrook_90M | place: USA: Ely Copper Mine, Vershire, VT | collected 2017
ACAAGGAAATCTGGTCGATGGACTACGACGGCTCGAATCAGAAGCAGATCACCGATTACCGAACCATTACAACGTTCCCGGTGGTGTCGCCCGATGGGACGAAGCTCGCTTTCACCACTTACCTTCACGGCCGTCCGGAGATTTTCATGCATTCGCTGGAGTCGGGCCGGCGCTTGCCGTTCTATAACCAGAGCGCCTCCATGAACGCCGCATCCGACTTCACGCCCGACAGTAAGCACCTGATCTTCTACTCCACCGCTGCCGGCTCCTTTTCGCAAATTTTCATGGCCGATATCGACGGCGGCAACTTCCACCGCATCTCCGCGACGCGTTCGATCGAAGTGGAGCCGAAGCTGAATCCCAAGGGCACTTCGTACGTGTTCGTCTCCGGCCGCTCCGGAATGCCGCAGTTATATACAATGAATACGGACGGCGTGGACGTTTCACGCCTCACCACCGGGGAAGGGGAGGCTGTCAATCCTTCCTGGAATCCCGATGGCGCTCATATCGCTTTCGCTTGGACACGGGGGTTCGAGCCGGGCAACTACAATATTTTCGTCATGGACGTCGGTTCGCGGGAATTTCAGCAGCTTACTCACGGAATGGGGCGGAATGAAAATCCATCCTGGGCTCCGGATGGCGTCCATATCGTCTATTCTTCCCGGCGTGGCAAGATCAACCAGATCTGGACGATGCTCGCCGACGGAACCGGCGCGCACCAACTCACGACGCAAGGCACCAACGAAAAACCCGTATGGAGCAAAGCGTCGAATTAGTGTATAAAATAAACGATAGAAAAAAGGAGAAATAACAGGATGAAGTCAATCTCGCGAATTCGTTTCAAGGGCGCCTCGGCCGCCGTGTTGGCTCTGACGTTGTTCATGGGCGCCGCCGCATGCAAAAAGAAAGCTCCCGCGCCACCGCCCGCTCCTCCCGCGCCCACGCCGGCGGCGCCCGCGCCCGCGCCCGAGAAGCCCTCTTTGACGTTTACGGTCGAACCCACCTCCATCCAGAAAGGCCAATCGGCGATGTTGCGTTGGCAGGTGAGCAACGCTACCGACATGTCGATCGATCAGGGCGTCGGCGCCGTTCAAAGCTCCGGCCAACGGCAGGTTTATCCGAACGACACCACCACCTACACGCTTTCGGCGAAGGGACCCGGCGGCTCGGATTCCAAGTCCGTTACCGTCGATGTCAGTACGCCGCCGCCTCCGCCGGCCCCGGTGGTCGTAGAAGAATCGGTGATCGATATCGTGACGAAGCGGGTGCAGGACGCCTACTTCGACTATGACAAGAGCGATATCCGCGACGATGCCCGCGCCGCGCTCACCGCCGACTCCGATCCATTGAAGAAGGTTTTCTCGATGGATACTTCCGTCGTGGTTACCGTGGAAGGCCACTGCGACGAACGCGGATCGGCCGAGTACAACCTCGCGCTCGGCGATCGCCGCGCGTCGGCCGCCAAGGAATTTCTGACGCAGCTTGGAGTTCCCGGCGACCGGTTGAAGACGATCAGCTATGGCAAGGAGAAGCCGGTTTGCACCGACGCCGACGAGAGTTGCTACCAACGCAATCGCCGCGCGCACTTTACGGCCGGTCAATAGGCGGCCGCGGAACTAGCTAAGCTGTAAACATGGGGCGGGCGGTTCAAAGGGGATAGCCCGCCTTTCAATAGGAGACCGGAATGAAAACACTACGTGTAGCCGCCTTGCTGGCTATCGCAGCATGCGCGGCCTTCGGCCAGAAAAAAGAGCAGTTCGCCGAAATGCAGCGCGACATTTCTCAGATCTCGAGCGATGTGAAGGATCTGCAGAACTTCCAGCGGGACCGCCTCGGCGAGTTGAAGGGCATGATCACGCAATTGGCGAGCGCCTTGGACAGCAGCAACACCAAGATGCAGTCGCAGTTGCAGGCCGGCCTCGATCAGCAGCAGGGGGCGATCAAAGCCCCCGTTGCGAATTTGAATACCCGTCTGGATCAAATCGCTCAGTCTTTTCAGGAGCTGAAAGAGACGATCCTCGACATGAACAACCGCATCGGGAAAATGGATGCGAAGCTCCAGGATCTGCAGCATCAAATCCAGATCGGTAACAATCCAGCGCCGCCTCCGGGCGCCGCCGCGACTCCCGGCGGTCCGGGCGGAGGAATGGCCGCGGGTGGTCCGGGATCGGGCGCCGCCGCTTGCCCGTCCACCCTCCAGGCCGACACGACATACTCCAACGCTCGCCGCGATTGGGTGGCCGCCAACTACGACATCGCCATGCAGGAGTTCGGCGACTACGCGCGCTGCTTCCCGAGTACGCAATACGCGCCCAACGCGCAGTTTTATATCGGCGACATTTATTACAAGAAGGGCGACTACGACAATTCGCTGAAGGCCTTCGACACTGTCATCGAGCAATTCCCGGAAAATCCGAAAACCGGCGACTCACACTATATGAAAGGCCTCAGCCTCTTGAAGCTCGGCCAACGCGACGCCGCCGCCAAGGAGTTCCGGTTGGTGGTGAGCAAATATCCAAATACCGATTCGGCGGCGCAATCCCGTTTAAAGCTCAAGGAACTTGGCCTATCCGCGGGTCCGGCTCCTCGCCGCCGGAAGTAGCCGCGAAAACGGTTGAGTTGCGCGCTTCCCTCTGCCCGCGGAAGCCTGAAACCGAGCCGGTTTTCCAATCCATGACCACCCACGAGGACTTAGCCAAGCGGATCGACGTTTCTTTACTGTCCGCAGCTCTCACCGAAGACGCGGTTCGCCACGCCTGTAAACAGAGCGCCACCCTTGGCCTCGCCTGCTGCATCGTGCGTCCGACGGACGTGGAAATCGCGGTCCGCGCCGCCGGGCCTTCGCTGCGGATTGGCTCGGTTGTCGATTATCCCTATGGCTTCTCGACGACGTCGGCCAAGCTTTTCGCCGCCCGCGATCTTCTTCGCCGCGGCGCGCGCGAGATCGAGACGCCGATGATTTTGGGCAAACTGCTCGATCGGCAGTTTCAGTATCTCGAATCGGAACTGCAGCAGATGGCGCAGACGTGCCACGAGTCGGGCGCCGCGCTGAAGGTGACGATCGACTCCTCGGCACTCGACGACGAGTTGCTCTTACTCTGCTGCCGGATCCTCCGCCGCGCCGAGGTGGACTTCCTTTCCAACTTCACGCTCGACCGGCTCGAGCTGCTTAAGACCCACGCTCGCGACCGTCTCCAGATTAAGATTTCCGCTCCCTTCGGCGATCTCGAGGCAACGCTTGCCGCTTGCGAAAGCGGCGTGGCGCGCCTCGAAGCCGCCGATCCCGCCGCGCTTCTCGGCGCCTGGAACCAACTGCTCGCCGCACGCGCCAAGGAAAAGGCCGCCGCGCTGAACGCCTGACGGCGGCGCGCCTGTGCTATTCTGGCTGCTCCGCGCACCCCATGTCCGAGCGACCCTCCTTTCCCCGCATCTGCATCGCCCTGGGTTTCCCCACCGTCGAGAAACTCCTGCGTCACGCCAACCTGGAAACGCTCGCCGGCGAGTCGTTCCTCGAATTCCGTCTCGACCACCTCGCCAGTCCCGCCGCCGGCGTCGAGGCCATCGGCAGCTTCCTCAAGGACCATCCCGAGTGTACGATCCTCGCGACGTGCCGCCGCCACCAGAATCAAGGCAAGTTTAACGGCAGCATCGAGGAACAGATTCGCATCCTTCTGGCCGCCGTCGAAGCCGGAGCCCGCGCGGTCGATCTGGAAATCGAGAGCGCGGAATCGGGCATCGTATCGCTCGACGCCCTTCGCGGAGGAGCCGTTCTGATCGTCTCCTATCACAACTACGACGGCACGCCGGCGCTTGAAACCGTCGTGCGCCGCATGAACAAGGTGCCGGCCGCCGCCTACAAGATCGTCACCACGGCGCACAAGCCATCCGACAACCTGCGCGTTCTCTCGCTCGCCAAATCGCTTCCCCGCACTCCCGTCGTCATGCTGGCGATGGGCGAAACCGGATTTCCCACGCGCGTTCTTTCGCCGGCCTTCGGCGGCCTTTACACCTATGCCGCGCCGAACGCGGCCGCCGGAACCGCCTCCGGCCAAGCCAGCGCGCACCAGCTTCGTCACACCTTCCGACTGGAGAAGTTCACCCGCGACGCGCGCATCTATGGCGTCGTGGCCGATCCCGTCCGCCACTCGCTCTCGCCGGCGGTTCACAACCGCGCGTTCCAGGTCCGCCGCATCGACGCGGTCTATCTTCCGTTCCTGGTCCAGTCCGGCCAATTGCGCGATTTTTTCTCCTTCGCGCGGGATCTGCCCATCGCCGGTTTCAGCGTCACGCTTCCTCACAAACAAAAGGTCATGCGTTGTCTCGATATCGTCGATCCGCTTGCGCGGCGTATCGGCGCGGTGAACACGGTCTGGAGGAAAGCGGGCAAATGGCGCGGCGCCAACACCGACGCCCAGGGTGTGATCAAACCTCTGTCCAAGCGCCTTCGCCTTTCGAAAGCGTCCGTGCTGCTGGTTGGAAACGGAGGCGCCGCCCGGAGCGCAGCCTATGCGCTCTCCGAGGCCGGCGCGAAACTTTCGATCGCCGGCCGCAATGTGGACCGCGTTCGCGCGCTCGCCAAAGCCTGCGGCGCGGAGCCCCTCGGCGCGTCCCAATATCTGGCTCGCCATTTCGACGCCGTCGTTCACGCCACACCGCTCGGCATGTTCCCTCACGCCGACGAGTGTTTCTTCCCCGGCGCCATCCCCGCCGCCGTCGTCTTCGACATGGTGTACAACCCGCTCGAAACTCTTCTGCTCCGGCGCGCGCGGGAGCAAAATCTACAAACCGTGCCCGGCCTCGAAATGTTCATCGAACAGGCCGCGCAACAATTCGAAATCTGGACGGGCGAATCCTCCCCGCGCGCCGCGATGGAAAAGGCCGCCCGCGAAGCGCTCGCCACGCCGCAGTAGCCCTCCGCTGTATCCTGTTCTCATGCCCGGAAAAGTTACGCGCCGCGAACTCGCGGTTCTCCTCGCTTCGGCCGCCGCGGTTTCCGCAACGGCGCAAACCCCCGCTCCCGCTCCGCGCACTCCGGAGCAGGAACTCGAAGCCGCCCATGAACAATCGAAGAGAACGGCCGCGCAACTGGCCGCCTTCAGTGTGCCGATGGCAACCGAACCCGATTTCGTGTTCAAGCCTTAACCTCGCCCGGTGAGGAGATCCCAATGTCTTCGACTTCCCTGGACTTCTTCTTCGCTACGGTCGGCGAGTTAAACGAGCACCTGCTGAAGCGCGACGTCTCCTCCGTCGAACTGGTGAAGGCATTCAGCCAACGCCTCGACAGTCTCGGCCCGCGCTACAACGCGCTCGCGCTATCGCTGGGCGCATCCGCGGCCAAGAAGGCCAAGGACGTCGACGGCGATCTGAAGCGCGGACGTCTGCGCGGTCTAGTCCAGGGCTTGCCCTTCGGCGCCAAGGATCTTCTCAGCGTCGCCAAACAGGTTACGGCGTGGGGCGCCAAACCCTACGCGGACCAGGTATTCGACACCACCGCGACCGCGCTTGAAAAACTCGCGGCCGCGGGCGCGCTGCTCATCGGAAAATTGGCGATGGTTGAGCTGGCGGGCGGGCCGTCGTACCGCTATGCCTCCGCCTCCCTTACCGGCCCTGGACTGAACCCGTGGGACACCACGCGCTGGTCCGGAGGATCGTCGAGCGGCTCGGCCATCGCCGTCGCCGCCGGTCTGGTCCCCTTCGCGCTCGGTTCGGAGACATCGGGATCCATCCTCACGCCTAGCGCCTTCTGTGGCGTCACCGGGTTGCGACCCACATACGGCCTAGTCAGCCGCCACGGCGCGATGGCGCTGAGTTGGACGCTCGACAAGATCGGGCCCATCGCGCATTCGGCCGCCGATTGCGGTCATGTCCTCCACGCCATGGCCGGAGGGGACAGCGCCGATCCCGGTTCGGCGGGAAAGAGCTTCTACTATTTCCCTCAATACCAACGCCCGCTGAAAGAACTGCGCATCGGCTTCGCTCCGGCGGATTTCTCCGATCGCGCCATCGCGCCGGCCCGGCCGGCTTTCGCTCAGGCGCTTGAGGTTCTCCGCGGCTTGGATCTGCGATTCAAAGAGGCCCGTCTGCCGGAGTTTCCCTATGGCCCCGTTGTGTCGACGATCATCGGCGCCGAGGCCGCCTCCATTTTCGAGCCGCTCATTTCCAGCGGCCAAGTCGATCAGTTGGCCGACGCTAAGCAGATCGCGGCCTTCAAGGCCTCCGCCGAGATCAAGGCCGCCGACTATCTGAGAGCCATGCGCGTACGCCGCATCGTCCGCGACGCGATCCACGAAATGTTCATCGACTACGACCTCCTTCTCGCACCCGCGCGCTTGGGAATCGCTCCGCCGATATCGCAGCCGCTCGATGGGCCGCCCGCCGGATCGCCGCGCGATGCAAGACCGGCCGATCCCGGCCTCTCCGCGCTCATCGCCGCCGGGAATCTCGCCGGTCTTCCCGCGCTTTCGCTTCCCTGTGGATTCGCCGATGGCCTTCCCGTCGGCATCCAACTGGTGGGCCTGCCGTTCTCCGAAAATCTGTTGATCCACGTTGGGAAGGCGTTTCAGGAGGCGACGGACTGGCATCGCCGCCGGCCGCCCGGCTCCGTCTGACGCTTTATTTTTTGCCCATGTTCTGCGTGATCGACAGCGCGAAATAGTCCACCACTTTGGCTTCGTTGCGCGCCACTTCGTAGTAGGCGTTGCGCAGAAGCTGGTCTTTCCGGTTGAGCAGCGCCTCGCGAATCGTCTGCTGGACGCGAGGATCGCTCAAGTCGCGCTGGCCGGCCGATTCGCGCGAGATGATTTTCAAGATGCGATAGCCTTCCGGAGTCGAAACGATCGACGTCATCTGGCCGGCGGGGAGGGAGAGGATCGCCTTGCGCAGTTCGGGACTGGCTTTTTCGAGCGCGGACTCGGGAATGAAGCCGAGGTCGCCACCGTTGGGCGCCGAGTTCGTGTCCTCGGAATAGTTTTGCGCCAGCATCCCGAAGTCTTCGCCCTGGCGCGCCCGGTTCAGTATCATGTTGATCTTCTGCTTGGCCTGTTCGTCGTTTTTCGCTTTGTCGTTTTTCAGATTGTGGACATTGGCGTCGGGCGTGGAGGTAACCAGGATCTGCGCGATATGCACGCTCGGCTCCGGGAACTTGAACGACGAGCGGTTGGCGTCGTAGAAGTCCGACACGTCCTTGTCGGTGATCGAGATGTGCGACGTAATCTCTTTGTTGAAAAGCTTGCGCACGCTCAGCTCGCGGCGCAGTTCGGCGCGGTATTCCTCGGCCGTCATCTTCTTCGCGGCAAGCTGCTTTTGGAATTCCTCCTGCGTATACGGAGCCTTCAACTCCGCGAACTTGGCTTCGACGTCGGCGTCCGTCGCCATCAGCCCCAGTTTCTCCGCGCGTTGAAGCATAATCTCGCTATCGATCATGTTCCGCAACACTTCCAGCTTCTGGACCAGCGTTTGATCCTCGCTCGAAGTGGTCGTCGAAGGAAACTGAGCCTGGTATTGTTTGTCCAACTCGGCGTAGGTGACCGGCCGGCCATCGACGGTAGCGGCGACGGTGTCGGGCACCGAGTGTTTACACGCGGAAGACAAAAACGATACGAGGGCCAAGACGGCCGCGGGAAGGATCGGGATGTTCCGGTGCATGAAAGGCAGTACTCTCATTGTAGCGGCAGGCAATGACTCGAATCCGTTATTGGTGGTGGCGCAAGCAAGGCCTCGATGGTTCTCTCCAGGGCAAACGGCCATCGGAGATCCTCGCCTCGGCGGGCTGGGCGCGCTCGGTGGGCGGTGCAGCGCCGTACTTGACATTGTTCGCCAGGGGCGGCGTCCGGCGCGCCGGCGCGGACGCGGCGGCGGCGAAGTTGGAAATTTGTGAATTGCCAAGCGCGCGCGCATGCACGTATGTGATTCCCGCGCGGGACTTCCCATTGGCGCTGAAAGCCGGCGCGGGTTTCGCCAACGAGTGCGACACGGCGCGAAGGCTCGGCGTACCGGGGAAGGAGATCGACAAGCTGTGCGCCGGAGTGATCGACGCCTTGGCGAAAGCGCCGCTGGATCCCGACGAGCTGCGCCAGCGCTTGGGCGGCTTGGTGCGAAACCTCGGGGAGGAAGGGAAGAAGAAGGGCCTCACGACGACGCTGCCCGCCGCGCTGGGCCGCCTGCAGGAAGAAGGAGAGATCCGGCGGGTTCCCGTCGACGGGCGATTGGATCGGCAGCGCTACCGCTACACGCTGTGGCGGCCGAATCCGCTGGCGAAGTTCAAGCTGTCGCGCGAGGAGGTGCAAGTGGAGTTGGCGCGACGCTATTTTTCGTGGATCGCTCCGGCGACGCCCGGTGAATTTCAATGGTTCTCGGGCTGGAGCGGCAAGGAGGTAAAGCAAGCGGCATCGGCTCTGAATCTGGTCCCGGAGGAAGAGGGAAGCGAACGGTTGCTCTTCGCCGAAGACGCGGAGGCTCTGCGGCAATTGAAGGTACCGAAGGAGCCGGAATACGCGCTCGTGAGCAGCCTGGACAGCATCGCTTTGTTGCGGCGCGACTTCAAGAGTTTATTGGACGAAGCGGACATGGGGCGGGAAGCGTTCACCGGCAAGGGTGCATTTCAACTGAGCGGATTGGCCGATTTGCTGAGCCACGCCATCCTCGATCGCGGCAGGCTCATCGGACTGTGGGAATTCGATCCGGTATCGTCGTCGATCGTCTGGGTGAGCTTTGTCCGGAAGAGCCGTGCGCTGGAGCAGGCAGTTCTGGCGATGGAGGAGTTCGTGCGCGACGACTTAGGCGACGCGCGATCGTTTAGTCTGGACAGCCCGAAGAGCCGCGCTCCCAAGATCACCGCACTGAGGGCGCATGGCGCCTGAAAGTCCGCGGATCGCCGTTCTCGCCGGAGGGTCGGGACTGGTAGGCGGCTACTGTCTGGCCGATCTGCTACGCGGAAACCGTTATAGCCGCGTTGTGGCCCTGGGACGGCGCGAGGTGGGCGTTCCGCATCCGAAATTGGAGCGGCGGATCGTGGATTTCGCAGCCTTGCCGCCGTTCGAGCTGCTGGAGGGTGCCGATGTTTACTGCGCCTTAGGCACGACGATCAAGAAAGCCGGATCGCAAAAGGCATTTCGCGAAATCGATTTCGGCTATTCCTTGGCCCTGGCGCGGCGCGCGAGGGAGGCGGGCGCGGCGCGATTTCTGCTGGTGTCTTCCGTGGGAGCGACTTCGCGCAGCGGCGCCTTCTATTTGCGAGTGAAAGGCGAGTTGGAGGAAGCCGTCGAAGCGCTGGGTTTTGAGGCGGTTCACATTTTCCGGCCCAGCCTGATCCTCGGCGAGCGGCCGGAACGCCGCGTGGCGGAGAGGCTTGCAATGGCGTTGGCGTGGCCGCTGCAGTTCGCTTGGATTGGCTCGCTGCGCCGCTACCGGCCGATTCACGCCTCCCAAGTCGCTGCGGCGATGATCGCCGCCGCCGGCAGCGGCGCGACGGGCGAATGGATTCATGAATACGACGATATTGTCCGGTTAGCGCAAGCGGCGGTGGAATAAATCGAAAGCCAGGTCGTAGCACTGGTAGGCCAATTCCGGATCGTAGCGCGGACCTTCGTCGCGAAGGAACGCGTGGGCGCCGTTCACTTCGTGCCACTGGAAATTTACCCCGGCTTCTTCCAGGCGGGCATGGATAACCACGCGGCCTTCGAGCGGCACATGCGGATCCTGGCGCCCCCAGACGTGCAGCAGTTCGCCGCCAATCTCGCCGGCGCGCGCCAGCGAATCGTCTTTCATCCCCAGCCCGAGGCTGCCCTTATGAATATCCGTCGCGTAAAAACAAACCGCGGCCAGAACGTTTTTATTCATCGCGGCGCGGAAGGCCAAGTGGCCGCCGATGCAGATGCCCATCACCCCCAGGCGGCCGGTGCAGTGTTCGTATTTCTCCAGGAACGCGAGCGCCGCGCGGGCGTCGCTGTCGTAGGAGGCCAACTCCTTCGTGGTTTTGTGAACGTTGCCGCGATCGGCTCCGGCTTGATCGTAGGCGAGGACGGTTCCCGCCGGCTCAAGCTCATGGTAAATCTCCGGAACCGCCACCACGTAGCCGTGGCCGGCGAACATCGCCGCCGTGCGCCGGATCGGCCCCGTGATCTGGAAGATTTCCGAATACAGAACGATCCCCGGATAGCGCCCCGGCGCAGCGGGCCGGAAGATCGCGGTGCGCATAGGGCCTTTCAAAGTTTCCACATCTGCGATTTCGCCATCGAGGATAATCATGGACGCCCTCCCGCCCCTAGGTTCTCATACCACTTCAAATTCGCCGTGGCGGAACCGATGCAGGCGATATCGAGACGGCCGTCGGCGTTGAGGTCCGCGGCGGCGCAAGCGGCGGCGGACATTCCTCCGTCGTCGAGTGCGCGGCGCGTCCACTGCGCGCCTTGCGGATCGGCCGGCGAATAAAGATAGACGCTTTGGCCTTTCCCGCGATAGCCGGCGACGATGGTGTCGTTGCCGCCGCCCTCGAGCGCGACGGCAAGAACGGTGTGTCCGTCCACCAGGGATTCGTCGATGACGTGACGCCGCCAGGAGTCGCTTTCGCGGTAAACAGCCACCTGGTTGCCGTGCCACGGTTCGATGGAAGCGATGAAACGCTCCTTGCCAAGGTGTCCGGCGGCGATGTCGCTCGCGCCGCACTTGGGCCAGGGAGCGGGGTCGCCGCGGGCGATCGGCCGGCGAGTCCACGCGCCATGGGGCGGGAGCTCATATAAATGGATGCCGAGAAAACCGGCAATGAGCAGGCTGTCGCGGCCGTCGCCGTTCCAGTCCGTGACGAAGACTCCATGAACAACGCCTTCTTCTTTGTCGCCGATGAGAATGCGCTTCCATTCGCCGGGTCGGTACATCGTCAGCGGAACGTGTCCGCGAAAATCGGGAGGCGCGGCATCGGCGGAGGTGAGCGGAACGTCGATGAGGACGGACTTCCCGGTGCCATCGACATCGGCCCAGCGCAGGCGATGGGACGCGGGAAGACGGTCGATCTCCGTGGCCTTCCAGGGCTGGCGCGGGTCGCCTTGATGTTCGAGCAGCGTAAGAATACCCGTATTGCCGTTTGCGGCGGAAACACCGGGGCCGGCGAAGCCGCTGGCGAGCACGATCTCCGGGATGCCGTCGCCGTCCAGATCCCGAGCGGCGCAATTGATCATCCCCTTGAATCCGCCGGCGATCACATGGCGCTGCCAGCCGGGGTTCTCAAACCAGACCAGCTCGTTCATGCCGCTGGCGAGTGCGATCAGGTCCGGCTTGCCGTCGTGATTCACATCGGCGACGACAACCTGGTAACCACCCTTCAGGCCGGTGGCGACCAGATGTTCGGCGAACTGGGCATTCGCGGCATGAACCACGAAGCCGAAAATCAGCAGCGCCGGCGCGCGGCGAATCCCTCTGCGCATCACCCTCCTATGTTAGTATCGCGTTCAATCATGAGGAAACTGCCTCTCGTTTTATTTATCTCGGCGCTCGCTTCGGCGCAAGTGGATTTCAACGCGTTGAAGGAGCTGAAATACCGCAATATCGGGCCGTTCCGCGGTGGACGGGTGTTGGCCGTCGCGGGCGTAACGTCGCAGCCGAGCACCTATTTCTTTGGAGCCACCGGCGGCGGAATCTGGAAAACGACCAACGGAGGATCGAGTTGGCTGCCGGTTGCCGACGGCCAATTGAAGACGGGTTCAGTGGGCGCGCTGGCGATCTCGGAATCGGAGCCGAACGTGATCTACGCCGGAATGGGAGAGGCCTGCGTTCGCGGGAACGTCTCGAACGGCGACGGTGTTTACAAGTCGGTCGACGGCGGGAAGACCTGGACGAACATCGGCCTCGCCGATTCTTTCCACATCGGTCGCATTGCGATCGATCCTCGCAACGCCGATGTCGTCTTTGTCGCCGCGCTGGGCCATCTGTTCGGGCCGAATGAAGAACGCGGCGTATACCGTACAAAGGACGGCGGCAAGACGTGGAAGAAGGTCCTCTATCGCGATGCCGACACCGGCGCGGTGGATCTGGCGATGGATCCGGGAAACCCCAATCTGATCTACGCCTCACTGTGGCAGGTCCGGCGGAAGCCATGGACGCTCGACAGCGGCGGCAATGGGAGCGGCCTGTTTCAATCGACCGACGGAGGCGACACGTGGAAGGAAATCACGCGGAATCCGGGCATGCCGAAGGGAATTCTCGGCCGGATCGGCGTGGCGATTTCGCCGGCGAACTCCGAGCGCGTCTGGGCCATCGTCGAGGCCGCGGAGGGAGGCGTATACCGCACCGACGACGGCGGGAAGACGTGGACCCGGACGAATCAGGACAATACACTGCGCCAACGAGCCTGGTATTACTCCCATATTTTCGCCGATCCGAAAAGCGCCGATACGGTCTACGCGCTGAATACGTCCATGTGGAAATCGATCGACGGCGGGAAGACGTTTTCCCCGATCCGCGCGCCGCATGGCGACCGGCACGGTTTGTGGATCGCTCCGAATAACGCGGACCGGATGATCGAGAGCGACGATGGCGGCGCGACGATCTCAACCGACGGTGGAAAGACGTGGTCGACCGAAGACAACCAGCCGACAGCGCAGTTTTACCGCGTGACGATGGATGACGATTACCCGTATCACGTCTACGGCGCGCAGCAGGATAATTCCACGGTGCGCATCGCCAGCCGCAGCGACGACGGGGCGATCGGCGAGCGGGACTGGTATCCGGTGGGCGGAGGCGAGAGCGGCTGGATCGCGCCCGATCCAACGAATTCGCAGATCGTCTACGCCGGCTCCTACGATGGATTGCTGACCCGCTACGACCACTCCACCGGCGTGACGCGCGATGTGACGGTATGGCCGGACAATCCGATGGGTTATGGCGCGGAGGGAATGAAATACCGCTTCCAATGGGATTTCCCGCTGCTCTATTCGCCCCATGACGCAAAGAAGCTTTACGCGGGCGGGAACGTGTTGTTTGAGACGGAGAACGAAGGACGGAGTTGGACCGCCATCAGCGGCGACCTGACGCGCAACGACAAATCGAAACAAGGCCCGGCCGGCGGCCCGATCACCAAAGACAACAGCGGTGTCGAGTATTACGACACCATCTTCACCGTCGCCGAATCGCCGCTTGAGAAGGGGCTGATCTGGGCCGGCTCCGACGACGGGTTGGTCCACGTTACGCGGGACGCCGGGAAACACTGGACGAACGTCACTCCGAAGGCGTTGCCGGAATGGATTCAGATCAACTCCATCGAAGCGTCCCCGCACGAGGCCGGGACGGCGTACGTCGCGGCGACGATGTACAAGTGGGACGACTTCAAGCCCTATCTTTTCGTCACTCGCGATTACGGGAAAACTTGGACGGAAATCGACAACGGAATCCCAGCGAAGTCGTTTACGAGGGTGATCCGCGAAGATCCAAATCACAAGGGGCTGCTCGTGGCGGGAACCGAGTCTGGCATGTACATCTCGTTCGACGGTGGCGCGGCGTGGCGGCCGTTCCAATTAAATCTGCCGATGGTTCCCATCACCGACTTGGCCTTCGACAAGCGCGAGCGCGAATTGGTGGTGGCGACGCAGGGGCGCGCGTTTTGGATTCTCGACGACGTGCCGCTGTTGTACCAGCTCTCGCCGGAGGCGCTCGGCGAAACCGCCCATCTGTTCGCGCCGAAGGAATCGATCCGTGGTCTGGATAGTTCGCCCGTCGCTCTGGGCACGCCGCTCGGCCAGAATCCGGCGGCGGGCGCGGCGATCTACTATTCGTTCAAAGAGAAACCGAAAAGCGAGGCGACGCTCGAGATCCTGGAGGCCGGCGGCAAACTGGTGAAGAAGTTTTCAAGCGCCGAAAAGAAGGAAGAGCAGCCGGCCGATCCGGAAGCGGACGCTTTCGGACCTGGCGGAGCGGGCGAAAAACTGCCCACGGAAGCCGGGTTGAACCGCTTTGTGTGGAACCTGAGGTATGCCGATGCCGTGAAATTCCCGGGCATGATTTTCTGGGCCGGCAGCGTAACCGGACCGATGGCGGCGCCGGGCAAGTACACCGCCAAGCTCACCGTCGATGGGAAAAGCCAGACGCAGACGTTCGAGGTGCTGCCCGATCCGCGCCTGAAAACGACGCCGGAGGAATACGCGGCCCAACTCGCGCTGGCGCTCCGCATTCGCGACAAGCTAAGCGCGGTCAACGAAGGCGTGGTTCAAATTCGCGAGGCGAAGAAACAACTGGCGCGGTTCGATAAAGATGCGAAGGTGGGCCAGGCGGCGAAGGACCTGGAGAAGAAGATGACGGAAGTCGAGGAAGCACTCTACCAGACGAAGAACCACGCGAGCGAAGATCCGCTTAACTTTCCCATCAAGCTGAACAACAAACTGGCCGCCTTGAAAGGCACGGTGGAAGACAGCGATACCGGTCCGACGCGGCAGGCGGAGATGGTGTACGAAGACCTGGCGACGCAATCGAACGTCGAGATGGAGAAGCTGAAGAAGCTGCTGGGCGGGGACTTGGCCGCGTTCAACGATCAGGTTAAGAAGGCGGGAATTCCGGCCATCGAGGTGATGGAAAAGCCGCCCGAGTAGCTTCTACACCGCAGCCAGGGCTTGCTCGAAGTCGGCCAGGAGGTCGCGCCAGTGTTCGATGCCGATGGAGAGGCGGACCATGCCGTCCGTCACGCCGGCCTGCGCGAACTCGGCATCCGTGAAGCCCGAGTGCGTGGTCGATTTCGGATGGCAGACCAGGCTCTCGACGCCGCCGAGCGAAACCGCGTTGCGTGCGATGCGAAGATTACGCAAAAATTCGAACGCGGCCGGCTTGCCCCCGCGCAGCTCGATCGAAATCATGCCGCCGGGAAAGTCGCACTGCGCTTCGTAAATGCGCTTCTGCTCCGGATCGGTAAACAGGGCGGGGTAGAGCACCGCGGCGATTTTGGGATTCCGGGCGAGTTCCCGCGCGATTCGCTCGGCGTTCTTGCTGGAGCGGTTCATGCGGAGCGACACCGTGGGCAAGCGGCTGTCCAGCATCCAACATTCGTCGGGCTGAAGAATGTTGCCGAACAGGCTGCGCCTGGAGCGCATCTTGCGGATCAGCGAAGGATCGGAGGCGAGGGCGACGCCGGCGATCATGTCGCTGAAGCCGGAGAGATATTTTGTCGCCGAATAGAGGACGAGATCGGCGCCGAGCGGCAGCGGATGCTGGAACGCCGGCCCAAGCAGCGTGTTATCCACCATCACCAGAGGCTTCGTCGCCCGGCGCGAGGCCGACTCGGCGGCGGCGCGAATATCGGACATCACCAGCGTAGGATTGGCCGGCGTCTCGATCAGCACGATCGCCAGGCCGGCGGTCGTTTCCACGGCCGCGTCCAGCGCCTCCCGTTGTCCCGCCGCAATAGGGATGCCGCGAATGCCCCACGGTTGCAGAAAGTCCTGAATGAAGTGCTGCGTGCCGCCGTAAACGGGCACGGTATAGACCACCGCGTCGCCGGGCTTCAGGAAAGCGAGCATGGCGGTCATGATGGCCGCCATCCCGGAGTTGAAGACGAGAGCCGCTGCCGCTCCCACTTCGAGTGGAACGATCTGGTCCTCCAGAATCTCGGCGTTGGGGTGGTTGAAGCGGGAGTAGACCAGATCGGTCTGCTCCCCAGGCTCGGGTTGAACCCGGCCGGCCATCAGGTCGAACGCGCGTTCGGCCGCTTCGGGGCTGGAAAAGACATAGGTGGAGCTGCGAAAAACGGCGGGCCGCGCCGAGCCAACCGACAGGCTGGGATCGAAGCCTCGGGTTAAGACTTCGGTCTTCGCATTCAAAGTGGACGGGTGTTTCGAGGAAGACATAGGGTTCCTGGTTTGGAATTCCTTTAACGGAGCTAGAATGGGTAGTTTCTATACGGGCCGGTGTGAAGGCCTGATTCCATCATAGGAGACGGCGAATGGCGAAACTGGGATTTTTAGGGCTGGGCATCATGGGTTACCCGATGGCCGCGAATTTGGTTAAGGCCGGGCACGACGTTGCGGTGTGGTCCAACACGCGCGCGAAGGCCGAGAAACTGGCGGCCGAAGGAAACGCAACCGCCTGCCGGACACCCAAGGAAGTGGGCGAACGGGCCGATTGCATCTTCTTATGCGTCGGGGACACCGCAATGTCGGAGGAGGTCCTGCTCAGCTCCGAAGGGGTTGCCGCGGGGGCGAAGGCTGGAACAACCGTCGCCGACTGCAGCACCGTATCGGCGTCGGCCAGCCGCGCCATGGGCAAGAAGCTGGAAGCGAAAGGGATCCATTTCCTCGACGCCCCTTGCACCGGATCGAAGCCCGGCGCGGAGGGCGCGACGCTTACGTTCATGATCGGCGGCGACGAGAAGGTTTTCGAGAAGGCCCGGCCCTACTTCGAGGCGATGGGTAAGCAATTTTACTATTGCGGTGCGGCGGGCATGGGCCTGCATGCCAAGCTGACGCAGAACCTGATTCTGGCCAATATGATGCAGGCCTTCAACGAAGGTTTGGTTCTGTGCGCCAAGGCGGGCGTCGATCCGGCGCAGATGATCGAGATTTTGAACAACAGCGCCGCCAAGTCCGGCTTCATCACCTTCAAGGCTCCTTATATCCTCAGCCGGAACTTCACCACCAATTTCTCTACGAAATGGATGCATAAGGATGTGGGACTTGCTCTGGACTCGGCCGAGGAGTTGGATTTGCCGCTCCCGCTGACGAGTGTAACCCATCAGATGTTCCAAGCCGCCATAGCGAAAGGCTTCGGCGACGAGGATGTCTGCGCCACGATCAAAGTAATGGAAGATTGGAGCGGAATTACTGTTTCAAAATCATAGACTTACAAAAAATCTACAAAAAACTGTTGCATTCCGCAATTCCATATATTAATATTGGAATCAAGCCAGGGAGGAAACTCCCACCAAAGCGAGACTAACCTCACAGTAAGACCCCTGAAGCAATCCTCCCTGGCGCCCGAAAGGGTTTTTTCCATCCTCCCCCCTCCTACCGAATCCAAAAGAAGCAACCCCGTAGCGAGGTTCGACTCCGGCTATAATTGATTCAGTCCGCCGGATCACCGAATACCGCATGAAGCACCTGACCATTCTTGGCTCGACAGGTTCGATCGGAACCAGCACGCTGGACGTTGTCGGTCGCCAGCCCGATCAATATAGGGTCTTCGCGCTTGTGGCGGGTGCGAACACGGAACTACTGGCCGAACAGATTGTTCGATTCCGGCCACGGGTCGTCGCCTTGGCCACCGAAAGTGGACGGGAGGAATTGAACGCACGGTTGGCATCGCTCGGGATGACGGCGAGGGACCGGCCGGACGTTTATTGGGGACCCGCCGCCTATGTGGCGGCCGCGACGGCGCCGGAAGTGGATTTCGTCATGTCGGCGATCGTTGGCGTCGCCGGATTGGAGAGCACCTACGAAGCGGTCCGCTTGGGGAAGCGCGTGGGCTTGGCGAATAAAGAGGTGATGGTGGCCAGCGGGGAGCTCGTCACCGGAGCGGCGCATCGAGCCGGGACGGAGATCATCCCGGTCGATAGCGAGCACAATGGCGCCCACCAGAGCCTTCGCGCGGGCGCGAGAGGGGAAGTGGCGCGGCTGATCCTGACCGCCTCCGGGGGGCCCTTCCGCGAGACGCCCAAGGAGCGGCTTCGAGAAGTGACACCGCAACAGGCGCTGAACCACCCGACGTGGAAGATGGGCCGCCGGATCACCATCGATTCGGCTACGATGATGAACAAGGGCTTCGAAGTGATCGAGGCCTGCTGGCTTTTCGGACTGAAGACGGAAGAAGTGGAAGTGGTAATCCATCCGCAATCCAGCGTACATGCTATGGTCGAATATGTGGACGGCAGCGTCATCGCGCAGGTCTCGGCCACCGATATGCGGATGCCCATTCAATATGCGCTGACCTATCCGGATCGCGAGGCGTCGCCCGTGCCGCGTCTCGATTGGGACCAGGCGCGGACGTGGACCTTCTTTCCGCCCGATTTCGAGAAATTCCCGTTGCTCAACCTGGCGTACCGGGCGCACGAAGCCGGCGGAACGGCGGCCTGCACGCTCAACGCGGCCGACGAGATCGCCGTGGAAGCCTTCCTGCGCGGCGCGATCCCGTTTCCCGGAATCGCCGAAGTGGTCGCCGAAACCTTGGCCCGCGTGCCCTCGACCGATGCCCGGTCCGTCGGGGAAGTTTTAGATTGCGACGCCCGGTCGCGTGCCATCGCCGGAGAGATTGTACACGAACGCTCCGACGCCGTCCTAGAGGCCCCGTCCTATCGGAGAGTTTGAATCCCATGGTCTTTTTTCAAAATTTGTGGTGGTTGCTCGTTCTGATCGGGGTGATGATCCTGATCCACGAGTTGGGACATTATTGGGCGGCGCGGTTCTTCGACGTGCGCGTGGACGCGTTCAGCTTCGGCTTCGGCCCGCGGCTTTTCGGCTTCAAACGCGGCGATACGGATTTCCGCTTTTCGCCGATTCTGTTCGGCGGCTACGTGAAGATGGCCGGCGATCAACCCGGCGACGACAACGTCCAGGATCCGCGCGCGCTCCTGGCCAAGCCGCGCTGGCAGCGATTGGTGATCGCCTTCGCCGGGCCGTTCATGAACATCGTGCTCGCCGTGGGGATTTTGACCGGGCTGTACATGGTGCGCTTTCCGAAATTTCCGAGCCACCCGAACCCCACCGTGGGTTACGTCGTACCCGGCGGCGCCGCGGACAAGGCGGGCGTGAAGGAAGGCGACCGCATTTTGCAGGTGGACGACAATACCAAGCCCACGTGGGAAGATATTTCGCTGAAAGAAGTGGCCAGCGCGCAGCGTGCGATGCAGGTGTGGGTAGAGCGAAACGGCCAGCGGTTGCATTTCGCCGTGACGCCCGCGCTCGATCCGAAGCAGGGCGTAGGCATCGCCGGTTGGGACGAACAGATGGACGTGGAAGTGGCCGGCGTCATGCAGGGTATGGACGCCGAAAGAGCCGGTCTCAAGCCCGGCGATTTGCTGGTTGCCGTAAACGGAGAACCGGTCCGCTCGACACCCAAACTGCACGACATTATCAATGCGACGGGTGGGAAGCCGGTGGTCATCTCGTACCGCCGGGGCGGGGAAACGCGCGATCTCTCCATCACCCCCACCCAATCGAATGTGGACGGCGTGGAGCGCTGGATGATCGGCGTGCGCCTGGAGAATCACATCGTCTTCACCAGCCTCTCCTTTCCGGACGCGCTCATCGAGTCGGTGAGGCAGAACGGGCGCGACGCGACGCTGGTTTACCGGTTTCTCGAAGGGATCGTCGAGCGCCGCATGTCGGCCAAATCGCTGACCGGCCCCGTCGGCATGGCGCAGGCTTCGGGCGAGGCCGCGCGAGAGGGGTTGACGCCGTTCCTCGGGTTAATGGTGATGGTGAGTTTGAATTTGGCGATCTTCAACCTGTTGCCGATTCCGATTCTCGACGGGGGAGTCATCCTCATGCTGCTCGTCGAGATGCTGATGCGGCGCGATCTAAGCCTGCAGGTGAAGGAAACGGTCTTTAAAGTCGGCTTCGTCTTTCTGATGGCGGTAGTTGCGTTCGTGCTCTACAACGACATTACTAAGATCATCTCGCCCAGCTAAAACGCTACCGGACGCCGTCGTTCCGCGCCGCCGCTATGCGAGAATTTCGCGCACTGCCGTGGTGAGTTCTTCCGCCGAAATCGGTTTACAGAGCGCTGTCCGCGCCCCCAGCGCCTTCGCGGCGCGAAGATAATCGGATCCGCGGGCGGCGCCGGAAACGGCGATCACCGGAATTTCCGGGAATTCGCGGCGCAACTGCTGCATCGTTTCGATGCCTTCCTGGCCGGGCATCACGAGGTCGAGGACGACCGCGTGGACGACGCTTTCCTTTAGCTTGGCCACGGCGTCCGCGCCGTCGTGCGACGGAATTACGGTATAGCCCGCGCGGACCAGGACCTGCGAGAAGAACTCCCGGACGGCTTCTTCGTCGTCGACGACCAGGACGGTTTTGTGGGACACCGGCGCCTCCATAATCTGTTTTACCTTGCGAGCCAGGCTTTCCGGAACGAACGGCTTCGCCAGGAAGTTCAGGCCCGCGTCCAGTACGCCATGATGCGTGACGGCGTTTTCCGTGTACCCGGACATGTACAGCACCCGCACCGCCGGACGCGCCGCGGTAAGCGCTTCGGCAAGCTGGCGGCCGTTCATTCCCGGCATAATCACGTCGGTAATCAGAAGGTCGATCTCCCCAGAGTGGGCGGAAGCGAGTTCGAGCGCCTCCGGACCCGCCGCCGCGGTCAGGACCTTGTATCCGAGAGTTTCCAAAACGTGGGCGGTGAATCGCCGCACATCCTCGTCGTCTTCCACCAGCAGAATCGTTTCGTGGCCGGCCGCCGCGCTGTCATTCAACCGGGAAACAGCGGGTTCCACCGATTCTTCGACGGCCGGGAAGTACAGTTTCACGGTGGTGCCCACCCCCGGCTCGCTGTATACGAAGATGTGGCCGCCGCTCTGCTTCACGATTCCCTGCACCGTGGACAAACCCAGGCCGGTCCCCTTCCCTTTTTCCTTGGTCGTGAAGAAGGGGTCGAAAGCGCGCGACAAAACCTCCGCGCTCATTCCCTCTCCGGTGTCGCTCACCGCCAGCATCGCGTGGTTTCCCGGAGCGACATCCACCTTCTTGGCCGCGTATGTTTCGTCGAGGTAGACGTTGGCGGTCTCGATCGTGAGAGTCCCTCCGTTGGGCATCGCGTCTTTGGCGTTCAGCGAAAGGTTCAGGAATACCTGTTCGATCTGAATCGGGTCGAGCTTCACCGAATGAAGGTCGGGAGCGAGTTGGAGGTGGAATTTGATATCGCTGGGTATCAGGCGGCGCAGCATGGCCACGGAGGCAGATAGCGTCTCGTTCAGCGACAGGACTCTGGGCTGGAGAACCTGTTTGCGGCTGAAGGCGAGAAGCTGGCCGGTCATTCCGGCCGCCCTCTGCCCGGCCTTCAGAATCTGCGCCAGAGGCGGTTTTTCGGGCGCGCCTTCGGGAGTTTGTTCGAGAAGCCAGGAAGCGTAGCCGTTGATGACCGTCAACAGATTGTTGAAGTCGTGGGCGATGCCGCCGGCGAGCTGGCCCACCGCTTCCATTTTCTGAGCCTGCCGGAGTTGATCCTCAAGCGCGATCCGCGCGCCCACGTCGCTTGCGATCACCAATTTGGCCCGCCGGCCCTCAAACTCGATCTCGCGCGAACTGATCTCCATGAAGAGCGGCGCGCCCTTTTTCGTCCGGTGACTCCAGGGACCGGATCGCGAGTCGCTCGGGCTCTCCGCCGCGAGGTATGCGAGAAACCTCTCGTGGTCCGCCGCCGGCCGGACATCGAGGATCGACATCGCCAGGAACTCTTCTTTGGAATAACCGTACACCTCGGTCGCGACGGCGTTTACGGCGAGAAAGCGAAGGGATTCCGCGTCGTAAACCCACATCGGGTGCGGATTGTTTTCAAACAGCAATCGATAGCGCGCTTCGCTTTTACGGATCGCCTCCTGCGCCGCGTCCTGTTCGGTAGCGTCCCGCGCCACCGCCACGATGACGTTGTTTTCATCCGACCACGCCGCCGACCACACCAGAGGCACGATGCGCCCAGCCGGGGCCATCCAGCGAACGGGAAACTGCCGGCTGGGGATTCCGGAACGCACCGTGGCGAGCCATTCTTCCGCGCGGGCGCGATCCTCCGGAACGAGAAAATCGATCAGGCGGCGGTGGAACAGTTCCGTCGGCGCGTAGCCCATGCTGAAGGCGGAAGCCGCGCTCACTCTGAGAAACGCCCCGTTCTCGTTTAGCGTGCAGATCACGTCGAGGGATTGATCCAGGACGTGGTCGAGCATCGTGAAGGCGTCGCGCACCTGGCTTTGCGCGCGCCGCCGGAAATCCAGCGTGTGAACCGCGACGGCCGCGAGCCCCAGCAGGCCGGTTCTGGCCTCTTCCGGCAGTCCGCCGCCGTGCGGCCGCACGTCCGCCACCGCGAGCGTCCCCGCGATGAAGCCTTCGCGCGAAATCAGCGGCGCCGCCGCATAGAAGCGGATCCCGGGGCTGCCGGAGACCAGCGGGTTCCCCGTGAAGCGCGGATCGGCCGCTGCGTCCGGGACCACAAAAATGTCTTTGCTCAGGATGGCGTGGGCCGAGAGGGAAACCTCGCGCGGAATATCCACAGTGGAGAAATTCAGGCTCGACTTGATCCACTCCCGTTCGGCGTCGATGAGCGAAAGCAGCGCCACCGGGCAGCCCGTAATTCCGGCCGCCAGCGTAGTCAAGCGGTCGAACGCGTCTTCACCGGCCGTGTCGAGAATCCCCAGATCCCGGACGTGTTTTAGCCGATCCGTTTCATTGTCCGGATGCCGGGAACCAAACATCGTACAACTCCCCCCGATCGGGCCAACGGTAGCCGCTCTCGAAGAGAGTGTACCAAATGCGGGCTAGACGGAGGAATTATCCGTAATCGCCTTCGCGCCGACCGCAGCCAGTTCCACGTCGGCACCTTCGGGAAGGCCGCTCACCGCGACCGCTCCCACGATCGATCCGCCAACCGTCACCGGGACGCCTCCGCCCCAGCCCGTATAGCGCATATCCCCGTAATTGCCGATATCGAACCCGGCGCGCGGGTCGCGGGCCGCCTGGCCGATGTCCGCCGTGGGGCGGCGTTCGCGCGCGGCGGTCCACGCTTTGTTGGCGGCGATCAGGATCGAGGCGAGAGGCGCGCCGTCCAGACGCAGCAGCGCGATCAGTTCGCCTTGCGCGTCGGCCACCGCGATCACCCCCGCTTCGCCCCGCCGCGCCATTTCGCCCCGGATGGCGTCGATGGCGCGCAACGCCTCCGTTGTTCCAAGACTGCGTATGGTAACCATGCTGAAGATATTGTAGTGAGCGCCGAAGTTGCGCGCCGCTCGCGCGCGCGCCGCAGGGCGGGCGATGCCGGACATGCGGTCTGGTGGGCGGTCGCGGGATCGAACCGCGGACCTCCTGCGTGTAAAGCAGGCGCTCTAACCGGCTGAGCTAACCGCCCATGCGGGGCCACCGATGGCGGCGCCTCAGGGCGCCCCGGTTTGGCGATGGAATTTTTTGGCGGGGACGACGGGGCTCGAACCCGCGACCTCCGACGTGACAGGCCGGCGCTCTAACCAACTGAGCTACGTCCCCGAGTAGTGCTACCGCCGGACCTCTTTAATTTAACACGCCGCTTCGCCGCTCTCAAGCCGCGCAGGCTTCCTGGTTTGCCGCCCGGCGCGCGCGCATCAATCGGATCCGCACCGCCGTCTCGGAAACTCCCCGTTCGGCCGCGATCTCGCTCGTCAGGTAACCGTCGAGATAATACAGTTGCAGAATATCCCGGTCCTCGCGCCGGCATCGCTCCAAAATCTGCTCCACGTCTACTTTCGCCAAATTCGGGACCGGCGAAGTGGATAGCCCCGACAATCCTTCGCGCCGCGGCTCCTGGCGCAGCAAGCTACGGTACATGTTCAACGCGATGCTGTTGGCCCATGTGAACACGAGGGAGGCATCCCGCAACTGACTCAACCGTTCCCAACCGCGGGTCCAAGCCGCCTGCGCCGTCTCCTCGGCCGTGTCGTAGGGGAGCCCTCGCGACAACAGAAAGCGGAGGGTCAATTTAAAACCCTGCCGGTAGGCGTCGCTATATTGATCTTTGGTCAATTGAAACCGTCCTCCATCACACAGTCTGCCCTGGACTTCGAATCCTATAGGCTGGCCAATTCCTGACCGGCTCGATAGATAGCACTTGCTTCGCCATCCGCGCCGAGCGTCGTCCAAGGGAAACCCGAACCCGGTTTTTCGACGGAAGATGGCTAATGCTTACAGTCGGTTAGGGGGAGGCGTCGCTTTCCGTAGCCCTGGGATTTGGATCCCGCGGAGCATCCCCCGCGGCAACCCAATTCGGCGGATTTCGCCGATCGCCATGCAAATATTTCGCGAAAGGGGGGGCGGGAGCGGCGTCCGGCCATTGCAGTCGGCGTGAGAACCGGCCGCTCGATAACCTCCAAAAGACTCCGATGCCTGAGGACGGTGAGCGCGGGTGGCTTCGCTCCCGAAGAAAATCGGTACGCGTCCCGTCAATCATACTTCATGTACCGGCAGGTGGCGTATTGGAGTTTCGAGGAGGACTATGCGAGAGAGCCAGTTAGGCGATGAACCGCCTTCCACGATATGGAAAGACCCGCATACCAACCGCACCTGATCATGAAAGTCAGCATTATATGGACCCAATCCGCGGCCGTAGGGAGACTCATGCGGCGTGCTATTGAACCGTCACATGCAGTACGAGCGGCTTAGCGCCCTTCAGATAAAACCACACGACCCCCTCCTGCACCATGGAAATCCAAAGGTCATAAGAGCCTTTCGTAGGGGGAGCCAACACAGGCAGAATGAGCTTATCGGTCTCGCCGGGCGCGATCACGGGCCTGCTTGGGATCGCCCGGTTTCCCTCGATCGGCAACTCTCTTCCTTTCGCATCCACCCACCGGTAGGAGACATCGACCGACGGAACCTTTCTAAGGCAGTACCACGGTTGCGTACCTGTATTTTTTATCGTGATACTGACTGGATAGGTGGCGCCTGCTGCTACCTTGAACTCGCTCGTCGGCGAGACGATCTCTTGCGAATAGGATGTCAGAGCGTCTCCTTCATGGAACTCCGCTCCGCCTGGCCTATCCGAATTCTTGCAACCTGACACTAGACTGATCGAGATTGCTCCGAGAAAGACAATCGAACGCCGTATGGTCTGATTTTCAAGCATGCCTTTAGATATCGTACACGCATGCTTCGAATCTAATCAACCAGTTCACCGAACAGAGTTGGAGGGAAGTGCCATGTGTTCTTCCGCCGATCCGGCTCCCGCACAAACCGCTATTGGCTCTCCTCGATCCAAGCGCAGACCTCCACCGCCAGTGAGCGCCACTCGGGCAGGTCCACGCCCTCGATCTCATAGGCTTTTTTCATCCTATAACCTTCGTCGAGAAAAGCCACTGCAGCTTTTCGAATTCCCAGCGGAGTCAACGGGTCGACGACGTGAACACCCGAGGTTCCAACTTCTTCGAGACTGGGGATGCCGGCCGATGCGATAACGGGCGTTCCAAGCCAAAGACTCTCCAATGGTGGGATGCCAAATCCCTCTGCCTCGCTCACATAAATTGTTGCAACTGAGTTCACGACGACTTCCGCCAACGCCGAATCTGCGGCGCTCGATAATAGTTCAAACTGCCGACTCCTAACCGCGAGCGAAAAGATTCGCTCCATTACCCTTGGAGCTACGTTACTAAGTGCACCGGCGAAAGTAAGATGAACATCTCCTCGTTTCGCCATCAATGGCTCAAACGCATCGAGAATCATTTCATGATTCTTCCTCGGCTCGATCGTTCCAATCACGGTAAACGCCGACCGTCCGTCCCGCCGCGGCGACCAACGTGCCCGCGATCCCAATCCGTCACTTCCCAATCGAAACACTCGGCCGTGTTGTCCCGAAGACCTCAAGAACCTGTCACAAAAGTCATTCCGCGTCGCGGAAGAGATGAATCCGGTCCACTTCGCCATACTTACCTGCCGATAGTAGGCGAAAATCAATTCGTGAGGAAGGTTCGCCGGAAAAAACTGCGGGTGCGTGAGTGGCAGGAGGTCGAAAAGGATGAAATGGAAATTGTCTCGCAATTGGGGAATCGGAAGACTGCGAAAAAATGCCAAGCGCACCGGATCGCAGAACATTTCGGGGACCAGCACTTTAAAGCGCCGGTCCATCGGAAGTAATGCGCTCGAATTCGCCGCCTCCGCACTCATGGCCCGCACCGATGCGGTCAATTCGTCTCGAAGGGTCGCATCGTCCGAATCGAAAAAGCGCCGAATTAGATGGAGCGCTGGATTGGGCAGGACCGCGTAACCGCCCCTCTTCGACAGCACGACCGGGATGAGTTCATGCCCTTGAGGCCAGAATCGACACAATTCACCGGCTACCCTCTGAATCCCGGTCCGCCGTGGGATTGTCATGAATTCAGTCAGGTCGACATATACCGTCATGCGAAACCCAAAATCTCCTCAAGCCGTTGAGCGTAAAAGGAAAAACTATGCCGCTGGCAGTATTCGTTCCGTTCGTCCATAAATTGCTCGCGCCCCCGGCCGGTGGCGGACTCATATACACTGGCTAAGCGTTCTGCTGTCAGTAGTGGCGACAGGTGATCAGGAATCCGCTGTACATATGACGGCGATTCCACCGATTCCGCCAGATTGTTCGTCGCGACCAAGGGCATGGCTGACCCGATGCAATCCGTTAAGGCAGCCGACAATTGACCGTAACCATACGTTCGTAGTTGGATCGCCGCGTCCGACGCCAATAGGAAATCCCGATAGCGCTCGGCCTCCACGAATTGGGAACGGGCATGTACGAAGCCTTCGACTCCATACTCTCTTGCCTGAACGAACAGCCCCGCCTCGGAACCGGCCGCATTCCCGACGAAGTGAAGTTCCGCCGGGATTCGCCATTGCCTAAGAAGCGCAAGCGCCATTATGCATACCGAAGCTCCTTTATTCTGGTGCGGAAATCCGAACGTAGACACTATGAACTGGCCATCCTTAAGTCCCAGACGCGCCCGCGCAGCCCGTCTGGACGGTTCGCTAAGGTCATCAAGCGCAAAATCGATGTTCGGCGGGCTGGTTGCAACCTGCGCTTCCACTCCGTAGCGTTCTCGCAGAACCTCCTGAAACACTCTCGTATGGACGATCAGTGGTGACGCTCGACGGATGACCGGTTCTACGAATAGGCTCGGGAGATCCTTTTCCTGAAGCCACAAATAAACCTCCTCGCGCGTGACGCGCCTGCCAAGCAACCCGCCCGCAAATCGCAGAAAACCCTCTTCGCCGAGCCGATGAAAATAAATATGCGTGAGTCGCGAGTCGTGAAGGATACAAGGCCCTCCGTAGGACTCATAGAGGTCCAGGATAGCCGAGTGATGATCGAGCGAATTGCCGACCACGGATATCACACTATCGTAATTTCTGCCCCACAATGCGAGCGGGCTGATATGTCCGGCGTCCGAAACGCCAGCGGGACATGTGATCGGTCTCGGCGCGTTCGTGAATAAATCGATCTCGAAGCGGCTCCTGGCCGCTTCGAGGGTAAGTTGGGTGAAGCGAGCCACCCCTGACTGTTCCGGCGGATAAGGGCTAAGAAATGAGATTCGCGGCTTGGGCTTCCGTCCAGCGTGGAATCCGGCCATTTCTCCAAAACGATGGTGAAACCGCCGATAGATGAAATCCCAACAGCGTTCCCCCACTTTTTCTTCCGTGAAGGCATAGGCGACTTCAGACTGAGCCCCGCGAAGTGCTTCGCGCAGTCCCGGTTCGAGCAGAATCCGCTCCAAACGATCGGCGAGTTCCGTTGCATCGCCAGAAGCAAAAAGCGCGTCGGATTGCCTTATGAGTTCCCAGTGAGCGGCACACGAGGAAGCGACGACAGGCGATCCACATGCGGCCGCCTCGACCACGGGCAAGGAGAATCCTTCGATATGCGACGGGACAATAGTGGCGATGGCGCCTGCATACAACTCAGCCAAGTCGGTGTCGCTTACGTCGGACACGAAAGCTAGCCATCCCTCTCCACCGTCCGATCCGGCAGACTTGCGAAGCTCTTCACAATATGCCTCCTCTCCTCCCGTCCCTGCGATTTTCAGCCCAACGGGCTCCTTCAACGTCAGATTCAAGCGGGCAACAGCCTTAACTGCCGTGCCGAGGTTCTTTCTTGGGTCATCCCCGCCCACGACGAAGAAATAGGATCCGCTGTCCCGCATGCGTTCCCAGCCAAGCGCCGAAACCCTTTGATCGCGCGGCCCGCTTGCTCGAAATGAATGCCTAATCGCGACGCCCGTCACTTGAATTCGTGACGCGGTGGCTCCCAAAAGTTCCCGCGCCCGCACTCCCGCATATTGGGAGATCGGGAGAAGCACGTCGAATCGCCTTAGCGTCGCCAATCGGGACACGTATCCAATGCGGTCGGCGACGGAGTTCAGATATCCCGGCCAGTCCAAGGGGATGAAGTCGTAGACAACCGCCGCCGTAAGCAACTGAGGTTGTCCAAGGACGCGTAGGAACGCTCGCGGATCGTGAGTCATCGGCGATAGGCCGAGAAACACGCCACCGTGTTTCGGCATCGTCGGGTTCCACGACTCACAAATTTCATCGCACAATTCCCGGGGTCCGTTTGGGAGCGAGGGCATTCCTGGATCCACCAAGCCGATCAGGTGAAATCTGCGTGCATCCCCTAAATATCGGCTTTGCAGCAGTTGCGCCGAGTGGCGACCGATGCCGCGGCTCCTGTACTGATCATCTTGAAGGCATCGAAGGTCTGCGTATACCTTGATCAAATTGGTCATGGTCATGCTAATCGGAAGTATTCGCGAAGGCTGAACGCTGCCCCTAGTCGCGTTTTGCCTCGCTGAGGTAAATCAGCAGGAGTTTCTCCATCTCCTCCCATTGTCGAGCCGTCCCAGTTTCAGTACGCTCAATCGAGGAACCGAGCGATTGGACCTTCGTGAGCAGATCGGTAAGCAGACGTCGCTGCATCTCGCACTGTTGTTGAAGCGCAAAGATAGTGGTCGTCATCTCCGACAATCCCTTCCGCGCGTCGGCCAAGAGAAAATTGCGGAAAGCGACGAAGAAAGGAAGGATCATCGGTGCAAAGATGACCCGGTAAAATGGCCGCCATGCGTAAATAAAAGGCTTTTGGTCCAGGATCACGACATACACCCTATCAAGCGAAGCTTCCTTTCGCGCGACTTGCTCTGGCTGTCGCCGCCTCATCGGCCGCGTCACGTCGCCGAGTGACTTTCCCTATTCTAGACGACGACGGGGCTTCTCTCAATTTCGGCCGCCCGAGCTTCGTTCGGCTCTTGAATGCCGGCTTCGAGATAAACTTGAGTCGGACGCTCTAAAGCTTCCATTCAAACGACACACATGATTTCGTTCGCCCAAAACTTCGAAGACGTGATGCTCGCCCGCATTTTTGCCCCAAGGATGACCGGATTTTATATCGACGTCGGCGCGATGGACCCGGTCGATGGGTCCGTGACCAAGCATTTCTACGATCTCGGTTGGTGCGGCGTGAATGTCGAGCCGGACGGGCGATTCCATGAAAAGCTTTTGTCGGAGCGGACGCGGGACGTCAATCTGAACGTTGCCCTCGGAGAGTCCGACGACTTGCTGCCGTTTTATCAGTTCGAGCTGCAGGGAGTCTCTACATTCAACGCCAAGTTCCGGCAATATTTCACCGACCGCGGCAGTGAATTCCACACTCGGCAACAGGCGGGCACCACGCTGGCCGGCATTTGCGAGCGCCACGTTGCCGGTGAAATCGATTTCCTGAAAATCGACGCTGAGGGGTGGGAAGGCCCGATCATTCGCGGAGCGGATTGGGCTAGGTTTCGCCCCGTCGTTTTGGTAGTGGAAGGGACCGAGCCATATTCCCATATTCCCGCTTGGGAATCCTGGGAGCCATACCTCGTCGAGGCTGGCTATGCCTTCGCCTATTACGACGGACTAAATCGTTTTTACGTCCGCAATGAGAGTTGGGACGCCCTCCGCGACCGTTTCGCATTTCCGCCGAACGTCCTGGACGGCTTCAAGTTGGCTGTGACGGACGACGCGGAACGTGAACGTGATCGCTTGTCTGCCGAAAATCGCAAGCTAGAATCCCTCCTTGAAGCGGCGAATCGGGAGCGCGAGGCGGCGATCGACTCATTAATGCGCGAACACGAAGCTGCCATCCTAGCGCTGAAACGTGAGCGGCAGACGGCGGTCGAGCGACTGGAACAAAAAGGCGAGGCGGCCATCGAATCGCTAAAACGCGAACAGGCGGCCGCCATCGAGTCCGTGTCGAGCCTCCACCGGGCTTCGATCTCGGATCTGGAAGCCGCCAAATCATGTCTCGGCACTACGAAAGCGAAGCTCGAGCGTACGCTTTTGGAATTAAGCGAACTCACCGCCCGTGCCGCGAAAGAGCGGCGTGAGCATGAGATGACTGCCGCGACCCTACGGAAGTCCGACGCCCAGGCCAAGAGTTTGGCGGAGCGACTAGATTCGGCCGCCGCGGAGATTGCTCGGATGACCCGCGCCGAATTGGAATCCAGAATCGGAACAGGGAGAATCGCCCAGGAGAGGGCCCTCGCAAATCAGCTCGCCGAACGGCTTCTCCACGAACTGCGATCTGAACGGGAGCATCGCGAGCGAGCCGAGCGCGAATGTGAAAGTCTACGAAATCGACTCGACGAGACGTGGGCCGCCAAGGAAAAGGAGCGGATGCACTGGATACACTCGGCGGAGAGAATGCGGTAACCACTGCCGACCTTGAACGCTGCGCTGAATCCATGCAAAGCCAGATTGGAGTTAGAGCGATCCTTGAAACTCACCACTCATAAGGAAATAGCTCAGGAAGCTCTCCTGGCTCAATCCTGCGTTCAAAAGACTGAGCCAATACTGGAACCCGCCAGGGTCTGGATCTCTAAAAAGAATCGACATATAGGCTGTGTCCACGAGGATTCGATTATACTCGAGCCCAATATAGAGCGGATTGTTTAACACATATTGAATCAATTGCGCACGCGTTAAACCCGCGTTCAGTTGACTGACCAACGCGGACAACTGAGGCGCGCTGGGTGCGGTTCCGAATAGATTCAAAAAGAGCGCCGTTACGAACTGCGAATCGGATAAGCTTCCATATATAAACTGGTATTGCGGCGAGGTCATATTCGCCTGGATTAGCGTCAATTGGGAGCAAAGGGGGACCGTGTTGTAGGGTGCTGGCCCAGCTAAACAACTCGGACTCGCCCATGCACCAGAACGAAACTGCGCCAGCGCGGACGTGAACTCCGTGAACGTGACATCGGTGCCTACTACGCCAAGATAGGCGGTTGCGATCGCCTCGTCGTAAAGACTGAACTCGGTGCTGTTCATGAAATCCCACGCGACGACGGCTTCACCCGCCGGGCCCGGCGGACCGGCATCCAATCCAGCGCTCCAGAACGCGAAACCCACAGGATCGGGCGGGCCATCAAAAAACCCTAGATACATTTTGTCCAGGAATGGCGTGTGATCCCCAGGGCCGCTCGTGTTAACCAAGAACGCGGCAATCCCTCCCAGCGCCTGGCCTGGAATCCCTCCAATCGCCGGAAAGTCGAGGGATGATGTCTGCCCCGCGAGGTATAAGTTCCCCAGATGGTCCAGCGCCATCCCGTTCGCCGAATCCACGAACGAGCCTCCAATCCATGTCCCAAACGTCTCCAACGTCCCAGCTCCGTTGATCTTCACCACAAATCCATCGTAGTCCCCCGCGATTGCCGCCTGCACCGGATTCACCACCGGAAAATCCCATGACGACGTCATTCCCGCCACGTACGCGTTGCCGCCGCCATCCACCGCAACGGCGTTTCCGTAGTCGAAACTGCTGCCCCCAATGTATGTACTGTAAATCAGGAATCCACCCGTAACGTCGAACTTCGTCAGAAACGCGTCCGTTCCATACGAATGTCCCGCGAACAGCGGGTTCAACGTCGGAAAATTCGTCGAACTCGTCGTTCCGGCCACGTACGCAAAGCCCTGGGCGTCCACGGCAATGGCCGCACCCCCCTCGGGCGCCGTCGGCATCCCGCCGCTTCCGCCAAGGTACGTGCTATACAGCAGCACCGAACCCGACGCGCCGATCTTCGTCACAAAGGCGTCCTGCCCTCCGCCGCTGTGGGCCTGGAACGGAAGCGCGGTTGGAAAATTCGTCGAGTACGTCGATCCCGTAAGGTAGGTATTCCCCGAACCGTCCACAGCCACCGCGGCCCCGTGATCGTCCCAGTTCCCGCCCAGGTACGAACTGGAAAGGAGGTTCCCACCCGCTCCAAATTCCGCGAAAAAAGCGTCCTGCCGCCCGCCGCTCGCATATTGCGCCGCCGCTTGCGTGGGAAAATTCGTCGAAAGCGTATCTCCCACGACGTGAATCGCTCCGAATCCGTCTACAGCAACCCCGTAGCCAACGTCGGATCCGTTTCCACCCAAGAAGGTACTAAACACCAGCGCATTCCCGGCGGCGTTCAACTTGGCCACGAAGGCGTCCTGTCCGCCTCCGGAAGCCGCCTGCGCCGCCAAATACGTCGGAAAATTCTGCGATTGCGTCCAGCCCGTAATCACAGCCTCTCCGCTCGAATCGACGGCCAAGCCGAACGCGCGATCGTCGCCGCTGCCGCCAAGAAACGTCCCGTAAATCAGAGCGTTCCCCTGCGGGTTCAGCTTAAACACGAAAGCGTCGTTGCCGCCTCCCGAAGCCGGCTGTTCCGCACCGACCGTGGGAAAATTCACCGAATCCGTCCAACCCGCCACATATAAATTCCCCTGTGGGTCCGAGACCACCGCGCGCGCCTCGCTATCCACGTTGCCGTTTACCACAAAGCTATAGGTGATCGCCGGATCGATCACCAACGGCAGCGCGCTTTTGTACGCTCCGATTTGAAATCCAACCGTTCCGTCCGCCTCGACCCGGAACTTCCCTTCCACGGGCACGCGCCGCCCGTTCTCCATCTGGAAGATGACGGGGCTTCCCTCCCGCAATTCCGCCCCTTGGCCTTGAATGCGCAGGTCTCCACGCTCGGCGAGCGAAACTTTCGCTCCCTCATAGCGCAACCGAATGGACCCTGGATTTGCTCCAGGGCCGGCCTGGAACTCCGACTTCAACGACTCCCTCCCCGAGTGGAAGACGACATCGATCCCAGGGTAGATCCGCGGGTATCGAACGGTCGTATATGCCGCTGCCTGCGAAACTGCGTTCGCCCTGAAGAAATTGAACTTGTTCGACAAGCCATCCTCCCCTTCGGGGCTGACAAGCTCATGTCCACCGACGAAAGCCAATCGAATCGGCGAGTGGCCGGCAAGGAATACGACATTCCCTGCCGACAATTGCATTTTGACGGGAGCGTTCCACGATGTGAATCGGCCCACTTCGCCGGGCGCTTCGAAAAACACCGAAGGTAAACTCACGCCGCGAGATTGTGCCGCCACGGCCGGTCCCGCCTCGACGGAACTCAGCAATGCGATCGCCAGCAGGCACGCCGCGCCGATTCGTCCAACGATAGCTCCGAAACCTCCAGGCACGGGCCCTCCGCAATAGGAGTGAATGCGCCGCGCCGCGAGTCTCATCGAGAATTCAGGCCCCATTCTATCTCTCTAACCCGCGCTATCATCGGGACTTGTTCCGCATCCACCCCCTCTGGGCGAAGCTCCGCGCCCTAAAAAAATCGTCTTATTCCTCCCCTCTCTCCCTCTGCCTCCTCTCCCAGGAATATCCCCCCGGCTTAGTCGGCGGCATCGGCCGCATGACCGCCGAAATCGCCCGCGGTCTCGCCCAACACGGGCACCGCGTCCACGTCGTCACCCGCTCCCTCCACGGCGCTCCGCGCTCCATCCGCCACGAGGATGGCGTCACGGTCCACCGCGTCCCCCCCGCCGCGCCCGGCGCCCTTCCCCCATCCGGCATCGCCATGCCCGCCGATCTCTGGCTCCACTCCCTCGCCGCCGCCCAGGAAGTCGAATGGATCGCCCCGCGCCATCGCGTCGATCTCGTCGACGCCACCATCTGGGACGACGAAGTCCTCGCCACCATCCTCGACGGCCGCTGGACTTGCGTCACCAGCCTCGAAACCCG
>VFSW01001685.1_pt1 | contig 33676 bp, 31 predicted proteins | sample 5358111 | NCBI WGS metagenome assembly VFSW01 (sample SAMN11554181, study PRJNA540505) | mine drainage metagenome | isolation source: sediment from site ElyBrook_90M | place: USA: Ely Copper Mine, Vershire, VT | collected 2017
GCGTAGGTCGGGCGTCCTCGCCCGACTTCCCCGATGCCCGCAAATCGCTGATGATTCTTCCGTTCCAGGACCTCTCGCCAACCGGCGATAACGGCTGGTTCGCCGATGGCATCGTCTCGGAACTTATTTCCGCGCTCTCGAATGTGAAGGCGCTACGGATTTCCGATGCACAGGCCACCAAGGATTACAAACGTTCTCAGGGAACGCTTCCCAACTATGCGCGGGAGATGAACATTCGATATTTTGTCGAAGGCGATGTCCGAAAATTTGGCGACTCGATCAAAATTACTTCCCGCCTCCTCGACATCGAAACCGGCGACCACCTCTGGCAGGATTCGATGAAAGGCGTGATGAACGACATCTTCGAAATCCAGGAAGCGGTGGCGCTGAAAGTAGTCGAAGGGCTGAAAGTGCATCTCGCATCGGATGAAAAGAAGAAGCTCGCCGAGCGCGGCACGGAGAATGCCGAGGCGTATGAACTGTATATGAAGGCGAACGAGTATTTTCAGCGCCAGACGAAGGAGGGCCTCCAGCTTGCCATTCAACTTTTTACCGAAGCGTTCAAGCTCGATACACGCTATGCGCAGGCGTATTATTCCAATGCGACCGCGCTCGCATCGCTCTACCGCGCGTATGACCGGACACCTGCTCTCTTAGATGAAGCGGAAACGCTCTGCAAGGAAGCGCTCCGTATCAAGCCCAATCTTTTCGCGGCCTATAATCCTCTCTCGCAGATCTATATGCACCGGGGCCAGCTTGCCGAAGCGGAGGAAGCTGCAAGAGAATACATCCGGAAAGACCCGCAGAATTTCAACAGTCATGGCACGCTCGGATTTTTCTATGGCGAGACCGAACAGCCCGCCAAAGCGATCGCTTCGGAAGAGGAAGCGGTCCGTCTGAAGCCGGATAATCTCGTCAGCTTGTTTAATCTTGTGGTGAGCTGCGACATTGTCGGAGAACGAGAGAAATGCGGACACTGGGCGACGGTCGCGCTTCCGCACTTCGAGCGTCATCTCAAGCTCCATCCCGATGATGAAGGCATGCGTGTGTGGCATGCGCTCCTGCTCCACTTTAGCGGCAGAACCGACGATGCTCGTGCGGCGACGATGAAGCTTACGAACCTGAAGGATGGCAATTCACTCTACAACACGGCCTGCCTCTTTGGCCAGCTCGGCGACAAGCCGGAAGCGCTCCGTTCCTTCCGCAAAGCGATCGAGGCGGGATTTAGAGATATTCGCCTTCTGAAGGAATTTCTGACCGAGGAGAAAGAGGGCATTCTCGCGCTTCAAGGCACACCGGAGTGGGAGGCGGCGCAGGAGATGGTGGAGAAAATAGAAGCGGAGGCAGAAGCAGCAAAGGAGGCGAAAGAGAATGGCTGATATCTTCATCTCCTATTCCCGACAAGACTCCGAGCAGGCTAACCAGCTGTCGGAGCTGCTCACCTCCGCCGGACTTTCCGTCTGGATCGACCGCTCCGGCATCGAAGCCGCGACAAGCTGGTCGGGAGAGATCACGAAAGCGATCACCGAATGCAAAGTGTTCGTCGTCATGCTAAGTCCGGCATCTGTTGCCTCGATGAATGTGCGCAAGGAAGTCTCGCTTGCTGGGGAGCGGCAGAAGAAGATTTTGCCGCTTGACTTGGAGGCCGTAGGCCTGCCGGACGATCTCGCGTATCACCTCGCCGGCATCCAGCGTGCCCCGATGACAAACATCGACGCGGTCATTCGGGCAATGAGCAAGCTGGGGCTGGAAGCAACGCAAGCGCCGACAATCAAGCTCGTCAAAGAGACTGATGCGCGAAAGAGCCTGATGATTCTCCCCTTCGAAGATCTTTCACCAACTGCCGACAATGGGTGGTTTGCCGATGGACTCGCTGCCGAACTGATATCTGCGCTCTCGAATGTGAAGTCATTACGTGTTTCAGACCAACAGGCCACCAAAGATTATAAACGCTACCAAGGAACATTGCCGAAATATGCAATGGAAATGTCTATTAGATATTTCATTCAAGGTTCAGTAAGAAAATTCGGCGACCAGATAAAAATTACTTCTTCACTACTCGACATCGAAACCGGCGATCATCTCTGGCAGGACTCGATGAAAGGCACCATGAACGACATCTTCGAGATTCAGGAAGCGGTTGCGCTGAAAGTTGTCGAAGGACTGAAAGTGCATCTCGCTTCCGATGAAAAGAAAAAGCTCGCCGAGCGCGGAACGGAAAATGCCGAAGCGTATGAATTAAATCTCAAAGCGAACGAGTATTTTCACCGCCAGTCTAAAGAGGGCATCCAGCTTGCGGCGCAGCTATATTCCGAAGCGACCCGTCTCGATCCTGCGTATGCAAATGCCTATGCAGCCAAAGCGAATGCTCTTGCAAGTCTTTACCGCGGTTACACCCGCGATCCCGCGCTGCTCGAAGAGGGGCTAACGCTCATCAATGAGGCGCGCCGGTTGAAGCCCGATCTGTGGGCGGCCAATAGCCCGCTTTCCATCATTCTCCAACTGCAGGGCAAGGATGCCGAAGCGGAGGCTGCCGCACGAGAATATATCCGGAACGCTCCGGAGGATGCTGGCAGCCATTTCGCGCTCGGATTTTTTTATCAGAATACCGGTCAGGATGCCAAAGCGATCGCACCGTTTGAAGAGTCGCTGAAACGGAAGCCGGAAGACTTGCCTACCTTATTCAATCTTGTTCTTGCCTGCAACGGCGCTAAGGAAGGTGCGAATGATCCGTCATTCGCCGAGAAGCAGAAGCATTGGGCAGAAATTGCCATTCCCCTTTATGAAAAGCGTCTGAAGCTCTTTCCGGACGAGGAATGGAATCGAGTAAGTCATGCCGTGCTCCTTCATTTCTCCGGCCGCGATGACCAAGCGCGAGCTGCCGCCCGGAAGCTGGAAGATCTTCGGGGTGGAGGAGCACTCTTCAATACCGCCTGCCTGCAATGCATGCTGAAAGACTATTCCGCCGGCATCATCACGTTTCGCAAAGCGATCCAGGGAGGATTTCGATATATACGACTTATCAAATCATTTCTGGACGAGGCGGACGATGGCATCGGCACGCTCAAAGGCACGCCGGAGTGGGAAGCGGTGCGGGAGATGGTTGAGGCGCTCGAGGGGAATGTCTGAGCTGGGATTCTTCGGACGCTTGGGATTAATGGGATGGGTTTAGCCGCAAAGCGGCGCTTTCCATCTGCAAATGGGTGCCCGTAATATTAAATCTTCAAATAATTATACTCTAGCTGTAACAATTGTATAGTTTAGGAGTTATATTGTGGGTGTGGTAACGGGCACCCATTCGAGAGGCTCAGAGCAGGCCCTATGGGGCAATTGCGAAATATGAAGTATAAAAAAGGTCAAAAATTTTCAAAAGCAGATTTTCTTTCCATAGGAATGCCCAAAATGAAAATTAAACGTATCTCGCCGAGGAAGAAAACTATAAAGAATTCTTACGGTTTATGAAAAACAAATGCGTTTGCGCATTCTCTTACTAAATGACAATTGAAATAACAAAATGCACTCATTCGACAAGCTCCGGGAAGGCCCCATTGGGCAATTGTGAAGGTGAAAAAGCGAAAAATTTCGGAACGGAGATTTTCTTTCCAGAGGAATACCAAAGATGAAAATTAAACGTATCCCGGCCAAATTCATAATTGGCGACTGGAGCACATAGACACTTAAGAATTAAGGATGTAAGAGCTGCGTTGATAATTTATAGATGCTTCGTTTACGGCTGATTTTATGGTACTCGCTGCTCGTCGTTTTGACGATCGGGGCGATCGGGCTATTTCAATATTATAAAATCCGGCAGTCGCTGTTTCAGGCGCTGGACGCATCGCTTATTGACGACGCGAAGATCACGCTGACGCTGATTTCCACGTTGCCGCCGGCTACGAATCCGCGCGCGATCGTGATGCACGGGGAAGCGCGTGAGGCGAATTCGCTGCGAGATTTGATCGACATGGCGCTTCGGCAGGTACCGGATACACTGAAAGGTCCCGCGCTGGCCGACCGGGTCGTCAATGAAATTATCGATCAGGTGATCACCGAGCTTTCGTTCGTCGATTCGACGGGGAAGACGGTCGATCCGCTGGATGCGATCGTGGAGCGGTCGGTTTCGAGCCGCCGTAACAATCTGGTCGAGATTTATGCGATGACGCACGACAGTTCCGGGCTGGTGCATGAAGAAGGGTTCTTTCGCACTCCAAATCTTGGCCCTGACACGATCATGCGGCTTGTCCGCTCGGTACACACCCACGCGGAAACGGATACGACCTCCGCCTATAAGACGGTTCGGATTAAGAAAGAGAACGTGCGGGTGGCGCGAGCGCATAACGCACGGTTCGATGTCTATGTCGGATACCCCGTGACCGACATCGAGCAGAGCTTGCGGAAAGTGCGGTCCTCGTTTTATATAGGGATTCCGCTGGCGCTTGCGATTTCTATTTTCGGCGGGCTGTGGCTTGCCCGAAAGGCGCTGCGGCCCATGGAACAAATTGCGGACACGGCCAGGGAGATCAGCGCGAAAAATCTTTCGCAACGCATCGATATGCCGGGGAAGACGGATCGGGAACTCGTGCTGCTGATCGAAACGCTGAACTCGATGTTCACCCGGCTCGAAAGTTCGTTCCAGCAGGTGAACCAATTCACTTCCGACGCCTCGCACGAACTGAAAACTCCACTCGCGATCATGAAGGGGGAGATCGAGCAGACCGAACGGCATTTGGAGGCCGCACAATTGCTCGAACCCGATGAGGCTCGGCAGGTGCTCGCGAGCCTGATGGAAGAAGTCGAGCGGATGCAGCGTATTGTCGAGGGGCTTCTCATGCTTTCACGGGCAGACGACCGGCGGCTTCCGCTCGCGCGCGAAACAATTAATATTTATGACTATCTCGATTCGCTGCGCGAGGACGCGGCCATCCTCGCTGAAGAGCGCGGCCTGACGCTCGATGGGCTGCTGGATGAGCAAGCGCGATGGAAAAAAATATCCGCCGACCCGACGCGGCTGTATCAAGTGGTGATGAACTTAGTCGATAACGCGCTGAAATATACTCCGGAGGGTGGTAAGGTTAAGTTGTTCCTTCATAGCTCCGACCACGAAGTCCGCTTTGGCGTGGCGGATACGGGCATGGGAATTTCGAAGGAAGATCTGCCGAAAATTTTTCGCCGGTTTTATCGGACAGATGAGGCACGCACCGGGCCATACGGCGATGGCGAGCGATCGCTGGGACTGGGACTTGCGATCGTCAAGTCCATCGTCGAAGCTCACGGTGGAACGATCGGGGTCGAGAGTGAGCTCGGCAAAGGTACGCGGTTTACGATCACGATGCCTGCTGTGGATGGTTCAGAAAGGGTTAATTCGGTTTAAGAATGGCAAAAAGAGGAATTCTTGAAACTTCCGGCAAGTTAGTCGAAGCGAATCACGCTTCTGAAACCAGCATGTCCGACCATGCGCACTACGCTGATGGCGATTGTACTTCGATGGTTTCGCAACCTACCATCGTGGGCGACGACTTTCGCAATCAGAATTATCAATCACGTATTTTGAGTGCATGACTATTTTTACAAAACTTCCGTGTTAAACTCGGTCTCCGCGGGCCATTTCAAATCCCGCGCTTTTGAAGCAGCTTTTACCTTCGCGTTTGGCGGTGCGATCTTCCTCGCAACGCCTCATTTAACGAGCGATGCGGCCTCGGCCCAATCGCTGCCGCACAACCGCGTGGCGAGCGGCCCTGCTGCCGGGATGGTGACGTTGGCGCCCGACCAACATCGGACGCCCTACCATCCCGTGGTGCGGCCGCTTCCGGCGCCAGCCCCGGTTCCCGCAGCGAACTCGCTTTCGATGCAGCGCCGGGCTGATCCGTATCACATCGATCCGAGCCAGCGGAAGGAGATCGTCCAGCGCCAGGCGAATGAAATGAAACGGGAGCACTGCCTTAGGAAGCTCGAAGCCCGACGCCGGGCATTACTCGAAGAGCACGCCGAGCGAAACAATCGCCAGAAATAGCCGTCTATTATTTAAACAGGTGGGTAGTTTTCCGAAATCTAAAATAATTTTGGAAATCCCCGGAACTACGGGTTCGGGCCCGGAGTTATCAAAATTGTCAGAATTATCAAAGCTTTAAGAAAAAGCTTTTAAAAAAACAAAGTGTGAGACTTATAGGTGTAGGCGGGTTCCATTTAGGCCGTTTGTATCTAAAGTCAAGGTGAGAGAAAAGACACTGTTGGCCTCATCGGAGCAATCCGGTGAGGCTGCAGTGTTTTTATACGGTAATGAGTGGGCGAATAAGAGGGTCGTCTGCTAACCTAAGTCAGGCATTATAGAGAACTCGCATCGAAGGGTGCCCTCGGCGAGTGGACAAATTCCGCCGATGGAAATGGATGTTGCGGCCCGAAAGAAGTTGGAATTCCTGCTGCATCCGCTTCCGCTCGGTGAAGGACCATTCCGCAGAAGGCTCGAACTTCACTCGCAGCCCGGGATCCCCTGCCGGAGAGTGCTCCTTGCGATTGTGCTCGATCGCCAATTCCTCGACGCGCCAGCGGCGGCAAAACTCATCTATGTGCTCGTTGGAAAGTTCGATCTCGGATTGCATGTTGCAAAAAAGGTAAAACGAATGCGGAAAAAATTCTGGAGTGTAGGCTGGAATCGAAAGCCATTAGTCGTGGATTCGAAGGCGAGAAGAGCCTAAGCAACTTCCATTCCGAGACATTAAGGGAATTTTACGTCAGGTTTCGAAAGCGCGCGCTGCGATCGATTGTCCCGCACTCGATGGGCACTCTGGCGCATCGTATGTGCAAGCTGTCCCCCTGATCGCCGTCATTCAAAGTATCCCGGCAAATGCCAATATCATCATTCCGGCCGCCGATAAAATCAGGAATCGAAGGGCTTTCCGCGCCATATCTTATTGAGACACCACCCAAGTTGGCCCGAACGAATGCGGCTCGGAGAGATGAAATCGTTGCCTGAGAGAGAAGTAAGAAAGAGCCTTACAAGCTCATGGCCATTTTCCATTCACAAGGAAATATCCATAATTTTTCGTTGAGTTCCATTCATTAACTTACCGCCAACTTTTAGCCATTTTAGACAACAATGAATTGTTTATTCATAATTCTCCATTCTCGGTTGCCGATGGACAAGTGGTGCCTATCAAAGTCCCGTACTAATATACGCACCACAAAAGTAAAAGTCAAGTGGCTCCGAAAGATTTTTGAAAATAATTTGCAAATGAAGAACTAGCGGAGAAGCGACAGCCCCACAGACAGCCGCGTAGTCGTCCCATCCGCTGCAACGGATTGGATTTCGGCGCGATAGGAACCATTGGGAAGTTTCGAGCCATCGAAGGCTTGCGTATGCTCCCCGGCGGTTTCATGCTTGCTTGCAAGGGAGGAATCGAGAAGCCGCACCTGCACGGAATAAGAAGCCAACAATCAATGGAAAACAATAATCGACCTGCTAAAAGAATATCCACCTACCGTGTAACGGATGAGGTAGGGACCTGGGGGGAGTCCGGATACGTTCGCATCGAACTCGGAAAACGATCCGTTGTTTCCACGATTCGCTAGGCCGGAAATATCCAGTACTTCCCGGCCCAGGATGTCATAAAAACCGGCGGAAATGGAACGTCCGGGTAGCGTTGCCATCCCAAGCATTTTTAAGTGGACGATGTCAGATGCGGGTGAAGGGAAATAACTCACAAACAGATTCTTCCGGGGATCGGAACTCCAATCCTCGATCACGGAGGATGGCTCAGTGATAGTTCGATAAACGAAAGTCGTATCATTATGATAACCCATAAGATAGCCGTGGCTGGAATCGGGGAAAACGATGGACCAGAGTCCAAGCGTATCGGGAAAGGTCATGGCAGCCCACGTGCGGCCATCATTGGAGGTGTAAAAAAGCGAGTCTGCCGGGGTAAGATTGCCCGACTGCCGCCCTTCATTTACCAGACACCATAGGACGCCGAAAGCAGGCGAGACCATTTGGGAGATTCGATTGCCAAAAATGGAGGAATCAGCACGCCAGGAGTTACCTGCATCGGAACTTTCGAAATAGGATGCGGAATAGCGGCCAGAGGTGAAAAGTCCCCCGGTCACATAGATGTGGCTGGGGTCCGCGGAGCGAGCAATTTGGCCGTAAAAGGCGGGTTGCGGTGGATTGAAAACAGTATCCCAGGAGAGCCCTCCGTCACGGGTGCGCAGTAACTTCGCATAATTCAAGGCAAGCAGCCAAGTCGAGGAGTCAAGAAAAAAAACATCGGCAACGGCGGAATGGATGTTGGGAAAGGTACTCCGTTGCTCAAAAGTTGTGGCGGAATCGTATGTTTCGAGAACGTCGAGACTGGGATTTGGATAGCCCGCCACCGTAATACCAAAAGCCGGGCTGAACATTTTCGAGGCCATGGCAGAGATATCCGGCAATGGCAAGAACGAAAAATCCCACGAAGCACCCGAATCATGGGAAACCCACGAAGCTCCGCCATCGACATCGTAAAAATCCTTCTTATTAAGCACATCGAGGCCGCGCGCCACACCGACAAAGCCGTTCGCCATTGTCACGGAATTGGTTTCACCACGTTTCGACCACGTACTTCCGCCATCCACCGTTCTATAGCAAAGTGTTGAACGAGATGAGTCGAGTAGCAGGATGCCATACGAAGAATCGTAGAAAGCAAGGGTATTCGGATGTACCCCAGATTCAGCAAAAACGAGTGACCAATGCCCGGGCATGGATTGTGCCGGGGCACTGAAAATAGCGGCAACGAATATTGCCAGCCCAAAAATTAGAGAGAGCATGCTCCACTATAAACTAATTATTGAATGATTGCGTGCATCCAACTGGGGAGCCTCCGGAGTATATCGTTAGCTGGAAAGTATTACCGGTCGAGGAGCAACAAAGCTTAAAGACCATACTGCCGTTAGCTCCCATTGGCAAGGCCGTCCAGGGAAACATTTTTCCAATTCCCTGATCGCATCCCGCATGATCCGTCGCCCAGCTTTGATGCGTTGGTGTATTCGTTGCACCGCACAATGAGTAGCAAACTCCACTCGGAGGAGTGATAACGATGCTGTCCACGTAATTGCACATATTCGGTCCACAGTTAATAACGTAATTCGTCGGGATTGAACATGTCTGAATAGGGTCTTCACCACATGGCCCCAAGGGGCAAGCACACCCGCCCCAATCAGTAATTGTACTTATTGTAAAATCGCACGGATTACATTGAGCCCGCGCAATATCGGTCGTGGTTAATGTGGCGCTGCAATATAGCATCCCCACCGTGGCAAACATCGCTAATTTAGATAAATGTTTCGGTTTCATGGTCGTTTAAAGTTTATGTAAATCGAATTCCGCCCATGCGGCCCGAGGCTTTGAGCGTATTGCGCACTTGGTAGGCCACGGCAGGCAGTGTTTTTAGATGCAAATTTCTGAGTCTCGCGCCCTAACGGCGCTGGCCTTTTTTCAACTTGTCGAAAGGGTTCAGCGAAAGACGCTTTTCCGAATCTCATCATTGCCCTCATACTGTATTAGTCAGGAGAGCGGCAAATAGTCAACGGGAATCCGAAATTATTTTAAATTTTCTTTGAGGAACGTGTGCATGTGCTTGAGGCGCATTGCGAGCGTGGTCCGTTTAACGCCCATGATCTTCGCAATTTCGTTAGCGTGAAGCCCGGAGATAGCTAAGCGGAGCAATTCGGCATCCTCGGCATCGAGTAATCGGAGGGCGGCCTGTTCCATGTCAACAAGCTCGAACGCTTCGAACTCGGTATCATCCATGATCGCTTCTACCGTGATACCTTCCGCTTCGATGTTCTGAAATTTTTTCGCGTCGCGCAGAACATTTCGAAGAAGGTTCCTGCACTTCTTTCGCAGCCAGTTTCGGCCGTGCAGCCGGTTGGCGAGGCTCGGCGGCTTCTCGATAAGGCATTGGCCGGCGCAAACGATTGCGTCCTCGATGTCCTCGTCACGAGGCCGTGGACGTATTCGTTTTAGCTCGGTTCGAAGCCATCGGGTCTCGGCGTCCCAATTTTTAAGAATATCGCCAATAATGTCATCTGGCGAAATTATCGCCAAGGCTGCGGGGGGGGGAGGGATTCATTTTTTCCACCTCAAGTTCCCTTCTATTCTGTTTTTAAGAGCGCGGGCGGCCCTGGACCGAGCGAGGCAACAACAAGAGCCTCAAGGGCGAGAATGACCGCGGGCGAAGTATGAGCTAACTTGCAAAGATACTACATTTTAGGACGCGGCGCTTAAAAAAAAGACGGGGGCCGTCATTGTCCGGGCACTCATTGCTTCGATATCGTAAATTCGACACGCCTGTTTTGCTGGCGGCCGGCATCGGTATCATTCGAGGCAACGGGCTTGGTATCGCCATAGCCTTTTACTCGCAAACGTTTAACATTGATTCCCTTGCTGACGAGGTAGTTTGCCACAGCCTGCGCCCGCGCCTGCGAAAGCTCGTTGTTCACCGCCGCCGTTCCCACATTGTCCGTGTGTCCGCCAATCGCAATTTCCATGCTTGGATTATCGTTGAGTAGTTTTACGACGCGATCGAGTTCCGCAAATGATTCGGGGCGAAGCTCCGCCTTTGCCGTTTCGAAGAAAATATTATTCAGCCGGACGACTTCTCCCTTTTCGATGGGGACAAGCGTAAGGTCACGCTCGATTTCCTGGTATTCCGTTACTTTTGTCAGATCCAGATTCTCACTGACGGGTACATATCCTGGCGCCTCGGCGCGGTAACCATAGGTTTCGCCGGCGGGAAGTGTAATTTTATAGGCGCCCGTACCGGGGCTGGTGCGCGCGCTGCCGATGTCCTTGCCCGTCTCCAGATTTTCGTATTTAATAATCGCGGTTACTGGCGTACCCGTTTTTGCGTCCACCACGCGGCCGCTTACGAGCAGCACGGGCCGTGGGCGCAAGGCCTCCGGAAGCTTCACTCGAAAAATATCGCCCATGCCGATCGAATTTTCGGTCGAAACGAAATAGGCAAATTCTCCGGAGGCAGGGACGGTATAATACGCATCCCATCCAGGCGTATTGAGTTGCGGGCCAAGATTTTCCGGCTCGCTCCAATGCTGCCACGTCGAGTCGAGCCGGCGCGTGATATACATATCCATCGAGCCGTACCCGGCAAATCCTTCGGATGCGAAATAAAGTGTTTCGCCATCGGAGGCGAGGAACGGTGTGGCCTCGTCCGCTGCGGAATTCACATCCGGCCCTAAATTCTTCGGTGCCGACCACGTCCCATCCGGTTGTAAAAAACTGACATAGAGATCTTTTCCGCCATGGGAATCCGCGCGATCCAGGCTGAGGATGATCGTTCGGCCATCATTCGAAAGACAAAATTCCACGAAGAGCGCTTTCGTATAATAATCTTTCATCACTACTTCATCCGGCACGCTCCATCCGCCAGCGATCCGGTGCGTGAGCCATAGTCCGAAATGCGCAGGATCTCCGGATTTTGGCGCGTAAGTCCCGCCAAGCAACAGCGTATTGCCATCCGGTGTTACGCTGGCAACGAACGATCCGTATCCATTATTGAGCATCGGACCAATGTTTTTCAATGGCTGCCAGTCGCCATCCGAGTCCTGCACAGAATACCAGATATTGTCGTTGTTATTTTCGTCCTGGGGCACTCCGGGACGGCGGAAATTCTGCGGATGATTTTTGCGATCGACGTAGAGCGTCTTGCCATCGGGAGAAATCACGGGCAGCACCTCATCGTAAACGGAATTGATGTTCGGCCCCAAATTCTCGCGCGGACCAACGTTTACGTTTGGCGCAACGTTGATTTCTGCCTGAATGGGTGTTGTAAGATCCGAAATTCCGATGGCATCGATCTCGTTCGGGCCTTGCACGAGTCCCGGTTGTAGAACAATCTCCACGGCGGATACTGCATACATGGTACGGGGCATGAAACGCCAGGTAAACACTTTCGCCTCGATGCCATCGAAGTGTGGCTGATACACGGCCGAGTCCCGCTTGCGGTCGTTGTCATCGAAAAGAATGATTTTTTCGATCGCGCCCGGATAATAATTTTCCGCAATCGCGACCTGCTGGATCTTCATGGGATTCGTATATCCGACCTTGATCCATTCCTCCTGCGTGCCTTGATCGGGATCGCTCGCCGGAAGCCATGCGCAGGGACTGTCTCCTGTCGCGGGGCATTTGTTTGGCTTGCCCAAAACCTGCTCGGCACTATATTGAGGCGACCCGTAGGGGGCCTTCTGAGAGGAGTAGCCGAGCACTTCGCTCGCCCATTCGACATGCTGCGCGCGAATGGGTGAGGCAAAAAAGAAAAATGCGCCGGCGAAAAAAAGGAGAGTCTTCACGGAGCGAGCCTTAGATACGGAATGAACGAGAGTGCGAATCATCAGGCGAGGTCTTTGAAATCAGCGTCTTGTGCGTGCGTGCGGTCGATCTTTGGAGTAGGTGGCGCCGCGTTGCGGAAGCGCTTCCCCATCTCTTCGTCGCGCCGCTCCCGTTCGCGTTCTTCGTAGCCGCGCGAGATCGGCGCCGCGATTCTCCGTAACGCAGAATAGAGAATAAATGCCACGAATATGAGTTCGATAAGCCACGCCATGCTCCCCGAACACCTCGCGGGCGAAAAACGTCAAATGGAAATTTATGAAGAAAAACTCGGCGTCGGCGGCGGGATGGAAAGATATTCCACGGGTGGGTGCGGCTCCCGGTCAATGGCTTTGATCAACCGATCAACCTGTTCCGGTCTTGTGAAAAAATCTACATCCTGCGCATTCACAACAATCAGACGCGTTTCACGGTAATGGAAAAAATAATTATTATATGCCTCCACCACTTCCGATAAATAGTCGGTGGAAAGCCGTTGCTCGAACGGCCTTCCACGCCGCCGCACGCCTTCGAGGAGCTCCGGCACCCCGGCCTGCAAGTAAATAACAACATCGGGATCGGGCACGGTCCTACCCAACGCCTGCTCGACTTCATCGTAAAGCGCAAGCTCTTCTTCCGATAAATTGATCGAGGCGAAAATGCGGTCCTTTGCAAAAAGATAATCGCTCACGACACTCTCGTAAAAAAGATCGGTCTGAAGCACTTCTTTCTGCTGGCGAAAGCGTGAGAGTAAAAAAAAGATTTGGGTTTGAAAGGCATGAGCGCGCCGATCTTCATAAAACGAAGAGAGAAATGGGTTTTCCTCGAATTGTTCGAGCACGAGCTTTGCGCGCAGCCGCTCGGCAAGTTGCTCCGCAAGCGTCGTTTTGCCGGCCCCGATGGCGCCCTCAATTGCGATATAACTCACTTCGTAGTGGAAAGTGGAAAGTGGATAGCATGCCGTTCATTTTCCCAACGTGAGATCGGCTTTTCGAACGTCCGCAAGATCAATTTTCACGTCCTTGATTTTCCTTTGCAAAACCGGATGAATGAAATCCGGCGCCAGTTCCTTCATGGGCGCGAGTACGAATGCGCGTTTCGGAATCTCCGCATGCGGAATCGTAAGCCCTGGGCTGTTCATCACGAGGTCTTCGTAAAACAATAGGTCGAGATCGATCTCCCGCTCGTGCCAGCGCGGCCGCGCAGTGCGACCCAGCACCGCTTCCAACGCTTTTAGGCGGCTTGCGAGTTCGAGCGGCCCAAGCTGCGTGCGAAATTCCACGACGGCATTCAGATAATCGGGTTGCGGCACACCACCGACGGGTGACGTTTCATAGACACTGCTTATTGCCAGAATTTCGCCGAGTGTTCGCAACGCATTCACCGCCGATTGTAGATAACCGAATCGCGGCTCGATATTTGAACCCAGCCCAATAAATACCCGTCCTCCTTTACTTTCAAATCCCATTTTTCACTTTTCGGCATTCCACTTCCACGGTATCGAGCACTACGCCCGCCGAAACGCCCGGCTTTCGGACGCGAACGATTACCTCGCTGGCTGGAAACCGTGCGAGGATTTCGGCGGCGATCGAATCGGCCAGGGATTCGAGTAAATGAAACCGCTTCGAAGCGCTAGTGGCCACGACCGCCTCCTGAAGCTTCACATAATCGATTGTGTCGAAAAGATCATCGCTCTTCGCGGCGCGTTCGAGCGTGGCCATAAGTTCCACGTCGATTTCGAAGCGCGCACCATGCTCCCGCTCGTGAGCGTGTGCGCCGTGATAGGCATAAATCTGAATATTCTTTAGGCGAATCCACATGATGACTCTGCAAATTTACGGCTATTTTCCCGCTCGATCAACGAAACCCGAACTCGCTCCACCGCGCATCGACCCTATGAATAATTTCCTCCGGCATGACACATGGATTCGGATAACCCGGCTTCCACGTCGCGTCGATGCCCAGGATTCCTTCGTGCACCGGAGCAGAACCCACCAGCGTCGATCGTGTAAAGATCACATCTCTCGCCGCATCGAAGCGGGTAAAAATTCCCCAAATTATTTCCAGCTCGCTCTCTAAGTTAACATCTTCGCTGACCGCCGCAATTATTTTGATCCCCTTCGGGAGTTTTTCTAGATTGGTTTCTGAAATCAGCCGTTGAATTACTTGATGACCAACCGACTGGGTCGCGGTGAACGGATTGGACCGGCTGGTGGACCGCTCATCTATTCCAATTTTTACAACGAGCAGCGTCTCTTCCACCACTTTCCATTCCCGGATTCGAGCATCTTGGTTTTTCAGATCCTGAAAGGCGCTCCCAGTCCTTGCAAAAAACGGGCTGGGAATCCGCGGCGGATAGTTTCCACCGCTCGATGTTGCCGCGAGCTTTTCCGTGGCATCGAGGATCATTTTACTTCCTAAGTTCATCGTGTAGCTCGTGAAATCGAGCGTGTCCATCGCGATATTCGGAATCAGAAGAAAATCGTAATGAGGATCGAAATTGTCGCGAATGGCCCGGAGGAGCGCGCGAAAGCTGCGATTGTTTACGTTCTCGCTCACGGCAATTCCACATTTCGTGAGCGATAGCTGCCCATCGGATACCACGCCGAGCGTCGCCTTCATCGCTTCTTTGGCATATCGCTGTTTCGTTCGAATGCCGAGCAGATTGTGAAAGCCTGCTTCATAATACGCCCATACATCATACACGTCCGAATGCAGCAACTGCACCAGCGGACCGAGTATTAGTTGGTTCGCATTGCCAAGCCATTTGTCCTCCATCGGCGGCTTGCCGACAATGGTGGCCGCGAACACTGCCTTCGGCAAATGGGAAATCGCACGAACGTGAAAGACCGGGAACATCGCCGCATGAGAATAATGACCGAAATGGTCGCCGAAGGGTCCTTCGAGCCGCCGCTCGGCAGGCGGAACCGTTCCCTCAATAAGGAATTCCGCGTTCGCTGGAACATCGATGGAGACCGTCAACCCACGGCGCATCGGCGTCGGGCGTCCGCGCAGAAATCCGGCAAACGTTACCTCGTCAATCCCTTCCGGCAGCGGGGCAACGGTTGCCAGCAGTAGCGCGGGATCGCTCCCAACTGCGACCGCCACTTCCAGCGGCCTGCCCAATGCTTCCGCACGATGATAATGGAATCCCCCGCCCTTCTGAATTTGCCAGTGCATCCCTGTCTCCGCCGGACCGAATACTTGCATTCGGTACATTCCGAGATTTCGCTTCTTCGTCTCCGGATCGTAGGTGACAACTTGCGGTAGTGTGATGAATTTCCCGGCGTCTTCCGGCCACGTTTGCAGGATCGGGAGTTTATTTAAGTCCGGCGCATCGAACGTGTGGCGCGGCTCTTCGGGACTCGTTCTTCTGACGCGGGAGGCGAGAATGCGGGAGAGTAATGGACGCGCAGCAGTCCAAATGGCACGCGGTTTTAGCGGAAATATTCGTTCCGCAAACTGAAGGAGCGATTCGCCCAATCGTTCCGGGTCTTCTCCAACGGCAATCGCAAGACGTCGATCGCTTGCGAGCGCATTCATCGCAAGCGGGAAGCGCGAGCCTTTTACGTGCTCGAAAAGCAGCGCCTTCCGCCCTTCGGCAAGAGCACGAATCGCAATCTGTGGCGCTTCCAAAACAGGATCGACTTCTGCGGTAATGCGGTGCAGCTCTCCTTCGTGTTCGAGCCGACCGAGAAATTGCGAAAGCGTATCGAAGCCGCGTTCCTTTGAGGAAGAGTCCCGGACGGATGCCATTATTCTAATTCCTCCGAACGCCAGCCGTTTCCGACCTCAACTCCAACGTGATTGAGAACTTTATTTACAAACCCCTGCACATATTCTTCGACCGTCGCCGGAACGAAGTAGAGCGGCGGCGAAATCGGCATAATAATAACGCCTTCGGCGGAAAGCTCGGCGCATTGCCGGAGTGTGATCGTCGAAAGTGGAGTTTCGCGAACGCAAATAATGAGTTTTCGCCCTTCCTTCAGACAGACCGCAGCAGTCCGTGTAATAAGCGTGTCCCCAATTCCGGAAGCGATCTTGCCGATCGTGCTCGTCGAGGCGGGAATAATGACAAAGGCATCAATGTGGTTCGTCCCTGAAGCGAGTGGCGCCGTGAGATCGGAGTCCGAAAATATCTTCTGGCAAAGCGGGGCGATTGCCGCGAGCGGGTCGGGAAGATTCAGTTCGTCCTTCATCACCGCTTTGCCCCATTTGGAGACGATCACAAATTTCTCATGCGGGCATCGCCGCAAAAAGTCCATTGCATAGACCGCTCCGCTCGATCCGGTGATGCCAATGGCAACCCGTTCCTCCCTCCGATTCACAGAGGGGGCGTGGGGTGGTCGTTCGTTCATGCGAGTGTTACTCCTGCGATCACAAAAAGCAAAACGACGAAGCCGACCACGGCATTGATCTTAAAAAATGCAAGCTGCACATCCGCAGATCGCTTTTGCTCCAAATACAATAGGATTCCGGAGATTAGAAGTAGTGTGCCTGCGACGAGGCTGCCGCGAAACGCAACGAGATAAACTCCCACCAAAACCAAAAAGGAGAGAAGATGGATCATTCCGGAAAGTTGAAGCGCGCGCCGCGAACCGAACCGCGCGGGCAGCGAAAACAACCCTTCACGCTTATCGAAGGCTTCATCGGACGTAGAATAAATAATATCGAAACCCGAAGCCCAAAGCCAGGTGAAAAACGAAAGCAAAATGGCCGGCCACGCGCCCGTGAGCGTGGGGCGGGCCGCGAAATATGCTCCCAGGGGCCCCAGAGCGAGCGATGCGCCAAGCCCGAAATGGGAAAGCGAAGTAAATCGCTTCATAAAAGGATAGACGCCAAAAACAATTACCGGAATCGGGGAAAGAAGCAGGCAAAGCGAATTCAAAGCCGCTGCGCTCGCGAAATAGAGAACGAGCGCGGCGATGAGGATCGTATAAGCTTGGCGAAGATTCATTCTCCCCGCAGGAAGTTCGCGGCCGGAGGTGCGGGGATTTTTCGCGTCAATGTGGCGATCTACAATTCGGTTGATCGAGAAGCCGATCGTGCGCGCGCCGGTCGCCGCGCCAAGGATAAGCAGTGCCATCCGCAGAATTGCCGAAGGCGCGAGAATGATCCCCTCCACTCGATTTGCGTGCACGCCGAGGGCCATGCCTGCGTAAATCATGGGCAGCGAAAACAGCGTATGCTCGATCTTAACGAAGGAAAAATATTTTTTCATGGGGTTATTTGCGCGGCATCCGCTAAGAGGCGAAGCGCGTTTACATATCCCTGCGGACCGCGCCCCATAATCATACGAACGTGATCCAAGCCCTCAAACACGCTATGCCTACGAAATTCTTCCCGCTTTGTAAGATCGGTTATATGCACTTCGACCATCGGTTTTCCGACCGCCGCCACGGCGTCCCGCAGCGACCAGGAATAATGCGCCAGCGCGCCGGGATTCATGATGATCGCATCCAGCCAGACCCGCTCGGAATGAAGCCGGTCGATCAGCGCACCTTCATGATTCGACTGGAAGAATTTTAGTTGGACACCAAATTTTGCCGCCTCGATCTGGAGCATCACATTAATATCATCGAGCGTGGCGCGGCCATAGATCGCCGGTTCGCGCTCGCCGAGCAAGTTCAGGTTCGGACCGTGTATAACTAAAATATTCATGCGAGCGTGAGCATATAATCAATGGCTTTGGAGGCATCCGCATCGGAAATTTCCGTAACGAATGCCTCGCCGATTGAGCGAAGCAGGATAACCCGGTTCTTCCCCTTTTTATCTCGACGAAATGCTTCGAGTATTCGGCTGGTGCTCGTGTCCATTTCGCCCGCGACTGGAATTCTTCCAAGGGCAAGTTCGATCTCGGTCCAGTCCGCCTCATTAAGGTGACCTAGTTCTTTTGAAAGCCACGCGGCCGTGCGCATTCCGAGCAACACGGCTTCGCCATGACGTAGTGCCGTAAAATCGCTCGCGGCTTCCAGCGCATGGCCGAAAGTATGTCCAAAATTTAGCAGTTCTCGATGGCCTTCCACCCGTTCAAATTCATCGTTCTCGACGTAGCGCAATTTCTCAACGATGGAATCATAAATCACTTCCTCATACGCTGTATCCACGCCGCGCACAAGACGCCTCGCGCGCTTAGCTAATTTTTTCCAAAGCTTCAGGTTCCCAATAAGGGCATATTTGAAAACTTCCGCGAGACCTGCGAGCCGTTCTCGCTTCGGCAGCGTTTTTAAGTAGATGGGGTCCACGATGACTTGCACCGGAGGATAAAATGTCCCAATCGCATTCTTTCTCCCGAAATAATCGACGCCCGTCTTTCCGCCAATGGCGGCATCCGCTTGCGCAATCAGCGTGGTGGGAATATGAACCAGCGGCAGCCCGCGATGGTAAAGGCTCGCCGCAAGGCCAGCGATATCAGTCACCACTCCCCCACCAAAAGCTGCAACAAGCGTCCTTCGGCGTGCGGCACCTATTTCGTTTAAGCTGCTGAGAATGTTCGTAAGAGTGTCGAGATTTTTATTTGACTCGCCTCCTTCGATTACGACTTCGTGCGGGATTATTTTCGGCCCTAATTTCTTTTGGAGTTTCTCTTGAAGCGCGGGCCAATGCAATTGCTCGATCGCTCGGTCCATCACAACAACGAGCTGCGAAATCCCCTGGTCACGAACGAGATGTGCAAGTTCCCGCGCGGCAATGCCATTGCCAACCAGAATGGGATACGCCCCAAGCGCGCTCCGCGCGATAAGCATGCGGTGCGGTGACGCAAGCAGCACTTTGAACGACATCTCATCGAGAGCGGTGATGAGTTCACGCGCTAATTCTTCCGTCGTTCGCTCCTCACCCCTTGCATCGCGCAGAACAAAATGCAGCGTCGCCTGCTCGTAATACGCGCGGCGATTTGTGAGCAATCCTGATAATTTCTCCCGCAGTTCTTCCGGCGAAGCCGCACGAAAAAGGGGGCGCTCGTGCCCTTGCAAAATATCGTTCAGCACATTCTTTGCCGCTTCCCGGACCGTGACGTCAATCCAAATTGGAATCCCGGAGCCGCGCATGATCGCGCGGTTCAGTGAACGTAACACAACGCCTCCACCAGTGGCGACAATGTGCGGCCTGCCATTCCTTGCCGCGACATCTAGCAGCGCTGCTGATTCGAAATCTCGGAATGCCGATTCTCCTCGAGAGGAAAAAATGTTAGCGATAGAATCTCCCGCTATTCGCTCGATTTCCGCATCGAGATCAACAAACGCATACCCATCGAGCCATGCCGAAAGCTCACGACCGATCGCGGTTTTTCCCGCGCCGGGCAAGCCGATAAGATAGAGGTTGCGATTGCGCCAGGTCACGACTTCACCGGATTAAGATAAAGCGTCTGCCGGCGGATGGCCACGCGCTCCGTGAGTTCGGCAAGTGTATCGCCGCCAAACGCTTCTAATAATTCACTCGCAATCGTCATTGCCACAACCTGTTCAACAATCACCGCGAGCGCGGGGACCGCGCACACATCACTTCGCTCGACGTGGGCATCGGCTCGCTCACCTGTCGCCAGATCAACGGATGGCAGCGGCCGCATCAGCGTCGAGATCGGCTTCATTGCGGCGCGCACAACGATCGGCTCACCGTTCGACATCCCACCTTCGATTCCGCCCGCATTGTTCGCGGCTCGATGAATCCAGCCATCTTCAACGAGGATGGGATCGTGCGTCTCCGATCCTCGACGCACAGCAGCAGCTCCCCCTAAACCGATTTCAACCGCCTTCACGGCCTGAATACTCATCACCGCTTGCGCGACGAGCCCATCAAGTTTTCGATCCCAATGCACGTGGCTTCCGATGCCGGGCGGAACATTTCGAACGAAACATTCAACGACACCGCCAACGCTATCTCCTTCCCTCCGTGCACGGTCGATAGCCACGATCATTTTCTCCTCCGCATCCGCATCGAACACTCGCAGGCGGCTCGCCGAAAGAGACTCTCGCGCTACGAAAACATCTTCCGGCACATTCCCGGCTATCCCACCAATCGTCTTGACGTAGGAAATAGTCTCTATGTCTAATGCACGGAGAAACGTTGATGTAATCGCTCCGAGTGCTACGCGCATCGTCGTCTCGCGTGCGCTCGCGCGCTCGAAAACGTTTCGAAGATCTTCGGAAAGTCCATATTTAATACCGCCCGCAAGATCGGCATGGCCGGGACGTGGAATAGTTACAACCGGAATGAGAGAATCCGTTGGCGCAATCGGCATTCGTTCCTTCCAATGCGGCCAATCTTTATTCGGAATGATGATGGCGATTGGAGCTCCGGTCGTAATGCCATTTCGCACTCCGGAAATAATTTTTGCGGCGTCTTTCTCAATTTGCTGACGCCGCCCGCGACCGTAGCCTTGCTGGCGCTCGCGAAGAATGGGATCGATGTCCCGCTCGGCCACGAGCGAAAGGCCCGCCGGCATTCCTTCCAGAATTCCAACGAGCATTTCGCCATGCGACTCACCGGCCGTTAAATATCGGAGGCGTCCCATCGTGGAATAAGGTGTTTGGAAAGTGATGCGTGCAGCATTTGAAATTCTTCGATACTTAAAACAGATTGCCAAGGCTCAACGCCGGTCATCCAAAAACACTGGGAAAGCGCGGCCTGCTCGATGAGCATTCCCAGCCCGCCCACAGCTTTCGCACCGCCACGCTCGGCGAGGTTGAGAAATCGTGTGCGGAGTGGGTTATACACCAAGTCCACAGCGATGTCGCCCGGCTTCCATTCAAAGGTTTCAAGCAGTGTTTCGCCACCGCGTTGCCCTACTGGCGTTGCCTGAACAATAAATTGCTCTCCCCCGTCTCTTCGGAATTCATCGAGCGAAAGAACGGTAAGAGATCGATAGGGTGAGGCCGCTCGCCTCGCTTCGTCCATCGATCGAGCTGCAATAGTAATTGACCGCCACCCAAAATCATGGAGCGCATGAAGAACCGCCCGCGCCGCGCCGCCCGCGCCTAAAATGGTAAGAGAATATTCTGGATAAGAAAGATTCGGACAGGATTTTTCCATCGCGAAGCGGAAACCAAGGCCGTCGGTAGAAATAATCCTGAGCGGCGTACTGCATGTAATCGTGTTCGCGGAATGAATTTGATGAACAAGAGGCGAACATTCTCCTTTCATCGTTGCGGCACTGAACTTGAATGGAAACGTAACATTAAGCCCAACGAAGCCATCTCTTGCGCCAGATTCGACGCAGGCGCGGAACTCTGCTTCATCCCGGCATTCGATCTTGATATAATCTATCGCATCATACTCGGCGCCAGGCTTCAAGCGGAGAATGTCAAACAATTCCCGGTGAACTTCCGGCGAGACGCTGCGTGGAAGCGACCTGCCGAGCAACGCAGCTTTGAGTATCTTCATGCCACCCGGACCTCAATACACTTGTTGCCAGAAAGCATCTGAAGATGCTCGTAAAAATCGGGATAGGAAACAGCGGCAGATTCCGCTTCTGCCAATTCACAAACACCGTCGCAAAAAAGCGCGGCGATACTGAATGCCATAGCGAGACGGTGGTCGCCACCGTGATGAATCACGGCGCTTGCAAACCGCCGTCCCGGCTGCCCCTGAATCACAAGGCCGTCTTCCAGCTCTTCTACTTCCACCCCAAAGGATTCGAATTGCTTCGCCACAAGATGAATCCGATCGCTCTCCTTCACGCGGAGTTCGCTCGCGCCGCGAATCGTGCTCTCACCGTCCGCGAATAGAGCGAGCACCATGAGGACGGGAAGCTCATCGATGAGAAGTGGAACATCCTCCAAACCAATTGCAAACGGAGCGAGATTGCCGATAATGCGATCACCAAAGCTGGTAAGATTTCCGCGCGGCTCGTTCCATTTTTCGGCGACATCATTCGCTTCCAACTCAACGCCCATAATCGTAAGCACTTCCAGGAAACGTGTGCGGCTCGGGTTGAGCGAATCACCTTCGATCCTCAATCGCTTTCGCAGCAAAACCGATGCGGTAATCATAAATGCCGCGCTCGAAAGATCGCCGGGAACTTGATATTCGACTTCTTCCGGAATCCTTGCGGCAATCTCCGGCATTAATTTAATTACATTATCGCTTTCGATTCCAAATCCAAATGCGGCCATCATTCGTTCGGTATGATCGCGGCTCTTGGCGGGTTCCCGAACGCGGGTAACCCCATCAGCAAACAGGCCGGCGAAGAGCGCAGCCGTCTTCATTTGCGCTGACGCGACTGGGAGTGTGAGGGCCGCGCCGCGCAGCCTCGTGCCATGAATGGCCGCCGGGAGCGTGCCCTGTTTGCTCGTTTCGATCTGGGCACCCATGGATGAAAGCAGATCGGTCAGGCGTTTCATCGGACGCTTGGAGAGTGAGGCATCTCCCGTAATGGTACTTGCAAACGATTGCCCCGCAAGAAGCCCCAGCAGTAGCCGCGCGGTCGTCCCGGAGTTGGCGCAATTGATGGCATGCGAGGGCGCGCGATAACCATGGAGACCGACGCCCTGCAGACTGATCTCGCTCTCGCTTATTTCCACGGGAACCCCAAGAGATTCCAGCGCAAGAATGGTCGCAATAATATCGTGCGAAATCGTCTGGGGAGATTCGATCGGTATCCGGAATGCCGAGGTGGTCAGCGATGCTAAAAACAGCAGCCGATGGAGAATCGACTTATCAGGGGGCATCGAAAGAACGGCCGGCGAATCAACGGGGACCATTGGGCCGACGGGCGAAATTCTAACGAGCATCCTCTCAAATGGAATTAGATCGAGTTGGCGTTACGCATCGCCCGCAAGTTCGGCCGGTGCGTTCTGCCGCACAGCGCGGGGCAACACGCCCAGCAGGGCCAGGGCTTCGCGCGCGGCATTCTGCTCCGCTTCCTTCTTCGAATGACCGGTGCCGGAGCCATGCCGCAGACCATTCACCATCACATCGATGGAAAACGTCCGCGCGTGGTTCGGGCCCTCCTCCTTCATCGTGACATATCTGGGAGAAGATAATTTTTTCGACTGCACGAATTCGAGCAGCATGGATTTATAGTTCTTGTCCGAGAGCATCAACTCATCCCGGCGCGCGTGCGTGATGATGTGCCGGTAAATAAAATCGCGCGCGGCGGTCATTCCGCCATCGAGATAGATGGCGGCGATCACCGCTTCGTATGCATCGGCCAGCAGCGTTGCGGAACCACGTTTTAGCGCCGCATCGGCGGAGGTCGAAAGCAGAAGAAATTGTTCCAGATCAATATCGTTGGCGTGCTGAACCAGCGCTGCGCCAGAAACCAAGCGCGAGCGAAGCTTGGTGAGTTCGCCCTCCGGCAGCGATTCGAACTCGCCATAGAGATATTCTGCGATGACGAGATTGAGAATGGAATCGCCTAAGAATTCCAAACGCTCGTTCGATTTTAGCTGCGGATGCTGCGCGAATTGCAGATAGGAACGGTGCGTGAGCGCCTGCATAAAATAGGCGCGATGCTTGATCGTGTATCCAATATGACGTTCGAGGTTATCGAAATCACGCGCATCGAGGAGGCCACGCGCCGTGCCGGGTATAAGTTCGAACGCTGCCGGCTGCGATGTTCGATCTCGATCCTCTAGCTTTTGTTCGAGCCGGACTCTCCGCGCCCGGCCCAACTCCCGATACCGATCGATCCGGCCGCGCAACCGGCGAAGAATGGGCTGCTTTTCGGGCCGATGCTTGTCCGTTTCGGAACTTCGTTCGGAAGGAGTGGTCTCGCTCAAGAAATCGGAGGTTGGTCTTCGAGGAAATAAGAGGCTATTCTTCGAAGCGTTTGAAAATGAGCGTGGCATTATGTCCGCCAAACCCAAAGCCATTGCTCATCGCCGCATCGATGGTCATCGGCCGTGCGAGATTGGGAACATAATCCAGATCGCAGGCGGGATCGGGAAATTCGTAATTGATAGTGGGCGGGGCAATTTGGTTGTAAATAGCCATCACCGTTGCGATCGCTTCGACCGCTCCGGCGGCGCCGAGCAAATGACCCGTCATCGACTTTGTCGAACTGATCGCCGTTTTATAGGCATGCTCGCCGAAGACGACCTTGATCGCGTCCGACTCGCTGATGTCCCCCGGCGGCGTGGAAGTACCGTGAACATTGATATAGTCAATGTCCGCTGGCAGCATACTCGATGACTCGATCGCCATGCGCATTGAACGAACCGCGCCTTCGCCGCCTGGCGCGGGCTGCGTGATGTGATAGGCATCGGCAGACATTCCAAAGCCGGCAAATTCGGCATATATCGTGGCGCCACGCGATTTCGCAAATTCCAAATCTTCAAGGATAAGCGTGGCCCCACCTTCGCCCAGCACGAATCCGTCACGCGTCAAATCGAAGGGACGGCTGGCCCGCTCAGGATCGTCATTTCGCCTCGATAGCGCTTTCATCGCGTTAAATCCGCCGACCGCCATTGGGCAGATAACTGCCTCCGCCCCGCCGGCGACGACCGCATCGACCAACCCGCGATCGATAAGCATCGCCGCGTCGATGATGGCGTTGTTGCTCGTCGCGCACGCACTCGTCGTCGCGTAATTCGGACCTTTCAATCCGTGACGGATCGAGATGTAGCCCGCGCAAATATCCGAAATGAGCATCGGCACGAAAAACGGCGAAATCCGGTGCGGGCCGCCCGTTTCGTAGAGCGTCTCCTGCTGCTTCTGGTACGTCCACATGCCGCCGATGCCAGAACCATAGACGACGCCAATGCGCGTTCGATCAATGCCATCGAGTTCCCAACCGGCGTGCTTGATCGCCATATCCGTCGCCGCGACGCCGAATTGCGCGAAGAGGTCCATCCGGTTTATCATCTTTCGGTCGATGAAATTGAGCGGATCGAATCCCTTCACCTCGCACGCGAACTTCGTGTCATAGAGCTCCGGGTCGAACCGTGTAATCGTGGCCGCCCCTGAACGGCCGCTCATCAGGCCTTCCCAATAAGAGGAAAGGTCCAGACCGAGCGGCGTAATTGCGCCCATTCCGGTAATGACTATTCTGCGGCGATTGACCTGCGGCATCCTACACGAAGTTACTTTTTCGAATTGATATAGGTAATCGCGTCGCCGACGGTCTGGATTTTCTCCGCGTCCTCATCGGGGATCTGGAGGTTAAATGCCTTCTCGAACTCCATCACGAGTTCGACCGTGTCGAGCGAATCCGCGCCGAGGTCGTTCGTGAACGACGCGCTCGGAGTGATTTGTGAGTCCTCAACGCCAAGCTTGCTGACGATGATCTCTTTGACTTTCGATTCTACGTTTTGATCTGCCATTGGTAAAAGTGCTTAATAAAGTGCTAAGTTCTTAACGATAAAAAGTTGTTCTTGTTTTCTTCTCTCGGTTCTACATCGCCATGCCGCCATCGACAACGATGACCTGCCCGGTGATATAATCCGCAGCCTCGGAAGCCAAAAAGCTCACGGCACGCGCGACATCTCGCGGCGTTCCGGCCCGCTTGAGCGGAACCTGCGCAAGCATTGCCGCGCGCTGGGTGTCATTCAATTTCGCGGTCATATCCGTCTCGATAAACCCCGGCGCGACGGCATTCACCGTAATCCCGCGCGAGCCAATTTCCTTCGCGATGGACTTCGTAAAGCCGATCACGCCAGCCTTCGAAGCGCTATAATTCGCCTGACCGGGGTTGCCCGTGAGCGCCACAACACTGGCAATGTTAATTATCTTCCCGCGTTTTTGTGACATCATGGGCCGAATCGCGGCTTTCGTCAGATTAAAAACGCCCTTCAAGTTCGTATCAAGCACGGCGTCCCAGTCGGCTTCGGACATTCGCATCAAGAGTCCATCCCGCGTAATACCGGCATTATTGACCAATACATCGATCTGACCGTGCTCGACGACGATCTTGTCGATTGCGGCTTGCGCCGCCGCGCCATCCGTCACATCGAGCTGCGCATGGCTAACGAGCGGCTTCCCGTGTGGCGTCACCGCCTTTTTATTTAAACTATTCTCAAAGTCAATTGCATCTTCTCCGATGGAATAGTCTAAAAAGATGACGAAGAATCGCTGATGGAATAATTCTTCCACGATGGCCCGCCCGATGCCGCGCGCGCCGCCCGTCACCACGGCAACGCGCTTCGCAAACTGCACGCCACCCGGCCAGGATTCTTTCATATAATCCGGTATCTCTTCGCTCATAGTGTGACTTGAATCAAGTTTTCACGGCGCGAGGCTAAGCGCTGCGCTTCAAAACGTTCTCGGTTCGATTGATAATACTTTTCGAGCTTTTCGAATTCAGGTTCGCCCAGGAAGTACTGGAGCTCCTCGCGCATGGCCTCGAAAACGGAATGTACATACGCGCCAGTCCCACTGGGGCCGCAATAATTCAGATCTTCGGAATGACCGTCGTCGTACGTCAGAACGCCTTCAACGACCGTAATCGGAAACAAAATACAATACTTTGGCTTCCATGCCCAGCGATGAAGTCCGGCATTCACGCCAGCGACTTGAATCGAACAAAAATGTCGCTTATCCAAAAATACACAGCCTTCTTTGAAGCCGGAAATTCCGCCATCGCGCTCATGTACTTCAGTGCCGATTGCGTGCCCCGAAGGGAAATCCATGTCTTCGATAATCTCGCCGTCGAACCACGTTTCGGTGTCACGGTCCTGCGTTTCGTCCATTGCCTCGGCAATGGCGCTAGCATTGCGAAGAATCTCATCGCGCTCACCCAGATCGGCATAGACTCCCGAGTGGCAGCAGCCGCCGCCGCATTTCGAGATGTCGCAGTAATGCACGAATCCATGCGTAAAGATAAGTTCGTCCACACGCAACCCCGCGACCGTGATCGGCGCGATGCGGTTTGCGGGAATCTCATCCTCCGCTGCGATAATATCTGCTAAATGTTCTTCGTTCATCTATCCAAAAACATTATCAAACCACGTCGTTCCGAGCGGAGCAATTCGACCGAAGGGAGAATTGCGGAGTCGTGGAATCTCGTGTAGTTTGGCAGCGCTGTGAGCCACCGGAGATTCTTCGACTCCGCCTTTCTACGCTTCGCTCCGGAAGGCTCCGCTCGGAATGACAGTGTTATACATTCTACGCCGGAACTTCTTTCGGTTTTTCAACCCCGCTAACTTTTACGTTACTTAAAGTCCTTGTGATAAGCCCCTGCAAAACTTTTCCCGGACCAAATTCGATAAATTCCCGAATACCGAAATCGTACATATTCTTCACCGATTGTTCCCATCGGACGGGCGAGGTCAATTGCTCGACAAGCAACCGGCGAATATCCTCCGGATCTTTGGCCGGCTCTGCGGTCACATTGCTAAACACGGGAATCGACGGCTCCGTAATCTCCGTCGATTGCAGCGCCTCGCGCAAACCATCGGCCGCATATTGCATGAGCGGCGAATGAAACGCGCCGGACACCGGCAATTCTTTCGCGATACGAACGCCCGCCGCTTTCGCGCGGCGCATAACTTCGCTAACTCCGAAATTCGATCCCGAAATCACAATTTGTCCCGGCGAATTAAAATTCGCGGGACGAACAATGCTTCCGGTCTCCGTTTCGACTTCTTCGCAAAGCGTGGAAAGCACCGTGGCTTCCATTCCAATGATCGCCGCCATCGTCCCGCTCGATCGTTTGCCAGCTTCAGCCATTAGCGTGCCGCGCAGATAAACGAGCGCGAGCGCATCGTTAAATTCGAGCGCGCCGGAGGCGGTGAGCGCGGTATATTCTCCTAACGAATGTCCGGCTGCGGCCTGCGGTTCCGGAGCTTCATCATGATCGCTCATGCCTTCGCATTTGAGCGCGATCATGGAATGAAGAAAAATCGCCGGCTGGGTATATTCCGTTTGCCGCAATAATTCTTCCGGGCCTTCGAGCATGGTACGCGAAAGATGGATGTGCAGAAGGTCATCCGCCTCCTGCATCATCGCTTTCGCGCGCGGAAAGGCTTCGACGAATTCCTTCGCCATCCCCGGATATTGCGAGCCTTGCCCTGGAAATACGTAAGCGATCATGTTAAAAAGCCCAGCGCACTAAAATAGCTCCCCAAGTATAACCCGCGCCAAAACTTGAAAGCACGAGATTATCCCCTTTCTTCAACTTGCCGGCGGCCCACCATTCGCTGAGGCACATTGGAATTGTTGCGGAAGTGGTGTTGCCATACCTGTCGATATTCACCATTACCTTGTCTTTGGTAAGGCCCATCCGCTCGCGCGCCGCTTCCAGAATGCGTAAGTTCGCCTGATGGGGAACGAGATAGGCAATATCGTCCGCCGTCAAACCATTTCGTTCCATGATGAGCGCGGAGGATTCCGCCATCTCGACGACAGCCCGCTTGAACACCGCTTTGCCGTCCTGATAAATATAATGCCATCCCTTATCGACGGTCTCGTGCGTCGCCGGGTTGAGGCTTCCGCCGCCCTTCATATAAAGAAATTCCCGGCCTGTGCCATCGACGCGTAGATAGCTGTCGAGGATTCCGGTGTCGTCCGCAACCGGTTCCAGAATCACGGCGCCGCCGGCATCGCCGAAGAGAACGCAGGTATTGCGATCCTGATAATTCGTGATCGCGCTCATCTTATCGGCGCCGATGAGGAGTACTCGGTCGTATGCTCCGGACTCGATAAAGCGGCTCGCCGTTTCTAAGCCAAACAAAAATCCGCAGCAGGCCGCGTTAATATCGAATCCCCAGCAATTCTTCGCGCCGAGCTTATCCTGAATAATGCAAGCTGCCGGCGGGAACGGCATGTCCGGTGTGACCGTGCAGCAAATGATAAGCTGAATGTCATCCGGCGTCCACCCGCGCCGTTCGAGGGCGACCCTTGCGGCGTTCACGCCCAAATCGCTCACCGCCCCATTGCGGAGGATGTGGCGTTCCTTAATACCGGTGCGCGTGGTGATCCATTCGTCTGACGTATCGAGATACGAGGCGAAATAATTATTATCGAGAATCTCATCGGGCACCCAATGCCCGACCGCCGTGATTCCGGCATGGCGCATTCCTCTTTGTTTCCGACTATTTTCCACGTGCGATAAAAATTGTAAAATTAAGCGGCAACCGCCTCCGGGTTTAGCGATTTCGTAATTTTCTCGACGACGCGCTTTCGCACCATCTCTTCCGCTTTCAAAATCATATTTCGAATCGCTTTCGGCGTCGAGCGGCCATGGCCAATGATCGTTACGCCGCGCACGCCAAGTAGCGGCACGCCACCAAATTCCTGATAATCGAAATCCTTCAGCGACTCTCGAAGCACCGATGCGGCGATTCCCGCCTTGACCTTGCTCAAAAGTCCCTTTGCCGCATATTTCCGGAGCCGCCCGCGCACCACGGGGATCATGCTTTCAGCGAGCTTCAGCATAACATTCCCGACAAAGCCATCGCAAACGACTACATCGACCGTTGCCTTTAAAACATCCCCGCCCTCGACGTTTCCGATAAAATTCACTCCCGATTTTTCGAGAAGCGGCGCAGCATCGAAAACAAGTTCATTCCCTTTCGTGCGCTCTTCTCCAACGCTAAGCAATCCAACGGATGGCCGGTTAATCCCAAAAATCTGCTCGGCATATATCGATCCCATGATCGCATATTCCCGCAAATGGATCGCCTTCGAATCGACGGTCGCGCCAACATCGAACACCAACGTAAACCCGCCATCGGGTCTCGGAAATTGCGAGCCGATGGTCGGTCGGCTGATTCCGGGAATGCGGCCAAGCAATAGTGTCGCACCGCTCATCACCGCGCCGGTATTGCCTGCGCTCACGAAGGCCGAAGCAACGCCACCGCGAAGCAAGTCGAAACCTTTGACGATAGAAGAATCTTTTTTTTGCCGGAGCGCGGCGACCGGCTCATCCTCCATACCGATCACTTCTGACGCGCCAATAACCTCTATAGCATCGTTCCGAGATTCGCCGAGCCGGTCAAGCTCGCGCTCGATATCCCCGTGCATTCCGACCAGCAGCACCTTCAGGCGTCCCTCGGCCATTTTGACCGCCTCGATCGCCCCCTCGACCTCGTTGCGAGGCGAAAAATCCCCACCCATCGCATCGAGCGCGATGCGCACCTGCGTGGATTGGTTTGGAGGAGGTGTCAAGGGGAATTAAGAATTACGAATTGTGAATGACGAATCAAATCTCATTCGTAATTCGTAATTCGTAATTCGTAATTTTTTTAGCGGTTTAGCTCTGTGTCTTCGGATCGAGGACCGAGCGGCCTTTGTAAAAGCCGCAACTCGCGCAGGCCGTGTGCAACAGCTTCGGCGACCCACAATTCGGGCAGGAGCCGAACGACGGCTTTTCCAGCTTGTAATGAGTCCGGCGCTTATCGCGGCGAGTTCGAGAATTTCTATGTGTTGGATTTGGCATTCGGATTCCTTCTCTTTGTATACAGGCGATTGATCGTGGGCGATAAATTGATCGTGGTCGATCAAGTGACCGTGGGCGATCAGAGTCGCGCTTTATTCATTTTCTTCGGCCCGCAAACGCTCCCGTAGCCCTTTGAGTGCCGCAAGCGCGCCAATTGCCTCTTCTGAGTCCCGGCACGCGCACTCCTCGCGATTCCAGTTCTTTCCGCAGGCCGGGCATAGCCCTTTGCAATCCGGGCGGCAGAGATGCTTCATCGGGATGGCAAGGATTAGCGCGTCCCGAATGTCCGGCAGGAGATCGATCTCGGAGGTACCAACCGGATCGTAAGTATGAACATTCGGATCTCCCTCCTCCTGATCGAGGATTGGCGGAACAAAATGGAGCATCAATGGCGCCGAAATTCGGTCGTGAAAGGAATCGGCGCAGCGGGTACATTCGAACTCCCCTTCGGCGAAAACCTCTGCCTGCAGATCCAGCCGGTCGCCCGAGCGCTTTAGCATTCCGGAAAGCATACCCTTTCCCTGAAAGCCGGGATAATCCAGCAAGCTTGCATCGAAAGTGAGCGAAATGGGATTTTCGCCCTGTGCGAGGCCCCGGTTTTTGATCAAAATATTGCTCGGCATTCCCCCTCCTCCCAAGATTCAAAAGCCCGCCAGAACATTCTGGCGGGCTCGCGTTATCAAAACACTTCGAGTCCAACAGACGTGCCTGAATCCTTAGAAATGCCACCCAATTTCCAGCGTCGGGCCGACGAGGCCGCACGTCTCCTGGTTAACCGCATCCGAGGAGAGAGTGGATTTGGAATACGAATAGAACTTTTTCTGAGTCGCAATAGAGCTATTGAGATAATGGGTGTACCACAGCCCTTCGATGCCGCCCGAAACTGTAAGCTCTCTCCACGGCTCGAAATGGACCATAAGGCTGGCGCGCTCATAGAAGGGAGAATACTCGGACGATCCACCGCCAGAATACATAAAGCCGGCCATAGCCTCGACCGGAATTCCAATCGGATCGAGTGTGACGCCGGCATCCAGCCCGATGAGAGTTGTGCGTATGGGAGCGGTAGACTCAGGTGTCGAGATAATAAAGCCTTTCGTCTCATTTCCCGGAGCGATGGGCGCGCCTTGAACCGACCGTTCTATGGAACTAAGTTGCCCCATCGAAGCGCCACCCACGAAATAACCCATCGTCCAGCCCAAGCGGAATTCGTTCAGCGTACTCATTTGCTCGCTTGTGCCCTGAGGTGCTGGCCCAATGCCGTAGCGGACGCTGATCGTACCCCGGTCTTCCGCCATTGGCGAAGGAATGACATCGGGCCAAATTGGAGGACCGCTTGGCAGATAGCGAGGCGCATCGATCTGAATACCATAGAGCGGCTCACGCGGAGCAGTATGGGGAATTGCGGTAATATCGCTCTGTGAAGGATTCGGCTGCGGTGTAATATCGGCAGCCGGCTTTGCACTTCCCACACCAATCTGTCCTATGGAACCTTTCTGGCTGATGCCTCCGATCGATCCCATCGAAGCTTCAACAATCGGCGCAATAGTGTGGCTAACATTGTTCTCCATCGGCGCAGCTTCCGCCAAATCATACTGCATCGCCGCATCGTCGGCGATGCTTGGACCGGAATGCCGCCCAAAATGCGAAACCGCAGGATGTCGTACCGCAAGCACTTCCGAGCGCGTCCGAAGCCCCAACGCGGAGCCAAAAACATAGTACGCCCCCGCGCCAAGAATGAAAGACGTGAGCGCAACGGTAACGAGCGAAACCGCGCCAAAACGCCAGCCTGTGCCCAAGACCGTTGCAGTACCCGCATCGCCCATGATGCTCGCATCGCCCACGATGCTCGCCATGCTGGCAGCCCCGACGCCATCGGCAATACGCGAGGAAACGAATTCCGGCGCCCGCGTCAGAATTGCTTCGGTGCCGGAGGGGGCCGAGTAGCCCATATTCTCTAATCTCGCAAAAAGCTGATTCGTCAGGCGTTCTGGTACGTTGAATTGCTCCTGCTGGGCAAGCGTGTTCGTTAGCTGGCGCACTTTCAGATGCTCGCGCAGCACCTGCCGGCGCTCGGGCGAGACGGCCAGCGTATGCAAAAGCTCTTCCTCGTCCGGCGTGGCAAGCCGTCCGTCGAGGAAATCCAGGATTCTATCTTCGCCAATATTCATAAATTAATATGCGGCATCCCCCATGCTGGAGATATCGAACGTTCGTGCCAAATCTTCGCGGATCATCCTTCGAGCGCGAAATAATCGGACCTTCGCATTTTGCTTTGTAACGCCGAGCGTTTCCGCGATCCGGTCGAGAGCAATTCCATTGAATTCCGAAAGAATAAAAACTTCGCGCAGCAAAATCGGAAGCTTCTCGACCGATTTCATCACATGCCGCATGATCTCATCCGATGACGGCCGGTCGAACTGCTCCTGCGTGGGCTCCGTGATGAACCCATCGATTAGCTCCGTATCGACATTCAAATCTTCGATCGAAAGCGCGACATGCTTTTTGCGGAGTTCGCTGATCGCCATGTTATGAGCTAAACGAAAGAGCCATCCAGCCACGGAGCCATTACCCGAAACCCGAAACTTATCCCGGTTCCGAAAAAGCTGGATCCATGCCTCCTGAAATATGTCGTCGAGCTGGCCGGGTGAGCCGGACATCAAGAGCTTCAAGTAGCTATACACCCGATCGGCATAGCGGCCATAGAGCATGTTGAAGGCGGCGTCCTCCCCATTTTGGAATGCACACCAAAGCTCCTCATCCGTGATGATCTCGCGGACTTTGGAATCTGGATTCGCTCTATGCTCCGGCTTAACCTTTATGAACATCGGAAATCGCCTCGGGCGATTCTTGGATTAGATTCGCCAGTAGTAAAACGCCGCACACCCACTTCGGTTACAAAAATAATGTTGATAATTCGCGCCGATGCTTTGCTCACAGACAACGGACGCCTCTTGTTCGCGCAAACGCATTTGTTTTTCATAAACCGTAAGAATTCTTTATAGTTTTCTTCC
>VFSW01001686.1_pt1 | contig 33669 bp, 26 predicted proteins | sample 5358111 | NCBI WGS metagenome assembly VFSW01 (sample SAMN11554181, study PRJNA540505) | mine drainage metagenome | isolation source: sediment from site ElyBrook_90M | place: USA: Ely Copper Mine, Vershire, VT | collected 2017
CGCGGCGCGCGAGGGCGCGTTTCCCCATCGCGGCGCTGCCGAGGGGGGAGCTGAACCCGCCGCGGGTGCCAAGACCAGAGAGATTGGGGGCCAGGATGGAGGAGGAGCCGCCGAGAGTCGTGGTGAATCCGGAGCCGAGCAACTCCCGCTCCGTGGGCATCTGGTCAGGCAGGCCGTAGAGGATGAGGTCGAGGTTCGTTTCACCCGCAATGGTGAGGTCGAGCGGTTTGGTATGCGGGGTAGGAAGGAGGGTATTCATCGAAAGACCTCATATTGTTTTATTGCGTCATGATGAGTATAGTAGTTATTATTCATTATCTTTGGTATCTATTTAGAATTGTATAGATGATTTTCAGCGAAAGAGGAGCATGATGGTGACATCCCTGTCGAGCATTGTTGAGTTGCCGGAAGAAGAGCAAAAGGAGCGTGGGCTTTTCTTTACTCCGCGAGAGATAGCCCAGCAGCCGGAGACGTGGGAGACGACGCTGAGGATCTTCAAGGCGCACCAGGGGCGGATCTGCGAGTTTCTGGATGCGACGGGGGTGCGTGCATCGCTGGAGGAGCGGCCGGTGGTGATGCTGATCGGGGCGGGGACGTCGGACTATATTGGCCAGGCGCTGGAGTTGCTGCTGCGGCAGAAGTGGGGCTGCGAGGTGTCGACGGTGGCGAGCACGGACCTGCTGCCGAACCTGGAGGAGTATGTGGTTCCGGGGCGGAGATATCTGTGGATCTCGTTCTCACGGTCGGGGGATTCTCCGGAGGGGGTGGCGGTGCTGGAGCAGGCCCTTCAACTGTATCCCGGGGTTGCGCATCTTGTCGTGACGTGCAATGCGCAGGCGCGGATGACGGAGGTTTGCAAGGGGTCAAAACAAGCGTGCGTGGTGGTGCTGGATGATGCGGTGAACGACCGCAGCCTGGCGATGACGAGTTCGTTTACAAACATGGTGGTGATGGGCCAGTGCCTGGCGAATGCGTGGTCGATTGAGGGGTACACGGAGGTGGTGTCGCAGCTGGTGAAGGCTGGGGAGCACTTGCTGATGCGCGCGTCGGAGGAGGCGGAACGGATTGCGCAGCGCGGATTTTCGCGGGTGTGTTTTGTGGGGACGGGAGCGCTGGCGAGCGTGGCGAAGGAGTCGGCGCTGAAGGTGCTGGAGATGACGGCGGGGCAGGTGCAGGCGATGTCAGAGACGGTGCTGGGGCTGCGGCATGGGCCGATGGCGGCGCTGGATACGCAGACGCTGTTTGTGTGTTTTGTGTCGGGCGACGGGCGCCGTGCGAAGTATGCCAGTGACCTGCTGCGCGAGATTGGGGAGAAGGGGATCGTCGGCGAAAGAGTGGCCGTGGGAACGGCGGCGGCGCAGTCTGAGATTGCGCCATACTGCGATTCTTATGTCGCCGTCGATGACGCGATCGACGATGCATATCGCCCGGTGGTGGATGTGATCTTCGGGCAGATGCTGGGTCTGTATTGCTCGGTGGCCCACGACTTGAAACCAGATTCTCCGAGCCCGGATGGTGTGATCAATCGCGTGGTGCAGAAGTTCAGGATCTATTAGTGGTGATGGAATTCAGGATTCATTAAGAGCGATGGAATTCAGGATCTATTAAGAGCGATGGGAAGCGTTCTACAGCAGCATTTGGCGAAGCGCAGGCAGGGAGTGGCTGCGGGGATTTATTCCGTGTGCTCGGCGCATCCGTGGGTGATACGAGCTGCGGCGGAACAGGCGTCCGCAGACGGCTCGCTGCTGCTGGTCGAAGCTACGAGCAACCAGGTGAATCAGTTGGGTGGGTACACGGGGATGCGCCCTGCGGAGTTTCGAGGATTCGTGCAGGAGATTATTGAGGCCGCGGGCGTTGGCGCGGAGAGATTGATCCTGGGCGGGGATCACCTGGGCCCGAATCCGTGGCGTGCGCTGGGGTCAGCCGAAGCAATGGCTCGGGCGGAGACGATGGTCGCGGAGTATGTACGCGCGGGGTTTGCGAAGATTCACCTCGACGCGAGTATGGCCTGCGGGGATGACACGGCGCCGCTGTCGGATGAGGTGGTGGCTGAACGGACGGTGCAGCTATGCAAGGCGGCCGAGGACGCATGCGTCGGGCGCGAGGGTCCGGTGTATGTGATTGGCACGGAGGTGCCGGTGCCGGGTGGCGCTACGCACTCGGTGCATGAACTGGAAGCTACGTCGGTGGCAGCGGCGGCGCACACGCTGGCGGTGCATAAGCGCGCCTTCGAGGAGCAGGGGCTGGGCGACGTGTGGCCGCGCGTGATTGCGCTGGTGGTGCAGCCTGGTGTGGAGTTTGATCATGATGCGGTGGTGGCCTATGACCGGAGAAAGGCCAGTGCGCTGGTGGAGTGGCTGCGCGCTCAGCCGGAGGAGATTGTGTTCGAAGCGCACTCCACGGACTATCAGCTGCCTCGCGCTTACGTGGAGTTGGTGGAGGACGGGTTTGCAATTCTGAAGGTGGGGCCGGCGCTGACCTTCGCGATGCGCGAGGCGCTCGACGCACTCGAGGATATGGAGTTGCAGTTGATTCCTGCGGAGCAGCAATCGCATCTTGGAAGCGTGATCGAGGAGACGATGCTGCGCGAGCCGAAGGACTGGCTGCCCTATTATGCGGGCGATGCGGCCGCGCAGAGGCTGCTGCGACGGTACAGCTACAGCGACCGGGTACGGTACTACTGGCATCGGCCAGAGATTGTTGCGGCGGTGGAGCGGCTGCTCTCGAATCTGTCGTCGGTCACGATTCCAGAGAGCATGCTGAGCCGGTATCTGCCGGCGCAGTATCTGCGCTTGCGGGAGAAAGAGATCGCCGGGGATGCGGTTTCGCTGGTTGTCGACAAGGTACGCGATGTGCTGCGCAGCTATGCTGCCGCGTGCAGCGCACGATGACCTGTCTGGGGTGGGCTGCGGCCCATTGCGCTGCGACGAGAGCTTGCGGTGGCAAGTTTTGCGGTGGCAAGGAGTAAGGCTTCATGCTTTCCTTTTATTTCGACGTTGCATTTGCGAAAGCTCCGTTGTAGTCTTCGTGGAGCGTTAGAGAGGACTACCGGAAGGGTTATGAAAGCGAAAAAGGCATCGAAGGGATCGCGTGGAATGGCGGCTGCGGGCGATCCGGAGGAGCAAGGACGCGGCTCCCACATGCTCATCGCAGAACGCCGCCAGTATATTGTGGCGTTGGCGCAGAAGCATGGCCGGGTGCTGGTCGAGGAGTTGTCTCAGTCGCTGGGGATATCGCAGATTACGATTCGCAAGGACCTGGATTATTTGCAGAGTCGAGGAGCGCTGCAGCGGACGCACGGAGGAGCTCTGCTGCCGGGGTCGGGAGCGCTATCCGATCCGTCGTTGCAGGAGAAGGAAGGACGCCACTCGCAGGAGAAGCAACGGATCTCTGCAGCGGCAGTGAATCTGGTGCAGGAGGGGCAGTGCGTGCTGCTCGACTCGGGTACGACCACGACCGCGATTGCCAGAGCGCTGAAGAAGTTTTCGCATCTGACCATCATTACGAACGCCGTCAATATTGCCGCAGAGTTGAGTGGCACGGACTTTGAGGTGTTGCTTACGGGGGGAGCGCTGCGGAAGAACTCGTTCTCGCTGGTGGGGCCGCTGGCCGAGGATATGCTGCACGAGATGCATGCGGACATTCTGTTTCTCGGGGTGGATGGATTCGACCTCGAGGTGGGATTGACGACGCCGAACGTGATGGAGTCGAGGGTGAACCGCGCGATGGTGAAGGCGGCCGCGATGGTGGTGGCAGTTTGCGATTCGACCAAATTCAATCGGCGCAGTTTGTCGAAGATTGTCGATGCGACGGCGATCCATCATGTAATTACCGACAGCAATCTTTCTACAGAGACAGCCGAGGCGCTGCGCAGTATCAATATCAAACTAACCTTGGTGTAGTTTGCGCCGCTTCGTGAACGGGCGGGAACGGCCCTGAGCGTGCGGACTTCCCGTGGCGCTAAGGGATGGGGTAATAGATGCCCATGGTGGCACACCAAGTGATCCATGAGCGTGTAAGCGGGAGGCTCGTGTCTAGTCCTTGAGATTAGGGAGCAACGCGTCAGCGAGTGAGTTGTCGGTGCGCCGTTTGCGCATCAGCAAGTAGACGATCAGGCCTATGGTGATCCAGACGACACCGAGAAGTTGTGAGGCGTGGCTAAGGTGAAGCCAGATGAATCCACTGACCAGAAGGCCGCAGAGGGGGATGGCTGCGGGCAGGAGGACCTTCTCCTGGGAGCGGAATTTGTAATGCACGAGGGCAGCCGCGTTGACCCCCATGAAGGCGATGAAGGCACCGAAGTTGAGCAGCTCAGCGCCGCTTTCGTAGGTGAGGAGAAAGGCTCCGCCGAGGGTGAAGAGGCCGATAAGGAGGACGTTGTTGCGGGGCACGGAGGTTTTAGGATCGACTGCGCCGAAGAAGCGTCGGGGCAGGGAGTTGCCGCGGCCCATGGCGTAGAGGAGACGCGCGGCTCCGAATTGAGCGGCGATGCCGGAGCCCATGTTGGCGATGAGAAGGGTGGTGTTAAGGAGCAGGAAGAGGAACTTGCCACCGACGCGCAGGGCGACGTGGACGAAGGCGGTATCCACGATCTCCGGAGCAAATGGAATGTGCGTGGGCCACGCAAGTTGTGCCACGTAGACCTCGACCGTCGAGAGGATACCGATGATGAGGCAGGTGAAGACCGTGGCAATCATGATATTGCGGCGTGGATTCTCTACCTCTTCCGACATGGTCGAGATGCCGTCGAACCCGATGTAGGTGAGCACGGCAATCGAGGTGCCTCGAAAGAGCCTGCTGGTCGAGAAGGTTGTTGGATCGTAGAAGGGGATCAGCCATTGGCCCCCTACCGGGCGCACGACCAGCGCGATGTAACGGATGGCCTCTGCGAGAAAGATGACAACGACAATGCTCATGGCAATTGCGAGGATAGCGTTGACGCGGCCGGAGGTTTGAACCCCGCGTAGATTGAGCGCAGTGAAGACAAGGACGAAGGCGACGGCCCAGGCGGCGAACGGGACCTGGGGAAGGACGTTCCTTGCCGCCGCACTGCACCAAATGGCGCAGATGATCGGGTTCAGGAGGTAGTCCATCAGCATGGACCAGCCGACGACGTAGCCGAGCAGCGGGTTGAGTTCCTTGCCGACGTACGTGTAGGCGGAGCCGGCGCTGGGATAGACGCGAGCCATGCGTCCGTAACTGACTGCGGTGAATAACATGGCCACCATGGCGATGAGGATGGTGGATGCGACGTGACCGTGCGCTACGTTGCTGACGACTCCGTAGATACCCATCGGGGCGGTCGGCTGAATGATGATGATGCCATAGGCGATCAGGTGCCAGAGCTTGAGCGAACGCTTCAGTCCGCGGGCTGGTTCATTCTGTGTGGGGTTGTCCAGTTGCTCCTCCTGCTGCTCTGTCGGATGTGGCTCCTTCACCAATATTCTGCATGGCGTTCAGGCAGTGGAGAGGGGAAAGGAGCATGGATGTGAATCGGCTAAAGGTGATCCATGCGGGTTGCGGCAGGGTGCGTACCTTATCGGGCTGCGAAGACCTGCCATGCTGGGCTGAATTTTCTGTCCGTCGGCCCACTGACGGGGGCGGATGGATGGATGAGTTGAACGGTTCAATCTGAGCCTGAATGGATCTGCCTGCAAGCTGTTCCGCATATTTCGAATAATTCCGAATTACATCATATGGCGGCGAAATATACAAGGTGAGCTGTTGGGAGCCTTCTTTTCAGGAGATGTTCGTGGCAACGCTGGTTAGTTCCTGGTGGTGGGGTGGAAGCGGAAGGACGTGGCCTTTCGAGGTAGGTGAAAGCTCGGGCGGGGGAGGCGCAGAGCGCGCGGTGGGAGTGGGAATGGCGATGTAGAGTAGCCAACCGACGGACCAGAGACCGCCGTTGATGCCAGACGGAGTTCAATCCAGAACTGCACCGGCAACGATAGGGAATGTCCCAGGGGAGCGATGGAGGGATGCAATGCTGGAAGTTTCGAAGGTAGGGAGATTCAACGTCGGGCGTGCATTCTTTATCTTTTATGTTGACATCGTGAGAGTGATACGTAACAATTCGATCAACATAAATAGCAAACGGTATTACGGGTTAGTTTGAACTGCACCGATTGCAGCAGCGGTATCCCCGATTCGCAAGAGCGAGGTCCTGGATGAGAGGACCTCCCGGCTGATTAGTCCACTACATGGAGGCTTACTTTGCTTACAAAGATGCGAAGGCTACATTCCCTTTATTTTTTTCTGCTTGCGATGGTTTGTTCTCCACTGTACGCCCAGCGCGACGCGGCCTCTCTGGAGGGTAGGGTCGTTGACACGAGTGGAGCGGTGGTTTCCAACGCGTCGGTGACGGCGACGGAGACCAGCACGAATTTCACGTATCGAGCGACGAGCGATGCGGCGGGAGCGTGGACCATCAGTCCGGTGCGCATCGGCACGTATCGGGTGGCGGTGTCTGCGCGCGGATTCAAGACCAATGTAGAGGGACCGATCACGCTCGACGTGCAGCAGCGTCAGCGAGTGGATTCGACGTTGCAGCTTGGCGAGGTGAGCCAGACGGTCGAGGTTCACGACAAGGCTCCGTTGCTGCAGACCGACACTTCGGAGACGGGACAGGTTGTCGCAGCGAAGACGATCGTCGGACTTCCGCTGAATGGCCGGAACTCGGTGCAGTTGGCGCAACTGACGGTTGGGGTTACGGTGAGCGAGCCGGGCGCACGCGATTCAACAGGCTTCGGCTTCAGTGCGAGTGGGGCGCGCTCGCTGGACAACAACTTCCTGCTGGATGGCGTCGATAACAACTCGAATCTTCCCGACCTGCTAAATGAAGCCAACTATGTGGTGATGCCTCCTCCGGATGCATTGCAGGAGTTCAAGATTGAGACGGGGAACTACGATGCCGAGTTTGGGCGAGCCACAGGCGCGATCGTCAACGCCACGACCAAGGGTGGCAGCAATGACTTCCATGGAGTAGCGTACGAGTTTCTGCGCAACCAGAGCTTCGATGCGATGAACTATTACGACACGGCCAAGGCGCCATATCGCCAGAACCAGTTTGGCGCGACGCTGGGCGGCAGGATCATTCGGAATAAGCTCTTCTTCTTCGTTGATTATCAGGGCCTGCTGCTCAACGAGGCTCAATCGAACACCTCGCTTGTACCGACGACAGCGGAACGCGGGGGCGATTTCTCGAGCCAGCTTGATCTTACGAACCCAACCGGCGTGAACGATTGCAATGGAAATCCGACCTACCAGGGTGAGTTGTTCAATACCCGCCTGACGCAGGCCACGGCTGGTGGAACGGGCTATTGCGGGGTGCCATTTGGTTATACTGCGGCGGGCACACCGAGCAACGTGATTCCAGCCTCGGCGATTGACTCATTGGGCGCAAAACTCATTCAGCTCTTCCCTCTGCCCAATGCCACCGGCCTGGGCTACAACTATCAATCTGACCCGGTGACGACGCAGACGACCCATCAGGGTGACGTGCGTATCGACGAGGTCATCTCACCGCATGACACCGCGTTCTACCGCTTCAGCATGAGCAATAGCCCGGAGACGATTGGCTCTCCGTTCCCGGGACTGGCAGACGGCGGCGGCTTCTTCGATGGAATTCAGCAGATCACGGCGTACAGTGGGGCCGCCAGTGAAGCGCATATTTTCGCTGCGCACAAGGTGAATGAGGTGCGGGTTGGATACAACCATCTGCACACGAGCCGCTACCAGTTGAACTACCAGACCAACGTCTCCGCAGAGGTCGGCTTTCCCGGTGTTCCCGATCCGGCGGGCAGCGACAACGGCGGACTTCCGCAGATGACCTTCAGTGATGTCGCCACGCTGGGAAGTCCTACGTTCCTGCCGGCGATCGAAGACCAAACAACGTATACGGTTTCCGATACCTTCACGCTGATTCACGGCAATGCGACGTTCAAGTTTGGCGGGGAGATTCGGCCCGAGCAATTTTCGATCTTCGAGCCAGCATCGCCTCGCGGCGCTATCAACTTTGGCACGCAATATACCGACAATGCGGGATCGCCCGGGAGCGGTGGCAGCGGACTGGCGACGCTGCTGACCGGCCAACCCGGGGGCGGAAATATCAATAACCTGAATAACATCTTTTACTCACGCCACACGTATGCGCTGTTCCTGCAGGATGACTGGCGTCCCACTCCGAAACTGAGCATGAATCTTGGTGTGCGTTACGAATATTTTTCACCTGTGTTCTCGAGAAAGAATGCGCAGGCGAACTTCAATCCTGTCACGGGAGTTCTGGACATCCCGGCGGACAGCAACGTGACGCTGACGCCGACGCTGGCAAGCATTCTCCCGGTAGACCATACGGCGTCCAACTCGTTGATTGGTGCCGACTACAAGGACTTTTCGCCACGCGTTGGTCTGGCCTATGAAGTTACCCCGCGCTTCGCGGTCCAGAGCGCCTTTGGGCTGTTTTTCAACGGCGACGAGGCGGGTCCTTACAGCAATCCCAGCCCAGGATTCAACCCACCTTACTTTGCGAGTCAGACCTTTGTGGCTCCGTGCGCGTTGCCATCGTATAACGCCGCGGCGGAGGACTGTTCGGTGCCCGCTCTCGGCGTACTTTCGCAGGGCTTTCCAGCTAATGCGCTCACTGATCCGAATACTCCGACACTATTCTCTTTGGATCTAAAGCTGCGCACGCCGTACGTGATGCAGTGGCACCTTACGCTGCAGTATCAGATCACTCCGAGCACGATGTTCGAGACGTCCTACGTGGGGTCAAAGGGTGATCGGCTCTATATTTATCTGAACGGCAACCAGGCGCAACCGACGGCCGATCCTTCAGCACCAACGGCACCTCGGCGCCCGTTCCCTTACCTTGATACAGCGACTGGTTATCTTAAGTCGGCCGGATCGTCGAACTACAACGGTCTGCAGACCTCACTGCAACAGAGACTGAGCCACGGTCTTTCGATGATCGTCAACTATACGTACAGCAAGTCGTTGGGTAATGCCAGCAGTGCCGACCTTGGCGCGCAAAACAACGACGGCTTCCGCAACAGCCTGTATCCCAACAAGGAGTATGGGCCGCTCGATTTCGACGTTCGGAATCGATTTGTGGCGAGTTACGAATACGATTTGCCATTCGGCATGGGTCAGCGTTTCGCGACTGGCGTTGCGGCGATCGATCATATTCTTGGACACTGGAACACCTCGGGCATCGTCACGCTGTCGTCGGGCACCTGGTACACGGTGACGGACGGAAACGGCAACTTCGCTAACTCGGACGGACAACAGCGGCCGGATGCGGTTCCCGGGGTGAAGGCTACATCGAAACCATGCGTGCCCGGCACGTTCTTCAACACCTGCGCGTTCACGAATCCGGCGTTGGGATCTTTCGGCGACGTGAGTATGAATAGCCTTGAGGGGCCGGGCGAAAAGAATGTGGACTTCGCGTTGATGAAGACGGTCAGTTTGTCGAAGTCGAAGCATCTTGAGTTGAGAGTTGAGAGCTTCAACGCATTCAACCACCCCAACTTCCTGTTTGCGGCTCCGGGTCCGCAGAACTCGAATAACTCCACGGTCTTCGGTACTCCGACGTTTGGTTACGTGACCGGCGCACAGGCACCTCGACTGCTGCAATTCGCAGCGAAGTTGTACTACTAGTACAGCATCATCGACGGTTGCAGGCTGATGGCTGCAGCCGTCGGAATGAGTGATGCGATGTAGATCTGACACGCAAATGGAGTGCGACATGAATGCATGGTTGAAGCGAGCCGCAGGGTGCGTCCTGGTAATGGGATTGGCTGTATCGGTAAGTCAGGCATCTGCTAGCGGAGATGAGAAGGGGGCAGATCAGGTCAGGGCGGGCGTTCGTGAGACGATCCAGGGGAAGGCTCTCTCGGCTGGCGTGATCGCGGACGGCTCGTACTTCATCAGATCGTCGGAGGTCTCCGGAGATGTTCTGGACTCAGACGTGGAAGCCGTGGTGGATGGCAGACTGCTGCGAAGCACGGACTATCCAAAGCACCAGGCCGTTGAGAAAGGCTTCAAGGATGACTTCGGGAATGGATCGGAGCTGACTGAGACGAACGCGGGTCTGGCGGATAGGCCGGACCTGGTCTTGCAGCTTCGGCTGTATAAGGACCAGCCGTGGGGTGATGTTCAGGTCAAGGTGGTGAATAGTAGCGGGCGGGTCGTCTCCGTCTCGACCATTCGCAGTGTTCACGCGGTGGGCAGCGAGAGCGTTCATTTGAACGGACCGGCGAGTGCTGATCGTATACTCTCCGACAGCTATAGCGAAGACAGGCCAGCACTGAAGATCCGCGACCTGGCCGACGGTCGTGGGGGTGTGCACCGCGCTGTAGGTAGTCAGTTGATCTATAACCGCGAGAGCAAACAGAGTTTATTTCTCGGCGCGTTGACCTCGGACCGCTGGCTCACTATCTTCCATTTGAAAGAAGAGAGTTCGGGCGTGAGTGCACGCGTGGTCTCGTACGACGCCGAGTCGACTGGAACGACAGAGATCATGAAGGGCGAATCGCTCAGAGAGTCGCCGGCGTCTGAGCAGGTGGAACTCACGCTGCCCGTGGAGCCGGGCGGTAGTCTGGCCTCCGAGCGACTCATGTTTGCTGCAGGAACGGACTATCATGAGCAACTCGAAACCTACGGACACGTCGTGGGGATGCTGCACAAAGCACGAGTGACGACTCCGACGCCGCTGGGTTGGTGGAGTTGGACGGCGTATTACTTCGGGCTGGATCAAGGCACTGCGCTGACCAACGTAGAGTGGCTCTCCCAGAATTTGAAGGATCTTGGATACAACTACTTTCAGATTGATGAGGGATATCAGTACGCGCGCGGGGAATATAGCACTCCAGATGCACACCTCTTTCCGCGGGGGATGGAATATATTGGCGATCGGGTTCGTCACCATGGCGTCACGTTCGGTATATGGACGGCTCCGTTTGAGGTCTCGAATCGTTCCTGGGTGTTCCTGAATCACAAGGACTGGCTGCTGCATAACTCAGCTGGCGAGTTGATTCATATCGGCTATGTGACCGATCATCACGATCCGCTCTATGTGCTGGATACGACCAATCCGGGATCGCAGGACTACCTGAAGAAGACCTACAGCACCCTTGTCAACGACTGGGGCGTGCGCTTCATCAAGATGGACTTCATGGATGATTCGGCCGTGGAGGGAGCCTACTTTCGTCCGCATACGACGGCCATGGAGGCTCAACGGATCGGGCTGAAAGTCATTCGCGAAACCGTGGGCGAGGATGTCGTGCTGGATAAGGACGGAAGCGCGATGCTGAATCCTGTTGGCATTGTGGATGCAGGCCGGATCTCGCAGGATACAGGACATACGTTTGATGCGAGCAGGGATGCAGCTTCAGGCATCGCTGCTCGCTTCTATATGAATCGCAACTATTATGTCGCCGATCCGGATGCGCTGACCGTGTCCAAGCAGGTTGTCGATGACGAGTCATGGCACGGCGGGCAGAAGCCGTTGACGCTGGACGAGGCCAAGGTGTCGATCGCGCTCGCTGCTGTGTCGGGTGGCATGTTCGAGATCGGAGACGATCTGCCGACGCTGGGCGCTTCCGCGGATCGGCTGGCGCTGGTGAAGAATGGAGATCTGATTGACATGGCCCGTCTTGGTCACGCGTCGATCCCAATCGATTTGATGAGCTATGCGCAGGGCGATAGACAACCATCCACATTTCTTCTGAAAGAAGACAATCGGCAAACGATTCTCACCGTCTTCAACTGGACGGAGCAGACGTTGAGCCGCACGATCGATCTTCCCAGTCTCGGCCTGCAAGATGCAGGGAAGTACGAGTTGATCAACGTGCTGGACGGAGGGAGTTGCTGTGGCGACGGCTCGTCACGCAGCCTGAACTTCACTCAGCCGCCTCACTCCGTGTGTATGTTCAAGTTGATTGACAGAAGCGTACCCGAGCTTCCTCCCGCATTCGATGTGGACGCCGTATCCAAGGGCAAGACGGGAGCCACGCTGACGTTCCGCGCGACATCTTCTGTAGCGAATCCGGTGGTGAAGTATCACTGGGATTTCGGAGATGGCGTTGCCGCGGAGGGCGCAGCGGTGAGCCACGCCTATACTCAGCCTGGCGTTTATACGGTGCAGATCACGGCTACGGGGCTGGATGCAATCAGCAACACAAAGAGTGTGAAGATTACGGTGACAGGTGACGTGTCCACGACGTTCGTTCCTACAGAGAAAGAGCGGCTCAAGAACTGACCGCTGCACCATGCGCTGGGGTGGTTTCCGGTCTGATGCACTTTCAGAATTCAGGCAATGGTTCTTGATCAAGGAGCTGCAGTCGCCGGAACGAATCACGAACGGCCCCTGTCAACCGCCGCAGGGAGATGGCTTCGTCGATAGTGCTGCACCACCACGTCTACAGGGATGACGATCTGACGCCTGAAGGCGCCACGTTGGGGGCAATCTCAAGTCCCATCTCTACACTATGTGTGCAGAAGGTCAGCCTCAAGGGTTAGAACCTCGAACGGTGCCAACTCAATATCGACGGGCTTGTCGGTTCGTATTGTGAGGGATGCCCCGGGCTGCCAGTGTTTCGCATCGGTCCACGCGCTGTGTAGTGTGTAGGCGGTTACGGGATGGTTGCGCAACTCAAAGATGTGCTCCAGGTTGAGGCTGTAGTGCTGGACTGCGGTGGATGGATTTCGGAGGGTCACGATGCCGGTCTTCGGGCTCCATGCTGCCCAGCCATAGACTTCAAGTTTGTCTGGATCACCACCGATCCAATGGGTATCCTTGAGCGTCCCGGAGTGGGCTCGACTCCAGCGCGCACCTTCTGCAAGTGTGTCCCAGTTGGCCTTGGTTAGCAGTGCGGGCGTAATGTACATTTCCTGCAACTGTGTGCCACTGCCAAAGTAGGAATGCACCTCGTCGGCGAAATCATTTCCGGGGTCGGTGGTCAGATCCTGGGCCTGCTTTGCGTAGATGATTCCATGCAGCATCAGGGAGTTCAGGGGAAACAGTGGTCCCTCGAGGACGATGTTCTTGTAGGTTTGCGCATCGCGGTAGGTGATCCATCGCTGACGAGAATCGCCTACACCAGAGAAGTCATGATCGTCTCCGCCGCGCCAGATGGAGTCTGCGTAGAACAACCAGAAGGGCGATGCGGTGGTACCCGTCGTCAGGTTGATGAATAGTTCGGGCTCTTCCTTGCGCAGTCGCTCAATCAGATGAATTGCGGCGTCAAAGTCGCTGTCGAATGCACTGCCCGGAAAGACGCGGTCGGCATTGCCGGTGCCATCGAACTTGAACTGGTTCACATGGTATTGGTCCACCATCTTGAGGCATATCTGCTCAAAGCGATCGAAGTACTTCGGCCCGGAGAGCGCATAACCGTCGTTCTGAATCTCGAAGCCGTGGGCCTTTCCATAGGCGATGCGTTCGTTCTTCTGTTCCGCATAGCCCCCCCACGGGGAAAGCCAAACTCCGATGCCTGCGTTGTACCGGGCAGCGGCTTCGCCGGTCTTCGTAAAACCGTCGGGGAAGCCCGCGTTGAATCCCCAAAGTGTGTGGGGATCGTCCCAGCCATCATCGAAGAGGAAGGAGTCGAGCTTAACATGCCGCTCTAGAACGAGGTTGCGGCCAAACGCGTTGACGCGATCGATGGCGCCCGCTTCGTCAAAGCGGTTCTCGTATCCAAGGTCGAACCAGGAGTTGTAGTGCAGAAAGGGTTCGTAGGCTCGCGGCCGCTCGTTTTCCAGATACGCCAGGAAAGCACGGCGCAACTGCCCCGGTTGCGAGGTGCCGATCACGGCGGAGTAGGTGATCGATTGCCCGGCACGGAGTGGCAGGTCGCGGAAGAGTGAAGTCTTGACGGTGCCACTGTCGACGGTACTCACCGACAGTGGATGCTCCAACCCAAAGAACATATTGCGATCCACAATGGGCGAACCCTTCACCGATCCATCAACCTTTGCGCCGGCATCGGGAAATTGCAGCAGACGAATTTCGGCAATAGGCAGGTCAGTATTGCCTGCGGAGATGCGCAGCAACGCGCGCAGGTAGTCGGTGCCGGGGCGTACTGTGAGGCACCACGCAACTGTGGCAGAGGATGAAGTCGACGTGAACTGCCAGCAGGAATCCGTCGTGGCGACCTTACCTCCGGCCCTGCGCAGGGCCAGGTGCGGATCGACCACGGTTGTGGGATACGCAATCGGCGAGAGTTGCATCTCGCTAGACCGCAACTCGGTCTTATCTTTCAGAACCACTACAAACGCCTGCTGCATAAAGAGACTGCGCCCAGAGACGTTGTCCGTCACCGAAAAGCCATCAAATCGACCGTGGCGCAAGGCCAGTCTGGCACGCAGCGCGCCTGTTTGAATTTCACGCGTCTGGCTGGTCATTGCTGGAGCGGCCGCGACGGCCACAAGCATGACAACAGCGCAGCGAGCTGAAGATCGGATCATCAGTGACTCCTCGATTGGATGTGATGACATACAACCCATAAAACAAAGTATTTGGAAACTTCTTTATACTCCGTTTTATAATTCATTTCTGCGAATGAAACATTGCAAGGGATGGTTGGAGTCAGGGTGAGTCCCGGATTTCAATTTTGCTCCCAGAGCTTCGAGGAGACCAGTATGTCGGAAGAGAACGCCCGGGACAAATTTATGGCGATGGTCTCAGCCACGGCGAATGTGACGCTACCCATCAGCGACTTTCACCCACGCTGTATGTTGCACAACACTGTGCATGAAGTCCACCGGCCCCGTTTTCCCGTCATCGATTATCACAATCATCTTGACGCGCAGGATCCTGCGGAGGTTCTGAAGATTATGGATGCCTGCGGCATTGAACATACCGTGAACATCACGATGAAGGTCGGTGACGAAGCCGTCGAGCAGATTGAGCGTTACCGGCGCGCCGACGCCCGGCGGTTCTCCACGATAGGCTGGATGGACTGGAGCGGTGCTGACTCGGCGGAGTTTTCGAGATTCATCAAGCTCACCATGGAGCGACTCGACCGGCTGGTATCGAAGGGCATCGTGGGATTCAAGTTCTGGAAGGACCTCGGGCTGACAGTGCGCGATGCCCATGGGGAACTGATCCGGGTTGATGATGAGCGCTTGTCTCCCATTTTTGAGCGACTGGGCAGGCTCGGCATACCCGTGATGATGCATATTGGTGATCCGGAGGCGTTTTTCTTGCCCATCGACGCCAACAATGAGCGGTATGAGGAGCTTGCCGCTCATCCGGAATGGGGATTTTTCGGAGCGCAGTATGGCAAAGACGCTCTACTGCAGCAGCGGGACCGCGTTTTTCAGCGGCACCCGAAAACGACATTTGTCGGCGCTCACATTGCCGAGAATAGTGAGGACTTGCAGCGGGTTTCGGCGATGCTTGATGCTTGTCCCAACGTGGTTGTCGATATGAGCGCGCGCGCCTCCGAACTTGGTCGGCAGCCATACTCCGCGAGGAAGTTCTTCCTGCGCTATGCCGATCGCATTCTTTTCGGCGCCGATCTTGTGCCCGAGATCGAGATGTATCGTCTGTACTACCGATTCCTCGAGACGGACGATGAATACTTTGAATATCCAACCCACGCCTCGCGCCAGGGCCGCTGGAATATCTATGGACTCGATTTACCGGAAGATGTATTGCGGAAGGTCTATCGCGAGAACGCTCTGAAACTTCTGACGCAGCTTCGTTAACAAGTCGATGCCAACTCTGTGTGGAAGCCGAAGGGGCATGCGCTGCACAGCGTGGTATTGGGGAATTGCCGCGCATGATGCTGGAAACGAGTTCCAAGAGCCGCACCTGCATGCTTCCCGGTCGTGTAGCTTGCATGCACCCGGCTGCATTCCGGCGGCCGCGGGGTCTCACCAGAGCCCATCGAATCAAGGATCGCTATGGGATATGGAAACGGCGTTCCCTATTGAGTCGTTTCGATTGTGCTTGACAACGGACATCTGAGCATCTAAAAGAAATAGAACGTAATTAATCAAAGCATGTTGTGATTCCCTTTGAGGTGACATGATGCAGTTTTCTCGCCTGGCGAAGCCCATTGTCTTGTTGCTGCTGCTCTGGATGAGTTCGCACGCGCTAGAGGCGCAGACGGACAAGCAGGGCGGAATTCGAGGAACTGTGACGGACGCAACAGGTGCAGTTGTGCCGGGCGCGAAGGTGACTCTGACGGACGTGGGCACCAATATATCGATGACCATGACCTCAAACAATGACGGCGCTTACACCTTCACATCATTGCGAGCGTCGCGATACAGCATGCTGGCAGAGTCTCCCTCATTTGGCTCCGTGGAGAAGACGGGGATCACGCTGACGGTGAATCAGCAGACCACGGTGAACTTCACCATGGCGGCGTCGGACAAGGCGACAGTGACGGTGGAAAGCGTGCCGGTGCTTCTGGATTCAGACAATGCAACGCTCGGAACGGATATAGAAAGCAAGTATATGACGCAGCTTCCACTCGAAAACCGCGATCCATTCGGGATTGCGTTTCTGGCGGCGGGAGTGACGGAGACAGCGGGATCGGGCATCGGTGACTCGTATCCGTCAGGCACAAACTTTGTGTCGAACGGACAGCGGAATGCGACCGCGGATATACGGCTCGATGGAACACTGATTACTGCTCCGGAGCAGGGCGAGGGGGGCACAACGAATGTTTACTACCAGGCGACAGTTGAGGGTCTGCAGGAAGAAAAGGTACAAAACAACGGCGTGTCGGCGGAGTTCGGGGGGAGCGGCGGAACGGAGATTGATGAGGTGATGAAGTCCGGCACCAATCACCTGCACGGCAGCGTGTACTGGTTCAATCAAAACGGAGCAACGGACTCGCGGGATTATTTCAACACTGGACCGACGCCGGCGCACTCTCAGAACCAGGATGGATTTTCGCTCGGCGGCCCGATCCACAAGGGGAAGACATTTTTCTTTGTGGACCTGGAATCTGTGATTGCGAACAGCCCGGTAAACATTGTGGCGACGGTGCCGACGGCAGCGGAGATCAATGGCGACTTCTCGGCGGCGATGACCTATGACCAGAACGGTAACCCGGTGCAGAACCAGATCTTCGATCCTTTGCTATACGATCCTTCGACGTCGTCAAGGCCAGCGTATGCGCAGAACATGATTCCTTCGACTGAATTCGACCCGGTGGGGCAGGCGATTATGAAGCTTTACCCTAAACCGAATCAGGCAGGGGATGCGGTTACGGGCGCGAATAATTACCGGAATGTTGTGCTTGCAAATTCGAAGTCTCTACAGTTCGATGTGAAGATCGATCAGCATTTCAGCGAGAAGTCGATTCTGCTCGGACGGTATAGCAGTATTTACGCGAGCGGATCTACTCCGACTGTCTTCGGCGATACCGAGTTCAACGACGGATTGGCGTACACGGAGAGTGTGTACAACGATGGGTTGACCTACACCTACGCGCCAACTCCGAATACGCTTTGGACGAGTGCTATCGGACTGGATAGGGTCTCGCAACCGAGCCATAGCAATTACCCGAGTCCGACTTCCGTAGGATTCCCAAGTTACCTGATCCAGAACGGTGTATCGAGGATGCCGGCGATCATTATGGAAGATCAGCCGTGGACCTCGATCTATGACCAAAGCAGCGTGGATACGAAGTTCGCGCATACTCTGGTGGATTATTCTTCGTCCTTTATGTGGACGAAGGGACAGCACTCGCTGAAGGTGGGCGGGGAACAGCGGTTGTTCTATAACAACTTCTTCCAGCCCAATTATCCTGACGGCGACTTCAGCTTTGCGCAACATGTAACCGCACAAGTTCCATTTGACACGGCTAGCGGAGTGCAGGGAAATGATTTTGCCGGGTTGCTGCTTGGGTATGGGGATGCCAGCACCGGAGGGATCAATGTGTCGCAATCTGTTGCCGATAAATCCGCGGAGACTTCGTTCTTCCTCCAGGACGACTGGAGAGCTACGCCGAAGCTGACGCTCAACATGGGAGTGCGGTACCAGTGGAGCACACCCTATACGGAGCGGACCAACAATAGCCAGTTCAGCGATTTTACGGGGAATAGCGGCATTACGGTTACTGGATCGCCGCTTGTCGAATCGACGTCGCCGCTGCTGGGAACTACGATCTTTGCATCGAAAGCGAAGAGGAGTCTGGCGACGGATTGGAACAATGTGGGACCGCGCATTGGCTTTGCATACCTGGCGCATGAGGGAACTGCAATTCGCGGAGGAGCGGGCGTGTATTACGGGTTAAGTGTAGCGACGAACTACCAATATCCGGGGCCTGCGTATACGGCTAGCCCGCAGATGTTTTTCAGCAAGGATGGATACCAGACACGATCCGCGACTCTTTCCAATCCATTTCCGCAAGGTATTCAGCCCGCGCAGGGACGGGCGTATGGACCGTTGGCGATGTGGGGACTTCCAAATCCGAACAACCTGGATCTACAACCGGCTCGGAACGCGGAGATCTACCAGTGGAACCTTGGAGTTCAGCAGGTGTTTCCAGCGAAGATCGTGGTGAGCATTAACTACTCGGCGAACCGTAGCACGCATCTGCCGTGGGGTGGTTATAACAGCACGAGCAACCGCAACTTCATTGCATCCAGTGTTCGCAAACAGCAGACAAGCATTGGGCTTGCCACATTGACTGATAATCCATTTCGCAACATGTTTACCGGGCCAACGGCGATCTTCAACGAACCGGAGTCGCGGTATGGCGACCAACAGCTTCCGACGCTGAACCTGCTGCGGCCTTATCCGCAGTTCGATGGAGTTTTCCAGGGGCAGCCACTGCTGACCGCATCGTCCTGGTACCACGCAATGCAGATTGTGTTCCAGAAGCGCGAAGGAAAGTACCTGAGCTTCGAGGGGAACTATACATGGTCGAAGAATATGGACAACTCCTCGACAGGATTCAACGCGTTTGTGGGTACGCTGAATAACGGCAATCCGCAGGAGCTCGATAACCTGAAGGCGGAGTGGTCGGTGAGTGCGAACGACGCGACGAACCGTCTGGTAGCCGCGGTAATTTTACTGATCCCCGTTGGGCGGAACTCGCTTATCGGTTCGAATATGAACAGGGTTGCGGATGCGGTTGTGGGTGGATGGCAACTAACGACGTTGACGACTTACCAGACGGGGCAGCCACTGGCGCTGAGCATGTCGAACGGGAGGATTGCCGACGGTAACCAGCGACCCAATGTCATCTGCCCAGTGAGCCAGTTGACTACGGGGACGAGCATTCACGCAGCAGCAGAATACCAGACGCCGTATTTGAATACGTCGTGCTTCAGTGATCCGGGCGATCAGCAGCCGGGAAATGCGCCGCGGTACTTCTCGGGGTTGCGGGCAGACGGGATCCACGAAGCGGATGTCAGCCTCGAGAAGAACTACAACTTTGGCAGCCGGTTTGGACATGCGGAGGTTCATGCAGATTGCTTCAACTGCACGAACACGCCGCGGTTCGGGATTCCGGATAGTGCTTATGGCGACTCGACGTTCGGCCTTATTTCTTCGAGCGCAGGCGGCGCATTGCCAAGGCACTTCCAGTTCGGATTGCGGTATCAGTTTTAGCTCTAACCAAACCTGAACCTGGTGGGGAGATGGACATGAACGAGCAATTAATTTCACGAGCTCTGTCCCGCTTGATGAAGCTCTCGCTGGCGGGCGCGGTGTGCGCGATGTGCGTGTGCCCCGGCCGTGGCCAAACGGCGGGGTCGGAACACGATAGTGATGCGAGGGCCTGGATGCGAAAGGTTCGTATCGCAGCGTATCCGCTGAGTGCTGCCAGCGCGAAAAGGATCGTCGACGAGGCGGCGAAAGATGGTGTTTACGGGATTGAAGTCGACAACGACATTCCGGGGCGGTATGAGAGCCTCCTGGAGCCGACGGCAAAGCTGGAGGCGATTCGCGCGGTAAGTGCGGCAGCGCATCGCGGGAATAATAAGACATTCGTGTACATCGCTGGACTGGAGTGCATCTCGGCCGACGATTCAGCGGCGCACACGCTGGCAAAAGACCATCCGGAATGGCTGCAGCGGAAGATCACGGGGCAGCCGGCGATCTTCGGTTCCAAGTCGGCGTTCTGGATTGCGAAGGGTGAAGAAGATGTTTGGGTGAGTCCCTATGCAACGGAATGGCGCCGGCTATACATGAAGCGCGTCGCGCAAATTGCGGGAACGGGCGTGGACGGAATCTATGTCGACATCCCTTACTGGATGACACATTTCACAGGCTGGGAAGATAGCTGGGCAAGTTTTGACGACAACACCGTGGCCGCTTTCAAGCAAAGGACGGGATTGGATGCGCGGAAGGATATCGAGATCGGTGACTTCGACGATCCTGGATTTCAGAAGTGGGTTGATTTTCGAATTCGCACGATCACAGAGTTCCTTGCGGAGATTCGCAGCACTGCCGTTGCAGTGAATCCGACGATCGCGATTATTCCTGAGATCTATCCGGGGATCGAGAGCGAGGGGCCGCGCGTGGGTTCGGATGTGTATGAGATCTACCCGGTGGTGGATGCAATCGCACATGAGTATGAGTTTGGCGGCGGCGATGATCATACGGCGGCGATGCGCGCGCCGTTCGACTGGATGATGTACCAGATCGGAATGAGAAGTTTTCGTGCGTTTGCCGGAAGCAAGCCAACGTGGATGTTGAATTATTCGTGGGATGGCGCGGAACATGTGAAGCCTTCAGACGCGATGCAGACGCTGGCGAACTCCGAGTTGATGGCGGGCGCTAATGTGTGGGATGCGAGCGGACATGTAATGTCTGGATCGAACGACATTGCAGAGCGGCGCACCATGTACGCCTGGATCGGAGCGCACGAGGATGTGTTTGGCAAGACGCGGCAGCCGTTGGGAGAGATCGGTGTTTACTTTTCGGACGCTACCCGGAATAGGCACACAGATAAGTTTGTGAACTCGTATCGCGGAGCGCTTCTGTTACTGCTGCAGATGCACAGGCAGTTTCAGATCGTGACGCCCCGGACGCTCGATGCCTTCAACGACAAGACACTATTGCTGCCGAACGTTCAGGTGCTCGATGCCCACGAGATCGCGACGATTCATCGGTTCGCTGGCAACGGCGGCCGCGTGGTGATCGATGGCGAATCGAATGGTGCGCTGAGCGATTTGAGCGAAGCGACGCGGCTGCCGGACGATCCTGCAGAGAAGTATCTTGAAAGCGCAGAGCACGATTACGCGAATGCTCGGCCGGAGGAGCAGACCGATTTTCTCAATGCCGTGGGCACGGGCGATGACGATGCGATCCAGGTAAAGGCGGGGAGGGATGTGGTCGCACATGCGATGCGGATTGACGGGAAGACGTACCTGTTCTTTGCGAACTTCAGCGGCATCAAGCAGGGCGTGAATCTGACGCCGGCGACGCAGACAAATGTCACAGTTACGTTGTACGGTCCGCCGGGGACGTCGATGCATGTGTTGCCGTTCCTTGGGGCGGAGACGACGGTGAAGGGAATCCGAGCGGGTAAGCGCTTGGCATTTGTTGTACCACCGATGGAACGCGGAACGGTGGTTTGGTTTCGGTGAGCCGGTGCAGTAAGGACTTGCTGTCATGGGCATAGACCGTGGCAAGTTAAAAGTCCGTAATGACCTGACCTACCGGAAATCACTGCCAATCGAAACTGGAGTTCTCGCGTAATCCAACGGAGGGAGTTGACGATGAAAAAGAACCGGTACATGGCAGAGTGTTCATAGGGATACTGGAGCAGACCGAGGCTGAGGTGGAGACTGCGGATCTGTGCCGTGAGCACGGAATCAGCGCGGCATCGGCGCCGGTGTTATGGAGGTCATCTCCGACCACAGGGGAGATACGTTTGGAGCGGTGTTGACCGTTCCGCTTGCGGGCAGAGTTGACGTGCTGCACGCCTTACAGAAAGTCGACGTCCGGCATTGCGGGGCCACAATCAGAAATCAACGTCATGAAGCAACGACTTGAGCGCGCTATCGAGATGCGCCAGGCGCGTGGGAAACAACATGGTGATCGCGCATCTCCGCTGCTTCATCGATCACGGCCAACACATGAGCGTCACCATCGGCCACCGGTAACGACTGCATGGCTCGGCCCACCAGCAGCAGGACGGGGGCTGGGCCGCACTCCAACTCCGCTAAACTGCCCAGGTGTGACGCGATCCAACTCTGCCGCGCCGTAGCCGCATGTGACACTGCGCAGCAGGCGACATCGTCTGCAACGCCTGCGTCGCGAAGTTCTTGGGCGATCCTCGCCATGTCGCGTCCCGGCATGTAGACGACCAAGGTTGCGTCGTTGGGTAGCGGACCATTCCACACTGGCGCTGTGTCCTTGCCATCCGCGTGATGGCCTGTGCAGAAGATGAGCTTGCTCGCACTGTTGCGATCCGTGAGGGGCAACGCCAGCGCTGCTCCTGCAGCCAGCGCGGCGGTGACTCCCGGCACCACTTCAAACTTAACGCCCGCCGCTCGCAGCGCAGCAATCTCCTCACCCGCGCGCCCAAAGACCAGCGGGTCGCCACTCTTCAGCCGCACTACCGATTGGCCCTCCTGCACCAATTCGATCATCAGCGCATGAATGCCCGCCTGGGTAATCCGCGGCCGACCGCAACGTTTGCCCACGCTCGTGACCAACGCATGACGATGCACCAGTTGCAGCACCTCTTCGGGCACGAGGTCATCGTGCAGCACCACATCGGCGGTCTCCAGTAACCGCAGCGCGCGCAGCGTCAGCAGTTCCGGATCGCCGGGCCCCGCACCGACCAGATACACCGTTCCTTTTTGCGCCGTCGTCATTGAGCAATCTCCTCTGCCCGCAAAAAACCGTGTTCCCGCGCATGCTGGTGGGCTCGCATCCGCGAGGGACACTCCGCAAAGCCGCAGACTTCGCGCTGTGCGAGTTGATGGAGAAGCAACTTGCGCTCCTCGCCGACTGGCTCCACGGCTGTTACCTCGCGCCGCAGCCGCCCGAGTTCCATCAGCCACTCGCCAGTGTCGAGCGGCAACTGCGCGTTGATCTCCTTGCGCAGGCGCTGCGCCAGGGCCGGGCTCTCGCCCGCGGTCGAGATGGCAATCTGCAACTCGCCTCTGCGTACGACGCTCGGAAAGTAGTAGTCGCAGAAGGGAGGGTCATCGACCGCGTTGCAGAGAATATTCGCAGAGCTCGCTTCCGCGTAGACCGCACGATTTACGGCTGCGGTAGCCGTCCCCGCCACTACCAGAAACGCGCCCGCTAGATCGCCCGCGCAATAGTTGCGCTGCTTCCACGTAATGTCGCCACTGGCGGCCCAGGCCTGCACGCGCGGCAACGCATCGGGAGCGATGACGGTGACGCTCGCCTCCGCCGTCAACAAGCTCTCGATCTTCGACTCTGCAATGTTGCCAGCGCCGACTACGATGCAGGGCCGAGCTGCGAGTTTCAGAAAGATGGGGAACAAACTCATAGTCTCTCCTCAACCAACATTTGTTGGAACGCGTCCCGGTGATGGATCGCGTTCTACCGGATCCACGACGGCACCCGCTAGCTGTGCGCGGAGATCGTCATCGCTGGTGCGCCTGAAGTAGGCGCGCAGACTTTCGTCCTGAGTGCGCTGCTTCAAATAGCCGCGCAACAGGCGCTCGATGGCGTCGGGGCAATCCTCTGCGGTGGCGCGAAAGCCAATCTGCCGCGCAATTCCCGCATACTCGCCCACGGCTCCGCCGACGCAGAAATAGAAGGCATCGACCATCTGGCCATCCTTCTTCAGCTTCTTGCCTTCGAGGCCGATGTCCGCAATCCAACTCTGTCCGCAGCTATTGGTGCAGCCGGTTACGTGCAGCCGCAACTGCTGATCGAACTCCGGCAGCCGCTCCTCCATCTCGCCGACGAGCCACTTTGCAAATCCCTTCGTCTCGGAAATCGCGAGTTTGCAGAACTCGGTACCGGTGCAAGCTACCGCGCCGCGATAAAAGACGGAAGGTTCGACCTGCAAGCCCAGCGCGGTGATCTTCTCTACCAACTCCGGAACTTTGGCGTTGGGAATATTCACCAGCACGATGTTCTGGCCAATGGTGGCGCGGAGATGGCCGTCGCCGTAGTCTTCGCTCAAACTGGCCAGGGTGTGGAGTTGGTGCGGATTGAGACGGCCATTGAGGACTGTCACGCCGACGTAACTCAGGCCGGGCTGGCGCTGCTGGTGCACGCCCACGTGGTCGCGATAGACATCCTCCGCGATGGGGCCTTCCTCGCAGGGATCGAAGGTGTAGCCGAGATTCTCCTCGATCGCGGCGAGCATTGTCTCGGCGGTCCACTCATGGCGCAAGAACAGATACTTCAGGCGGGCATGGGTACGGCTCTCGCGCAGTGCGTCCTGCGCGCGGAAGATTTCGCAGACCGCGTGCACCACGGCCAGCGCCTTGTCCTGCGGGATGAAGGCGTTCAATCGTACGGCTAGATGCGGCTCCGCCGACAGGCCGCCGCCCACACGAACGCTGTAGCCAACCTCTTCCTTCCCATCCTTCACGCGCTTCAGCCCGGTCAGGCCTACGTCGTTGATCTCGGGATAGCTGCACCAGATCGGGCAGCCGGTGATGCTCACCTTGAACTTGCGCGGCAGGTTGAAGAACTCGGGATTGCCGGTCAGCATCTGCGCTACCTGCACGGCGAGCGGCGACGCATCGAGCAGTTCATGGCCGTCCAGCCCCGCGAGCGGACAGCCCGTGACATTGCGCGCCACGTCGCCGCAGGCTCCCTTCGGGCTGAGCCCAATCGCTGTGAGTTCCTCGACGACCAGCGGCAGCGACTCGATGGTCAACCAGTGCCACTGAATATTTTGGCGCGTTGTAATGTCGGCCACACCGCGCGCATACTTCTCGGTCATGTTCGCAATCGCGTGCAGTTGTTTTGCGGTCAGCAGGCCGTTCGGCAGGCCGATGCGCATCATGTAGTACTCGCTGGCTTTGCCCTCGCCGCCCTTGCCGCCGGTGACGCCGAGGCCGTCGCCCTGCGTATAAATCCCCCACCACTTGAAGTAGAAGCCGTCCCACTCGGGGAGGACGCTGGCGCGGCCGTCGCGTGCAAACTGCTGCACCTCGTTCCAGGCGTTCCAGGGATTCTTCTCGCGCTTCAGCCGCTCGGACCGCTGCGCCTTGGTCTCTTTCGCTGCAACGTCACTGGTACCAGTCTTGACTACTTCGCTCACGGCTTTCTCCAATCGCTCTTGCAAAGATGCATCTCGCAGAAAAGCAAAAGCCCACGATTCGATTCGTGGGCACTCGGGGTAACTCTCAGGCTTCGCTTATCCAGCGTTCAACAAGCAGCAGCGTCCGAGACCACAAGGCCGGGACAGGTACAACAGGCTGCGCTGCGCATCACTCTCATTCATCCAAGCATATCGTTAGTCGCCGCCCAGGGCAAATCCGTTAGCTCCGCGCGCTGGATTGCGAAGGCTTCAGCCCACGCGCGACTCCGCTTCCTTGGCGGCCTCATAGATCTGGTCGAAGCTTTCAATTGCGTACAACACTGGCTGCATCTTGCTTACGTCTACCACCGTATTGAGTACCTGCTCCAGATCAAACTCGCGAATTTCCAGTCCCGCGCCGCGCTCGACGACGTGGGTACACTCGCCGTGCGATGAGATCAGGCCGCTGCCGTAGACCTTGATCTTTCCGGCCTCGTGGATGACGCCAAACTCTACCGTGAACCAGAAGAGCCGGCCCATGCGCTCCAGTGCTTCCGTAGTCTTCAGCCCAGCGCAGACCTTCCCGTAGTGCTCCAGAAAATCTGCGAAGACGGGGTGCGCGTGCATCGGCACATGGCCGAACACATCATGAAAGATATCCGGCTCGGGGGTGTACTCCATGGCGTCGCGGCTGCGAATCCAGGTGGTGGTGGGAAACTTTCGGGCCGCGAGCATCTCAAAGAATGCGTCCGCTGGTAGAAATCCGCTCACTGGTGTGGAGTTCCAGCCGGTCCTCGGCTGCAACCGCGCACTTACCTTCGCCAGTTGCGGCAGCCGGTCCACCTGCAGGCCGATCAACTCGAAGCCCTCGAGGTACGCGCTGCATGCGTGCTCTTCGAGCTGCGGCATTCGCCGCGTTACCAACTCCGTCCAGATCGCATGCTGCTCGGGGGTATAGGCCGCCCAGTCCTGCTCGATCAGATACGGGCGCGCGGCCACCAGTTCTGCTGCAACCCGCTTCGGAGACTCAACTACCGGCGTAGACATACCTTTCCTCCAGCCAACACAGTAACCCTAACCACTTGCGTCGACGTTGGACAAGTCCGCGCCCTTGGCCTCTGGCCCGAGCCAGGTGACGAGCGCCACCAGCATGGCCACCGCGAGCACCGTCCAGGCCATGACCGGCGCCAGGCGTCCCTGATAGTAGCGCGCCGCGATTCCGGCCTGAAAGACACCGTTCCGCGATGCAAGTAGATTGCCGAGCTGGTACGCCACCCCAGGGAAGACCGCGCGCACGGCCGGCGGTGCTAGCTCGTTCAGGTGCACCGGGATGATTCCCCACGCGCCCTGCACCATGAACTGCATGAGGAATCCGCCCACTGCGAGCATTGCGGCCGTATGGCTCCACGCCCAGAGGGGGATCATTGGGATCGCCAAGAGCGCTGCGGTCACGATCGTTCGCCTGCGTCCCCAGCGCTCGGAGAGGGTTCCACAGACGATCCCGCCGAGCACGGCGCCGATCATCCCGATCATCGCCACCGCTGAAGCCGTCGGAACGGACAGGCCGTCATCGTGCTTCAGGAACGTCGCGTAGAGGTCCTGCGTCCCGTGGCTGAGGGAGTTGAAGGAGAACATCAGCACAATGAGGAAGAGAAACGAGCGGCCATAGCGCATGACCAACGCGAGGCCGTCGTGCGCCGACGCGATCATGGACCTGCGCGGCTTGCTCTGCTTAACCTCGCGGGCATGCCTGCCTGCCTCCCAGGCCGGCGACTCCTTCACCGACGAGCGCACATAGAAGACCAGCAGCGCCGGCAGTGCGCCGATGACAAACAGCATGCGCCAGCTTCCTGCGAACCCCTGCGGATGCATGTGCGCCACAAACAGACCGAACAACCCGGCCACAGCGGCGGCGATCAGGTTGCCTGTTACGTAGCCTTCCTGCAGCAGGCCGGAGAAGAAGCCGCGCACTTCGACCGGCAGCGTCTCCAGTGCGAGCGCCGCGCCTACGCCCCACTCGCCGCCCATGGCCACGCCGAACAGCGCCCGCGACACGAGGAACACCGGCCAGCTAGGCGCAAATGCCGACGCAAGTTCGAATACGCTGAAGCAGGCGATGTTGATCATCAGGGTCGGACGACGCCCGTAGCGTTCCGCCAACCAGCCGAAGAGGAGCGCTCCCAAGGGCCGCATCGCCAGCGTCCAGAACAGGCTCTCTGCGACAATTTTCAAGGAGAGGTGAAACGTCGCTCCGACCGAGTCCAGGCAGTAGGTCAGCAGGAAGAAATCAAATGCATCCAGCGACCAGCCTAGAAAGCACGCCAGAAACACGCGCCGCTGTCTTGCGTCGAGTGCGCGAAACGGCTGCAGCAGGTTCATCGTGAAAAGCCCCCGATAGAGTGCCCTCATCGATAGCCCTTATGGACAGCGCTTGTCAATAGAGCCTGTGAATCGCACTTGTGAGTTGCGTTTGTGAGTCGCCTTTATGCCGACTTATCCCCACTTCGTGGCCCAGTGATCTGGCACGGTCCGGGCTAGAGTTTTGCGCGGAGGGGAATTCCCGGGTCCACAAAAGGAGCCTCGGCGCCACCTGGCTGCGACTGGAGAATCTTGTGGTGCAGGCAATAGAGCGCCAGTTCGAGACGGTCCGCGACGCCCAGCTTGTCGTAGATCTTGCGCAGATAGTTTTTTACCACCTGCTCGGTGGTCCCAATCTGATAGGCAATCTCTTTGTTCCGCATGCCGCGCGTGATGCAGGCAATGATCGCCAACTCCTTCTCGGAGAGCCGCGGCTGCGACTTCGGATTGGTGAGCATCGTCGCCTGTTCGCGATAGGCATCAATGACCCAGCTGATGGACTGGTTATCGATCCAGGTCTCGCCTGCGGCAATCTTGCGGACGCACTTGACCAGCATGTCCGGCAAGATGGACCGTGGCACTACGCCGCGCACTCCGCGCCGGAACAACTCGACGGTGTTGCCCTCATCGCTTGAAGAGATCTGCACAATCAACTTGGCATGCGGGGCCCGGCGCATGAACTCCGGAATGGCATCGACCGTGCCTGCGATAAGGTGTCCTTCGAGCAGCACAACGTCGGTAGGGAAGTGTTGCAGAGCCGCATAAAGATTTTCGAGCGTCTCGGCCTGGGCGACGACGCGGATATCATCTTCGAGCGCAAAGACCTTGCGCATCCCGACGCGATAGATGGCCTGCGAGTCCGCGAGAATGACGCGGATGCCTCCCTCGGGAGCGGCATCACCCGGCTCCAGGTCGTCGAGATCGCCTGCGAGATCGTCATTACGCTCTAATGGATCGCCATTCGCCAACTCATCGCTCATAACTGCTCAGCCTCTAAAAGAGTATTCATCGATGACCGCGGCCGCCATTTGTTTTTCTGCGGTCCGCTGATGTCGAACGATCCGTCCCACGCAATGCAGCAGCACATCATACGCCCCGCCCATGATCGCCGCCGGCATCGTCAAGTCGAACTTCACTTCAATGCCTATCGGCGGGAGGTCTTCGGCGGCAAATAACAGTCCATTCGCCGATACGTCTTCGGTAACCGCCGGATACTGCCGCTCGACCGTCCGCAACAAAATCTCCAGGCGCAAAGGGAAACGTACCGCTGAGCGGACTGGAATGGTCTCGTAGGATCGGTATAGGGTCGTCAAGCGACCCTCCTTCCGGGAGTTAGCTCAAATCGATCGTAACGATAAATAGTTCAGTACCACGTGTTACCAAAGAATTCTACTGCACGCATCGGTGTCTAAACGATCCATTTATAGAACATACTCTGGGTGGTCACCCACCCCCCGCCGGCAAACGGCTGTGGGCCGGTCGTAGGCTTCGGCACGGCCGGTGGGACGCCCCGGCGTTTTGCACCGCCGGGGTAGCAGAAAATTCGTCTTCAGGCATTGCGGAATGGGCAAAAATCCGCGATACTTAGGTGTTCGGACTTTTGCGTCCGTCGGTTGTGCCGATCAGGAGATCCTCATGCATTGAGGACATATGGACGGCAACCCTGAAACCATCCAAGTTTTTCTGAGAGGATCTACCCTGTGTTGATGATTCGTTTGGCGCGCGTTGGCGCCCGTAAGCAGCCCCATTACCGCGTTGTTGTCATCGAAAAGGATCGCGCCCGCAATGGCCGCTCGGTCGAGGTGGTTGGCACCTACAACCCGCGCACGAATCCCGCCAGCGTCCAGATTAAGCGCGACCGCGTTGACTATTGGACCTCCAAGGGGGCTCAACTCTCAGAGACCGTCGGCAAACTGCTGGCCAAGTACCAACCGGTGGTTGCGGAAGCTGCTGAAGAAGAAGTTCCGGCGGCATAAGTAATCAGTTATCTGAAACTTCCGTGGCACTGATCAGGACCCAAAAGAGTATCGCAAAGTCCGGCTGGCTTGAAGTACACTCACAAAAGCCAATACCGCCGTTTTGATGTTCATCGTAGACCGTTGCTTGTAAACACTTCGTTTGTCTGCCCTGATTTGCGCTACACCTCAAAGCGGTAACCGGCGAGACCCCTTCCACGCAAGAGAAGAGGCTCCCCTACTGCGGTGCAGGCTCAATACTCTCTTGAGGTGTACGAGTGTCTGATTCTACTGGGCTGCCCGACCACAACTTCGCGGTGGCAGAAATGCAAACCCTGATGACGGAGATCACCCGCGCTCTGGTCGATGAGGCCGAGGCGGTAAAGGTGGAAGTGATCACCCAACAGGACGCCACGGTGCTCCGCCTGCACGTCTCGCCGGCCGATATTGGGAAAGTGATCGGCAAGCAGGGCCGCACGGCGCGATCGCTGCGAACTATTCTCGGTGCTGCCAGCATGAAGCTGCAGCACAGGTTTTCGCTCGACATCGTCGAGGCCGGTCGCACGCACCATAGCCACGAAGCCCACGACGGAGACTGAGTCCCGGTTATCGCGACGGACGGGCCTCGATCATCCCAGCAGAGATGCTCTGCATGTGTTGGAGCGTTGAATTCCACGGGCTATTGTCCTCAACGTACAGTCAGTTCGTCCCATGCGGTTTTAGCCGCTAAGGCAACGGAATGCTGAGGATCTGTCGTGGTCTGTCTGGTGCCGCGACGCATTACCGGAGCCACACCACGATGAACACCCTCCCGACTTCCGGCTGGTTTGCGATTGCCCGCCTGCTGCGCCCACAGGGCCGGCGCGGTGAACTGCTGGCCGATCCCCTCAGCGATCTCCCCGACCTTTTTGCCGCGAGCCGCGACGTTGTGATTGCGGCCGCTAACGCGACGGCTCCAGCAGCCGGTGCGGCCGACGTGCGGATCGAGGAGCACTGGTTTCCGACGGGCAAGAATGCAGGCCGGGTCGTGGTCAAGCTGTCGGGCTGTGATAGCATCTCGGCTGCCGAAGCCCTGGCTGGGCAGCAACTCCTGATTGCCGCCGACCAACTTCCGGCACTGGATCCGGGCACGTTCTTCGTTGGTGACCTGGTGGGCTGCACGCTCTACGACGCGGCAACGCCGTCCAGCGGGGCCGTTAGTGTCGGGACAGTTGTCGACGTAGAGTTTGCTACTGGCCCTGACGGCCGCACCCGCATAGAAGACGCAGCTCCTTTGCTGGCTGTCGAGCTCATTCGCCCCGTGCAGGCGACGGCCGGACCCGACGACCCGGAGGCTGCCGAGCCGATGCTCGTCCCCTTCGTTCTGGCGTGGATTGAGGAGATCGACGTCGCTGCCCGGCGCATCACGATGCGCCTGCCTGAGGGACTTTTCGACGCCAGCGAAGGGCTGATTCCGCCAGCGAAACCGGAGCCGTAAAAGGGGGGCGGCTCGGCTATCCTCCAAGCCGCCGACGCAGAACCCAAGCCGTACACTCAAGGTGCACGTTCAATTTCTGATCTCTGATTTCTGCATTCATGCGCTTCGACATTCTTACCATCTTTCCCGAGTTCTTCGGCGCGCTGCCCGACCAGGGCATCCTGGGGCACGGCGTCGTTTCGCGTGCTCTGCGGACGGGCCTTGCCAGCGCAAACATCCACGACCTGCGCGGGTTCACGCACGACCGTCACCGGACCGTCGATGACCGGCCTTTCGGCGGGGGCGAGGGGATGGTACTGAAGCCTCAGCCGATCTTCGAGTGCCTCGAGTCACTGGCGATCGCGCCCAGGCCCGCGCGCGACGGATCATGCGAGACGGTCATCCTGCTCTCGGCGCAGGGGAAGCGGTTCACGCAATCGACGGCTCGCCATCTGGCCACGCTTGACCGCGTGGTTCTGATCTGCGGGCGTTATGAAGGCGTCGACGAGCGGGTGAGCCAGATACTGTGCGATGAAGAACTCTCGATCGGCGATTACGTTCTCTCTGGCGGGGAGCTCGCCGCCGCGATCATGCTCGATGCCACGGTCCGCCTGTTGCCGGGCGCGCTAGGCCACGCTGACTCCAGCCGCTACGAGAGCTTTGGGGAAGGTGACGCGCAGGCCACTGGGGATGAAAAGAATGTTCAGGATTCGGGGAGCGGAGGAGTTGCTGCTTCGACTGAGGTGCAAGCCTCGCCCCGCTCCACGAACGCGTCGAACGGGCTACTCGACTACCCGCACTACACGCGTCCGGCGGAGTTTCTGGGCGTCTCGATCCCGGAGGCCCTGGGCAGCGGCGACCATCAGGCGATCCGCCGCTGGCGCCGCCAGGCTGCGCTGGGCAAGACCCTTGCGAACCGTCCAGACCTGCTCTCCGCCGCGGATCTTACGGACGATGACAGGGAGTTTCTGGCCACACTCGGCTATCGGCCGTCCGATTGATCGCAGGGGATGTGGAAATTCCCTGCAAAAACCGCCCATCTCATGTAAACTGAATCCTGCGACTTTACGTAAGGAACCCATCATGTCAATCCATCCCATCATGCAGAAGCTGGCCGACAAACTCCAGCGTACCGACCTCCCCGACTTCGCCCCCGGCGACACAGTCCGTGTGCAGGTGAAGATCAAAGAGGGCGACAAAGAGCGCCTCCAGGCGTTCGAAGGCATGGTCATTGCCTGCAAGAAGGGCCCCCAGGGCTCCTTCACCGTCCGCAAGATGAGCTTTGGCCAGGGTGTCGAGCGCATCTTCCCGTACAACTCCACGGTTGTCGACAAGGTGGAGAAGATTCGCTCCTACCAGGTGCGCCGGTCCAAGCTCTTCTACCTGCGTGGTCTGCGCGGCAAGGCTGCCCGCCTCAAGGAAGTTGCGCGAACCGCGTAACTCGTCCTTCACCCCGGAAACATCAAGAGGCGACCCAGTGGGTCGCCTCTTCTTTGGGTTTACGCGGCTAGCGCGAGTCATTCCATTGACTAAACCTACAGCTATAAGCAGGGCAAAGAGAGGACATGAGTGAGGTCATGAGGCGCTCAGGGTGTTTGCGAGCTGCGGGGAGGCGGAGGTGTTCGTGGTGCGGATGCGGAAGAGGGAGCCGGTTCACATGTTTAATGTCGAGGCGATTGAGGCGAGTACGGTTTGGAATTGAGACTGGATGCAGGGGTGCACTGCTCCAGGCGGGTTGAACGCGGAGCGTATAACGTTGCGCGTGATATGCTGATATTGTGATGGGGAGCTTTGCTGACAAAGACGCGGCTGATATCTTCGACGGTGCTAGAAGTCGGCGATATGGCGGACTGGCACGAGTGATCGATCGTAAGTTGCGGGCGATCGAAGCGGCTATATCGCTCCAGGAGCTGAATGTGCCGCCTGGCACCAATCTCGAGGCGCTCAGAGGCGACCGCATCGGTCAACACAGTATCCGCGTCAACCAGCAGTTTCGTATCTGCTTCCAATGGGAGGGACAACATGCCTACAAGATCGAGATCGTCGATTATCACTGAGACAGATCGCAAGCGCAGCAAACGACAGCGCCCCCCTATCCATCCGGGCGAGATGCTTCGCGAGGAGTTTCTGGTGCCAATGGGGTTGAGCTCGAATGCGCTGGCTATGGCAATCGGAGTACCTGCTACCCGCATCGGTGAGATCGTCCATGAGCGCCGGGGAATCTCTGCGGACACGGCGCTGCGACTGGGGCGTTACTTTCATATGAGCGCGGAGTTCTGGATGAATCTGCAGAGCAGCTACGACCTGGAGAGCGCACGGTTTACAACCGACATGAAGGCAATCGAGTCGATCAAACCGGCACCGCTCGATCCGAAGACCGGTTCGCTCCGGGAAGTCGCGGCGTAGAAGGGCAGGCAAGATGGCGACGAAGACGAAGGATTATTACGGCACGCTGGGCGTGAAGAAGACGGCGACGGCGGAAGAGATTCGCAAGGCGTTTCGGAAGCTGGCGCGGAAGTATCATCCGGATGTGAATCCCGGCGATAAGAAGGCGGAGGAGAAGTTCAAGGAACTCTCCGAGGCTAACGACGTGCTGAGCGATGAGAAGAAGCGGAAGATCTACGACCAGGTGGGGTTCTACTCGGACAACATTGATGCGGCGACGGCGGAGGCGTATGCGCGCGGCGGTGGTGCGCCGGGTGGTGGTGGCTATGGTGCGGCGGGTTATGGCGGTGCGGGTGGG
>VFSW01001687.1_pt1 | contig 33663 bp, 30 predicted proteins | sample 5358111 | NCBI WGS metagenome assembly VFSW01 (sample SAMN11554181, study PRJNA540505) | mine drainage metagenome | isolation source: sediment from site ElyBrook_90M | place: USA: Ely Copper Mine, Vershire, VT | collected 2017
GTACACGAGCGTGCCAATCCCGCCGGGAGCAGCGGACTGCGCCGATTTGGGGGGTAGGGGCGGGGAGATAGTAACGGGTGATTCAGTGACAACCCTGGCCGGAAGGGCGGGCAGGGTCGGTGGCAGCGAGCCGGCTTCCCGACCGGAGAGGCGGCAGCGGGTGGTTGCGGTGCTTTCCGGCCGGGCGCGTGTCTGATAGATTACGCACACTTTTCGGTCCAACTCGATCCTTCAGGTAAGTCCGCGTGTTTGAATTAGTTAGGTCTGGCGGCTGGGTCATGGCGCCGATCATTCTCTGCTCGATCGCCGCTTTGGCGATCATCGGCGAGCGGTTATGGTCACTCCAGACGCGCTATGTGGCGCCCGCAGGACTGCTGCCGCAGGTGCGGCAATGGCTTGAGCGCAGGGAGCTCGACGGGGAGCGGCTGGCGCTGCTGCGCGATAGCTCGCCGCTAGGCCGCGTTATGGCTGCTGGCCTGATGAACCGCGGCCACAAGCGCGCGGTTGTCAAAGAGGCGATCGAGGACGCCGGGCGGCACGTGGTGCCGGAGCTCGAGCGCTACCTGAACCCGCTCGGCACGATCGCCGCGATCGCACCGTTTCTTGGATTGCTCGGTACCGTGCTTGGAATGATTAGGATGTTTGCCGGCGTCGGCAGTCACGGTCTGGGTGATCCGTCCGTGGTCGCCGCAGGCATCTCCCAGGCGCTTGTTTCCACGGCGTCCGGCCTGACGGTCGCGATTCCCAGTCTTATGTTCTACCGCTATTTTCGCGCCCGCGTCGATGCGCTGCTGGTGGACATGGAGCAGGAGGCGATCAAGCTCGTCGAGATTATCCAGGGCACGCGCGAAAGCGGGTAGCCGGGCCGGAGCGGGGTGCAACCATGCAATTTCGCCCGAAGCGGATCGAGGAGCCCGAGATCAATCTCATTCCCCTGATCGACGTGCTCCTGATGGCGTTGATTTTCCTGCTGTTGACAACCAGCTTCTCGCACGAGGCGCAGCTGCGGTTGCAATTGCCGAGCGCGCACACACAATCAAAACCGCAGCAGCCGGCATTGCGTGTGGCGATCGATGCCGGCGGGCAGTACTTCGTGGGCGGTAAAGCGCTGCTCAACACCAGCGAGAGCGTGTTGCGGCAGGCCATGGCGGAGGCGGCAGGTACGCAGAAGAATCCAGTGGTGATCATCGAGGCGGATCGCCGGACACCCAATGGCGCGGTGGTCAAGGTCATGGATGTTGCTCGCCAGCTTGGGTTCGTTCATCTGGCCTTCGCCACCCAGAAAGCCACCGGTGGTTCAGCACCGTGAGCGCAACGCAGGAGCCGGGTTCGGGTGCAAGCGTATACCGAAGACTGCTGAGATACGCGTGGCCCTACCGCGGTCCGTTCGCGCTGGCGGTAGTGAGCATGGCCGTCACCTCTGCGACCGAGACCGGGTTCGCGTGGCTCATGAAGCCGCTGATCAATGGCGGGTTCGTGAAAAGTGACCCGCATAGTATCCGTTATATTCCGCCGCTCATCGTGGCTATTTTCGTGGCACGCGGGATTTTCGGTTTCCTGGCCAATTACACGATGAACTGGATCGGGCGTATGGTCATCTTCCATCTGCGCAACAACATGTTTACGCGGCTGGTGCATCTGCCGAGCCGGTTCTACGACAACAACTCCTCGAGTCTGCTGATATCCAAGGTCATCTACGACGTTGAACAAGTGATGTCGGCCACCACCAAGGCGGTGTCCTCGGTGGTCAAGGACAGTCTGTCGCTGTTCGGACTGATCGGCCTTATGATCTATTACAGTTGGCGCCTGACCTTGATCATGCTGCTCGTGGCTCCGGTCATCTCGTTCGTGGTAACCAAGATCAGCCGCCGCTTTCGCCGGTCGAGTCATCTGATCCAGCAGTCCATGGGTGAAATCACGCATGTGGTGCAGGAGGCGATCGAAGGCCAGAGGGTGGTCAAGACCTTCTGTGCCCAGGATTCCGAGAGAGCGGCGTTTGAGCAGGTCAACGGCCGCAACCAGCGCTACGTCATGAAAAAGGCCGCGACCTCCGCGCTCAATGTTCCACTGGTCGAGTTGCTGTCGGCCATAGGCATTGCGATCGCGATCTATGCGGCAATGCAGCAGGCCGCTGCCGGCCACATGAACGCGGGCACATTCGTGTCCTATATTACCGCCATGATGCTGATGATGCCGGCGCTCAAACGCCTCACCCAGGTCAACGAGGTGGTCCAGACGGGAGTCGCGGCGGCGGGTAGCGTATTTGCCATGATGGACGAGGAGCCGGAGCCGGATCCGGGTGTGCGCGAGCTATCAAGCGTCAAGGGCGAGGTCGAGTACCGCCATGTCAGCTTCAGTTTCCCGGCCTCCCCGACGCCGGTGTTGGAGAATGTATCGTTGCGCATCGAGCCTGGGACTACGCTGGCGCTGGTGGGTGCGTCCGGAAGTGGCAAGACCACGACCGCGAATCTGCTGGCGCGTTTCTATGCAGCGGACTCTGGCGAAATCCTTATGGACGGGGTCAATATCAATGAGCTGCGCCTCGCCAATCTGCGTCACCATATCGCCTTGGTGAGTCAGGATACGGTGCTGTTCGATGATAGCATCCGCAATAACATCGCCTATGGTTCCGATGGAGAAGTCGACGAGGCGCGAATCCAAAGATCGGCGAAGGCAGCGCATGTTCTGGAGTTTGCAAAGCGCATGTCCGAGGGCCTCGATACTGTTGTCGGTGAGCGTGGCGTGCGTCTGTCCGGCGGGCAACGTCAGCGTATCGCCATTGCCCGTGCCCTGTACAAGAATGCGCCGGTACTCATTCTCGACGAGGCCACCTCGGCGCTTGACACCGAGTCCGAACGCCTGGTGCACGACGCAATGCAGCAGCTCATGCAGAATCGCACGACCCTGGTGATCGCCCATCGCCTGTCGACTATCGAGAACGCCGATCGCATCGTGGTGCTCGATGGTGGCCACGTGATGGAATCCGGAAGTCATCGTGAGTTGCTGGGACGCAACGGGATCTATGCCCGGCTGTACCGTATCCAGTTTAATGAGCTCCCTCACTGATCGTGCCTATGGGAGCGGGTCTCTGTGGTTATGGTGGCATGGCCTGCGCGACCGGCTGCGCGGAGATCATGCGCGCGCCAACGCACGCTGGGGCCATCTCCGCCCGCCGGCAGGCGGAGGAAGGCTGGTCTGGGTCGAAGCCGGGGACGAGGAGGGGAGCGTGCGCCTGGCCGCGGGGATGCTGCACGCGCTGCGTCAGACCCGGCGCGACCTAAGACTGGTGCTGTCCTTTGAGCGCGAATATCCGCTGCTGCTGGATCGCGAACTCGCCAGTCTCGAACAGACCGGATTTGGCTACGGCCCGAGTGATGCGACACGTGCCGTCCGGCGCACGCTGCGGTCGTTTGCGCCGCTGGGCGTGCTCATGGTCGCACGCCACCCCGCGCCCAATCTGAGCGCGGCTCTGGAAGCGGCGGCGGTCCGCTGCGTTGCGCTGCACACTACGGCAGCAGCAGCCGGGCGCTTTCAGGCCGTATACCCGGCCGATCGCGATCAGGCCGAGGCATGGCAGCGCTGCGGGCGTGCCGAGTACATCGCGCCTCAGGTCGACCTGACAACGCTTCTGGTCGAGGCCCAGGTAGATCCGAATTTACGCGGGATATTGTGCGGTGGCGCCGATTTCGCGGTCTGGTGTCTGATCGGCGTCAGTCCGCAGCGCTTCCAGGAGGTGGATGCATGGTGGTCAGGCTCGGGCCTTGGGCGCCGTGGCATACTATTGGTCAGCACCGCTCACCCCGGTGCAGCGCCCGCTGCGTGGCTGCGCATCAGTGCCTGGCACCGCACGCCGCTCGCCGCCGGAAGTACGGTCCTGATCGATGACAGCCGCTGGCTGCCCGCTGTCGCTGCGTCGAGTGACGCCATCCATGCGATCAACCCCGACGCCTGGACATTCTGGCAGGCCCTGGCCGGAGGCCGTCCGATGAGTGTGGCCGATCGTACCGCAGTGTTGCGGCGCTTCGATGCCGCTACCGCCGCCGGGCCGGCGGACGGACTTTTCGAAGAGGTATTCGCGTTTGCGCAGCTGGAGCAGTTTTGGAACGCGATGCGGGCGGACCCGATCGGCGCACGCTTGCGGGGCGATGCGCTGCGCCGCCTGTTCTGGGGCGAGCGCCGGCGCGCCGGTGAAGTGAACCGTGAGCTACTGAAGCGGGTTTTCCAGTGGTGACCCGGCGCGCCGCGGAATTTCTCCAGGAACAGTGGCAGGGCAGGTCGTCCTTGATCCTGCTCCTCATGCCCTTGGGCTGGATCTACCGGCTAATTTCAGGCGCGCGCAACCGGCTGTACGATCTGCACCTGCTCGCAAGCCAGCGGCTCCCGGTGCCTGTGATCGTGGTGGGAAATATCACGGTCGGAGGAACCGGCAAGACGCCGTTGGTGATCTGGCTGAGCCTGTTTCTGCAGCGTGCAGGCTTCCGGCCAGGAATCATTTCGCGCGGCTATGGCGGGCGCGCGCGCGTATGGCCGCGCGTGCTCGCGCTTGATTCCGATCCGGACGAAGTGGGCGACGAACCGGTGGTGTTGGCGCGCCGCGCCGGTTGTCCTGTAGTGGTGGGCCCCGACCGGGTGGCGGCGGCACAGGCCCTGCTCGCCGCGCATCGCTGTGATGTCGTGATCAGCGATGACGGGCTGCAGCACCGACGCCTCGCACGCGATGTGGAAATCGTGGTAATAGACGGGCAGCGGCGCTTTGGCAACGGGTTGCTTTTGCCGGCTGGCCCCTTACGTGAGCCGGTCTCGCGCCTGCAGCGCGCCGATGTCCGCATTACCCAGGGAACGGCATGCGAAGGGGAACACAGCATGGAGCTGTGCGGCACCGGCCTGCGCAATCTGGCGAGCGGCGAGACACGCGCCATACGCGATTTCACGGGCATGGCGGTGCACGCCGTGGCGGGAATTGGCAATCCCGACCGCTTTTTTGCAAAGCTGCGCGGGCTTGGACTGGAAGTACAAGAACACCCATTTCCGGACCATAATCGTTTTCACCCGGAGGATTTGCGCTTCGGCGACGCCGCACCGGTGATCATGACCGAGAAAGATGCGGTAAAATGTGAGCGCTTCGCCCGTCCCGATTGCTGGTTTCTGGAGGTCGAAGCCTGCCCGGATCCCGGATTCGGCACCCTGATTCTGGACCTGCTGAAGGAGAAGTGCGGTGGATAAGAAATTACTGGATATACTGGTCTGTCCCATATGCAAGGGACCTCTACGTTACGACCGCGCCAGGTCCGAGCTGATATGCAAGGCCGACCGGCTCGCCTATCCGATCCGCGACGATATCCCGGTGATGCTGGAAGACCAGGCCCGTCAGATTCCCGAGGAAGAGGCGCTTTAGCGCCTGTCGTGCGAGCCGAGCCATGATCGTCATCATCCCCGCCCGATTCGCCTCTACTCGGCTGCCTGGCAAGCCGCTTGCAGATCTTGCCGGAAAACCGATGATCGAGCGCGTTTATGCCAGCGCCCGTGCCAGCAGCGCCAAGCGCGTCATCGTTGCCACGGACGATGCGCGCATCAGCGCCGTAGTACGCGGCTTCGGAGGCGAAGTCTGCATGACCGCGGCCGATCACCGCTCCGGAACCGACCGTATTGCGGAAGCCGTATCGACCCTTGCGCTCGATGCTGACGAGGTCGTGATCAACCTGCAGGGCGACGAGCCGCTCATGCCGCCGGCACTGATCCGGCGGGTGGCCGATACGCTGCTCGCCCATCCACTCGCGGCGATGGCGACGGCCGCTCATGCGATCCATGACCGCCGCAGTTTCCAGGATCCGAATGTCGTCAAACTGGTTACAGACCGCAATGGGTTTGCGCTCTATTTCAGCCGTGCCCCGATCCCGTGGCCGCGTGACCAGACGGGGCGCGTCGGCGAGTTTCCCGCGGACGCGCTGCGGCACATCGGAATCTACGCCTATCGGGCCGAGTTTGTCGGCCGCTATGCCGCCTGGCCGCCATGTCCGCCGGAACGCATCGAATCGCTCGAGCAGCTGCGCGTGCTGTGGAACGGGGAGCGTATCGCCGTATGCGAGGTACCGGAGGGGCCACCGGGCGGAGTCGATACCGCGGAGGATCTGGAAAGAGTACGGGCGGTTTTCGAGAAGGGTGGATGAGCGCTAGCCGGTATGCAGGGCACGCTGAGCTGCAGCGTATGGCGCGGCAGATTCGATGCGGCCCGCCGCAAGTTATCCTACATGCAGGTGCAGAGCGATGGTAAAGGTGCTGTTTGTGTGTCTTGGGAATATCTGCCGTTCGCCGACGGCAGAAGGCGTTTTTCGCGCGGTCGTGCGCGCGCACGGGCTGGAGGAGATCATCGAGGTCGATTCCGCCGGTACCCATGCGTATCATATCGGCGAGGCGCCCGACGCACGTGCCCAGGCAGCGGCAGTGCGTCGCGGCATCGATCTGTCGGAACTGCGTGGCCGCCAGGCGACGCGGTGCGATATCGAGTCCTTTGACTTCATCCTCGCGATGGATCGCGAGAATTTGAAGTATCTGCGGGCGTTGAGCCCCCCGGGACAGGAACAAAAGATCCGACTGTTCTTGGAGTTCGCGCCGGCACGTCCGGAGCGCGAAGTGCCTGATCCTTACTTCGGTGGGGAAAGCGGCTTCGACCGTGTCCTGGACATGGTCGAAGAGGCGGCGATCGGTCTGCTCGAGCATATCCAACGCGAGCGGCTGTAGCATTCATTCTTGGCTGTACCGTACGGCCGAGGCCGCTCCGGAGGCTGATCGCAGCCTCTAGAACCCACCGGGGAACTCTGATCCCTCAAGCACAGTGCAACCCAGGCATCCGTGGTTTTGGTATGCCGTCGCCCGATCGTTGGTCCTCAGTCGGGATCAATCGCCTTGCTGTCCCGAAACCATTCTGCCGCTGCGTCTGCGAAGGGGGTCAATTTATTATATCGCGAATAGGAATGATTCGTGTTACTATTAGCAAATGCACGATGATCTGCGACAGCCCGTGCCGTCCCGTAATGCGTCCGCTGCGGCGGAAGCAGGCGTTGGCGCACAGCGCGCGGGTCAGTTGCGGTCGAAACGGTGTAGGGGCCGCGCCAGGGTCCTGATCCGAAGCAGCGCGCGAACACGCCAGCTGCCGGGTTCCCGTGCTCGGCCTGTCCGCTCGAATCCAATTGAAGGAGAACTTCCGATGAAATACCGCAATGTCTTGGTTCCGCTCGCCGTGGCGGCATGGATCGCCGGCGCACAATCCGCCTTGGCCCTGGAGTATCCGATGGGCACCCCCCAGGATCGCGACGGGATGAAGATTGGTTCCGTCTACCTGCAGCCGGTCACGATGGAGCCCGCGGCGATGATGCGTCCTGCCAGCGAGTCCGATGTGCACATGGAAGCCGATATCCACGCACTTGCAAACGACCCCAATGGCTTTCCCAGGGGTTCCTGGATTCCAGCGCTGCTCGTGCGCTACCGATTGAGCAAGACCGGCAGCAGATGGACCGCCGCGGGTGAGTTCATGCCGATGGTGGCCAATGATGGTCCCCATTATGGCGACAACATCAAGCTTGATGGCCCCGGTAGATACCGCGTGGTCTATACCATCTATCCGCCGGATGCGCCGGGCAACCCCTACGGCCACAATTTCGGGCGCCACACCGACCGTCTCACGGGCGTGCATCCGTGGTTCAAACCTTTCAGCGTCGAGTTTGAATTTGTCTATGCGGGCATCGGGAAGAAAGGTGGCTACTGACGTGTGCCGTGGTGCCGCGCGGCAGCCGTCCCTCGGTGTCTGAGGCTATGAGCGTTACCGTCGAGCGGGCCGTGCCAGCGCGTCTGGCCGGCGGAAGGATAGAACGGCTGGGTCTGGCGATGAGGTGTCACCGCGTAGCGATCCAGGCGGTGCAGTGGACGGTGGTGCTTTTCTATGTAGTTCTGGTGGCGGTGCCGGCTTTTCTGCCGCTTCCGGCCGCAGACGCTCACCTTTGGGGCAGTCTCACGCGTCTTGCGCGGTTCATCTTCTGGGGTATCTGGTGGCCGTTCGTCATTCTTTCGATCATGGTTCTGGGACGGGTATGGTGCGGCGTGTTCTGCCCCGAGGGCGCGCTCAGTGAGTGGGTTTCGCGCTACGGTGCCGGACGCGGTATCCCGCGCTGGATGAAATGGGGCGGCTGGCCCTTTGTCGCCTTTCTCGGCACGACAGTTTTTGGCCAGATGACGAGTGTCTACGATTACCCGAAACCGGCACTTCTGATTCTGGGAGGCTCGACCGCCGCCGCCATGGTGGTCGGACTGTTGTATGGGCGTGGCAAACGCGTGTGGTGCCGGCACCTGTGTCCGGTATCCGGGGTATTTGCGCTCCTCGCAAAGGTTTCCCCGCTTCATTTTCGTACCGATCAAAGCGCGTGGGATGCGGCCCCGGTCGGGCATCGCACGAGCCGGGCACATTCGGTCAACTGTGCGCCGCTGATCAACATTCGCCGGCTCGACGGCTCCTCTGCCTGTCACATGTGCGGGCGTTGCGCGGGAGAGCGTGACGCAGTAGCGCTTGCCTGGCGCCCACCCGGCGTGGAAATCTTTAAGACGGGCACTGAGGATTCCCAGTCACACATCCGGGAAGCCGCCAAGTGGCCGGCAAGGCTGCTGGTCTTTGGTATGCTCGGAGTCGCGCTGGGGGCCTTCCAGTGGAGCGCCTCGCCGTGGTTCGTGAGCGCCAAGTTGGTCGTGGCGGGATGGCTCATCGGACACAATGTGATGTGGCCACTCCATGATCCCGGGCACTGGTGGCTCCTCACCCATTATCCGCAGGCGGACGATGTGTTCAGCTGGCTCGATGGCGCGATGCTTCTTGCCTACATTGGCACCGAGGCGCTCATCGTCGGCAGCTGGATCGTCGGCTGGATGCGGCTGATCGAAACGCTCACGGGGATTGCCTGGCAGCGGTTTGTCCAGGTTCTCATTCCCTATGCCGGCGCCAGTCTTTTCGTCGGGCTGAGCTTTCTGACCAGCTCGCAACTTGCGGGCGAGGGCGTGCGCCTGCCGTGGGCCGACGCGGCGCGTACCGCGTTGCTGGTGGCAGTGGCCCTGTGGAGCGTAGTGCTGGCTGTACGGCTTGCCCCCAGGCATCGTGCCGCCGCTGCCGCAGCGACACTGCTGGCCGTTGCCTTGCCGCTGGCCGCCTGGGCAGTGCAGTTCTTTTTATGGTAACTCAACCTTGCGGCAGGTCTTGCGATGACCGAGGACCCGGAAACAACGCCGTGTCTCAAGGGCGCCCGATTCAGATGTGGAACAGCTGCGCCTGGTCATCGTACCCGAACAGTTCGGCATAGCGTCCCCAGCCGGTGACGACCCGCAGGGTTTTCTCCACGTCGCGGCGGGTGAGATGATCTTCCAGTTCGGACTCGAAACGCACGCGCGGCGCGCGGTGACGCCCGCGCTCATCGAGGACCCGTCGGATATGCGCGGCTAGCGGCACGAACTCCAGCAGATGCTCCTTGAACAGCCGCTTGCGCTCCTCGATTCCGCCGTGGGCGAACATGCGGCCGGCGGCGGTGAGACGAAAGGCGCCATCGCTGAGCTCGGCGAACCCCAGTATGTGCAGTGCTTCGGCGATGGGGAACAGATCATCCACCTCCAGCCTGAGCACGCGGGCGATTTGGCCCAGGGCGGCACGGCCGCCGTACGGTGCGCCCGCCAGAGTTTCAACCAGGCCGCTCATCTGGTTGACGGACGCGCGCGGCAAAGGCCGTGCAAGCCCACCGTGCAACTGGCCCGGCACCGCGAGCGAGGCGACTGCCCGGGAAGTGAGGATCTCATATATATCATCGACGACGGCGCGGAATGCGTCATCCATCCGGTTGCGCGGATGCGGGAGGGCCACCGGAATCTCGGCCGCCACGCGCCCGGGATTGGAGGACAGAATCACGATCCGGTCGCACATCAGGATAGCCTCTTCGATGTTATGGGTAACGAGCAGCACTGATGTGGTCGGGATCTCACGCTCAAGCCACAGATCGATGAAGTCGGTGCGCAATGTCTCCGCTGTCAGCACGTCGAGTGCCGAAAATGGCTCGTCCATGAGCAGCACCGATGAACCGGTGACGATCGCGCGGGCGAAGCCGACACGTTGGCGCATTCCGCCCGAGAGCTCGCGCGGATAGGCTCCCTGGAACCCGTCGAGACCGATGAGGTCGATAGCAGACTGGGCACGCTCGCGCGCTTCGCGGCGGGGGAGGGCAAACGCGTCGAGTCCTGCTTCGACATTCTCGATGACCGTTAGCCACGGGAAAAGCGCGAACGTTTGAAATACAACCGCGATGCCTTCAGCGGGGCCTGTAAGCGGCGCTGCCTGGTGGTAGACCAGCCCGGAGGTAGGCCGTACCAGTCCAGCAGCGATGCGCAGCAGAGTCGACTTTCCGGCCCCAGAGCGTCCCAGGAGACCGAGGATCTCGCGGGTGTGCAAGGCTAGATCAATATCTGCCAGGACCGGCAGCGGCTCGCCCGAAGGTTTGGCGAAGTCCATGCAGACCTTGCGCAGTTCAATGAGAGGGGGACCGGATTGCAGGTTCATGAGTGCGCTCAATCCAGCCGGGTGCGCCGTTCTGAAAAGGCGTACAGAGGACGCCAGAGCAGGCGGTTCATGGCGATGACCAGGGTCGACATGACCGCGATTCCCAGTGCGGCACGCGGAAAGTCGCCGACCTCGGTCATGCGCGCGATATAAGCGCCGAGGCCGCCGGCCGTGAGTTTCGTCGGTCCCCAGCGGACCACCTCCGAGACGATGCTCGCATTCCACGCCCCGCCACAAGCCGTGATTGCGCCCGTTACATAATAGGGGAAGATCCCGGGCAGCATTATGTCGCGCCACCAATGCCAGCCGCGGATGCGCAGACTGGAGGCAGCCTCGCGTAGATCGCCCGGAAACGCGCTTGCGCCGGCAATCACGTTGAACAGGATGTACCATTGTGCCCCAAGGATCATAAGCGGACTCAGCCAAACTGCCGGGGCGAGTTTAAACCGGACGATGAAAAACACCACCAACGGGAAAAGAAGGTTGGCGGGAAAGGCGGCCAGAAACTGCGCGGCCGGTTGTACCCTTTCTGCCAGTTTCGGTCGAAGACCTACGGCAATCCCGATCGGCACCCAGACCACGGTTGCCACCGCCACGAGGACAACGACGCGAAGCAGAGTGAGCGCGCCGTTGCGGAAGGCAATAACGACATCATCCCACGACAGCTGGACGCGGGTGAAATGGGCAAGTTCCGTCAGACCATAGACGAGGAGACCAAGCAGCAGGCCGTACCACATCGCGTCGGCGATCCGGCTGTAGGACATACCGCGTCCGAGTGTGCGCACGCCGGCCGGGAGTGACAGTCGGGAGCGTGCGGCAGTTTCCATGCCCGCCGCGACGGGCCCGATGAGCTGCCGCAGCAGGCGGGAACGCTGAAACAGATCGAGGACCCAGGACCGCGGCTTCAGCGGGACAGCAGTCGGAGCCGACTGGAACCGTTCCGACCAGGCCACCAGCGGACGGAAGAACAGCTGGTCGTAAACAAGAATGGCGGCGCTCATCGCCACGATTGCCCAGGCAACTGCCGCCAGATCGTGCTCTCTGATTGCCTCAGCGACGTAGGAACCGATGCCAGGTAGCCTGATGCGCAGGCCATCGACTGTGATCGCCTCGGAGGCGACGACAAAGAACCATCCGGCCGACATCGACATCATGGTGTTCCACACGAGGCCTGGCATGGCGAACGGTACCTCGAGGCGCCAGAACCGCTGCCATGCGGAGAAGCGCAGACTGCGGCTCGCTTCATCGAGATCGCGTGGAACGGTGCGCAGCGACTGGTAGAAGCTGAATGCCATGTTCCAGGCCTGGCTGGTAAAGATGGCGAAGATGGCAGCAAGCTCCGGGCCCAGCTGGTTGCCCGGAAACGCCGAGACGAAGAAAAGCACTGTGAAGGAAAGATATCCGAGGACCGGCACGGACTGCAGCACGTCGAGCAGCGGGATCAGGACCATTTCAGCGCGGCGGCTCTTGGCGGCAAGCGTGGCGTAGATGAAGGTGAACGCCAGCGAGGCTGCAATCGCCGCCAGCATCCGAATCGTCGTGCGCAGAGTGTAAAGCGGCAGCGCGGTGGGCGACAGGCTGATCCGGATCTGATGCGCAACTTCCAAGGGCGCGACCATCTGGCGCACTCCCGACCCCGCGAGAATCAGCACACCCAGTACTAGGACTGTGGCTGCCAGATCCTGCCAGCTCGCTTGGCGCAGGTGCCAGCGGGCACCCCTCAGAACCTCTGCGTGTTGTTCCACGCCAGCGCTCTATTCGAGGGGTACCAAAGCGGACCGCTGTGCGATCAGGGGTTTGAGTATCCGTAGCGACATCAAGACGGTGCGGTCGTATTCGTTTCTGCGTTTTCGGGCGATGCCTTGATGCTGAAGCAGCGAAGCCTCGCCGGGCCAGGTATGGGCGATCTCGGGAACGAATCGGACAGCATGATCGGCAAACGGCTCACTGGGACGCCGCACGCGCAGGGCACTGTACGCATTGGCGCAGCCGAACCTACACAGGATTCCGCGCCTATCGATGGGCAAAGACGGAAAGGCGTCGACATGCAGCACGCAATCGTCCTTGCGTTTCGAGACCGGTGGCCAGCTGCGCGCCACGATCAGACGATTCCTGGCACGGCATGTCTGGGGAAAGAACAGGGCCCGTCCGGATTTCAGCACCCTGAGTGCGCGCGCGTGCAGCAGTGGCAGAAATTCTCCGGACCGAAGGTCGACATCGAAGGCTTCCGGAAAGTCCATGTCTTGCTCCAGGCAGCAAAAAAATGCACAAACGTTTGCCGTTTCCATCCGCAAAGCTACACAGGATCCTGCTGCGGCGAGACTCGCTGTGGAGTGCCCGTCACTGGAATGAACCCCGGAGCCAGGATTTTATGCCAACAGCGTTGTCACGGTATCATCGCTATAAGATTGAATCCATGATGGCTGCTTCAGCCCAAAAGGTGCTGCACAGGCCCAGTACCACACGACGGTGTCCGTATGGCATGCGTGAGCGAATTCTCCGCACCCAGGTCACTTTCATATTGTCCGGGGCGGAGGTAGCGCACGACTCATCCCATGGCCGCGCATGTGCACGCAACGTCCGACAGCCTTCCTGAGCTGAATGCCGGGAGTCTTTCACGACGCTGGTCATGGATCCCAGGGCACAACCTTGAGACAATTTTGGGACAGTGACACTGAGGCATGTCATTATCCTGACTGATCGGTCTGATACTAAGTTAATGTTATTTTTAATAATATATTTGTAACAAATTGATTTTACTGTAAGTAATAGCGGGTATTTAATGTCATTAATACCCTGTGCATGTCCGCTGCGATCAGAAGCGGTGCTGCCGTGCGCCGACGACCGATTGAGTCGAGGGTGCCGGATGATGGCAGGGTAGCGTGATCCAGGCGTGCAGGCAGTGTTGATTTGTTCCCGGTCACGAACGCGTTGGAGCTATTTGGGGCTCATCAGCATGCCGAACGCTGTGCGCAGCGAGGAAGCCGGTATGCAAGTACGGGCTCGGAGGGTTGAACCGCACTGCGGTTGCAGAGTAGAGGGTGCCTTATGCAGTCGGGAGTAAGAAGGCCCGAGGTGCATCGTTACCACCTGTCAGGAACGCCCGCGAAAGGGTTTGCTCTCGCGACCTGGGGATTTTTTGTGGGGTTTGCGGCTGTGGCCCTGTTTGGGCCGGCTGCCAGGCTGTTTCAGGATCACATGCACCTCACCGGGATCGCGCTCGGGTTTCTGGTCGCAGCCCCGCAGATTACAGGTTCACTGTTTCGCATTCCTTTCGGCGCCTGGGCCGACCGGGCAGGGGGCCGCCTGCCGATGCTGACACTGTTCGGCTTTTCGCTGGTCGGAATGTGGGGACTGGTTTTCATCCTGGTCTCGGCCAGGACCATCAATTCTCAGCTGTATCCCGTCATCTTTTTTTTCGGCCTGTTGAGTGGTTGCGGCGTCGCTTCGTTTTCGGTCGGGATCCGGCAGGTCTCCTACTGGTATCCCCAGGGTCGTCAGGGAGTGATCCTCGGTGTCTACGGCGGAATCGGAAATCTGGCGCCAGGACTGTTTACGTTGCTGCTGCCTCTCGCCATCGACCAGTGGGGGCTCGCCGGATCGTACTTGGCGTGGCTGCTGTTTCTGCTTTTCGGGGCCGCCATCTATGCCTTGTTCGCACGCGACGCGTACTACTTTCAGCTGCGCGCCGAAGGGATCGATCCGGAAAAAAGCCATACGGCTGCGACCCAGCATGGGGAGGAGCTTTTTCCGAAGGGATCGGTGTGGCACACGGTGATTGTCGCGGCCGAGAATCCCTGCACCTGGGGACTCATGGCACTCTATTTCATCTCATTCGGCGGATTCCTTGCGTTGACCGCGTGGTTTCCCATTTTCTGGGTGAATTCCTATCACGTAAGTGTGGTGCGGGCCGGCATCCTGGGTGGAGCAGGCTTTTCGCTGCTCGCGGCCGTCATGCGCGTTTACGGTGGCGCGCTATCAGAGCAGCTCGGCGGGGAGCGCACCGCGGTGCTTGCGTATTCCGTTGTGCTGGCAGGGGCGCTGCTGCTCACTCTGGGTCTGAGCTTTTCCATGAGCCTCGCAGGTGAACTGTTGATCGCGCTCGGCATGGGCATCGGCAACGCAGCAGTGTTCAACATGGTGCCGAAATACGTGCCCGAAGCCACCGGTGGCGCATCGGGGTTTGTTGGAGGGATTGGCGCCACCGGTGGCTTCATCCTGCCACCCTTTCTCGGCGCGGTGGTCGACGCCTTAGGTACGCGCGGATATGCCGGCGGGTTTTTTGCCTTTGTAGTGCTGGCGGTGATCGCGCTGATTGTCTCCTGGCGTTTTCATAATGCCGATATGCACAGAGTCACGCCTGCGGGTGGACAGTGCTGAAGAAATACGCGATCGTCCTTACGGCAGTGCTGCTTTTGCTTTCACGGTGGGAACAGTCGAAGCAGCTGCATCGTCTGGCAGTGCGTAACCGAGCGCGCTGAGGCATCTGAGCATGACCACAGACAAGGCACTGCCAACAGAATTTCATGGACTCACTGATTCAGAGGTACGGGCGCGTATTGAACGCGGCGATGTGAATCGCGTCGTGGTGCTGGCAAGCCGCACAGCGTTGGAAATCGTGCGCGCCAATATTTTTACCCGCTTCAACGCACTTCTGGGGACGCTGTTTGTCGTGGTTCTGATGACTGGCCCTTGGCAGGATTCTCTGTTTGGGGGGGTTCTTATCGTCAATGCCCTGATAGGAATCGTCCAGGAACTGCGCGCTAAATGGACGCTCGATCATCTCACGTTGGTGAGTCAGCCCAAAGCTCGCGCGGTGCGTGCCGGGAAAAGCATAGACATCCCAACGGCGGAGATCGTTCTGGATGATATCCTGGAATTGGCGGGCGGCGATCAAGTGGTTGTCGATGGTGTATTGCTCGCTGCTGCGGGACTCGAAGTCGACGAATCCCTTCTAACCGGCGAGTCGGTGGCTGTCTTCAAACAGTCCGGTGAAGAAGTGCTATCGGGAAGCTTCGTGGTCGCCGGCAGCGGCCGTTGCCGTGCAACACGCGTTGGGGCTTCATCCTATGGTCAGCGCCTTGCCGGCGAAGCCAAACAGTTCAGTCTGGCGCATTCCGAGCTGCGGGCAGGGATAGATCAGATTCTGCGCTACATCACATGGGCCATCGTGCCTACCGCCGCGCTCCTTTTTACCAGTCAATTTGTGATTCAAGGAGCGATCGTCAGCGCACTGCTGTTCTCTGCCGCTGGCGTGGTCGCGATGGTTCCGGAGGGACTGGTGCTGTTGACCAGTCTTGCGCTGGCAGTGGGAGCCATCAGACTGGCCCACCACCAAACGCTGGTCCAAGATCTTTCCGCGACCGAAACTCTGGCCAGGGTCGATGTCATCTGTCTTGACAAGACTGGGACGCTGACGGAGCGCGAACCCCGGGTCGAGCGCGTCGAGATGTTGCGCGGTGAGCATCCCGATGCGACGCGCGCGCTTGCTGCCCTTGCCATAGCTGAGTCGAAGCCGAATGCCACCTTGCTGGCGATCGGACGTGCTTATCCCGAGGAGCAGCCTCATGCCGTCAGCAGTTTCGTTTCTTTCTCGTCGGCGCGCAAATGGAGCGGCGCAGCCCTGCATGAACTCGGCACCTGGGTACTCGGCGCTCCCGAAGTGTTGTTGGACGGTATCCCTGGTAGCGAGTCCGTGCGGCAACGCGCGGAGGAACACGTCCAGTCGGGGCAACGCGTGCTGCTCCTTGCCAGAACTGGCCACGGTCTTGCGTCCGACCGGCTGCCGGACGAACTCGACCCCGTTGCCTTCGTGCTGTTGACTGAACAGGTTCGCACTGATGCCGCCGAGACGCTGCGCTATTTCGAATCACAGGGCATCACGATCAAGGTGATTTCCGGTGACCATCCGGTCACGGTCAGCCGGGTCGCTACTCAGCTTGGAATCACACACGGTAATGATCCCATCGACGCGCGAGCGTTATCGCAGAACTTGGAAGCGTTTGCCAGTCTGGCGGAGACGCACTCGGTTTTCGGGCGGCTATCGCCGCAGCAGAAGCGGTCATTCATTGCATCACTGCAGGAAAACGGTCACATGGTTGCGATGGTGGGCGATGGAGTAAACGACGTTCTTGGGCTTAAGCGTGCTGACATCGGTATCGCGATGGGCGCCGGTGCCGCGGCTGCCCGGGCCGTTTCCCACCTTGTGCTGCTCGACAATTGCTTCGCCAGCCTGCCCTCGGTCATCGCCGAGGGCCGCCGTGTGATCGGCAATGTCGAGCGGCTGGCAGCTCTGTTCCTGACCAAGACCGTCTACGCGATGATTCTGGCACTTGCTGTCGGCATCGCCGACGTCACGTTCCCGTTTCTGCCTCGGCACCTCACCCTGGTCGGGGCGTTGACGATCGGAATCCCCGCTTTCTTCCTGTCGCTCGAACAGAACGCGCAGCGCGCGCGTCCCGGTTTCGTCGAGCGTGTTCTGCGCTTTGCCGTGCTCAGCGGTCTGTTCGTCGCCGGCGCGACGTTTGCGGTCTATGCGCTTTTTCGTACCGACTTGGGCGCGAGCTTGGGCGAAGACCGAACCGCTGCGACAGTTGTCCTGTTTGCAGTCGCCACATGGGTTCTCGCGATCGTGGCGCGGCCGCTCAAACCGGCTCGCTGGCTTGTGCTCGGCGGAACGGTGGCCACATTCGCGACGGTGCTCAGTGTGCCATCACTGCGTGTATTCTTCGCGTTGGAAATCTTGTCGCCGGGAGCATGGCTGGTCATGGGCGCGGTTATCATCGTAGCTGTCAGTGGCTTGCACTGGAGTTCGACAATTGCTGCCCATCCTCCATCAAAGTCAATGAAAGGCCGCCCGCTCCGGATTAAGGATATCGCGGAATGGCTGCTCGGCGAGGAAAGTCCGAAATGGCTTCTGGCCATCGCGGCAGCGCTTGTCATCGGGGGTACGTGGCTGTTCTTCGGTGTACTGGAGGACGTCATCAGTCACGCCCGGCTAGTCGACGTGGATGCTTTCGTCTATCACCTGCTGCAGTCGCTGCGCACCCCTGCAATGGACCGAGTAATGATTGTCGCCACCGAGCTGGGGGATGTGCAGGTGCTGCTGCCCGTGATTCTCGTTGCGTTGGCGTGGTTTCTCATCCGCCGGCTGTGGATGACGGCAGGATACTGGCTCGCTGCCATTGGTATTGCAGAAGTGCTGGCAAACGTGTTGAAGCTGGCGCTTCATCGACAGCGCCCCGGGACTTTCTACAGCGGGGCCGAACAGTTCTCTTTTCCGAGCGGCCATACCACGATGAGCGCGGTCGTCTACGGCTTTCTGGCATTCCTGCTGTGCCGCCAGGCTCGACCCGCCTTGCGCAGGTGGGTCATATTCATTACCTCCACGCTGATTGGCCTGATCGCACTCTCGCGGATCTACCTCGGCGCGCACTGGCTATCGGACGTGCTGGGCGGATTGAGCTTCGGCGTGGCCTGGGTTGCCGCATTTGCCATTGCCTACGAATACCAGTCGCATGATCAATTGCGACCGGAACGGCTTGCGGCGGTAGTACTGGTGACCGTGATCGTCGCAGGTGGCGCACATATCGCAGCAAGTCACAACGCCGATCGCTTGCGCTATGCGCCCCCGCCAGTGCTAGCGCCGACTTCGCGCCAACAATCCCGACCTTGGCAGCAGACGCTGCGAACAAATGGCACCGTCCCGCACCATTCCTCCTTCAGTACGGCGGCATCCTGCCGTGGCGCCGATCGAGCTGGTCCGTGCTCGCTGCCTGCATCAGCTGTCGGTTTTGGAGCCTGACTGTGTCGATTCTGCAGCGACATGGGTTTCGACCTGTACTATCGCGGGTGCCGACACGGGCATAGGCGGTGCCGCCTCGTGCGGTGATCCTCGATCCTCACTGGCAGGTACTGGAGTCGGTAGGGCAGGGTGTTCCTCCGTCTTGTGACTGGGGTAAGACCGACCCGGACCCGAACTGGTTTCGTGGCTTGCTGGAGCCGGACTATGCGCGCGTTCGACCGAACCCGGAGCACCCTCGGTTGTTGCAAGTTCCGTCGTCGCCGACTGATTTCCCGCCTCGTCGTGACGCGATGATGTGGGCCTGCGCCGTCCACGCCGTCCACGCCGTCCTCGACTGCCTTCGGGCCGCTCTTTAGGTACGGCACCGGAACGCGTCGCTTCATGGCCTGGCGCAGGTGCGGGTGTGGATACAGGCCGGTTTTCTACCGGACGGGATTCGTTCACGCGCTGCTGGCTGGGGTGGGCTGGCCGGGGAGTGCGTTTCTCGCGTGACTCAGGGCGCCGCGCATGGGCCGGGCGCGCCGGTGATCGCGGCGCTGGCGTTTCGCGTGGTCGCTCCGCGACCTTGGCAACTTCCGGTTCAGCAGTTCCGAACAGCCGTCGCGCAATTCGTTTCAGCATGCCTTCACTGGGTGCCGGGGCCGGAGTCGCGGCAACCGGTGCGGCCGCATGTGCGATCTGGCCAACTGCTGGTTTCTCTGCGACCGGGTTAGCGACGGGGCGGGCATGGCGCGGTTCCTCTTCCTCGTCCTCCTTGAGTTCAACTTCGTAGCTCGGTGTATCGACCTCCGTTTCATACTCCTCGCCACGCAGTCGGCGCACGTGGTAGTGCGGAGTTTCCATCTCCGGGTCGGGGATGATCACCACTGGAGTCCCAAGGCGGGTCTCGATGATGTTGATCTCGTGACGTTTCTCATTGAGCAGGAAGGTCGCAGTTTCCACCGGAAGATGGACATGCAGCGCCGCAGTGTTCTCCTTCATTGCTTCTTCCTGGATGAAGCGCAACACATGCAGTGCCGAGGACTGTACGCTGCGAACATGGCCGGTGCCGTCGCAACGCGGGCAGACCAGAGAGCTCGACTCCCCCAGTGAGGGGCGCAACCGCTGACGCGACATTTCGAGCAAACCGAAGCGTGAGATACGGCCAACCTGCACTCGCGCCCGGTCAGCCTTCAGCGCCTCGATCAGCTGGTTCTCCACGGCGCGCTGGTTGCGTGCCGGAGTCATATCGATGAAATCGATCACGATCAGGCCACCCAGATCACGCAGACGCAGCTGCCGTGCGATCTCCTCGGCTGCCTCGAGATTCGTATTGAGGGCGGTTTCCTCGATGTCCGCACCTTTTGTGGCGCGCGCCGAGTTCACATCGATAGTCACAAGCGCTTCGGTATGATCGAACACGACTGCGCCGCCGGATTCCAGACGGACTTCGCGTGAAAACGCCGACTCGATCTGATGCTCGATCTGGAAGCGCGAGAACAGCGGAGTTTCGTCCTGGTACAGTTTCAGCCTGTTCAGGCTCTGCGGCATAACCTGCTGCATGAACTTGAGCGCGCGTTCGTGAACCTCGGGATTGTCGATCAGAATCTCGCCGATATCCTGGCGCAGGTAATCGCGGATCGCGCGGATCACGAGATTGCTCTCCTGATAGATCAGGAATGGAGCCGTACGCTCCTGAGCCGCCTTGCTGATCGCGTCCCACAGATGAATCAGGTAATCGAGATCCCACTGGAGCTCTTCGGCGCTCTTGCCGATGCCCGCGGTCCGTATGATGACGGCATAATCCTCGGGAATCTTCAGTTGCGCCATAGCCTCCCGCATTTCAGCGCGTTCCTCACCCTCGATGCGGCGTGAGATGCCTCCGCCTTTGGGGTTATTCGGCATGAGGACCAGGTAGCGTCCCGCCAGGCTGATGAAAGTGGTGAGCGCTGCACCCTTGCTGCCTCGTTCCTCTTTCTCCACCTGTACGACCAGTTCCTGGCCTTCTTTGATCACGTCCTTGATGCGCACCTGCGCCATCGGGGTCTTGTTGTCATAATCCCGGAAATACATTCGGGATATTTCTTTGAGCGGCAGAAAACCCTGGCGCTCGGACCCATAATCGACAAAGGCTGCTTCCAGGCTGGGCTCGACGCGAGTCACCTTGCCTTTATAGATATTGCCCTTCTTCTGCTGATGGCTGGAAGATTCGATGTCGAGATCGATGAGTTTCTGACCGTCGACAATAGCTACGCGCAACTCTTCGGAGTGAGTTGCGTTGAACAACATTCTTTTCATTGATCCAAAATTCCTGACGCCCGGCGCAATATGCGGCACCCCAGCGGACGACCACCCGGAGCCAGCAAAAAAACGGGCATGACACCCCGCCGGCCATGACATTCATATTGGCCCGGCCCATGGGGGTGCGGTGGTTACCGCCCGGGCCGCTACGTCCCGTGGCGTCTTATTCGTTGCACCACTTCGGTCGGGTGAGCGGTGCGGAACCCTATAGTTGGCCTTCCGGGCTACGGTCTGCCGGACGTGCTGCCAGCCAGACAAGATCCCGGTTGCGGCCGGTAACAGGCTTGCGCCTGGTACAAAAACCGGCAAAAAACGAACAACATCGCACCTCGCAGCATGTCCAAGACGCGCTGGTGGCACGGTTCTCACTATAACAGCGCATCGCTATCCCTGCAAATCTGTTATCATTTTTGCCCATGTCAGCAGCCAAAAAGGCAATACGGCCTGAGCCCGTTTCGCGCGTCAGGCAGGTGCAGGTGGACGACGAACACACCGGGCAACGTCTGGATAACTTCCTGATTGCCCAGCTGAAAGGGGTGCCGAGGACTCATATCTACCGGCTCCTCAGGCGCGGCGAGGTACGCATTAATAAAGGCCGCAGCCGCGCAGACTACCGTATCCGCTCCGGCGACATAGTGCGCATTCCGCCGGTGCGGACCTCTCAGAACCAGGCGCGGCTGCAGGCGTCGACCCAGGACGGTGCGCAATATGCCTGGCTCGAACAGCGCATCCTGTATGAGGATGAAGCGCTGATAGCCATAGACAAGCCTGCTGGCCTGGCGGTGCATGGTGGCAGTGGGGTGAGCCTCGGGCTGATTGAGATGCTGCGCCGGCTGCGCCCGCAGGCGCGCTCGCTCGAGCTGGTGCACCGGCTCGACCGCGATACCTCGGGTTGTCTGCTGGTCGCCAAGAAGCGGAGTGTTCTGCTGCGCCTGCATGCGATGTTGCGCGACGGGCAAGTCGACAAGCGCTATCAGGCGTTGCTTGCTGGAAGTTGGAGCGGTGGGGTACGCACCGTGACTGCGCCTTTGCGCAAGTACGAACTCCGTTCCGGGGAACGCCGGGTCAACGTTGATGAATCCGGCAAGGAATCAGCCAGCCGCTTTCGCGTACTGCAGCGCTACGTTGGGGTGGCGCATAGCGACTTTGCCGCCACTCTGGTAGAAATCGAGTTGCTCACTGGGCGAACCCATCAAGCTCGGGTTCACGCCGCTCACGTCGGGCATCCGATCGCCGGCGACGAAAAATATGGGGACAAGGCATTCAATGCCCGGGCGCACGCCCTCGGTTTGCGGCGCCTGTTTCTGCACGCCGCACGTCTGCGCTTCGACCATCCGGCGCTGGGACGCATTCTAGAGCTCGAAGCGCCCCTGCCCGAAGATCTGGCCGACCTGCTGCGCCGGCTGGAACGGCGCTAGCCATGGCGGAACATGCCTTCCGAGCCGGCGATCGCACAAGGACATTGGCGCCAAGTCTGAGCGGTTTTTGCCCCCGGTTGCATCGACGCGGCGGTCATCCAGCGATCGCAATTCTGCGGCGCAGCTCAATGAACGCACGCTACGACCTGATCGTATTCGACTGGGACGGCACGTTGATGGATTCCGAGCGCAAGATCGTGCGCTGCATGTCAGCTGCCGCCGCCGATCTGGGCATTGCCGATCCCGGGGCCGATGCGATCCGCCAGATCATCGGCCTGGGCCTCGATGAGGCCATGGAACAGCTCTTTCCGCAGGCGCCGAGCGCACTGCGACAGAGTCTCACGCAGCGTTACCGCGAGCATTTTCTTGGCCTCGACCAGACGGACATGCCGCTGTTCGCAGGTGTGGAGGAGGGGCTTCCGCGTCTGGCGCAGGAGGGTTTCCTGCTGGCGGTGGCGACTGGCAAAGCGCGGCGGGGGCTCGATCGGGTATTGGATCAGACCGGCACGCGACGCTACTTTGCCGCCACCCGCTGTGCCGACGAGTCGTTTTCCAAGCCCCATCCCAAGATGCTCGAAGATATCTTGGAGCAGACTGGAGTGTCACGTGACCGTGCACTGATGGTCGGAGACACGACCTACGACATGTTGATGGCACGCAACGCCGGGGTGCCGGCGCTTGCTGTGAGCTACGGCGTCCACACCCGCGCGCAGCTGCTCGAATGTACGCCGCTCGGCTGCGTCGACTCGTTCTCCGAAGTATGTCAGTGGATTTCGTGAAGTCGCAGCAAAGCGCGTCAAATTCGACTGGATCGCCGACCGCGGACGGCGCGCGTTTCGTGCGTCCGGGCGAACTCATATGTTACGCGCATGAACTGGCGGACGGTGGTCGTGGGATCCGTTTCATGCTGGCCGCCGCCGGAGAGGCCCGATCGGCGTTCGTTGTTCGCCACGCGGGTTATCCGTACGGCTATCTCAATCAGTGTGCGCACCGAGCGCTGGAACTCGACTGGATGGAGGGTGAATTCTTCGACGCGCAGCGGCGCTTCCTGATATGCGCCAGCCACGGTGCGCGCTATGATCCGATCAGCGGTGCCTGCATCGATGGACCCTGTACCGGCAGAGCACTGGTCAGGGTGCCGTTGGAACTGGTTGGTGCTGAGATACGGCTCGGACGGGACTTGTCCACGTTCGAGCGAAACGGCGGGCTTAAAACCTGATACAGCGAGTATTGGAAAATGACGGAAAACAACGCAGAACCGGATAGCGCTGGAGAGGGCAACCGCGATCACTGGGAGCGCGATGTCCTGGAGCGGTTGGCATTTGCGGCATTGAATGAACAGCGCAAGTCGCGCCGCTGGGGGATCTTTTTCAAGCTGCTGCTACTTGTGCTGGTGATCAGCGTCGTGGCCCTGTTCGAGGCAGGCAGCTGGAGTGAGACAGCGCTGGCCGGGCGGTACACGGCCATGGTAGACCTCGATGGCGTGATTTCCGCCAGCAGCAACGCCAGCGCCGACAACGTCATCTCCGGGCTACGCGCTGCGTTCGCCAGCAAGCAGACCGCCGGGGTGATCGTGAGTGCGAATAGTCCAGGCGGCAGTCCGGTGCAGGCCGCGGACATCTATAACGCGATTAGGCGGTTGCGCCGGAAATATCCGAAGATTCCGCTGTATGCCGTGATTAGCGACGAGTGCGCTTCGGGCTGCTACTACGCGGTCGCTGGTGCCAAGAAGATTTATGCGAACCCGGCCAGCATTGTCGGTTCGATCGGTGTGCTGATCAATGGTTTCGGCTTTGTCGATGCGATGCACAAGCTCGGAATCGAGCGACGTCTGCTTACCGCCGGCCGGTACAAGGGCATACTCGACCCGTTTTCGCCGCTGACCCCGAAGGAGCAGCATTATGCGCTGGGCATGCTGCACGAGATCCACCGGCAGTTCATCGATGCCGTCAAACAGGGTCGCGGCAGCGCACTCAAGAACAGCAAAGATCTGTTCAGCGGTCTGTTCTGGACCGGGGAAGACGCCAAAAAGCTCGGCTTGATTGACGGATTCGGCACCACCCGCTACATCGCGCGCGAAGTCATCGGTGCCAAGCACATCGTTGATTTCACGGTTCAGCAGAATTTCTTCGATCGTGTGGCGGGACGTGTCGGCGCGAGTATCGCTCAACGGTTCGAAACCGATCTGTTTCAACCCGTGCCGCGCTTGCGCTAAGCAGCCACAAGCGGCCAAACACGCCGGCGTAGCAGCTGGTTTCTCAGTAGCGCATGCGCGTTCCGTGCAGCAGTGACAGTGTGATTTCTTCCGCCGACAGCTCGTGTGGGAAATGAGTCCCGGAGATCTTAGCGCCATTAATGCTCGCGCCCTCCAGGCGGGCGTGTGAAAAGTCGATGCCGCGCAGATCGGTCTGACGGAAATAGCACCCGCTGAAGTCGATTCCGTCGGTTTCGAGACCGCGCAGATCCAGGCCGCGAAAATCGCAGTCCTTAAGATCGGGCGTGTCGCCGAGCTGCCGGCGCTCGTTGAAGTCCTTGACCCGGCCTTCGCGCAGCAGCCGGTAAAGGGGATCGGGGTTGTTGTGTATCGGTTTCAGGGCCATAGCCTTGTCTCCGGGATCGACAATCCGCGTTGAACCTGTCTGCAACTTCAATTATAGCTGCCACAGCGCGACCGGATGTCGGCATCAGAGAATGCGGACCGCCTCATTCTCCAGCATCTGGCACAGGGTGATGAGCGGCAAGCCGATCAGTGCCGTCGGGTCGTCGCCTTCAAAGCGCTCCAACAATGCAATTCCGAGTCCCTCCGATCGCAGACTGCCGGCGCAATTGTAGGGCTGTTCCTTGCGCAGATAGCATTCGATGTCGTCGTCGGTCAGACGCCGGAACACCGTAGCGAACGGGACGACGCGGCTCTGGGTACGGCCGCTGGCCGCGTCAATCAGAGCGAGCCCGGTGTAAAGCACGACCCGCCGTCCGGAAGCCTCGTGCAGCTGCCGGACGGCGGCATCGTGGCTTGCAGGTTTGCCGACGATCTGGCCGCCTTGGACCGCCACCTGGTCGGACCCGATGACGAGTGCCGTCGGATGCAGCTGGGCAATGGCGCGCGCCTTGGCAACGGCAAGACGCTCGACCAGCGCTTGCGGCGACTCCTGTGCGAGCGGCTGCTCGTCGACTTCCGGGGCGATGGCCCGGAACGGCAGCTGCAGGCGCTGCAGTAGCTCATGGCGGAACGCCGATGAGGATGCGAGGATCAGCTCGCGCTGCGGTGTGGAACCGGACATCACGGATGTACAGGCGAAATGCGCATCAGCCGATCTCGAGCAGCGCTTCGTCGGGATTTACGCTATCTCCCTTGGAAACGTAGATTGCCTTGACTGTGCCAGCAACGGGCGCCGGTACTTCATTTTCCATCTTCATGGCTTCGATCACGAGTACCGGGTCCCCGGCCGCGACGTGCTCGCCCGGCTGCACCATCACTTCCACGACCGTGCCAGGCATGGCGCTGGTGACATGCCCTTCCTTGCTGGCCTTGGGACAGTGCGAGACTGTAGATGGGCGCGCCGTGCTGCCTCCGTCGGTCAGTGCCGTTTCCGTCAACGTCTCCACCAGTATTTCTTCCGGCATGCCATCGACGGTGACGTAAAACGGCCGGCGATGTTCACTGCGGTGCCCGGCGCCGGTGATCTTCAGGTGATAGGTCTCCCCGTGTACGGTGACGTTGAATTCGGTGGGCGCGGCCGTCGCGGGGCCTGGCGTGTCCAGCACGGCCGGCAGCTGCTCGGGCACGAGCGATCGCGCCGCACGTGCCTCAAGAAACGCACGTCCGACTTCCGGAAACATGGCGTAGGTAAGGACGTCCTCGTCACTGGTCGCGACGGCTGCGACCGCTGCGGTGAGGCGATCGAGCTCCGGCTTCAGCGTGTCAGCGGGACGACAGCTGATGACTTCCTCGTCGCCGATCGCCATCCTGCGGACCGCTTCGTTGACCGACCCTGGTGCCCGACCGTAGCGACCCTGCAGATAGAGTTTCACTTCATTAGTGATGCTTTTGTATCGTTCGGCTGTTAGCACGTTGAGTACCGCCTGCGTGCCAATGATCTGGGACGTCGGGGTTACGAGCGGCGGATAGCCGAGGTCCTTGCGCACCCGCGGGATTTCGGCCAGCACCTCCGGCATGCGCTGCAGTGCCCCTTGCTCCTTGAGCTGGTGCGCGAGGTTGGAAATCATGCCGCCCGGGACCTGGTTGACCTGCACTCGAGTATCAACGCCGTTGTGTTCACTTTCGAATTGCTGGTACTTCTTGCGCACCTCGTGGAAATAGCTACCGATTTCCTGCAGCAGTTCGAGATCAAGGCCAGTGTCGTACGGCGTATCACGGAAGGCGACGACCATGGATTCGGTCGGTGAATGGCTGGTGCCCCAGGACATCGAGCTGATCGCCGTATCTACGTGCCTGGCGCCGTTTTCGACGGCCTTGTACATGCTGATGTTGGCTATGCCCGCAGTGGTGTGAGAGTGGAAGTGAAGCGGGAGCTTGACTTTGGCCGACATCGCTGCGAACAACTCACTCGCGCGCACCGGGGTGAGCAGCCCTGCCATGTCCTTGATGCACAGGCTGTGGCAGCCCATCCTCTCGATCTCAACCGCCTGCTCCACGAAATGCTCAATCGTATGCACCGGACTCGTGGTGTAGCAAATTGCGCCCTGCGCGTGCTTGCCGGCCGCGATCACCGCGTCCACCGAGACCCGGATATTGCGCAGGTCATTCATGGCGTCGAATATGCGGAAGATTTCGACCCCGTTGAGCGCTGCCCTAGATATGAAGGCGGCAACGACATCATCGGAGTAATGGCGATAACCGAGAAGGTTCTGGCCGCGCAGCAGCATCTGGATTGGGGTGTTAGGAAGTGCCGCTTTGAGGCGGCGCAGGCGCTCCCATGGGTCTTCCTTCAGGAAACGGATGCAGGCATCGAAAGTGGCTCCACCCCAGGCCTCGATCGACCAGAAACCGGCCCGGTCGAGTTTGTCGCAGATCGGAAGCATGTCCTCGGTGCGCAACCGTGTGGCGATCAGCGACTGGTGCGCATCGCGCAGCGCGAGTTCGGTCACGAATACCTTCTTCGGATTCATTGCAGAGAGATCTCCGACTTGTTAGCGGCCGTAGTGCGCCGCGATTGCGGCCGCGACGGCCGTCGCGATATGGGCCGGCGGCCGGCGCGCTGTGTAGTTTATCAGCTCGGTATGCTGCTCGACGAAGCCGGTATCGAATTTTCCAGCGCGGAACTCCGCCGTCTTGAGGATCTGCAGATGGTAGGGGATAGTGGTCTTCACCCCCGACACGCCGGTGTCGTGCAAGGCACGTGCCGCGCGCGCCACCGCCTTGTCCCAGTCCAGCGCCCAAACGGTCAGCTTGGCACACATCGAATCGTAGTGGCGCGGAAATTCGTAGCCGGTATAGATCGCCGCATCGGTCCGTACACCCGGTCCACCGGGCGCGTAATAGCGCGTGATGCGCCCGAAACCGGGAAGGAAGTCATTCTTCGGGTCTTCGGCATTGATGCGGAACTGTATGGCGAATCCGCGGCGCTGGATCTCGTGCTGGCGATAGCTGAGCTGCGCGCCCGCGGCGATGTTGATCTGCTCCTGGACAATGTCGATGCCGGTGATCTGCTCGGTAACCGTGTGTTCGACCTGCAGACGGGTGTTCATCTCCATGAAGTGGAAGCGGTTGTCGTGGTCGAACAGAAATTCTACGGTGCCGGCATTCTGGTAACCCACCGCACGTGCCGCGCGCACCGCAAGATCGCACACCTGTGTGCGCTGCTCCTCGGTGAGCTGCGGCGAAGGCGCGGTCTCGATGAGCTTCTGATGGCGCCTCTGGATGGAACAGTCGCGCTCATACAAATGCACGACGTTACCGAAGTGGTCAGCAAGGATCTGTACCTCGATATGCCGCGGACGGGCGATGAATTTCTCGAGGAAGACATCGGCTGATCCAAACGCCTTGGTCGCTTCCGACACCACGCGCTCGAAGTTGCGGCGCAGATCATCCTCGGTGTCGCAGCGGCGTATGCCTCGCCCGCCGCCACCGTTCGTGGCTTTGAGCATCACCGGGTAGCCAATCTGTCTGGCGAGGTCCATGGCTTGAGCGATGTCGTGCAGGCTGTGGTTGCTGCCAGGTATCACCGGTATGTCGGCGGCGGCCATCGCCTGGCGCGCCCGCACCTTGTCGCCCATGCAGCGGATGACTTCGGGCGATGGACCGATAAACGCCACACCGCGTCGCGCGCAGATCTCCGCCAGTTCGGGATTCTCCGACAGGAAACCGTAACCGGGATGCAGGGCATCACAACCGGTGGTCACCGCCAGGTTCACGATCCGATGCGCGTTGAGGTACCCGCCGACCGGATCGGGTCCGACGTTGTAGGCCTCATCGGCCTTTTTTACGTGCAGCGCGCTGCGGTCGGCATCGGAGTAAATTGCCGCCGATTTGATGCCCATTTCAGTGCAGGCACGCACGATCCGGACCGCAATCTCGCCCCGATTGGCGACCAAAATCTTTTTGAACAAGGCAGACTCCATCGGAAGTCATGTGCTGCGCCGGTAACGGCACAACGGCAGGGTTGGGAAATCCACTAAGGCCCCGGCTGATCTTTTTACGGAAAGCTCGTGGGTGTGTCAATAAGCCCCGCATCTACCACCGGCCCCGTCCGTGCCGGGCGGGGCATGGTCCGCCACCGCAGGGCGGGCATTTTCAGCGCCGATCTCGGCGCGTTGCGACAAATCCAAGCTGATTTTGACAGTTTTCGCGTGCAAATATATGATGCGCGGCCTATGTCCGCCGAATTGCCTGCAGCCATAGACCCGATCCGGCTCGCCGACGATGGATCGAGCCTCAAGGGCGAGCTGTCAGTGCAGGCAATGCCGCGCTTACGGGAATTATGCCGGAACGCAGCCGCGAAGGTGCAAGTGAACCTGCGGTTTGGTCGCGGTGCCGAAGGACGGGTGATGGAAGGGACCATCGCGATGCGGCTGGATCTGACCTGTCAGCGCTGTCTCGGGGCGCTGGAGCAGGATGTTGTGGCGACGATGCACGTGGTTCTGCTGCAGACCGGGGAATCGCGTTCGAGATTACCGGAAGACGCCGACTTTATCGAGGTCGCGGCGCCTGTTTCTCTGCCTGAACTGGTGGAAGACGAGCTGTTGTTGGTGTTGCCGATGACACCGAGACATCCACAGGGCGAGTGCCCTGAAACTGCGCCCGGCAAGGGGCGCAAGGATCGTCCGGATACAGGCACCGTTACGTCGTCCAGCCCGTTTTCAGTGCTGGCGGATCTCAAACGCAAGCAATGAGATTTCAGTTCCATGATGACAAAGAGGAATACCCATGGCCGTACAGAAAAGCCGAAAGACCCCATCAAAGCGCGGCATGCGGCGTTCGCACGACGCGCTGAAGACGCCCCAGTTTTCCATCGAGCCGACGAGCGGCGAGACACACCGGCGTCATCATATCAGTGCCAGCGGCTATTATCGCGGGCGCAAGGTGATCGACACGAAGACCGACTGATCCGGTGTGATTCCGGAGAACCCGCAACCCGGTTGCAGTGGCTGTGAACATCATAACGATAGCCTTGGATGCCATGGGGGGCGATCGGGGGTTGCAGGTGACCGTGCCGGCCGCCCAGGCGGCGCTGCGCGAGCACCCGGATCTCAGGCTCATCCTAATCGGCCGGCGCGACGAGGTCCGCGCCGAGCTGCATCGGCTCAATGGTGCCGAGGACGACCGACTCAAGGTGTACCATGCCTCAGAGGTGGTCGGCATGGATGAACCTCCGGCACAGGCGCTGCGCTCCAAGAAGGACTCTTCGATGCGCGTGGCGATCAACCTGGTCAAGACAGGCGAGGCGCAAGCCTGCGTGAGCGCCGGCAACACCGGCGCGTTGATGGCCACCGCGCGTTTCGTGCTGAAAACACTCCCAGGAATCGACCGGCCCGCCATTATCGCGGCTTGGCCGACCATGCGCGGTCATGTGCACGTTCTGGATCTCGGCGCCAACGTGGACTCCAGTCCGCAGCAGCTGCTGCAGTTTGGCATCATGGGTTCGCTGCTTGTCGGGGCCATCGAGCACAAGGCTGCCCCGAAAGTGTGCTTGCTTAATATCGGCGTGGAGGACATCAAGGGCAACGAGACCGTAAAGAAGGCGTCCGAGCTGTTCCGCCAGAGCGGACTTAACTACGGCGGCTACGTTGAGGGCGATGAAATCTTCACTGGCACGGCCGACATCGTGGTCTGTGACGGGTTTGTCGGCAACGTCGCGATGAAGACCAGCGAGGGTCTGGCGCGCATGATTTCGCGTCTGATGAAGGAGGCGTTTATGCGGAACCTGCTTACCCGCGTGGCCGGAATGATCGCGATGCCTGCGATCCGGTCTTTTCGCAAGAAGATGGATCCGCGCCGGTACAATGGCGCAAGCCTGGTTGGCCTGAACGGCATTGTTATCAAGAGTCACGGTGGTGCCGATTCTTACGCGTTCGAAAACGCCATAAGTGTGGCGATCGCCGCCATTCGCAACCAGGTGCCGGAGCTCATAGGCAGCAAGCTTTCCTCGATGCAGGTTCGAAACGCTTCGGCATGAAACACTCGCGTATCGCCGGCACCGGTGGCTATCTTCCGCAGAAAATCCTCAGCAATGCCGACCTGGAAAAAATGGTCGACACCTCTGACGACTGGATATTTTCACGCACCGGAATCCGCGAACGACACATTGCCGCGCCAGGGGAGACAACCTGCGACCTGTCAGAGCAAGCGGCGCTGCGCGCCATCGCCGCTGCCGATATAAAGAGAGAAGCGATCGACCTGATCATCGTCGCCACCACCACGCCCGACCGGGTGTTTCCGAGCACCGCCTGCCTGCTGCAGGAACGGTTGGGAATCCGGGGTTGCCCGGCGTTCGACGTGCAGGCCGTGTGCACTGGTTTCATCTACGCACTCGACATCGCCGACAAGTTCATCCGTACTGGCACATCGCGCTGTGCCCTGGTTGTCGGCGCCGAGACCCTGTCGCGCATCCTTGACTGGACTGACCGCAGCACTTGTGTGTTATTCGGCGACGGCGCCGGGGCGGTGGTGCTGCAGGCGGCGTCAGAACCGGGCATCGTCTCTTCCCATCTGCATGCTGACGGCCATTACAAGGAGTTGCTTACGGTGCCCTCCGGGATCTCTCAGGGTTATGACAAGGTCCGCAGCAACCAAGCGTTTGTGCAGATGCGCGGAAACGACGTGTTTAGGGTCGCCGTCAACACTCTGGAGCGTATCGCGGACGAGACGCTCGAAGCCAATGGCCTGAGCAAGGGTGATATCCGCTGGCTGGTGCCTCATCAGGCCAACATCCGCATAATCAGCGCTACGGCCAAGAAACTCGGAATGCCGATGGAGCAGGTGATCGTGACTGTGGACCGGCATGGCAATACCTCAGCGGCATCTATTCCGCTGGCGCTCGACGAGGCGGTGCGCGACAACCGCATCCGCCGTGGCGATATCCTGCTGATGGAGGCATTCGGTGGCGGCTTTACCTGGGGTTCCGTGCTGCTCAAGTACTGATAACCCGTGATGGCCTGCCCATGAACCCGTCGCGCTGGCTGCAACTGGCGCTTTTTATGAACCCGGTAACCTCATCCAGATTGAAGTTATGATCCAGAAGTCAATGAATCCAAATAAAGAACTTGCGCTCGTATTTCCCGGGCAGGGCTCGCAGTCGGTCGGAATGCTTTCGGCACTGGCCGAATCCTGCGCCGAAGTGAAGGAAACGTTTGCCGAGGCGTCGCGTGTGCTCGGTTTCGATTTGTGGGAACTCGTCAGCAGCGGACCCGAAGAGCAGCTGAACCAGACCGAGTTTACTCAGCCCGCCATGCTTGCCGCTGGCGTTGCGGTCTGGCGGGCATGGGTCGGTCGCGGCGGGCCGGTGCCGGCGGTCATGGCTGGCCATAGCCTGGGTGAATACACCGCTCTGGTATGCGCCGATGCGATGGGCTTCGCCGATGCAGTGCGGTTGGTCGCGGACCGTGCGCGGTTCATGCAGCAGGCTGTGCCTGCCGGGATGGGTGGAATGGCTGCCATACTCGGGCTCGATGATGCCCGCGTTGCTGTCCTGTGCCAGGACGCAGCCCAGGGGGAGGTATTGGCGCCAGTCAATTACAACTCGCCCGGTCAGGTGGTCGTAGCGGGGACCGCTGCGGCGGTCAAGCGCGCCGTGGAGCAGGCTGGGGCGGCGGGGGCAAAGCGTGCAGTGATTCTGCCGGTGAGCGTGCCGTCGCACTGTGCGCTGATGCACCCGGCTGCGCTACGCATGGGAGAGCGGCTCGAGCGGGTGGAAATCCATCACCCGCGGGTGCCCGTGATCCATAATTTCCATGTGCGCATGGAGACCAGTGCGGCAGGGATCCGGGCCGCGCTGGTGCACCAGATCGAATCGCCGGTGCGGTGGGTGGAAACGGTGCTAAAAATGGCGACCGACGGTGTGGACAAGCTGGTAGAATGCGGCCCCGGTAAGGTGCTTTCGGGACTGAACAAGCGCATCGTCAAAAGCGTTCTGGCGCTGCCGGTATACGACCCCGACACCCTGCAGCAGGCGCTGGCGGCAATGGGTCCGAAATGAGCGAGGGGGGAGGCGTGGGGACGATGTCACTGGAAACTGAAGTGGCTCTGGTGACCGGAGCAAGCCGCGGAATCGGCGCCGCCATCGCGCTCGAGCTGGGTCGGCGCGGTGCGGTAGTAATCGGAACGGCAACGTCAGAAGAAGGTTCAGAAAAGATACGCAAGGTTTTGAAAGAAAACGGTCTTCTCGGCACAGGCATGGTGCTGAATGTCACCGACTCGGTGTCCATTGACAGCGGGCTAGAACAGATGCAAAAGTCCTGGGGTGCGCCTAGCATTTTGGTCAACAATGCTGGCATCACGCGCGACAACATCCTGTTGCGCATGAAAGACGAGGAATGGGACGCGATCCTGGACACGAATCTGAAGTCCGTGTATCGCATGTCGAAGGCTTGTCTGAGGCCGATGACCAAGGCGCGCAAGGGCCGGATCATCAGCATCACGTCGGTAGTTGGCTATACTGGCAATGCCGGTCAAAGCAACTATGCCGCCGCCAAGGCTGGCATTGTGGGGTTCACTCATGCGTTGGCGCGCGAGATCGGGTCGCGCAACATCACGGTGAACGCCGTGGCGCCCGGTTTTATCGAGACTGACATGACCAGCAGCCTCTCGGATGAGCAACGTGCCGCTCTGACCGGGCAAATCCCGCTGGGACGGCTGGGAACTGCAGCGGATGTGGCGTATGCCGTGGCCTTCCTGGCCTCGAGCGCCGCCGCCTACATCACCGGAATGACGCTGCATGTCAACGGAGGCATGTACATGAATTGACATGCGCCGGGACCATCATTGGCCGGTGGACTTGGCCAGACTTATCGTGTTAACTATGCGGCCTCGTGAGGCCGGCAAGCGTGATTTTTGGCAATTTCCTGGAGGATACCGTAGCCATGAGCAGTGTAGATGAACGCGTCATGAAAATCGTCGTGGAGCA
>VFSW01001688.1_pt1 | contig 33659 bp, 28 predicted proteins | sample 5358111 | NCBI WGS metagenome assembly VFSW01 (sample SAMN11554181, study PRJNA540505) | mine drainage metagenome | isolation source: sediment from site ElyBrook_90M | place: USA: Ely Copper Mine, Vershire, VT | collected 2017
GCTGGGGTTGGGGTGGCTGGGGCGGAATGGGCGGAATGGGCGATGTCTCCACCGACACAGTTGACGTGAGAGTAGGAAGGCTGGTCGTCGACATATTCGACAGTAAGTCAAAGGCATTGCTATGGCGCGGCTCGGCGACAGAAGACCTCTCCGATAACTCTGGCAAGAACAGCAAGAAGCTCGCCGAGGACACTGCGAAACTGTTTAAGGATTTTCCTTCCGGAAAGAAGTAGCAATTTATGAATTCCAGAAGTTGTTGGAGGAACTAAGTTCCTTCGGAAAGGGGATAAGAATGAAGGTTCGTTCTGGTTACACTGTTGTCATTTCACTCTTGACTGCTCTGGTCTTGCTGGTCAGTGCATGCAAGCATTCTTCTAATTCAGAGGAGGCTACAAATCAACCAGCCCCGAAGCCCGCAGCGTCGGTGCCTAACATCAAGGTCACTCCACCTGTCCAGGCAAAGGCAGCATCACCGAAGCCTGGGCCAAACGCCAACAAAAAGCCTGACAACGAGGCGTTTGGCAAGGGGAAGGCCACAGTTCACCTCAAGGGAAGCACGCACGACCGTTCATTCTGGGCTGAGCAACTGGATGTCGATAACTCCGGTAACCCGGTTTTGGTGGATGAGGCCTGGGACAATCAGAACAAGATCCTTTACATCAGCAATGACCGGAACTTTACGTGCGGTAATGGGCAAATGGCCACAGGTTCCACATTGATGGCTGTCTATGGGAAGGGGAACTTGCGTAAACGGCCAGCCGGCTCTGGCTGGTGGGTCTCGGAGCTGAATGAGGGAGATTGCGGGGTGCCAAGGGGCGCACTCTACGGCTGCCGTTTTGACGCAGCCGGCAATAACAGCGACTGTGGAGGAGCCACTCTGCAATCTGAAGTGGATGATGTGGTCATCGTGCCTCTGCCTCAGTCAGGAGCGACACAAGGGAACGCGCCCGGACAAGCCACGCCTAACACAGGCAGCACTCCATCTCCATCAGGTACGGGTTCAAACCAGTAGTTGAATCCATAATCTGAAGCAGAAGAGTTGGGCCCATCCTTTAAGGGCATGGGCCCATGATGTGCGCGCGCGTTGCGTTTTTTTCGAGAGCTGGGTGGGAACCGAAACGCTCGGCATAGAAGAGTTTTTGCGCCAGCGGAGGCGGTTTTCAAGATGGCTAACCAGATAGTAAACGTACTCCATATTTGCACTGAAAAACCTTTATTAATGCGTTGAATGCACTCTATATCTACGTTGAATTCTCTGCACAAATCGTTAGCGTCCGAGTACTTATGCAGCTTCCGCTGTCTCTTAGACCCTGTTGCCTCGCACCAAATCCCCCTCCCGCTGTATGATTGTTCGGGCTTTTGGCTTCGGATTTTGTTGGATGCGTAAGCGGCCCCCGAGATGAGGATTTCCATGTTTAAGAAATTGAGTACTGTACTTGTGCTTTTTGTGGTCACGCTCCTTGTGTTTGCGCCGATCATGCGCGCTGAAGAGGGTATGTGGACCTTTGATAACCCGCCGATGAAGCAGTTGGCGGCGAAGTACAATTTCCATCCGACGCAGGCGTGGCTCGATCACTTGCGGCTTTCGAGCGTGCGCATGAATGATGGCGGGTCAGGCTCGTTCATCAGCGCCGATGGCTTGCTGCTGACGAACCACCATGTGGCCAGAGGGCAACTACAGAAGAACTCGACGGCGGAGCATGATTACATTGCCAACGGCTTCTATGCGACGACTCCGGATCAGGAGATGAAATCGCCTGATATGGAAGTGAACATTCTTGTCGGCATGGAAAACGTGACCGAGAAGGTTCAGGGCGCGGCCAAGGGAATCAAAGATCCGAAGGACGCGATCAAGGCCCGCGAGGCCGAGATAGCAAAGATTACCAAGGAGAGCAAAGACAAGACGGGATTGCGCTCCGATATCGTGAGCCTCTACAACGGCGGCGAGTACTGGCTGTACACGTACAAGGCCTACACCGATGTGCGCATAGTTTTTGCACCGGAAGAGCAAGCTGCGTTTTTTGGCGGTGACCCGGACAACTTTACTTATCCGCGCTATGACACGGATATGGCGATCTTCCGCGTCTATGACAATGGCAAGCCGCTGCACACGGATAACTATTTGAAGTGGTCGGCGAAGGGTGCGGCGCCGGGCGAACTGGTTTTTGTTTCAGGGCATCCGGGATCGACGGAGCGCGATGAGACGATGGCGCAGTTGCTGGTTCAGCGCGATATCGTTGGCCCAGGCGTGACTGAATATTTGCAGCGCCGCGTTGCCGATGCACAGAAGTTTGCCGCGCAAGGTCCGGAGCAGGCACGCCTGGTTGCAACGACGATCTTCGGTTTGCAGAACAGCTTGAAGGTATACATCGGCCGCAAAGATGCGCTGGCAGATAAGGCGATCCTGGAAAAGAAGCAGGCCGACGAGAGTGACTTCCGCGCGCGGATTGACGCGAATCCTGAATGGAAGAAAGAGTATGGCGGAGTGTGGGATACGATTGCCAAAGGCGAGGAGCTGGTAAAGCCCGAGATCAAAGGACAGATCTTCCGCCGCTCAGATAGCCGCTTGCTGGGAATGGCCTTGCAGATTGTGCAGTATGTGACGGAAATCAAGAAGCCCGATGGCGAGCGCTTGCCGCAGTATCACGATGCCGGTTTGCAGACGCTGAAGTTTCAGTTGGCATCGCCGGCGCCGATTCCGGTCTCGCTGGAGAAGCTTTACATGACGACGGCGCTCTCGCTGGGCACGGATAAGATGGGCAAGGATGATCCGTACTTCAAGGCGATATTGAACGGCAACGACATTCCGACAACCGTGAACACGCTGATTGACGGCACCAAGATGGGCGATCCTGCTTTCCGCAAATCGCTGATGGATGGTGGCGAAGCGGCGGTTGCAGCGTCAACGGACCCGATGATAGTGACGGCGCGCCGTCTGGATCCAGTGGTGCGCGCGAACCAGATGCGGCTGCGGGATACAATCTCGACGATCCTGACGCCTGCTGGAGAAAAGCTGGGCAAGGCTCGCTTCCTTGCGTACGGCCGCGATGCGTATCCGGATGCGACCTTCACGCTGCGGTTGAGCTATGGAACGGTGGATGGCTATCCGTACAACGGTACGATTGCGCCGCCGTTTACGACCTTCTACGGGCTCTATGATCGCTCGGCGAGTTTCAGCAACAAGGATCCATTTGATTTGACGCCAAAGCAAGCGGCCGCATTGCCGAAGCTGGACTTGTCGACACCGCTCAACTTTGTGACCACGAATGACATTATCGGCGGCAATTCAGGTTCGCCGGTGGTGAATCGCGAAGGCGAGTTGGTGGGCCTGGTATTCGACGGCAACATCGAGTCGATGGCCGGCGATTTTGTTTACGACGGCTCCAAGAACCGCACTGTAGCCGTACACTCCGCAGGAATGATGGAGGCGCTGAGAAAGATTTACGGCGCCGGCGCATTGGCTGACGAAATTGAAGGAAAGAAGTAGGTAAGCAAAATTAATCCCCACTCCTTTAGATAAGGGAGTGGGGATTTTTTTTGGATTACTTGAGCGTGCGCAGGTAGGCGATGACTTGCCAACGTTGTTCTTCAGGCAGTCCTGACCAGGAAGGCATGCCGTGGCGCAGATCGCCCTGACGGATGAACCACTGCAAATCGCCATCGGTGCGTGAACCGAGTTGGTCGTTGCGCAGTGCGGGTCGCTTGTGTCCGTCGCCGCGTGCTTCCGATTTGTGGCAGGCGGCGCAGTGATCTTCATAGACGCGGGCGCCGGCGAGGGCAGCTTGCGGATTTGAGGCGAGAGGATTGACGCGGTCATGTTCTTTTTGCGGAACCGCGGCCCAGTGATTAGATATACCCGCGCCGAGTGCGATGCCGACAGTGGCGAAGACGATCAAAGTTAGAAGCAGATTGCGGAAATTAATTTGACTCGCGATCATTACTCACCACTCCTTCTGAAGTGTCCACCAACTTGTTCGAATTCATAAGCCAGGCCGACGCGGTAGATGCGGTTGAGAGTGACGGCTGTGAGACCGAAGCCCGGAGAAAAGCTTGCACGCAGGCCTTTGGGCAGTTGCCAGCCTATGGTGGGCGCAATGTAGTGCGAGGTTGAGCGCATGGTCAGCGCGAAAGTATCGCCTAATCCACCATAGGCTTCAACGCCGGCGATAAATTTTTCTGCGCAGAAGGTGCAATTATTTCTACTCGCTGATGCACGCAAAGGACGCGCGGCACCGAGCGCATAACCAAACTCCCAGGGCGAATGATTCATGTCCTTCTCGGCGAGGAAGTTTTCCGAAATATTCCAGTGTTTCAGGTTTGAGGAGAGAATCAGCTTCAACTCCAGCTCGTGCTGATGTTCTTTGCGCGAGATGCCGTTTGGAATAGCCAGAGCACTTTGTGAATCATGACCGACAACTTCAATGATGGTCTTGTCAGCGCCGGAAATATTTTCGTACTCGACATAGAGGAGGGGGTTGATCCAATGCTCGGTCATTAAGGGGCGGACGCGATTCTCGACGCGAAAACCTGTGAAGATTGTTGAATCACCGCCGGTCGCCTGACCGTCGAGATAAAGCTCACTCGTCCACCAGGCGCGCAAGCCATATTCGAACTCCATCGCCGTGGCGCCAAAGCGGCCGCTGACATCGGGCTGACCGAGAGCGGTCTTGGTCTCAATCTCCAGATTGCCGGGCTCCTCCAGATCCTGCGAATAGGTTACAAAGTAGGGTTTTTCCTGTGCGTGAAGCCGACCACCCGCCTGAATGAGGTACAAATTTATTAGGCACAGAAAGCCGAATGATAATCTTATTTTATTCAATAACAACAACTTAAAGACCTCCTCAAAATCCGACCATTTTGGTCTGAATTAAACTAAGACTAAAACAGTCCGATATATTCGGCAAGCCTGAGAATTCACATACTGAAACGCAAAATATCCATGGAAAATCGTTGGTTATGAAGTGTGGTCGCGCACATTTGCCCCTTATGCGCCAGTCGACTAAACTACCAGAGCTATGAATTCAAATTTTGTAACAACCTCTATTCGTCCACGTACGCCCCAGGGAAATTTTTCCAACACACCCTTTGAAGATTTCAAGAACCCAGCGACCATTCAAAAGATGGAAGCAGCGCTTGCCAAGGTGAAGAGCGAGCTCGGCCGCGAGTATGAGCTGATCGTCGGCGGTAAGCGCTTCAAGACTGAAGGCAAGATACGCTCGCACAATCCAGCGCGCCCGGCAGAGATTGTTGGCGTGCACCAGAAAGCAGTTGCAGAGCACGCGGAACATGCGATGGGCGCCGCGCTGAAAGCGTATGAGAGCTGGTCGCGGACCTCGGTTGCGGACCGGGTTTCGCTGCTGTTGAATGCGGCGGAGATTATCAGGCAGCGGCATTTTGAGTTCTGCGCCTGGCTGACCTTTGAAGTAGGGAAGAACTGGGCGGAAGCCGATGCGGATGTGGGCGAGACGCTTGATTTTCTGGAGTTCTACGCACGCGAAGCGCTGAGGCTGGATGCGGCGACGACGCCGATTCAGATGCCCGGCGAGCACAATGAGTTGCTTTACATACCGCTGGGTGTTGGCGCGGTGATTCCGCCGTGGAATTTTCCGTTTGCGATTATGGCGGGGATGACTTCAGCGGCGATTGTCTGCGGGAACACGGTGGTCCTGAAGCCCTCGAGCGATTCGCCAACGATTGCCGCGAAATTTGTCGAGGTGCTGATTGAAGCGGGAATGCCGGATGGTGTGGTGAACTTCTGCCCAGGCTCGGGCGCAACATTTGGAAATGCGATTGTTGAGCATCCTAAGACGCGCTTCATAGCGTTCACGGGATCGAAGGCCGTAGGCCTGGATATTCACGAGCGTGCGGCGAAGACGCGCAAAGGCCAGATCTGGATCAAGCGGACGATTCTGGAGATGGGCGGCAAGGATTCGATTCTGGTTTGCGCGGATGCGGATTTTGACGCTGCGGTTAACGGTGTCGTCGCTTCGGCGTTTGGATTCAGCGGACAGAAATGCTCGGCTTGCTCGCGCGCGATTATTGAAGCGCCGATCTACGACAAATTTGTGGAGCGGGTTGCAGAGCGCACAGCAGAGCTCACCGTCGGCGATCCTGCGACGAACAAGAATATGGGGCCGGTGATCAACAAGGATGCGCTCAATTCAATGCTGGCGTATATTGAGACGGGCAAGAAGGAAGGCCGCCTTGTCGCCGGTGGGGAGATCATTGAGAGCGAGGGTGGCCACTTTCTTGCGCCGACGGTCTTTGCCGATATCGCGCCTGATGCAGTGATCAGCCAGGAAGAAATTTTTGGGCCGGTGCTGGCGCTGATCAAAGTCGCGAACTTTGAAGAGGGAATGAAGGTTGCAAACAACACTGAGTATGGATTGACGGGCGCAATCTACACGGCTGATCGCGAGCGGCTCGATATTGCGCGGCGCGAGTTCCATGTGGGCAATCTTTACTTAAATCGCAAGTGCACGGGAGCGATGGTGGGCGCGCATCCATTTGGCGGCTTCAACATGAGCGGAACGGATTCAAAAGCCGGAGGACCTGATTATCTGTACCTGTTCACGCAGGCGAAGAGCGTAGCCGAAAAACTATAAGCATTGCGCCCACACATACAAAAAGAGCACCTCAGATTGAGGTGCTCTTTTTGTATGTGTGTTGATTGCATTTTTACTTTCACGCGACTTCTCTGTTGGCCATCTCCTCGGCTTCGATGCGGCTTCCAACCTCAGCGGCTGCAGCTGCCAGCACGCGATGGTGAATGATGAACAAGGCCAGCTCCAGACGATCGCTGACTCCGGTCTTGTCATAGATTGAACGCAGGTAATTCTTGATAACCTGCTCTGTGGTTTTGAGTCGATTTGCGATCTCGCGATTCTTGCAGCCCTGCACAATGAGCGCGACGATCTTCATTTCTTTCGGAGTCAGGCGCTCACGCACACGCTGACCAACGCGGTCTTCTTCAACGGCGGGAGTCTGCACGAGTTGGGGAGGTAGCCAGACTTCTCCGGCAGCGACGCGACGCACGCACTCGACGAGCGCAGGCCCGCTGACACTGCGGTAGACAACGCCGCGATAGCCGAGCTGGAGGAAAGTGTTTGCGCTCTCGTCGCTCTCGGCGATGATGATTCCCTGGCTGTTCGTGGAATCCAGCAAATTTTTAACACGCTGGAAATCCGGTTTCAGCGAGGAAGAAAAGAGCACGATGGATCCAGGAAAGGTGGAGACGGCGTGTTGCATGCGCTCCAGATCAGAGCACTGAGCAATGATCCGGAAATCGTCGTCAGTTGCCAGCACCTTGGCAGTGCCAGCGCGGAATATGGCTTGTGAGTCAGCCAAAATAACTTTCTTCATATTCGTCAGCTCGCGTCCCCCACCAGAATAAAGACTGGCAGTAGAGTTTCAATTATCCACCCCTTGCGGCCTTTCAAGCTGGCCTGCTTTGTGAGTGGATATTCCTGCTCTCCCTGGCTCTATTGGCACATTAGGGAAGTCACTTGCAGATGTCTACAAATGCAACACAGGTGGAAACCCGAAATTCAAGAACAAGTTGCACGCCGGGTGGAGTAAAAACACCCACAGAGAAAGATTATAAGCAATCTCAGCTGCGAGCAAGAAAAATCGGGTTAGAGGAAGTGTTGATTTTCGACGCAATCGTGCTTTCAGAGGCAGGCAGATCGTGCATTGCCGATTGGCATCTGGTTTAACGAGATTAGCACGAAAGTGCAAACGATAGTCCTGAATATCCACACCTGTACGTCACTAAAGTTATCTATGCAGCAGGCTAATGTGAGCATTTGCGGCGTTGACTCTCATCGTGTCGATGTAAAGCAGGGTCGCGCTAAAAATCGTAGAGCAGGAGATAGAAATTTCGAGCAACGCAATTGCAAGCAGGCAGACTAGAGAAATTGTCGAGGTTCGAGTGAAAGAGAACATTAGCAACAGGAAGCGGCTCTGGATTCACTGAGCGAGTGGCTTTGTCATCTTCGATTTGGATCAACGAGCGAGCTTCTTGAGCCGCGCATCTACTTCGATCACCAGCTTTGCGTCCGTGCAGATGGACGGCCAACTGTAGCAGGAGTTTTGCAGAGGTATCTGGCTCCCGACACATCAGATTCGATGGGGACGATTGAACTTACGCACTCTGCGGTCGTGCATCCGCGCCAGGAAAATCAGCAGTACGCTTTTGTACATGCGCAGCCGGCAAACCGTAAGAGCGTGAGCAGCAAGTCTGAATCGAAGCCAATGAAAATTATCGAGCAATATAAAATCCGTCGCAACCCTGATGGGCGCGGCGGATTTTTTTGAAGCAGTAAATCTGCTGAAAGCCGAGTTGATACAGAAGACTCTACTTAGTTCACGGTGATTGTGTACATGCCGGAAATCCCGACGGTGGGTGGAGTCAGCATATCAACAGCTTTGACTGTGAATGTGAAGGTTTTGCCATTGTCATTTGCGTTAGTATCAGTACCGCTGATGACTGCAACTGAAGTCGAGTTGGTTCCGGTGGTATTCTTTGTCGTCAAAGTGATTCCAGAGGGAAGTGAGCCTGAATCAAGTGAATATGTATAAACGCCAGTAGGGGGTCCTGTCACACCATCCGCTACAACTGTTGCGTAGTATGCATGTCCGATTGTTGCAGTTGCCAGCGGCCCGGCAGGAGTTTTGAAGTCAATCTCAATGGGTGTGGTCGACGCGCAGCTAGACAAGCCCAAGGTTGCAGCCAGCGCCAACAACGCAAAGCCCGCTCCAATCAACCGCTTACCGTATACCTTCATCATCCTGTCTCCTCCGGCTCTTTCACTGCCTCACGTGCTCGGCTGCTCAACTGAACCATTAAATGTGTAAATGGTGCTATTTGTCTCAAGCTTACAACTCGGCTTATACATTTTCAGCCTATTATGGGCCTTGCGCCTTGTCAATCAGCGTTTTTTGAATCTTACTCCGGGCGTAACTTGCAGAAACTACGCAAAAGTACTCTTGGTGTTTGCGCGAACCAGTGGTTTCATCCTATCTCATTCCACCGGAATCAGAATCTTATCTTCTGCCAGTGGCTGTTGCAGATTCTGGTTCTTTGCCTCGCGAACTTTGCCGCCAGGAAGCGGATGCAGCTTGAAGAGCACAAGCAGATTCCGCTCTGGATCGTCGAGCGCAGGGAAGCTGGCAACCTGTTCGAGGCTGAAGTGGATGTGAAGGTCCTCAAGTGTGCCGGGATCCAAATCATTCCACGCGGCATACCATCCCGGCTTGTAATAGTAGAGTTTCTGCGGCAAATCCATCGTCCCAAAGTCATCGCAAAGAGCCGGAATGTTGGTCATGAGCGAGATTTCGTCGCCGCTGATGGAATCCAGAATCCGGTTGCCGTTGGGATGCTCATCAATATATTTAGTTAAATCGGATGCCGCTTTCACGTAAGTGTATTCGGGATGGCGAGCATAGCGTACAGTCTGTGCCGCATTCACCGAGATAGCCGCCACTGCCACTCCTATACCGAGCCATCCCCACGTCCTGACGCGAGCTCCAGCCTCCACCATCGCGGCCAATCCCTCGGCGACGAGGAAGAAGCAAAAGAAGGCCACCAGCGCAAAGTATCTGGCCTGGGGATGATTTTGCAGGGTCATGAAAGCAATGTAACCAGAGGTCACCAGTACAGAGGCCATGGTCATTGGATTCGCAATCCACTTGCGTGCCCAATTGTCGCCGGCCCACTCGGCCGCGCTGATGTGTTCAATTTTTTTAGCGCGCATGGCAAAGAAGGCAATCACAAGTAGAACGCCAGCTAGCGGGACAAGGATAACGTCGATCCACAATCCGCCATGGAGGGACCACCAGAAACTCAGCACCGGCCAGTAAAACTCGGGCGGCTTTGCGTAGTTATTAATGAAAAAAAATCCTCTGTAATCGACCAGCAGATGGTGGCTGATGATGAATACCATCCAGAGGCCAAAGCTCGCAGCGAAAGTTGTGCCAGCCACGACTAATTTTGTGATGGCACGCTTCCAATTCGGCCACAACGGCTGCACAATCACCCACGCAATCGCCGGCAACAAAAAAATCGTCGTCGTTTTTGTCAACAGCATCATCGTAAGCAGCAGGCCGATTCCCGCAGCCCATCGCATCGGGTGCTTCACTTCTGGCAAACGCAGAGCCAACAGAAGAATCGCCAGAAACATCGCCGTCAGCATCGGTTCAAGAATCGCCAGACGGCTGAAGCAGTAAAGGAACGGGCTTGTGACCATCATCGTGAGCCCAAGCAGCGCGGCCCAACGCGGTGCAGCACGGCGCATGACGAAGTAGCTCAGCAGCAGGTTCACAAAAAAGAACCCCACCGCCAATCCGCGAGCTGCCTGAATCGTGACGCCAGTAAAGAAAAAAACAATCCACTCAAGAAATGGCCAGACCGGAACCGCGGGCGCGGGATTGAAATCGCCTTTCAAGTACCAGTGCCCGCTCAGATGCCAGCGGATCGCCGCATTTCCATACCAGCCCTCATCTGTGTACTTGGCCCAGTCGCCCATCCATGGTGTGAAGTTCGGGAAGTCGGCGCGCAGATGCAGTGCGTGCAGAATCGCAAAGCCCACAATGACGAAGAGCCAAAGAAGCTCAAGGCCGCGGAGCAAAATATCTTTGCGAATTGGCAGCTTCATCAGGGCAGCACCTTAAATCAAAATTGGGTGCCCCATCCTCGGCGCTTTTGTTTTTGCGCCTGGGGTGGGTTACTGCTTATTCGTACGCCAGCGCGTCGATTGGATCTTTGCGTGCGGCCATCGTCGCCGGATAGATTGCGCCGACGATAGAGCCGACCAGTGCAATGAGCGCACCTCGAATGATCCACGCTGCTGTGAGCTCAAAGAAGAACGTAGGGAATTTGACGCCAATAAACGCGCGAATGCCAAACGTCATAGCGATGCCAAGCAGGATGCCCGCAACAACTAGAACCAGTGTCTCGCGCAGAACCACGCCGATAATCGTGAGCTTGGAAGCGCCCATTGATTTGAGAATTCCGATCTCGCGCGTGCGTTCGAGCACGGCAGTGTACATCGACTGGAAGATCACAAGGAAGCCGACGATAACCGCAATTGTGATGACCACATTGAGAGCGATGGTAAAACCGGGCAGTTGCTCGGGGCTCATCAGCGAGGTCCACTCTTCCATCGTGACGACCTTGTTCTCAGTGAATCCCTTGCGGGCCAGGATTTCTTCTTTGATGAGATCGATATTCTCCGGATTGTCTGCCTTCACGAAGTACATCGAAGCTTTGCCTTCGGTTCCAAGCAAGTTGTTGATGGTATCGATCTGAACGAGCTTGCGTCCGCCGCGGCCATGTTCGACGATGCCGCAGATGCGCATCGGGTGTTTGAAAACCTGGATCATATCGCCTACGTGGTAGCCCTTGCTGTTGGCCATGATGTCGTCGATGATCACGTCATTGGGGTCTTTGAAGGGGCCGCCTGCGATGAAATTGAATGGGCGCATGGCATTGAATGACTGGTAGTCAATGCCCCAGATAACCTCCATGCCACCAACCATCGAAGTGTAGGTGTTCACGGCCATTGCCACGGCGACGTGTGGCAACTGACGCAGCGCCTCCACGTTCTTAATCGGCATCGGAGCGCCGTTCATCCCGAAGATCATTGAGCCGTTGCTGGGCAGCACAAGGATATCGGCGCCAATGCCATGACCGCGCACCTTCTGGTCGTCCACCTGCCCCATCATCACGGCAACGATCGAGAGTATCATCGCAACTTCAATCGCGACGGCGAAGATACTGATCAACGAGCGGACCGGGCGACGTATCAGGTTGGCGAAGATCAGCTTGTTCATGGATTGTGCTCTTTCCGGTAAAAAAATGACGGCAGCGACAAAAGCCAGCCTACTTCAACTTTATCAGCCGGGGCGCGCGATGGAGCCCTTGTTGCTGCTGGGTGCAGTGAACCAATGCACGCCTGCATGGCGCTCTCCCGCTCTGGGAATTGTGCAGATTTTGCAGCAGCGCAACAAAAGAAACCAAATTCCTGTAATTTTTACTTTACCCCTCTAATGTCATGGGTTTATCGTTACTGAAAATCATTATTCTTTCTTCGACCTAAGGGCTATGATGGGAAGTTTTGGTGAAGACCTGCGCAAGGAGCGAGTCGCTCGAGGGATCTCCCTCGAGACAATCACCACCATTACCAAAATCAGCCAGCGTCACCTTCTGGCGCTTGAGCAGGAGCGCTTTGGTCAGCTTCCCGGTGGCATCCTCAACAAGGGAATTGTGCGCGGCTATGTAACGGCTGCCGGCCTCGATGCAGACGAGTGGGTTGAACGCTACACCCGCGCCTACAACGCCTCCGGCCAGATGACCGATGATGATCGCAACTGGACAGCCTTTGCCACGAATGTCGGCAAGGCGCGACTCGACCGTCATGAGCAAGTGGCGATGCGCATCCGCTGGATTCTGACCATTCTGCTTCTACTCATCAGCGCAACCCTATGTTTCCTGGCCATTCGTTACTTCGGCCTCCGCGCACATTGGTGGCCAAATCTGCTGCCCACTTATTTACACTTTGGCATCCATCTGCCCACCGCCATCCATAACTGGATCTATCGATAAGCAAATTGAGTGAACTTATAAGTCCAACTCTGTCTCTCGGCTAGTCCCTAGTGCCTGGTTCCTAGTCCCTGCTCTTTCAACTCTGTCCAATGCGGCGCATATTTGAGTGCCTCGTTGTACTTCTCCTGAGCTTCCTTCGCTTTGCCCTGCTTCATCAGCACATCGCCCCATGCTTTCAGTGGATCAGCCCAGTGCGGCCCCTTCTGATTCGCCATCGCAAACTGCACCGCCGCACCTTGCAGATCGCCATGCCGCATCAGCGCCATCCCCCAGCTGTAATAACCGGAAGGAATGCTCGGCGCCAGCTTGATCGCCTTTGCGTACCACTGCTGTGCCTCGGGCCAGTTGCCGCGTAAGTCAAGCACATCCGCGCGGAAGCGGTAGCAATCTACATAAGTGGAGGGACTTGCTGCATTCAGCGCCGCATCCGCCTTCTTGCTCTGTCCTGTCTTCTCATAGCTCACTGCGGCAAAGCAAATGTAGGGTGGATTGCTGGTGGATACAACCGGGTCCGCATAGGCCACTGCAAATTGATCCCACTCCGCAGCAGCAATTTTCCAATCGCCACGGTCTTCGGCAATCAGCGCACGATCCATGGCTGCATCGGCCACATCGGGCATTGACTTTGGATCGACTTGTGTCGTCTTTACGCGTAGCTCCGCGGCGTCCGGGTCATGCATCTGCGCTTCAACCTGTGCAACTAAAAGGTTCTCTGGTCCAGCCACCGTGCCTACACTGCCTACGCCGCCGTTCGATTCAATGTCAGAGATGGTATCAGCTCGCTCGGCCGGCAAATCCCACACCTCCTGGTCGTAGTTGGCATAGTTATTTTCTGGAGCCCGGCCCGGTCTTCCGCCAGCAATCGTTCTCAGTTGCTCACCTGCGTGCACAGTGCCTTCTTCATCCCCCATGCCGTTCAACGCATACGTCACGTTGCTGTAGCCCGCCCAGTAATCCGGCTTCAGGCGGATTGCTTCGCGATAAAGAGGCAGCACCTCGCGCATGGTCGCCGCCCCGCCACCCTTCCCTGCTATCGCATTCGCCCAGTTATTCAGCACGTAAGGCTTATCCCTGACGGGCAACTTGCTATAGACACTCTGCGCAAATTGAATTGCCTCATCCGGACGGCCATTATTGGCGAGATATGCGGTCCACAAACCTGGTTGAGACTGGCTGTATATGTACTCGCCGGTCTCGTTCAGCAGTTTCTCCAATTCTTCACTCTTCCCGGAAAAACTCTTCGGCGCTATTCCATTCCCGCGCACAGTCAGCACCAGACCGCCATTCGCCGTCTGCACCAGGTCGCCATCAATGTGCTGGTCATGACCGAATCGGGTTTGGAGTGCCCGCTCAATCTGCGCTACAGAGACGCCCGTCTCCGGCACTTCAATGGCAATCTCGTTCGTCCATGCATTTGAGAGAGAGCGTCGTTCCGCATCGGTGCGGGTTACAGCTTGAATCTTGGTCAGCACGTCGAGCAGGCCAGCGGCGACGGTTTTACCATTGATGCCGTTTTGTGCGAGCACTGGTGGCGTATCAAAGGGATCAATCACCACCGAATGCGAACTCACCGCATCGCGCACCATCAACGCCGCGCCGATAAAGATGCCCACGGCAAAGAGCACGATGATGAGTTGAAAGCCCACACGCAACCGCATCCCCATGCGCCGCAGTCGCTCTTCACGCAGTTGATTTTTCAGGTGAGCTAACCGCAGCGGGTGCTCTTCGTTCAGATGCTTGGTCTGCACTTCAACCATCTGCAATTGCCCGCGCAAAAACGCCGAAGCATCGCGCGCTACTTCAGGATCATTCAACGCTTCCTGGTGTGCGAGGGTCGCCGCAAAAGCATCTGCACTTGCCTCGCTTTCTAACTCTTCAAGTTCCGGTCGCTCATCATCGTCGCCAAGGATTCCACCGAGTACACCTTCAGACATGCAGTTCTGACCTCCGTCGGGGATTCATGTTATTAAATTCGCTTTTGGAATGAGCCCTGATTTTTTCTGGTATCTACTCTTGCTTCCTGCAACTTCAATTCTTCAACTTCCGGCCTTCATCCTCATCGCCACGTAATCCACCAATTACGCTAGCAGGCATAAGGTCTTGCCACCATTCTGAAAGAGCTTACATTTTGGGGGCAACTTCAAGCCATTAAAAAAATCAGTGGGCCATTTTTGTCGCCGGGGAAGTCGCAGAGCCCTAACTCTCGTCGGCTAGTCATTGGGCTCACTCCCTATTCCCTGTTATCCGACAACTGAGAACTGACAACTAAAAACTGTTTTTTCAAAATGGCTGACCAGATAGTAAACACCCACTATTTTCTTCACTAAAAACCGGCATATCTGCATCGAATTCACCACACAATTCCTCAACATCCCAGTACCGGCTTTGTGCCCTATGTCCCACTTGTAAACGCGCATACTGCCGTCCGCTTTCCCTTTGTAACTATTGACTAGACGCTAAACGCTAGAAGCTACATTTCCCCACTCACCCCCTCTTTCTCGCCATTCGGTGCACTCCTTTGCTCGCCGCACGTCTCGCCAATTAACATAGACAGATGCGCGGGAAGGCTTTGGCCTTCACTGTGCGCTTTCTGAGCAGACCCGGTCTGTGGCCTTCGCGACTTCTAACGCGCGGCCTCCTGCAAGGGAAGTCCATTAAGCCCCGAAAGGGCAAGGAGCAACAGTTGAGCGACCGTTTTCTTTTTACCTCTGAATCAGTCACCGAAGGCCATCCGGATAAAATCGCCGACCAGGTCTCGGATGCAATTCTTGATGCCTGCCTTGAGCAGGACCCCTACAGCCGCGTAGCAGCGGAAACCCTCACCGCAACAGGATTGGTTGTGATTGCCGGAGAGATCACGACTAAGGCTTATGTGGATTTTCAGTCGCTGGTTCGCGGCGTGGTTGCCAGCATTGGTTACGACAACGCGCTTTACGGCTTCGATTCCAACACCTGCGCCGTCATCTCGACGATCAACAAACAGTCGGGCGACATAGCACAGGGCGTTGACACGGGAGGCGCCGGCGACCAGGGCATGATGTTCGGCTACGCGTCGAACGAGACACCCGAGCTGATGCCTGCGCCAATCTCGCTCGCGCACAAACTCACCAGGCAGCTCACCGAAGTACGCAAGAACGGCAAACTGCCTTACCTGCGCCCCGATGGCAAGAGCCAGGTGACGGTTGAGTACGATGAGAACGGCAAGCCCGCGCGCATTGATGCGGTTGTCATCAGCACGCAGCACGCGGAGAGCGTCACGAATGAAGAGCTGCACGCCGACATTCACAAGTACGTGATTGAAGCAGTGTTGCCCAAGGAATGGCTCGACGCGAACACCAAGTACCACATCAATCCGACGGGACGTTTTGTTATCGGCGGACCGATGGGCGACACGGGATTGACGGGACGCAAGATCATCGTGGATACATACGGTGGTGCGGGCCGTCACGGCGGCGGCGCATTCAGCGGCAAAGATCCGACGAAGGTCGACCGCTCGGCTGCCTATGTGGCGCGTTACATCGCCAAGAACATCGTCGCTGCCGGCCTTGCCGACCGCTGCGAAGTACAGTTGGCTTACGCCATTGGCGTCGCAGAGCCGGTTAGCGTTCTGGTTACAACATTTGGCACAGGCAAGATCAGTGAATCCAAAATTACCGAGCTGGTGCGCAAAAACTTCACTCTGACTCCGAAGGGCATCATTGAGAGCCTGAATCTGCGTCGCCCGATCTACCAGAAGACCGCAGCGTACGGTCACTTTGGCCGCGAGCTTCCTGAGTTTACCTGGGAGAAGACGGACAAGGCCGCCGAGCTCAAAAAGCAGGCTGGGCTGTAACTGAAAACAACAACAACAATCAATTGAAAAAAGCGGGAATCCTCAGGGATCCCGCTTTTTTTATTCCTGCTGATACGTCCAAGTCGTAGAATCAATGCTGCTACTTGAGGAGAAAGTTTCACATGAACGTACTTCACCGCGCTGGACGTTTGCTCTGCGCACTCTTTGTTTTCACTAGCCTTATCTCACTACCGCTGACACTTGCCGGACAAGCCGCATCCACTGAATCCGGTGCGCATTGGGATTACACGGGCAAGCTCGGCCCGGCAGCATGGCCCAAGCTCTCGCGCGAGTACAAGACCTGCGGCACCGGCAAGCAGCAATCGCCGATCGACATTCACAACGCCAAGCTGAATAAGGCGCTCAAGCCGATTGAATTTCATTACATCGCCGGGCCAATGAGCCTGGTCAATAATGGGCACACGGTGCAGGTGAATGTTGCGCCGGGCAGTTACATGATTGCCAACGGCACGCGCTACGACCTGGTGCAGTTTCACTTCCACCATCCGAGCGAGGAGACGGTGAAGGGCAAGCTCAGCGATATGGTGGTTCACCTGGTGCACAAGAGCGCCGATGGCAAGCTCGCGGTGATTGCGATTCGATTGAATGAAGGCGCGCCGAATGCAGTGCTCGCTACGCTGTGGGAGCATCTGCCGAAGACCAACGGTGCAACGGACAAGACGAGTGAAAATGTCAACGCAGCCGGACTTCTGCCAGTTGACCGCGGCTACTGGACGTACACAGGTTCGCTCACTGTTCCGCCTTGCACGGAAGGTGTGCAGTGGTTTGTCTTTGAGCAGGAAAAGGAATTGAGCCGCGAGCAATTGAGGGCGTTTGCGGCGCTCTACAAATTCAACGCACGTCCGCTGCAGAATCCGCATGGCCGTAAGATTGAAGCGAGCGAGTAAGACAGGAAATAGATATCAGAAATCAGGGATCAGATACCCCAGCAATCAATGATTGCTGGGGTTTTTATTCAGCTAGAACCTAGATAGAGAAAACGAATCAGGAACAGAATAGCGAGCGTGTAGAGGAGCCAATCCTTCCTGGAGATTTTTCCTGTGGCGACGTGGAGAATTGCCCAGGCGATGACGCCGAAGCCGAGTCCGTTGGCGATGGAGTAGGTGAGCGGGATCAGGACGAGGGTGAGGAAGGCGGGGACTGCAATCAGCGGGTCTTTCCAGCGGATTTCAGTAATGGTGGCGAGCATCATGGAGCCGACGAGAATCAACGCGGGGGCGGTTGCGGCCTGCGGAACCATTCCGATGAATGGCGCGGCGGCGATGGCGCAGAGGAAGAGAAGTCCGGTGACGATGGCCGTGACGCCGGAACGTCCACCGGCCATGACGCCAGCGGTGGATTCGACGTAGCTGGTGACGGTTGAGGTTCCGGTGAGCGAGCCGAAGACGGTAGCAATGGCGTCGGTAAAGAGGATGCGATTCAGGCGCGGAATTTTGTTGTCCGATTCCATGAGCCCTGCGCGTTTGGTGACAGCGACGAGTGTGCCGAGGTTGTCAAAGAGATCGACGAAGAAGAAGACGAAAATAATCTCGATGAGACCTTTTCCGAGCGCGGCCGTGATGTTGAGTTTGAAGATGGTATCGGTGAAGGACCCGGGAGTACTGACCGGCGGCTGCCAGTGCATGAGTCCAAGGGCCCAGGCGGCGGCAGTGATGACGAGCATGCCGATGACGATGGCGCCTTTGACGCGGCGGACTTCAAGCGCGACCATCAGAATGAGGCCGGCCATGGCGAGAGCGGTGTGCGGATCGCGCAGGCTGCCGATGCCGACGAGCGTGGCTGCGTCGCCGACGACAAGACCCGCATTGCGAAAGCCGATGAAGGCGATGAAGAGGCCGATGCCGCTGGCGACTGCGGCGTAGAGTTCATGCGGAATGGCATGCAGAATCATCTGCCGCACACCGACGGCAGTGAGTGCGAGAAAGACGACGCCGGAAAGAAAAACTGCGCCGAGAGCCGTCTGCCAGGGAATATGCATCTTGATGCAGACGGTGTAGGTGAAGTAGGCGTTGAGTCCCATGCCGGGAGCGAGGGCAATGGGGTAACGCGCGATGATACCCATGAGAATGGAGCCGAAGGCCGCAGAGAGGCAGGTGGCGACGGTGACTGCGCCGATGGGAACACCGGCCTGCGCGAGGATCGCCGGATTCACCAGCACAATGTAGGCCATGGTGAGGAAGGTGGTCAGCCCGGCGAGAGTTTCCGTGCGCCAGTTGGTGCCCAGCCTCTCAAACTCGAAGTAGCGCTCCAGATTTTTGATCATGTGCCTCTAGAATTCCATATTGAGGCGGAGGTGGGTAGTTTTTTGTTCATAAAGAATGAGCGTAAAATTCCTTCTTACGTTGTTGAATTGGTCAATAATCCATGACAAGGGAGTTCAGTTTGAAAAAAGATCTTCCAACAAGGAATCAAAATATCCAGATAGGCAAACTGGGCATCATGCAACTTATCTTGATTGTGCTGGTGCTTTTCATCGCTCATATTCTTCCAGATTTTCCATTTAAAACATCCATACGCGTCGGACTTGATATTGGAATAGTGGTTCTTGGAATTCTAATGATGAGACTGTATTGGCTATATATCAAAGGCATGTAAGTGAATTTATCGACTTTGTACTCTCTTACCCTTCACTCTGTTGCGATACTCTAGCGTGATGGGGCGGATACGCATACTTTCGGATCAGGTGGCGAACCAGATTGCTGCGGGTGAGGTGGTGGACCGGCCTGCGTCGGTGGTGAAGGAGCTGCTGGAGAATTCGATTGATGCCGGGGCGATGCGGATACGCGTTGAGGTTGAGGCGGGTGGTCGCAAGCTGATTCGCGTGACCGATGATGGATGCGGAATGAGCAAGGATGATGCGCTGCTGGCCTTTGAAAGACATGCGACTTCGAAGCTGCGCACTGCCGATGATCTGCTGGCGATTGCGACGCTGGGATTTCGCGGAGAGGCGTTGCCATCGATTGCTTCTGTGGCGAGGGTGATGCTGGAGACGGCTGTCACTCCGGATGGCGCCTCTTCCAACGAGCCCGCCACTGGAACGCGTATCGAGATTGCGGGCGGAAAGATTCTGCATGTGGATGAGATTGCCGCGCCGCATGGGACGATGATTGCGGTTTCCGATCTTTTCTTCAATACTCCTGCGCGGAGAAAATTTTTGCGAGCGGAATCGACTGAGCTGGCGCATGTGACTGCGCTGGTGACGCACTACGCGCTGGTGCATCCGGAGAAACACTTTGAGCTGCTCTCGGCAACGAACACGCTGATCTCTGCACCACCGGTTGCGAAGCCGGCGGAGCGGATTTTTCAGATTCTCGGTCAGGAGACCCACTCGCAGTTGTTGCCCGTTGCGGCGGAGTTGCAGTTGGCGCGCGGCGGATTGCCGGAGCCGCCGCCCTGGAAACGGGATGCGACAGAACCGGTGCGCGATCCCGGCTACTTGCGGCTGAGTGGATTTTTCTCGAAGCCTGAGTTGCAGAAGCTGAACCGGAATTCAATTTATATTTTTGTGAACAAGCGGCTGATTCGCGACCGCTCGCTGTTGCATGCGATTACCGAGGCGTACCGGAACGTGATTCCGCCGACCAGCTTTCCGGTGGTGCTGCTTTATCTTGAGATGCCGCCGGAAGAGGTCGATGTCAACGTGCATCCGGCGAAGACAGAGGTGCGCTTCCGTCAGCAGAGTCAGGTTCATGATTTTGTGCGGGATTCACTGCGAGCGGCGCTGATCAAGGCGCGCCCTGCGGCGGGATTTTTGGCTGCGCTCGAGTCTGCGCCGACGGCGAGTCCTTCTTTGTTGCCACAAGCGGCATCACATTTGCCCGGTGTGCCAGACCGGCTGCCGGATTCTGACTCGCCAGTCACAGCGGATGAGGCTGCGCATTTCAGGCCGGGCGGATTTGCGGGTTCTCCGGGGCGATTGCCGTTCTCAGAATCTCAGCGTCCGGTGTGGAATCCGAGTGGGTTGGAAGCGATTCCGGAGTTTTTAGTTCGCGCTTCAGCGCTGTTTAATCCAGCGGAGAAGAAAGTATTAGAAGTATTGGTGGAATCGGGCGCGGAGAGTGAGCACGTCGATGGCTGTTCGGATGATCCTTTCAAGCAGAGTCCTTTTGAGAATCAACTAGCCGACGCCGCGACAAGCGAGGGCAACACGCTGAATTCGCTCGCCAGCCTGAGACCGCTCGGGCAGCTGCGCGAATCCTTCATTCTGGCTGTCGGCGAGGATGGCCTCTGGATTATTGACCAGCACGTCGCTCATGAGCGGGTGCTATTCGAAAAGATCCTGCGCGACCGGCAGGTTGAGAAAACCGAGCGTCAGCGTCTCTTGATGCCTCTTTTGGTCGAGCTCAAGCCGTGGCAGATGGTTCTTTTTGCCCAGATCGCCGACGAGTTGGAGCAAAACGGCTTCGAAGTGGAGCCCTTCGGCCCACAGACTTTGGCGGTCAAAGCGGCTCCGATTGGACTTGATGGTAAGGCTCTGGAGCGAATGTTGAGTCAGGTAATCGAGCAGGCAGGCGAAGACATGACGAAATACGATCAGAATAATGACATGGGTACCCTGCAACGCCGCATTGCCGCCTCCATTGCTTGCCATGCTGCCATCAAAGTCAACATGCCATTAGACTTACAGCGCATGGAATGGCTTTTGAACGAGCTCGGCAAGACGAATCATCCGACCAATTGCCCCCATGGAAGGCCCATTGCGCTCCACTATTCGTGGAAAGATATCCAAAAGGCCTTCCAACGAATTTAGACTCGCGCTATTCTATAGATAAGGCAACACGTTCCCATGCCCTTTATTTGGAATTCAGGATTCATTTTGTGACTCCCCAGAGAATTCCGAGTGTTTTCAGGGATTGATTTCCTGACCTCGATCAATTATTGATCGTTTTTGTCGTCAGGCATCGCAGGCATCGGGACCGATGAAAAGGTTGTGGCCGCCCCCCAGTGGGATGACCAGCACGCATTCAACCAGCCTGGAAGTGAGGTTTTTCTTTGACAGCAGAGCAATTGGAAGCAGCGCGCGCCGAAAGGATGCGCCAAAATGGAGCGAGTATGCTCGTATTGGACGAGGCTCGCACTTGGGTAGAAGAGACGGGCTTGTGTCACTATCATCCCAAAAAGCACGCAACCCCCTCGGTTGCCCCCTCCTTTATTGAAGCCGTTGCCGGACGTGAGACGCCTTCGCCGGACAATAAACTGCTACAACACTCAGAGGAATTGTTGGTACGCCTTGAGCTCAGCGACGTAGCTGTCCGCTTGAACCTCGCCGGGCAGCCGACGCTGGTTCCTGATTATGCGGTGGCCACATGGGTACTGCCGTATGTCTATGCTCTGCGTGGCGACCGCGATTGGCGCCGCACACCTCAGCTGACCGGCTCACGGCAGGTTTCTCCGCTGGCCATTCAGGCTTACAAACTTCTTGAACAGGGTGATGCCACCATTTCTCAACTGCGTACGGCGCTGGGACGCGAAGTGACTGAGGCCGCTGTACTGCGCTCAATCACTGAGCTCTGGCAGCAGCTCAGAATTATTCCTGTGACGCCGGCTCCTGGTGCAGCGCCAAAGTGGCAGCTACTGCGCCATCGTTTTCAAAAGGCGATTGCCGAGGGCGCTTCAACTTCGCAGGTGACAGCGATCAGTGTGCTCGCGTCGATCTATCTTCAGGCCGTGATTGCGGCAAGCATGGAAGAAGTTGAACTCTTCCTTGCGCCGCTGACCTCACGCAGCAAGGTTCGCGAAGTGATGCGCGGGTTGGTTGCAACACGCCAGGTGAATACGACCAACGTGGGCAGCTCGAGCTACTTTTATGTGGCCGGCACACTGCCTGAGTTCCCCGCGATTCCATCTGTCTACGCGAGCAGTTCGATTTCAACTTACAACTACGGTTACCGCCGCGATGACGACACTCACGTGGGCAGCCCGGCGGAAGTGGGTTTTGGCCGCACGAATGGCGGCTCACGACCGGCGTTTGGTGGCGTGAATTCGAATGGTCACTCGAAGCCGGAACATCATTCTGAGAACGGTAACGGCCATCACGCTGCACCCAAGCCTCACACGGAACACAAGCCACACTCCGAGCACAAGCCAGCCGCACGCAATGGAAGCTGGAAGAGCAACGGATCGAACGGAACCAGCCGTCCGAATTCACGCAGCCGAAGTTCGGCAACATCGTCGCGCAGTTCAGCATCACCAGCGAGAAATGGCGCTTCACGGCCATCATCTTCACGCAATGGTTCGCACGCCAGTTCGGCGCGGCCCGCAGCTTCTCGGGGCACTTCAACCAGATCAGGAGCCTCGGCCAGGCCGTCAGCTTCGCGTAATGCCGCACGTCCAACACCGGCACGGCCTACTTCCAAGCGTCCGGTGACAGGCAAGGCAAGTGTAGGCCGCAGTTCAACAAGTCGGTCAAGTACGGCGCGCCCAGGTTCGGCGCGGCCGGCAGCAAGAACATCAGCCAAGCGGCCAACCTCAGCGGCGCGTCCTGCGCGCAAGCCGGTGGCCAAGTCCGCTGCCAAGCGATTCACTCCCACACGCAAGCCAGCCGGCAAGCGCAAATAAAGGGAGCAGGGATTGACTGAAGCGCAGAAGCAGAATGGACGGCGCATCATCGTCGCCATTGATGGCCCCGCAGGTGCTGGAAAGAGCACCATCGCGCGTCATCTGGCAGAGCGTTTCGGTTTGCTCAACCTTGAATCAGGCGCCATGTACCGAGCCTTCGCCTTGAAGGCTCTGCGAACAGGCACATCAGTTGGCGATGGCGCTGCACTTGACGCTCTTGCACAAAACACCTCAATACATCTTGAACCGGGCAAAGCCGGAAATAGCGTCTTCCTCGATGGCGAAGACGTGACTGCGTTGCTGCGTGATGCGGCGGTGACCGAGGCGGCATCGAAGGTAAGCGTCTATCCGCCGATTCGTGCGCGCATGGTTCGTCTGCAACAGGAACTTGGCGAGCGTGGCGGAGTTGTGATGGAAGGCCGCGACATCGGCACCGTAGTTTTTCCCAAGGCAGAAGTAAAAATATTTCTCGATGCGGCACCCGAGGTTCGCGGCCTGCGCCGTTATGAACAGATGGGCCAGATGGGTCCCGCGCCAGTTGTTGTTCCCGCTGAAGAAGTTGTGCGCGAGTTGCGCCTTCGCGATGAGCGCGACCGCAATCGTGCAGATTCCCCGCTGAAAGCAGCGGATGACGCGGTGATTCTCGACTCGACTAATCTCACGCTCGAAGAAGTTGTGAATGAAGCGGAGCGAATTGTGAAAGAGAAGCTGACCGGGTTGTAAATTTTAATAGAAGTAAAGTTATGTTCAAAAAAGTAACCATTTTTTGTTTCCTGCTAAACGATAATCAATCAATCAATCAATGACTTACTATCTTTTTATGAGTTATGCAACAAGATTACAAAATCGCACTTGACAAACAAAAGGATGATTTTTATTATTTTTCCATAATTTTTAGATCAAACACTACGGAGGACACTATGAAGACTTCTAAGTGGATATTTTTGATCCTGGCAACACTTTTTATTAGTACGAGTTTTGCATTGGGGCAAAATGGATGTTTTTCTAATTCTACGGCTAACTCGGTACCAACTAAATGCACTTGCTCTAACAAAACTGTACCTGCAGGTCAATGCCAAGGTGCTGACACCAGTACTGTATGTGTGTTTATGAGCTACTATACATGCGGAATTTCTGGCTCACAGACTTGTCAAGTTGCGTTTGCAGAAGATATGGCTGTGTGCCCACCCAGTTCACAAGTTAAGCCCAAAAACACCGAGATGGCCTATCAATTATATAGCGCACAAAATGATTCAATCCAACAATGGCTGAAGTTTAACCAATCACATCTAGATACGAGCAATGATAAGCATTGCATGAATGCCGTCGCCAGATTTCAAGCATGGCTTATATCAGAGCTAGCTTCAAAGCACATTAGACTATCAGGAGGTTCTCAATGAAGATTATCATCTTCATTCTACCAGCTCTTCTGAGTACAGCAATATTTTCGCAAAGTGCTTCGAATTTGCCCTCGATTCTTCCTGAACCACCACATGTGCTTTCTGTTACTGAAAGGGTGAAATTCGAGATTCCACATTTTGGTTTTAGCGGTAATCCAGTTTGCGACTCATCCGGAAATACTTTCTATAACTTAGGCGCTCCGCTTGATAAAAGAGGCATGTTCCTAGGAATCAGTGCCGATGGAAGAAAACATGCACTCTACGAAGTACCTCAGGAGGTAGGCACACGTGGAAACGTGATTGGTGCTGTGACACCGAGTGGAACGTTCTATGTGCTGCATCAGGATTTCAAAAATTACAAATTGATCCGTTTCAAGAATGATGGGAGCGTTGACAACATTACACTACTTTCCATTCCGGCTGGCGTTAATGTAAATCGTATGGCCATTGCAGATAGCGAATTTCTTTATGTTGAGGGTTACAAGAGTCTGAAGGATGCGCCTAATGAGAAACCAAGGCCGGGATTTGCTGCAGTGTTAAATATTGCGGGAACTTTCTTTTGCGATCTGAGTGATGAAGAACTTGAGTATAACCACGTAGAGTCTGCTAAACATCCGATTGAAGGGGATGTGACTGTAGCGGAGGATGGGCGATTCTACATTCTGCATCCCAAGCAGGTGCTTATTTTGAACCAATCGGGTGATAAGGAAAGAGTGATTGAGTACCAGAAGCCTGTGCCAAACTCGTTAGCATTGCGTATTGACGTTTCAAAGGGGTTGATTTCGATTGAATTTGACGTTGAACATCCATCTAATGGGCCATTTCCGGATATAACCTGGCGTATGATCTTGGTCAATGCACAAACAGGCGAGCAGCATGGAGATTATGTACTCCCGCCCGAGGACGACGGAGGAATTGTTTGCTTTAATGCGAAGACTGGTTATTCGGTGGCAGACATGATTGACGATAATGCTGGAATTGCTATTGTGCCGATTAGATGATTTCGCAATAAAAATGAGGGGACGTTATTAGCGTCCCCTAAAATGAGTTTGGAGCAAATCAAATATTAACTGGATTATTGCGTGACTGGCTTTGGTGTTGCGCCAGTCAGGTGCGGCGCTGAGCCATCAGCTTTGGTAGCTGGTGTTTTCGGTGTTGCTGGAACCTTGGGCGCCTTCACTGCTCCTGTTGTGCCTGGAACTGCCGGTGGAGGCGGCGGTGGTTCGCTTCCGCGCTTGATGTGCAGGTCGCCATTGCGCGCGACCAGAACAATCTTCGCTGTGCCGCTGCCAATGGTTCCCTGGATCGTCTTGCTCTCTTCGCCCGATTGCTTGAGTTGAAAGTCGCTCGAAATGTCGCCATTGTGTGCGCTGCCATCCACATTTGCCGAAACATTCGGAGGCAGTGTCACCTCAACGCCGCCTTTTTCGTTGCGGGCGTCCAGGTTGTAGTTGCCGGCCAGCTCAACACTGATCTCGCCATCGCGATTCTCAACCGTGGTGTTGCCGTAGATCTCGTTGAGCTCCACATTGCGCGAGTGAGTCTTGACATTGACCGAGCCGCGCGCTTCGGTGATGCGCAGTTCATCGTCGTTGAGCGTGAGATCGCCGGGAAGCGAATCAGCGCTGGCCTGATTGTTGCGTGAGTCAATATGCACCGCACCGGAGATGTTCTCAAAGTGCACCTGGCTTACAGAGGCGCAATTCAGAGAGACCTTGCCCTTGACCTCGGTAATTGTGAAATCGTTGCACTCACCGTTGGTGCTCACGTCACCTGTGATGTCGTGCGCGCTGAATTCGCCCTTCGGCGCCGCGTGAATATCAAGCGCCCCGGTGAGTGAGTTCACATGAAGATCGCCGTGTTGCAGCGTGGCATTGAGGCCGCCCGTGGTATCAGCGACAGTCACGTCTCCGCGACCTGCGTTGATGGTGAGCTTGGCGTTCTTGGGAACGGTGATGGTGAGGTCAACGCGTCCACGCTTGTTGTCATCAGCGCGCACCAAAACCGAGCTGCCTGTGATGGTGACGTTGGGCAGCAACTCCTTGAAGTGCGGCTTGGCTTCTTCGTCGGTGCCGCCGTAGACGACGGTCTCGGCATTGACGGTGAAGTTGTTTCCCTCGCTCGTGCTCACGCTGACGTCGCCACGCGGAACTTGAATTTCAATGGTGGCATTGGCGGGCAGCACATTGTTGGCTACCAACTGGTGATCGCGATGCTCGATGATGTTGTGGCCGTTGAAGAAGTTTGAGAAGTCGTCGTCATTCCAATTCTCAGACCACGGGCCGATGACGTGCACCCAACCCGAAGCTCCCATTCCGGCAATCGCCAACAGGATGATCAAGAAGATGAAGCCACCCCTGCGACGAACCGTGCTCTTGTTGCGCATGTCGATGGCCCATTCGCCGAGCAGTGCGAGACCTGCTCCAATGAGAACGAGTGGCCACCAACGCGCATACCAGGTCCAGAACTGACCGGCATTCATATAGCCCGAGGTGAGCAACAGGGCGATGATGCCGATGCCGACTAACAGGACGGGGCCAACCATTGAAGGAACGCGCGGGACGCTGGCGTAGCTTGCCTTCCATGCGTAAGACTGGGCGCGCCATGCATCTTTTTGCGCGCGCCATGCGGCTTTTTGCTGCTCGCGATAGGCGCGATACTGAACCTTCGGATCATACGGCGGCGGAGGCGGCGGAGGAGGATTGTACGGAGGCGGCGTGCTGGGAGGAACGGTACTCATAGCTGAACTCCCTTATTTTCATGGGTTGAAATGTGATCTTCTGCGCCTGTGGTCTCAACATGTTCAGTCGCAGTAGTTGAGTAATCAGCAGACGAGGCGTTGAATTCATTTGCGCTTTGTTGCTGGTCAAGGGTGAGGGCAGCGCGCTCGGTGAGCATGAATGCGCCAAAGTAGATGAGGAAGATGGGCCAGCTATGGTGCCAGCGCAGAATGTCAGCCTGGTGCAACAAAGCCAGCACACCGACGAGCAGCAAAAAGAGAGGCCAGCGCAAGCGGCGAATCATCAGGTAACGATTCATTTTGAAGCTCCTTTATCGCAGAGGATCCTGCGCACAATGAGGTAAACGCCGAGGGCGATGAGCAGGATCGGCCAGAAGAAGCGGCCGATCCACATATTGAAGAAGTCCAACTGCCCCAGCAGGAAGATGACGCCGAGCGCGATGAGAATGATGGCGCCAATGGGCTCCGGACGTCTCCAGCCAGTTACCGGCGGAATCGGCGGAGTGGGCGGCATCGGCGGTATCCCCGCATATGGCTCATAGGGTGCGCCAGTCTGCGCTTCAGTCGCGTAAGGTGCGGCAGTCGGCGGATTCACATGCGCGTGCACGCCAAATTTCAACTCATTGAGTCCTAGCGGATCAGGCAGTGGCTGACCATCGCGACGTGCCTTGGCCGTGTGATAGGCATCAAAGACCTGGTAGAGAATCCAGGCCGGGATGAAGAAGCCAAAGTAATCAAAATGGTTTGTCATCGCGATGATGCCGACGAAGACTGCGACGTGAATCAGCGCCTTGACGTATTGCGCGTTGTACATGGCGCCGACGCCGGGGATGAAGCCGAGAATCGCGGCTGCTGCCGGGTTGGGTGAGCCACTAAGTGGCGGCGCGGCAAAAGGCGCGTGCAGATTCTGCCAAGCAGCTATGCAGCTCTCACAGAGAATTTGTCCACCCGCCACGGTGCGAACTCCACCGGCCGTCACACACTCGTTGCAAAACGGCTTGCCACAGTTCTGGCAGTATGTTGTTGCGGGTACACCCGCGTGATTAATGCAGTCCATGATATTTTTCCTTTCCCCTGGTCTTTCCTGCTGCTGCCTCTCTATGCGGGCAGTTAAAGTGCGAAAGCAAGCAGATGTGTGCCGCTCTCGATCATTTGATTTCTTTGCTGTTGCTTGCCGGTGGGCAGATTAATCTGTTCAACCGAGGCACTGGGTTCCTGTTTGCCGGGCATCTGAATCTGAGCGCCATCGTGACCGGGTTGCTTCTTCTGATCGTTCTCAGGAGTCGTTGAGTTATCTCCCGGCGTAGTTTGATTCTTGACCGCATCCTTTAAAGGTGCAGTCAATCCCTCAGTGGTCTTCTTGATCTCGCGCACCTTTGAATCAACCTCGTAGCTGTCGCGCACATGATCGTAATAACGAACGATTGGCGATGAAGCTTCGGTTACGCGACGCTCCATAATGGAGCGCACATAGTTGGGCGTAATCCATCCCATGTGAATGCGATCCAGGCGGAAGCCAGACAAATTCAGCGTCAGCGCGATGGAGAAGAAGGCCATTGCCGCAGTCAACATGATGCGCGTATCAAAGTGCTGGCTGGCAAAGCGTGTTGCCCGGGCCATGAAATTCGGCCGTTGCCAGACCGGCGGCATCTGTATGACTCCGCCGGCATGTGCGGGCGTCAATGTGTTGAATTGCGCGGCAGTGGGCCCGGTAGAAATCAGGATCCGTTCGAGGAGCCCTTCGGGAACTTCGGGCTCCTCTGACAGAAACCCAAGCCACTCCTGACCGCGACGCGCCTGTTCGTAGAGTTCGGCGCATGCCGCGCAGGTGGTCTTGTGGGCGTGAAAGCTCAGTTGCTGCTCGGGGGCAAGTACGCCGTCGAGCGCTTCAGCCAACTGCATCTCCCACTCTGTGCAAGCCGTCCTATTCGGGTTGTCTTTGCGGTTTGCCATTTACATCACCTGCCTTCTATTACGTTCTAAAAGCCGTGCCAGTTCCGCGCGACCGCGGCTGATGCGGGATTTTACGGTTCCCTCAGGAATGTTGAGGATTTCGGCGATCTCGCGGTAGTCCATATCCTGCAGATCGCGCAGGATAACCGCTTCGCGCAAATCCGGTGAAACCAGTGCGAGCGCTTCCTGCACCATCTTTTCTAGCTCTTTATGCGCGGCAATCTCGTGCTGGTTGCGTTCCGTCGATTCCATGCGCTCAATCAGCGGCTGGCGGCCTTCGTCGGCGTCAGCGCCCTCCCAGCCCTCGTCGAGCGAGCCGGTCTTGCGCAGATTGCGGTTGCGGCGGTAGTTATCAACGAGCATGTTGCGCGTCATCGTCGTAATCCAGACGGGAAGGCTGCCGCGGGCCATGTCAAAATTCTCGAGGTTCGAGTATAGCTTCAAAAACAAATCCTGCGTTAAATCCTCGGCGTCGGTCGGGTTGCCTGTAAAGCGGTAGCAAATGCCATAGACGCGGCGATGTTGGCTCTTGACCAGCTCGGTCCAGGCGCTCGAATCTCCGCTGATGCAGCGGCGAACGAGAGGCGCCCAGTCTACACGTGCGCTTTCGAGCTCCATCGTCGAGGCCTCCATCGGGGGCCGCTCGGCCTTTGCGGGCTTGGTCTGAGCAGCTGAAGGTCTAGCCACCGGTTCGGCGGCGAAACCAATCATGCTCCAGCTTAATGTACCCACGCATTCCATAGAAGAGGATACGCAGGATTATGGGCGGCGGTTCCATTGGCTGAAAATGGATTTTAGGCCAATTATTTAGGGCTGGAGAGAATATGAAGCAGGAATTTGCCTAAGAATGTATTGTGGAGTTGATAACGTCATGAAAAAAGCCATTAAAACTGCGACGAAAAGGCAATCTAAGAGGGTTGCAAAGAAGGTCATGGACAACTCTGCACAAGCAGAATCCCTTCACAAATCCAATAAGTGGAAACGTCTGGGAATTCTGGAAAGGCCTGGATTTGTACTCCCGGAAGAGTTCTATGAGCCACTTCCTGATGATGAGTTGAAGTTATGGAACGGTGAAGATAATTAACCCACATTTTCTACTCATTTCCGTCATACTTGCGTGAGACGCAGGAAAGAGGCACGTTCAATGCGCGGAGTTTTGGCGGGAATGGTTCTTGTAGTCGCAGTTTCAGCCCACGCGGCCAGCTTTGATTGCACCAAAGCGAAAACCAAAGTCGAAATTGCCATCTGTGCCAACCCTGAGTTGAGCAAGGCGGATGAGGAGATGGCCGCTGCGTACAAGAAGGCGATGGCCGAGTTGCCGCCTGAGTATGCGACACAACTACGCGACGACCAAAGAATTTGGCTAGAGTTGCGAGCCACCGTTTGCAGTGCCGAAATAGAGGCTTATCCAAAAAATGAGCAACAGAAGCACATGCTGGATTGTCTGAAGAGCGAATATGAAGATAGAACAGATATTTTGAAAGACATTCGTAAACAGATTAATGGAGTTGTCTTTGTTCAGCAATCCAAGACGCTATTCTCTCCAGATAATCAACCCGATGTTGACGAAGAATTTAGAAAAAATTGGCCATACGGAACGCTCACGGCTAACTGGCCCCAGGCGCTCGATCAATCGCCAGAATGGCAGACTTGGAACAAGGCGATTCGCGCGGCGATGTTTCAGGTGCTCGATCTAACTCAAGACCAGAAACTAACTGACTGGCCGGCAAAATGGGATGGGTGGTCAGATGTCAATTTAGTTGTAAAGGTTAAATCAGTTAACGATCAATACGTAACCGCTTCAGTTTGGAATATGTTTTACGGGCACGGAGCAGCGCACCCAAATCGCAACTGGATCCAGTTCAATTGGCTCCGTAAAGAGCAACGCGAGATGCGTGTGGAAGACATCTTCAAAAAAGACTCAGCATGGGAGAAAGCGCTTTTAGATAAATGCAATAAGGATTTGATCAAGAAACTTGGCGAAGGCGGCTTCCAGGTTTCAGCGAATGATGTTGACCAATACATTAAGAATCCAGAGAACTGGTCGCTTAATAAACAAGGAATAACAATTGAATGGGAGCCCTACGCTGTGGCCTGCTACGCCTGCACCCCAAACCCAACAACAATCCCATGGAAAGACCTGAAAGAATATCTCAACCCGAGTTTTCAATTGCCTCAATAAAAAAGCAGAGACCTTTCGGCCTCTGCTTTCGGCATGCACTAATCACTGTTTCCTGTCTTTAGTACCTCTTCAAGAACTCCGGATCCACGGGGTTCTCAAATAACGAGGCATCGCGGGTAACAATCGTCAAACCTGACGGCGTCACAAAGTAGCGGCGCTTGTCTTCAACGGGGTCGTAGCCAATCACAGTGCCCTCGGGAATCTGCACATCACGATCAATGATCGCTTTGCGAATCCGGCAATGGCGGCCGATATTGACGTGCGAAAAGATGATGCTCTGGTCAACTTCCGAGTAGCTGTTGACGCGAATATCCTGAGAGAGCACGGAGTTTGAAACCGTTGCGCCGGAGATGATAACGCCTGAAGTAATCACAGAGTTGACGGCGGTTCCCGTGCGGCCCGGTTCGCCGAGGACAAACTTCGCCGGTGGATACTGGCGCACGCGTGTGCGGATCGGCCATGTGATGTCGTAGAGGTTGAAAGTCGGCGAGACCGAGCACAAATCCATATTCGCGTCGTAGTAGGCGTCGAGGGTTCCCACATCGCGCCAGTAAAGCGCCTGCTGCTTGTTCTCGTCGACAAAGCTGTAGGCCATCATCTTGGTTTTGCCTAAGAGTGAGGGCAGAATGTTGTGGCCAAAATCGTGCTTCGAGTTTGGATCCTCGGCATCGGTGATCAGGGATTTCAGCAGTGTCTCTGTATTAAAAATGTAGATGCCCATCGATGCATCCACTGCGTCGGGATTGAATGGTGAGCGGAAATTGGTGGTCTTGGGCTTCTCTTCAAAGCCGCGAATCTCGGCATTTGCGCCCACCTCAACCACGCCAAAGCCGGAGACTTCATTCGGTGGAATGGGCAGAGTGGCCAGCGTGACATCGGCCTTGGTCTCAATGTGGTAATCGAGCATGCGGCTGTAATCCATCTTGTAGATATGATCGCCGGAGAGAATGATGACGTACTTTGGCTGCTCACTGCCGAGGGAGTAAATGTTCTGGTAAACCGCGTCTGCCGTGCCCATGTACCAGTTGGCGCCGGTGCGTTGCATCGGTGGCAGCAACTCAAAAAACTCTCCCAGCTCCTGCGCGACAATTCCGGTCCAGCCCTCGCGGATGTGGCGATTGAGAGAGAGAGCCTTGTATTGCGTGAGGATGAAGACCTTGCGCAGGCCGGAGTTGATGCAATTTGAAAGGGTGATGTCAATAATGCGGTAATGGCCGCCAAACGGAACTGCGGGCTTGGCGCGATCGCGGGTCAATGGGAAAAGGCGCTCACCGGCGCCGCCGGCCAACAGGACTCCAACGGTATCTTTCATTGCTGAACCTCCAAGTTGCCTTTCACGGCAAGTTTGCAATTCAGGGCCGTTCACACTGATTGCAACTTTGTACCTAATCATTTTGCCGCTATCCGGTGCGGCAAGTCTATCGGCTGTCTCTCTCAAGAGAATTAGCCGAAAGTGGAGCATAGCACAGAGGATAGATGGTTGGGATAGTGGCAAGATGAATTCACGCTTAAACAATGGAGTTTTTCTTTCTATGAGCAATAATTTCCGCCAACAACTGCAACCTTTGCTTCAAAAGAAACGTCTGCCTATTTAGAATTCCCCATAGGTTCCCAAAACAACTGAATCACAGTAATCACACCAATTCAAAGGAATAGAATTTTGAAGCCATCCTTTTTTGCTCACGCTACCGCTGCGCTCTTCGCAGCCAGCCTTCTTCTTATCACCAGCGCAGCGCAAGCTCCTCAATCAGGGCCGCCCACTCAGCCAGCAGCCACACCGGCAACTCAAAACCAGGAGCAGCGGCCGAAGCGCACCTACGATGCACCCAAAAATCTCCAGGTTCTCCCTAAAAACCTTACCGGCGAACAGGTCCACGAGATTATGGAACTGTGGGAGGGATCGCTCGGCGCGCACTGCAGCACCTGCCACGCGCCCGATCCCAAGAACATCGGCCCCAACGGCCGTCCGCGCTTGAACTTTGCCGACGACTCGAAGCCCGAGAAGGAAACCGCGCGCAAAATGTACCTGATGACCGAGGGGATCAATCTGAACACCATCTCAAAGATTGACAACTCCGGCGCAGCCGTCACCTGCGGCACCTGCCATCGCGGCCACCTCGGCCCTGAGCCGTACGTGATTCCGAAGGAAGACGAGCACGACCACCCAGCGCCGCCGCCGCCACCTCAGAAGTAAACCCTGCAGCACTGAGCAGTCGAAAGGTCCACGGAGCACTGCTTCGTGGGCCTTTCGTGCTCTTTGAAACAAAATATGCTGTATTCTGTATCTAGATGCGCCCGTAGCTCAGCTGGATAGAGCGAACGCCTCCGAAGCGTTAGGTCGTGAGTTCGAATCTCGCCGGGCGCACCAT